>Ga0247727_10001622_pt1 | contig 52995 bp, 35 predicted proteins | sample WisWelCaveWW1625_FD_202498 | JGI IMG/M metagenome (GOLD analysis project Ga0247727, IMG submission 202498) | Biofilm microbial communities from Wishing Well Cave, Virginia, United States - WW16-25 | ecosystem: Environmental > Aquatic > Deep subsurface > Groundwater > Cave microbial mat | place... | reverse complement strand
CCAGCGTGGTCGGCCCAAGGTTGCTGACGGTGAGCGAACCGCCGTAAGTCAGCGGGGCGATGACCTGGACTTGATCGTTCGTCAGCGTCGCGCCGTTCTTGCTGATTTCCATGATGACCGCGCCTTGCAGTACGGGCGAATTACTGAAGATCATGTTGCCAACTGACGTGCCGGGCACGAGCCGGCTGCCGGCCCGGAATTGCAGCGGGACCGCGCCGCCGATGGTGCCGTTGCCAGTGAAGGTAGCGTTGGACGACACTCTGGCCGCCAGGATGCCTGTGAACTCATGCAGTCCATTGCCAGCAAGGATAAACGTGGCCGGACTGGTACCGTTGCCGATATCAAAGAGAGTTCCATGGCTGACGCGGCTGTTCGCGGACGAGAGCGTGCCGCCGTTGAACTGGAAGAATCCTCCCCCATTGGTCAGGAGCAGCCGGTCCACCTCGATCAGGCCCGCGTTGAGGATCGTGGCGCCGCGTCGCACGTCGAAAGCCGTCCCGCCGGGATCTTGCGCGCGAAGCGTGCCGCCGTCCACGATCACCCGGTTGTTGGTGGAAGTCGGATCACGGCCGACGATGACGCCGCCGACGCAGAAGAACTCGCCGCCGTTGGTGAGCACGAGCAGGTTCCCAGCGCCGGAATAGCCGACGAACAAATCGCCCAAGTTCGTCCACACTGAACCGGTGCCGGTCACCAGCACCTCGTTGTTGGTACCAGCGAAGCCGATGAATGAACCGACGCTGCGCAGCCTTCCGCCGTTGGTGACGACCAGTCGGTTTCCGCTTCCGATGCTCCCGACAACCAGGACGACCGGCATGTCCCAGAAGGATCCCGCACCCGTTATCACCACCACGTTGCTCCGGCTGGCGGCATCACCTCCAACCTCGCCAACGACGCTCCGCACGAATCCGCCGTTGGTGACGATCAGGCGGTTGCCACTGCCCGATCCACCCACATAGAGCGAACTGCGGTTGCTCCAGATGGAGCCGACGCCGGTGACCACCACCTCGTTGTTGCTGCTGGAAATGCCGTGGCCGACGGCGGCAGGTCCGTTCTCCAAACGTGCGCCGTTGGTGATGACCAGCCGGTTGAACGAGCCGTTGCTGCCGACGTAGAGGTTGGTGGCGATCAGCCAGCTTGTTCCCGCATCGGTCAGGATGGCGGAGTTCAGGTTCGCGTTGGTATTCCTTCCGATGATGCCGACGCCCGCGGCGACCGTTGCGCCGTTGCTGACGACCAATTGGTTGCCTGAACTGCTCAAGCCGACGGAAAGTTCAAAGCCGTTGCTCCAAACTGTGCCGGGGCCGGTGACGAGCACCAGATTGCTGCTGCTTGAGGAGAAGAAACCGAGATGGCCGTTGCTGGAAACGACCATCCCGCCGTCGCTCACGACCAACTGGTTTCTGGCGCTGGAATAGCCGAGGTAAAAGTCCTGGGCATTCGTCCACATTGAGCCTGAACCCGTCACCACCGCCACGTTGTTGCTGCTGCCGGTGTTGAGGCCGAAGAAAACGGAGCTGCTGCGCACCACGCCCTCGTTGGTCACAACCAACCGGTTACCCTGGTCGTCCTGACCGAGGAAAAGCGCGCCGGCATGGTTCCACACGGACCCCAGACCGGTCACGACCGCCAGGTTGTTGCTGCTGCCAGTGTTGACGCCCAAGTAACCGTCGTTGTTCCGCACCAGGCCGCCGTCGCTCACCAGCAACTGATTGCCGGCACCGGAACGGCCGACGTAAACATCGTTCGCATTGGTCCAGACCGACCCTGGCCCGGCGACCAGCGCGACGTTGTTGCTGCTGCCGCTGTTGACCCCAAGGATGCCGAAGTTGTCGCGCAACACACCGCCATTGGTCACGAGCAACTGGTTGAACGACGTATTGTTTCCCACCTGCACGTCGCCTGTGATTACGTGATTGCTCGCGCCGGCGCGCACGTCCCAGATGGCGGGGACGGTGCCGCTTCTGCCGACGGCGAACGGTGCGCCGTTGCTGATGACGGCGCCGCGCGTGACGAGCAGGCCGCCGTTGAATTCGAACTGGCTGAGCGTATTGGTCAGTAGTAACAGGTCCGCTTCGACCAAGCCGGCGTTGAGCACGTTGGTGCCACGGCGGACATCCAACCTTCCGAGGCCGCCCGCACGAGTCGCTTGCAAGGTGCCGCCGTCCACCATCACGCGGTTGTTGGTGGAAGAGGGGTGGGTGCCGACGTCCAGAAAACTGCAGGCAAGCACGGCCGCATTGCTGACCACCAGCCGGCTCCGGCTGCCGAACGTGCCCACGTCCACGGAGCCAAAATTCCCCCAGAGTGATCCGGGTCCGGTTACCAACGCCAGGTTGTTGCTGCTTTCCGGGTAGTAGCCGATAAAGCTTCCGATACTGCTGACAACTCCGCCGTTGCTTACTGTCAGTTTATTCCCGCTGCCTCCGGTCCCAATAATGAGAACACTGGGCGAAAGGTTCCATAATGAATTGGTGCCCGTGACGATCACCTCGTTGTTGCTGCTGGAGCTGTTCAGGCCAATGTCGCTCTCCGAAACACCCCAGACCATCCCGCCGTTGGTCACCACGAGCCGGTTTCCGCTGCCCCATTCTCCTACTACCAGAAAACTCAGATTGCTCCAGATTGAGCCCGCTCCGGTCACGACGACCTCGTTGCTGCTGCCTGAGGTGTTAAATGAGCCGCTGCCAACGTACGCGCGTCTATTCACCACTGATCCGCCGTTGCTGATGATGAGGCGATTCAGCGCGCCGTTGCTCCCGACATAGAGATTGGAAGCGATCATCCAGCTCGTTCCGGGATCCGTCACGGTGACTGAGTTTGAAGTGGCCCCGCTGTCTTTACCGAGCACGCCGTTGCCGCCGACGAAGACCGTGGCGCCGTTGCTCACCACCAGCCGGTTGCCCATGCTGAAGTTGCCCAAAGTAAGATTATTCCGGTTGCTCCACAGCGTGCCCGCGCCTGTGATCAGCACAAAATTGTTGCTGCTGGTCACGCTGTTGCCGAGGACGCCGTTATTGTCAACCACCAGCGCGCCGTCGCTCACCACCAACTGATTTCCCCTGGCACCGTTACCCACATACAGGTCGGCGCGGTTGCTCCAGGTCGAGTTGGTGCCCGTCACCAAGGCCAGGTTGCCAAGGCTCGATCCGCCGACAGACGCGTTGCTGTTCACAACCCATCCGCCGTTGCTGACGACCAGCAAGTTCCCGGAACCCACCCCGCCCAGGCTCACGTCAGCCCGGTTGCTCCAAAGCGAGCCCGTTCCCGTCACCACGACCGTGTTGCTCGGGCTGAAGATGGACCTGCCGACAAAGGCGCTGCTGTTCAGCACCCGTCCGCCGTTGTTCACCTCCAACCGGTTCGCGGAGCCCAACTCGCCCACGATCAGGTCCAGCCCATTGCTCCACAACGAACCCGCGCCGCTGACCGTCACCGTGTTGCTATTGGCGTTCCCGCCGAAACCCCCACCGTGACCGATGGTGCTGGAACTGCCGGCCAGGACCGTTGCGCCGTTGCTCACGACGAGCCGGTTGGCGGCGCCATTGGTGCCGACAAAGAGCGCGCCTCCCATGAACCAGCGCGCGCTGGGGCTGACCAGACGAACTTCGTTCGAGTTCGCCCCGCTGTTGCGCCCGATCAATCCGTTGGCCGAGTTGGTCAGCAGCGCGTTGTCGGAGAGGATGAGCAACGTGAACGAGCCGTTGGTGCCGACAATCACGTCGCCGGTGAACGTGTTGGTGACGTTGCTCAACGTGTTGGTCGCGCCGTCGTTGACGACTTGCGCGTGCAGTGGCAGGACGATGCACGTGAGCATCAAAGCTACGGCTATCCGGCTGTGGATCGGGGGCTTCATAAGATGGATGCTTGGTTCCTTTCTTGCAGCAAATAGTTCGGCATCGAAACGTCCGCCCGGCCTTACTCCTGGAGCTTTCACGGCAGGACGCGGACGCGATAGAGCCGGTTGCTGGGGGTGAGCGGGTCCAGTTTGCTGGCGGTGTTGGTGAGGGCGGTTACGTCGCCGGGGAGAGCCGTCCAATTAGAGGGAGTCAGGTCCGGATTGAATTCCAACCGGTAGCTGGTGTTTGAAACCGTTGTCCAGGTGAGTTTGACGTCGGATCCGACAAGCTCGGGCGGCAACAGCAGTGGTGGCGGAATGGTGGTGAAGACACCCGTGACGCGGACGATCACGGAGTTTGCGGTGTTGCTCAACTGCATGGTGACGCGGTTTGACGGGTAAGAAAAACTCGCGAACGTGTTGTTGCGAGTGCCGGCGGTGAGAACGGTGAACGCGTCGTTCGTCGCGGGCGTGAAACCGGGGAGAAGGTCCACACTCAGTCCGCCGTTCAACGTGACCGTGCCGGCGACTTGAAGTTGTCCGTAACCCGTGCCAGCCGTCGTGCCGCCGAGGGCGCAGTTGAGCAACGCAGTGGATGATGAAACGTAGCCGCCGTTCGCCGCGAGGATGCCGCTGCGGAGGTCCACGATGCCGGAGTTGGTGAAGCTGACGCCACTGCCGATGGTCGTGGTGCCGGTGCTGACCGATTTGCGGAAGGTCCCGGCATTGTCAAACCGCGGGCTGCCGCCGAGGATCCCGAGAAGGCCGGCGCCCTGTGCGTGGAACAGCGCGCCTGGACGATTGGTGACAATGCTGCCGTTCAAAGCGATGGTTCCAGTGGTCCAGAGCACGGTCCCGCCGTTCTCCAGCGTGCGCGTGACCAGATTCACCTGGCTCGGGATGCCGGCATGGAGCGCCGCGCCCGGGGCAATGATCGTCCGTCCCGTCCCGCTCATCACGCCTGCTGTCCAGTTCATCAGGCTGGCAACCGCCACCGCGCCCGTGCCGTCCAACGTGCTGCTGCCGGAAACCAAATCCAAGTTTGCCACGGTCAGGTTCGCATTGGCGGTGACGTTTCCGGCGTTCAGTTTGTAAAGGCCCGCGCCGTTGAGCTGCGCACCCGGGTTCAACGTGAACGTGCCGCCGGTCCATTCCACCAGCGCCGTGGCTGACGCGCTGAACGTGCCGGTGGCTGAACCGCCATTCGCAATTCGATTCGTGGCTCCGACCGAAAGGTTCACGGCGCCATTGTTGGTGAAGCTGCCACTGAACAACAGCGTGCCGGTCTGAATCTCCACTGTGCCGGAATTATTGAAAGGGACGCCGCTGCCGATGGTAGTAGTGCCGCTGCTGGCGGATTTGCGGAACGTCCCCGCATTGTCAAACCGCGGGCTGCCGCCCAGTACTCCAAGAAGGTTCGCGCCCAACGCGTGGAACAGCGAGCCTGGCCGGTTGGTGATAATGCTGCCGTTCAAAGCGATGATTCCATTGGTCCAGATTACCGTCCCACCGTTCTCCAGCGTGCGAGTGATCAGATTGACCTGACTTGGGTTGGCGGCATTGAGCGCCGCGCCCGGGGCAATGATCGTGCGGCCCGTCCCGGTCTGGTTTCCTGCCGTCCAATTCATCGCGCTGGCAACCGTAACCGCGCCCGTGCCGCCCAAGATGTTATTCGGATGCGTCAAATCAAGGTTCTCCACGGTCAGGTCCGCATCGGCATTGACGTTTCCGATGTTGAGTCGGTACAGGCCAGAACCGTTGAGTTGCGCGCCCGGGATCAACGTGTACGTGCCGCCGGTCCATTCCACCAAGGCGCCGGCCAGCGCGTTGAACGCGCCGTTGGCCGAACCGCCACCGGCCAACTGCAACGTGCCGGTTTCAATATCCACTTGGCCGGAATTGTTGAAAGTCACAATAGCGCTGATCGTCGTGCTGCCTCCGGCGGCGGTTCTGCGGAACGTGCCCGCGTTATCAAACCGGCTCGTTCCGCCCGACCCGGTGATCGAGCCGGCGGCCAGCGCGTGAAAGACCGCGCCTGGGCGGTTGGTGATGACGGCGTTGTTCAAGGACCAGTTCCCGGCAGTCGTCCAGAATGTGTCTCCGCCGAGTTCGAGCGTTCGCGTGTTCAGGGTGAGTCCGTTCCCTGCCAATGTTTGCTCCATATCCAGTGTGAGGGTGGCGCCGCTTTCAATCACTGTCTTGCCGCTGCCGCTCATCGTGCCGCCGCGCCAAAGCATCTGCTCTCGGACCGTCAGCGTGCCGCTCCCGGTCAGATTCGGGGTTCTCTGTAAGCCGGTATCCAAAGTCACGGAGGCGCAATCGGCAGGCGTGTCCAACGTGACGGTGAAGGCGCCGGGACCCGCGAGAGCCAGGCCGGAAATAACGACGTTGTCATTCGATCCGGGCACGAGATTGGGGGTCCAATTCGTTGCGCTGTTCCAATCGCCGCCGGCAAAGTTCGTCCAGGTGAAAACTACCGGCGTGAAGCGGGCCGAGACCGACTTGTTGTTCGTCATCACCAGCGTGACGGGATTGGTGCGGGTGACAATGTCTCCGAGCCAGGCGCGAAAAGTTTCGTCACCGGACGCGGTCGCCGTGAGCGTAACCGATTGGCCGTTGGTGTAAGTGGACTGGTCCGGGAGGATGGCCACCGAGCCGCCGTCGCGCAGAACCGTGAGGCGGAACAGCGCCGCGGCGCTGTTGGTGGGATTGGTGCTGTCGAGGAACTCCTGAAGATTGGAAACGCCGTCGCCATCGAAGTCGGCGGTGGCGGTTTGATTCAGGTTGGTGAAATAAGTCGTCTCCCAGGAATCGGCCACGCCGTCGGCATCGCTGTCAATCATCAGCAAAGCGGGCGCGCTGGTCACACTGCCGGAGGGATTGGTGAGCCTGACCGTGTATTCCCCTTCATTGTTCGTGCTGACGTTTTGCAAGAGCAACGCGTCGTTGGTTGCGCTCCCGCCGAGCGGGACGCCGTTGAATCGCCATTCGTAAGTGAGCGCCCGTGTGTCCGCCGCTACGACGAAGAATGAAGCTGCTTCATCGGGAGCAACAACGTCGTTCTGGGGCTGGCCGATGATTTGCGGAGGGGCAGTGGCAGCCGCCGTTTGCACAAAGAGATTTCCGTTGGCGTCGAAATAGAACTGCGAGTCTTGGGCGCGGGCGAAGGTGGTGAGCAGGATGACGAGTGTCGCTGTAGCGCAAATTTTCAATCTGGAAAGACCCGCCGGTTTATCATGTGCGCCTCGGCGGTCGCGAAGCGTTTGGAGTGCGGCGGCTGGCGGGGAACAGGGCTGACGCCGCTTTGGATTGGCTGCGGCGTTCGGTCGGCATTGCGATTCCAGCCAAAGCGGTGTGTGCCCTCGCCCCTCACCCACCGCACTCCAAACGCTTCGCGAGATTCGGTTGCGGCTTGGCGGCGTTGCACTGTGTCGAAGATCTGTATTCTGCGGGTCGCCGGCAACTCGAAGCCCGCCCCAACATTCCGGCGCTGTGCTCCCGCAATGCGGGAAAAATCGGCGATGCAACAGATTTGAAATCTGCGCTACGGCTAAGGTTGGCGCGCTTGTGGTTTTCATGCGGACCGGATACCGTTCGCGGCGATGCCGATTCCTCCGCTTGCCCCCAATGGCTTTCTACCGGTGGGCGTCCACGAATGCACGCTGGACGAAATCAGGGAACGGTTTGGCTCGTTCCAGGGTAGTGACCGCCGGCCGCAATTGTGGGCAAAGCTCCAGCAATTCCTTCGCGAAGCCAAAGCCAGCGGACTCGTCGAGGCCGTGCTGCTCAATGGCAGTTTCGTCACCGGCGAGCCTGCGCCCAACGACATTGACATCATCGTGGTGGTGTCTGCCGCCCACGATTTCGGGGCGGACCTGCCACCGCACCAGTATAATGTGTTGGCGCAACAACGCGTGCGCCGACGCTTCGGTTTTGATATTGTCGTCGCAAAAATGGGGACTGACAATTTGGCCGAAGCTGTGGCATTCTTTAGCCAGGTACGGCAACGGCCCGGCCCGAAGAAAGGCCTGGTGCGAGTTACCCTATGATTGAGACACCCGAACAAGTTTATCAGGCCATCGAGCAGATGGGGCGGATGCAGCGCATCCTGGAGTCTTACCGAAATGAAATTCTGGGGCGCAATCCCCGCAATTTTGCCGTGTTGGCGGAAGGCCCGCTGGAGCAGATTCGGCAGTTGCAGGCGCAACTCGATGAGTACGTGCGGCGCGTCGAGGGCGCGCTTGCTTGAGCGGTGGACGAAATCCGCAAGCTTAAGGCGGAGATTGATCAATACATCAGCCGCTTGGAACAAGTCGGCGCGACCTGAACGCGGAGCGCGGAATCCAGTCCGCTCCAACGCGCGAAATGTCGAACCAACGTTCGTTCCGTTGAACCGCTGGCCGGTAGGGCGCGTCACTCCGTGCGCGCCGTTCGGACGCCCACTTCCCGGAGGCGGCGCGCACGGAGTGACGCGCCCTACCGCGCCGTTGAACCGCCATTGATAGGTGAGCGCCCGTGTGTCCGCCGCGACGGCGAAGAACGAGGCCGAATCTCCCGGAGCGACGATGCGGTTCTGCGGCTGGCCGATGATTTGCGGCGGTGCGATTACCCCCGCCGTCTGGACGAGGAGATTTCCATTGGAGTCGAAAAAGAATTGCGAGTCTTGGGCGTGGGCGAAGGTTGCCAGCAGGAAAATGAACACTGCAGTCCCGCCGACGCATCGTAGCGCAGGTTTCCAAACCTGCTGTGTCGCCGATTTCCAAATCAGCGGGGGTCGCGACGTTGTGACGTCTGCGGGTTCGAAAACCCGCGATACAGCAGACTTGGAAGTCCGCGCTACGAATCTTTCTCCTGTGCCGGATGCGTTCCAGAGTAAATCTGTTGCATGGAAGTTCATTCGCAAACGTTGTCGCCAAGACCTGAAAGTATGAGAGCGCCGGATTTCAATCGTTGAAAAGTGCCACGATCACCTCTAGGGATGCATGGCTTAGGTGGTCCCAAGCATTCAGGCTCGTCACATGGTTGCTTTCGACAATCAAACAAAGCATTAAACAGCATCCACTTGAAGGCCTCATAGCCATGCCCGCGACATTTGTCCGCCGCCTGGTTATTTGCGTGGCTGCAATGATAATATGCCCAATCTGAACCAGGCTCCTTTGCGAAACCCTCCTTGCATTTTTTCTTAGCCTCGTCTTCCGCCTCGTCACAAACCTTTTCAACAGCGAGCTTCAAGTTTTCGAGCGCTTCTTCCAATCCTTCGCAACACAGTCCCGACGGGTCCACCACGTTACCCGGGTTATTCATCGCATAAACGTACAAATTCGGGCCTTCTTCGACTTCGGCATTCCCGAGCGGATCACGGGAAAGCCAGCGGCCCAGTTCGGGGTCATAGGCCCGGAACCGGGTGATGGTCAATCCGGCTTCGGCGGCCCAGAACATGCCCGCAAAGCCTAAGTCCGCCTCCAAGTCCCCCGACAGGCGGGTCCGGCGGCCGTAGGGATCGTACGCGTAACGCGCCCGTACGCTGCCGCTGCCGTCGGTCAGTTCGCGGATGGAACCCAAGTGGTCACGAGCATAGAAGTAGCCACCGGTGGCCGGGCCGGTTTCCACTTTCACGCCTTGGTCGAAGAACTGCTTGGTGACGATGTCGGCAGCATCGCGTTCCTCGCAAATCTCGTTGTCGCACCACACGAACCGCCGATGCGACACTTCAGAACCATTAAGGAGTTTGCGGATGCTCGCGAGCCTGCCCTCGCCATCGTACGTGAACTCGGTCCGCTGATTTCCGGCGTTGACGCCGACGAGGCGATCTTCGGCATCCCACTCGTTGGTGCGCGACGCTCCGGGCGCAGTGGTGGTGCTGATCTGGTTCAGGGCATTGTAAGTGGCAGTGTAATTTGATGCACCCACCTGCTCCGTGAGACGATTGCCCACTGGATCGTAGGCGTAGGCGAACGTGTTGATGAGGTTTCCGGAGTTGGTGACGGTGGCCGAGAGCAATTGATCGGCAGCGTCGTAGCCGAAGGTGTGGAGCGACGGGGGCGTCGCCCCGGCTTGCTGCGACCAGCTCGTGATGCGATTCGCGGGAATATCGCGGCCATAGAGGAATTCGGAAAGCGGAGTCGCGCCTACCTTGTGCGTGATCCGCTGGAGAGTCCGGTCCTGGAGATTGTTGCCGTAGCTTCGCTCCTCCATCTGGCCGTTCGGAAAGGTGTTGGTCAGCAGCCGCCCGGAGCTCCCATCGTAGGCATAAGCGAAAGCGCCCAGAGCGTTGGTCGCGGCCACAACCCGTCCTGCTGCATCGTAGGTCAGGCTTGAAGCAACCCCGTTGATGGCCGTAGAAATGCGCCGGCCCAGTTCATCGTAGGCGTAGGTGATCGTGTCGCTGGCTAGCGGGCCATCCACGCTCGCCAACTTATTTCCGCCCAAAGTCGGAGTCGTGGTGACGGGGTGGTAAGAATACAAGGTCGTCCCAGTGCCATCGGTCATCGAGATGCGGCGTTGGTAATTCGGATCGTAGGTGTAACTGACACCGGGCGTGGGAACAGCGGGGTTGGCATACGTCACGGACTTGAGCGTGTTGTCGAGATTGTAGGTGTACAGAGTGATCTGTTGTTTTTCGTCAATCACCTGCCGCAGGCGGCTGCTGGCGTTCTCATAAAGATATTTGACCTGCGAGCCGTCTCCATATTGCTTGGCGGTCACGCGTCCTTGCACATCGGTGAGCCACGACGTGGTGCGCCCCATCGGGTCGGTCAGGCTTTTGATGCTTCCGCACCGGCACCACTCGAAGAGCGTCACCCGGCCCAGCGGGTCGGTCTTCTTTTTCATCTGCCGCACGTTGTCGAACTCGAACAACGTCTGCCGTCCCGCGCGATCCGTTACGTTCGTCACATCCAGTCGGTTGTAGGTGAACTGCTCGAAGGTGGAATCGGGATGGGTGATTTTGGTGAGGCGATCCATGTCGTCGTGTTCAAACGTCAGCATGTAGCCGCTCTCGTCAGTCTTGGTCAGCGTCCGGCCCAGCGCATCATACGTGGCTTTCACAACGTCGTTCGTTCCCGGCAGCGGCCCGTCCACGGCGACGAGATAGCCGTTCGTGTCGTAGGTGTAAGCGGTCGTCTCGCCTTTGGGATTGGTTTCGGTGAGTCGTTGCCCGCGCGCGTTGTAAGTGAACGAGTTGGTCTGCCCGGCGGCATCCACCGTGGTGAGCGGCAGGTGTTGGGCGTTGTAGGTCATGCGGGAGAGCAACTCGTTGTTTCCGACCCGCGTCTGGCGGACTTCCAGCAGATCAATGCCGTTGTTCGCATAGACGTAGCTGAAGGTCCGTCCAAGGGGATCAATCGAATTGGTCACGTGGCCGAAGGCGTTGTAGCCGTAGCTGTAAAGCTGGGTGGTGCCATCGTCGAGCACGCGGCCGGTCTTGGTGGGGCGACTGCTGGGGCCAGGAAAACTCGTTCCGAAACCTTGACCGGCATAATTGTACCAGATGCGCCCCTCCAGCGCCTCTTTGGTGCTTTCGAGAATGCCCCCGGTGGTCGGGGTATCTTTGTGCAGCCAGTGATAAACCTTCGCCTTGGTGTAGTCGCCGTAGCTGCTCGCACAGGCCGTGCGGCTCCAGTAGAAGGTGTTTCGAGCTGCCTGCGTAATGTCGTTCACCACCGCCATGCCGGCCGGCACGCTGGACGGCGGATCGGGTCGGGCCGGGATGCCACTCTGGGTATACTCCACGCGGTCGCGGCTGCCGTCGGCATAGACGGTTTCCAACGAACGGGTGCCGCCTGACATGCCAGCGAAAGTATTCGTGCCGTAGGGCGTGATGAGCGCCTGGATGAAGTCTCCCGAGCCTGTGTAAACGAACCCCGAATTCAGCCCAATGACATCGGTGATGTTCGTCAAGCGGCCCAGGGAATCGTAAGCGAAATCTGCGAACCTCCCGAACGGATCGGTGACGCGAGTGATCTTGTAGATGTCGTTCGTGTTGGCGTAGGTCAGCGTCGTGACCTGGCCAATGGCGTCGGTGAGGGCGACGACGCGCAGGTTGCCGTCGTAACTGAGCGTGACGGCGTTGCCGAAGGGGTCCACCGTTTGCGTCAGAAAAATCTTGCGTGAGGTGCCCACCGAACCGTCCGACTGGCCGAACACCAGCTTCGAGCCGTCGGGCGAGGTCATTTCGTAACTGTTCGTGCCGGTGCGCTTGAGCAACGTCTGATCGTACTGCTGGAAGCCGAAGGTTTGCGTGATCACGTTGAAGCCGCTGAACGTCCGCGCGCCGCCGCCCCTGACGTAATACTTCGCATCGGCCAGTGGATTCTGCGGATTGTCCGTGATGTAGGAAATCCAATCGCACGTCCACTTTGGGCTGAAACCTGAGTAGGTGAAATTGGCCGGCTGATTGGCGTCCCGTTGGTTGTAGGTGACGGTGAATTGCACTGGCGGGCCGACGGGCGGCGCGTAACCGACCGGTGTGTCCACAATGTTCAAACTGACGAGCATGAGATGAACGCTGGAGACGGCCATGCCGTTGCCTCCTTTGCAAGGGTCAGGCTTCTTGGGGTCTGGGGGTGTGAGAGGATCGGGGTCGCTGGAGGATGTGAAGCCCTTGCCCCAGACCGACCCGCCTTCCTTCGCATCGACGCTGCGCCAGCCGCGTGGCAACTCGCCTGGAGGAATGAGAAAGTACCCGCTCGACTCGGCTTCCAAGGCTTGCCGCGTCGCCCAAACGGTATTTCCGAAGGTCGGGTCTTCCAGCAGATAACGGTCGCCTTCCTGCCGCACCATCGCTGCGTAGTGGCCGACCCTCCAATGCACGACGGAGGGGACGATGAAGTCGCCCCTCACCCGTCCGGGCGTAGCGCGGGCGTCCTCGCCTGCGAGTTCGCGCACCGTCCCGGTGCGAGAACCACGCGTTCCAGCGTCTGGTGGCGAGACGCCACCCGAACTCGCAGCCGGGACGGCTGCGCTACTCGCGCGTGACGGAACGCCACGAAACGCCATCTGGTAACTCAGCCCAACCTTCTTCGAGAGTTCGGCCACCTGTGGCAGCGAGAGACCCTTCTGCGTCGAAGCCGCGTTGGCAATCTCCGTCCCCACGGTCGCGGGAGACAATGTGAGGAGTTTTGGGTCCGATCGGAGAATTTGCTGCAACGCGTACGGCCCGCACTTGAACGAAATCTCCGGTTTGTTCTGCATGTTCCAAAGCCCCTCCCGCGCGCCGGTGATTCGTTCCGTCGCCGCGCCCACGAAGCCCCGGCCCTCGACGGATTTCAGCAACGCCTCCAATTCGTTCATCCGCCCCAGGCGCGCGTACATGTAAGCCAATTCACCTACCGCGCGATCCGCGATGGCCTTGCCCTTAGTGTCCGCGGCATTCTTCGCCAGCGGCCAGGCCTTTTCCCATGCGTCAAGCGCGAGCGAGTAATGGGCGGTGTTGTAGTATTCCAAACCCAAGCCCGTGAGCAGCGCCGCGCGCCACGGCGACTTGGGATGCTTTTCCAAAAACCCCGTGAGGCTGGCAAAATCATCCGGCCCGCTGCGTTTCGCGTAACCGAGCAACGCGGCGGCGAGCGCCGCATTGTCGTCAGCAGCCGGCTCGCTGCCAATCGGCACAAGCGGCTCCTCGAAAACTCGCGCGCGGAAAATCTCCTGAGTGGTTGGATTGGCAGAGAATTCCAGCGTGGTTTTCGGCGGCTGAACCTTCGGGAGAGTGCGGTTCGCCTTGACGGGCCCGGACCCTTCACCGCCGCTGGCCGGAACAACCGTGATGGCCCCAAAGCACAAGAGCGCGAAATGCGTGATGACCGAGCAGCACGAGAGCCGGCGACAGAGGGCTTTCATACCCTTGGTAAGCCGGCGGCGGCAGGGTTCTTTCAACAAAATGCCGGCTCGTTCTACCGGAAGGTAGGGCGCGTCAGTCCCTGCGCGCCGGGGTTGGATGTGTCGGGCTACGGCGCGCACGGAGTGACGCGCCCTACCTTCTTATTCCCGCCAATCCAATCCCATCTCGCGAAGGTGACGCCGCACCTCGAGCAAGTCCCACACCTGCAGCCGCTGTGCATCCACGCTTACGGCCACACGCTGACCGTCCGCGCTGAGGGCCAGCGGCAGCATGCCGGTGGGCAGCAACAGCAGCGGCTCCAGCGTGCGCGCGTCGTAGAGACCGGCGGTGCGCAAGTTTTTCGTGAGCCAGAGCACGCGGGCGTCCGGTGTATAGAGCAGGCCGATGAAATTCGTCAGCGAGCGAGTGCGCTCCCAGGTCGCCGTGCTCCAAAACTCCACCCCCGTGCGGTCTGACATAATCGCTACTTGGTCTCCCACCGGGGAGAAATGGAAATGGCGGAAGTAGGTCGGGCGCGTCAGTTTGGCGATTTGCTCAAAGCCGGGCAGGCGATAAATGTAGAGCGAGGCGCCGTAGGGCCGGAAAACCCCCAGCCATCGTCCATCCGGTGAAACGCTGCTGACGCCTGGAATCGTCGGTGCGCGGCGCTCGCTACCTTCTTCCGTCTCCTCAGGCGCCAGGAGTTGCGAGCCGTTGGTGCCGGTCATCACCACGGAGTTGGAAACCAGGCCAAGAGACGTGACGCCCTTCGGCGCGCGCAGAGGAAGCCGCGTGAGTCCGGGCGGTGCGGCCGGGTTCGTGGCGGGCGTCAACCGCCACCGGAAGCATGCCTCGTCGCGTTGAGCCCTGCGGCTGCCGAACAACTCCCGGCCATCCGGCGTGAAGTAGAAGACCGTCTCGTAGGCGTTGGTCTCGATCACGCCCGGTCCCCTGCTGGACAAATCCCACACGCCGGCGCTTTTGTCGTCCGACGCCGCCAGCCACCGGCCGTCCGATGAAATCGCGGCCAACTGCAAGCGGCCGTTCAGCTCCGCAAACTCGCGATGGGCGACGGGCCGCTCGAAGGCGTGAAGTTGCACGCTGGTTTGGGTGAGCACCGCGCAGCGCCGGCCATCCCCGCTGAACTGGATGACGTAGCTGTTCAAGCTGGCCGTGAAGGCCCGGCGCTTCGTCCGCGTATCCCAGCAAATCAATTCGCGCTCCCAACCGCCGGTGATCAGGTATGCGCCGTCGGGGCTGAAGACGGCTTCCACAGCCTGGAACTTGTGTCGGCCCAACAATTCGACTTCGCCGGTCTGTGCGTCCAGCCAGTGGATCGCACGCCCGTGGTCCGGCACGACCAGCACGCGTCCGTCCGGATGCCACGCCATCGTGTTCACGTAATCCGTGAAGGTGTGGGACGCCAGTTCCGCCGCCTCGGGATTCGTCGCGTCATGCACCGAGAGCCGCCAGCTTCCGTCCAGCGGCGAGATGACGGCGAATCGCTCGCCCCCCGGTGAAAACCTCATGATGACGGGCTGGCCCGCCAGCGGGAACCGAACGAGTTCCCGGCCATCCTCCAAATTCCAGAACGCCACCCCTTCCGCGCGGGCTCTGGCGATGACGCGTGGCAGGCGCGGATGGAACGAGAAGGCTTGATACGACACGTTCCGTAGCAGCAGAACGCGCTTCTCCTTTGCCACATCCCAGATCTCCCAATCCCCGTGCTGGCCGCCATCAGGATAATCGCGTTTCACCGCCAGGAAGCGCCCATCAGCGCTCCATTCCTTGTAAAAATTCGGCAGGTTGGTGCTCGCTGGCAGGGTGCTCAGCAGCCGATTGTCCGAGACCGCGCGAATCTCGACCGGTTCCCGCGCGCGGCTGACCGCCCGCGCGCGGCTGACCGCGAGGCGTTCAAACGATGGATCGAGGAGCGCGATGTTGGCATCGGAGCCGAACGACAGTTCCCGCTCGAAGCGCAAGTCAGGCAGCGCGAGCGCGGTGAACACTTCGCGGCGCAGTTCGGCCGAGTTCGAGATGGCCGCCGCCTGCCGGATGGCGTCAAGCGCTTGCACGCGATGGCCCATCTCGCCGCTGAGCACCTTGGCGCGGGCTTGTTCGAGCAGCGCGGTGTAGAGCTGTTGCCGCGCCTCGCGTTCCGCGCTTTCCGCGCGGACCAGGGAACTTTGCGCCTGCTCGCGCAAACGCGTCTCCTTGGCGCGACTTTCGGTCGCAAGCCGTGCGCGGTAATTAGCGAAGAACGCGATCACGAGAGCGCATACCAGCAGCAGCGTTCCGATAATGCCGCTCAAGCGCAGCCGGGCGTAGCGGCGTTCGAGCGCACGCACGCGGCGGAGGCTCTGGCCGCTTTGAACGAGCGCAAGGTCGGCTTGCATCGCCTCGGCATCCTCGTAACGACGCTCGCGCTGGCCCTCGCACGCTTTTAGGAGAATTTCGTGGAACTCAAGAGCCTCGTTGCCGGCATTGTCAGCCAACCACTCGGACGGCACATCGGGAAATTTGTCCGGCGGATAGCCAGTGCTCGCTTCGTAGAGCGCGATGCCCAGCGCGAAGAGGTCGGCCGTTGGTGCGCCAGGACCTTCCGGCGGGATATAACCCTCGGTGCCGACGAACGTCCGGCCCTCCCCGCCAGCGGAGACCAGCCCGATATCGGCGAGTTTCGCGCGGCCGTGGACATAAATGATGTTCCCGGGCTTCACATCGCGGTGGATCAGTCCCTGCCGGTGGAGTTGCGCCAGACCGCCCACGACATCGAGTGCCACGCGCACACAGTCCGCGGTCGGCAGGCGACCGAGCCGGTTCAGGTCCGAACGGAGAGTGCGTGGGGAATACCCGTCGGCGGAGAAAAGGGGAAAGGGAGCTGAGGAGACGGCGACCTCTGCGCTTTCGCCCACTTGCTCCTTTTCTCCTTTTCCCCGCTGCTCCGCATCATCCGCCAGTTCCATCACGTAATAGAAGTACCCCTCCGCTTCGTTGCGTCCGACGTGCAACACATGCACCAGGCCGCCCGAACTGCGCGACACCGGCTCGAAACGCTGGATGCCGGCGAACTCGCGCTCGTAAGGCCGGTCGCTTTCGAACTGCCGCCGCCAAATGACCTTCACCGCCCGCAACGTGCCCATGACATTGCGCGCGAGCCACACTTCCCCATACGCACCGCGACCGATGGGCCGCAGCAGCACGTGGTCGGGGATCAGCGGCGGAGTCATGGTTTTAAGTTAGCGCGCGGCCCAAAAAACCGAAGGCCAAAATCCGAGGCCCCTTGAATACTCGACGCAGCACGGAACACGAAACTCGCTCCGCGCACCACGGGTTCATTCCGTTTCCTTGCGCAGCCGCTCCACCTCCGCCTTCAGCAGCCGGCCGACGCGATGCCGCGCGAGATAAACCTGCGCGAGGCTCACGCCGAGCTTTTTCGCCACCTGGCTCAACGGCAGATTCTCGGCGGAAGCCATGCGGAAGATCAGCAGTTGTTGGGAGCTGATCTTGGCCCGGATGCGGCGCTGCGCGGTGTCCAAAAGGTTTTGCTGCCACTCGCGCTGCCAGACTTCGTCCAGTGCGTCCGCCGCCGGATCAGGGATTGCCTCAATCGGATTGCCGGAATCGCCCTCCGGGTCAGGAAAAGGTTCCCGCAGCAACGGCCCGCCCGTCTTTTCGCGCCGCAGAAACACGCTGATGCGGGAACGCGTCACCACACGCAACCACGATTTGAAGGAACCGCGCGCCCGGTCGTAGCGGAAGTTGGGCATCCGGCGCGCCAGGTACACGAACGTGTTCTGCACCACGTCCTGCGCCTCGGCATCCGCGAGGCCCGATTTGCGGGCGACGTTGTAAATGAGCCGCCAGTAAGTGTCGAAGAATTCGCGCCAGCCGCCATCGTCCTGCCAGTCGCGCAGGCGCGAAAGGAGGCTTTGCCGCGTGGGGAGCAGCGAGTCGGTGCGCGGTTCGGCGGACATATCCGTTTACTCAGAGTAAGCCTGCAATCGTTCCGATCTATCAAAAACATTCCGGCGCCGCTTGAGCGCGCTGAGCCGCGCCGCGGCTCGCGGTTCTTCCCCTTGCGGTTGCAGGCGGCCACACCGGGTCGCGGTTGCGAAGCCGAAAAACAAGTTGGACATCGGCGGTGTTCCCGCTACAGTCCGCCGCACATTATGAAGAGCAACACCATGACCACGGCTTTGAACGGCGTGCTGGGCGTCAGCCTTATCCTGTCCGTGATCTTCTGCCTCCAGTTCATCTTCGTCACCCGCGAACTTCGGTCCCTGACCGGGAAGGCCGCCAATATCAATGCCACCCGCGCAAACATGTCCGGTTTGATCAACGATTGCGCGCGATACAGCGAAAAGAATCCCGCCCTCGATCCCATTCTGGAGTCCATCGGTGTGAAACTCCCGAAGACCGCTGCGCCGAAGCCCGCGGGCAAGTGAATCTATGAATCCAACCGAAACCAAACCCTCGGGAACCACCCCGGCTCCGGCGGCGCCATCACCGGAATCGGCGTTGCAGCGGCAGTTGAACCTGATGCTGCTCGCCTTGGTGGTGTTGAGCGGCACCTTGACCGTCTATCTGCTCCGCCAGGTCACCTACGCCAAGAAGGACCTCAACGCCATCAAAGGACCGGCGACGCAATTGATCCAGGCTTTCAACCGCGACAAGCCTGGGATGGACGCATTCCTGACGAAGCTCGGCGAATATGGCCGCACTCATCCTGATTTCGTTCCGCTCCTCAACCAGTATCAGATCCCGGTCGCCGCCACGCCCGCTCCGGCGACCTCCGCCCCGCCGGCTGCCAAACCCGCCGCGGCGCCCGCGACCAAACCTGCGACGCCGCCCAAGAAGTAAGGAATCGCGTAGGTGGAACTGGCGGGGAACCTGAATCGCAACTTACGCCCTCCCGGGTCTTCCGTGAGCACCCGAATCGTTCGCGGCCATTGACTTTGATTTGGTACGTCAATTCCGGCCGGCGTGCATCCAAAGGCGGGTAAACAGCACAGGTGTTCGCTCCAGGTTCTTCACGTTTCACGCATCACGCGGCACGTTTCACGACTCCCTTTTCTTCCACACATACCGGAACATGATCACCCGCAGCGCCGCCGTCATGGGAATCGCCAGGATGCCGCCGAGGATGCCACCCAGCAGCGTCGTGCCCACCATCAGCGCGATGATGATCGTCACCGGATGCAGCCCGACGCGCTGGCCCATGATGCGCGGCTGGATCACCGTGCCTTCCAACGCCTGCACGATCCCGACGACGACCAGCACCAGCAACGCCAGCTTCCAGCCGCCTGCCACCAGCGCGATCACCAGCGCCACCACGCAGGTCGTGATCGCGCCCAGAAAGGGAATGATCGTCAGGAACGTCGCCATCACGCCGATCAGCACCGCGTAGGGCAGGCCGATGATTGTGAATCCGACGGTGTAAAGCACGCCGTCGCAGATCGCGACCAGCACCTGCCCACGAAAAAACGCCACGAGGTATTCGTTGATCGAGCCGATGACAAACACGAGTTCGTCTTTGAACTTCGAGTCCTGCACCGGAAGATAATCGCGCCAGCGCGCCGCGATGCCGTGTTTCTCCAGCAAAAAGTAAAACGCGTAGATCGGGATCAACGCCAGCCCGGCGATCACGCCGAACGTGGAGGCGATGATGCTCACCACTTGCGAGAGCCAGTTGCCGACCGTGGGCAACGCCCTGGCGAGCCAGTCGGTGGCCGAGCTTAACGTGGATTTGTCGAGGGCGGGCAGGGCGGAAGGCGGTGGCGCGGATGGTACCGCGTTCGTCGTGCCCGGTTCAATGGCCGGCGCGCTGTTTGTGTGGGCCTCACCCGGCAATGGCTGCGCAGTTTCGAGTGCGCTGTCGGGCTGGCGCAGAATGTATTTCCGGATCAGCGCCGGCGGATGAGAAATCAAATCCTGGATTTGCTGCTGCACCTTCGATCTGTAGCCCGGAATCTTCGCCGCCAGATCGCGCGTCTCGACCACGAGTTGCGGGACGACGCTGGCGAGCAATCCGACGACGATCAACAACGCCAGCAGGAACACCACCACGATGGCCCGGGTGCGCGGCACCTTCCTGCGCGCGAGAAAATCCACGACCGGATCCAGCAGGCACGCCAGCACGCCCGCGACCGCCACCGGCCAGAGCACGGGCGCCAGCACGTGCAATACGCGCCCCAGTCCCCAGATCAAGGAGACGATCAGCGCCACGAGCGTGGCGATGGCCAGTCCCGTTACCGCAGTCCAGATCAGGCGCGCCTGACGTTCAGTGGGTGGTGGGAAGCTCATGCGGTCGGAGCGTGTTGCGTGCTGCGGGTTGCGTCAAGCAGAACGCGGGGAGCGTAACGCGGGAGCTTTGACAGCCTGCTTGACGCAACTCGTCAGCCTTGCCCGAGCTTCTTCGATTTCTCGGTGGCGGCGCGCACGGCGCTGATCGTCACGCCGCGCAACCGGCCTTTCTCCAGCTCATGCAAGCCTTCGATGGTCGTGCCACCGGGGCTGGTGACCATGTCCTTGAGCGCGCCGGGATGTTGTCCGGTTTCCAAAACCATTTTCGCCGCGCCGAGCACGGTTTGCGCGGCGAGCTTCGTGGCCACGTCACGCGGCAGACCCGCGGCCACGCCGCCGTCGCTCAAGCCCTCAATGAACAGATAAACGTACGCCGGGCCGCTGCCGCTCAAACCGGTGACGGCATCAAGCAGGGATTCCTTGAGTTGAACGGCGAGGCCCACCGCGGACAGGAGTCTTTGGGCCAGCAGTCCGTCGGAGCGCGTCGCGGTTTTACCGAGCGCAAAGCCCGAGGCCGAAGCGCCCACCAGCGCCGGCGTGTTCGGCATGACGCGGATGACCCGGGCACGGGCCGGCAGCGCGCTTTCCAACTTCGCCGTCGGCACGCCCGCCGCGATGGAGATCAGCAGATGCCGCGGCGTGAAATGCCCGCGGACTTCGCCGAGGACCGTGCCGGCTTGCTCGGGTTTCACGGCCAGGATAAGAACACTGGCCACGTCGGCGACGCCGGCATTGGAAGTCAAGATGCGCGCCCCCGTAACTTTCGCAAAGGCAACGCGCGCGGCGGAATTCGGGTCGCTCCCGAAGATTTGCCGCGGCGCGATCAGTCCGGCGCGGAGAAATCCCCGCGCGAGAGCGGTCGCCATCTTGCCCGTGCCGAGGAATCCGAGCGTCAACTTCGCTGGCATGGTGGGGTTGTAACAACTCGCGGGCGGACGCGGAAGCCAAAATCAGAGCAGTCGGATCACTCGTCTCCCGCGCAATGCACGAGGCGAGTCTGGAGGGCCTGGCAGGACGAACTGCTTGAGAATCCGGCAATTTCCGCTACACTCCTTCCGTTCGTGCCGCATGATGTCCAACGCCGTATGAGTCCCGCAGGCCGTCTATTTCACTTCGTGTTCTCCATCGCGCTCTGCTTGACGTCAGGCCGGGACGTTTGCCGCGCGGTCGTGCCTTCCGGCGACCCGCTCGAACACGAGGACCGGCTCGCCCCCGAGGAAGCGGACCGGCGCGCGGTTTTCTCACCGGACTGGGCCGAACCAACAGCCCAATCCGCACCACAGCCTTTCGCCGTCATCGCCCCTTCGGCCCAACAGCGGCAAGGCGTGCTCTCCGGCAAGATTGTCTTCATGAACAGCGGCCACGGTTGGACGCACGATCCGGCGTTCAGTCCGCCGTGGCGATTGCAACGCGGCGTGGGGAACGAGATGAACGAGGACTACGGCAATCTCGACCAGTTGAACTGCTTCGCGGCGTATTGTTTCAACGCTGGCGCGACGGTCGTTTCGATGCGGCCCCTCGGACACCAGACCAACGAAGTGATTCTCGACAACGACGATCCGGGCGTGACGTTCAGCGGTTCGTGGTCCAACAGCAGTTCGACGATTTTCTGGGGTACGGCGGGCGACGTGCCTTATCGCTTTGCCACGTTCGCGGCGACGGAAACAGCGACCGCCGCCTACACGCCAACAATTCCCGTGGTGGGTTTTTATCCGGTCTATTGCTGGACGCGGCATGGGTCGGATCGTGGCGACCAGTTGTATCGCATCCGGCACACTGGCGGCGAATCACAGGTGCGCATCCCACACCACATGGTCGGCAACGGCTGGATCTATCTGGGTGAATACCACTTCAACGCCGGCTCGGATGCCTCGGCGGGTTCGGTGGTCATCAGCAATCTGCGGGGCACGGCGACCGGCAGCGTGGTGATTGCGGACGCCATCCGCTTCGGCAACGGGATGGGGACGGTGGACCAGGGCGGCGGCGTTTCCGGCTATCCGCGCGAAGACGAGAGCATGCGTTACTGGGTGAAAGCCAGCCTCGCGCAGGGCCAATCCACCGCGCTCTACGAAGGGAGCGGCAACGATGAGAGCGACAGTTGGTCCGCGCCGCCGAAGATGTCCGCCGAGATGAACCGTGAAGGCGCCGGCGACATTTACGACCGCATTCACATCAGCTTTCATTCGAACGCGGGCGGCGGGCGCGGCACGGTGGGGCTGATCACCAGCGACCCGGCCCCGAACCAATCCAGCCTCGCAAACCTCGCGGGTGGCGAAGTGAACGACGACCTTGTCGCGCTCGGTTCGCCGCCGTTGGAATACCCGTGGTTCAACCGCTCCACCCACACCTACACCGGCGGCTACTCGGAGATTGATGGCAGCCTGTTCAACTACGAAATGGCGGCCACCATCATCGAAGTCGCGTATCACGACGACGCGACCGACGCGGCGCTGATGCGCGACGCCAAGGCGCGCGCCGCCGTGGGCAAGGCCGCGATGCACGCCGTCGTGAAGTTCATGAATCAATTCGACACGAACCACGTTGTGCCGCTGAACTTCCTGCCCGAACCGCCGGCGAACCTGCGGGCGCTCGCCGCGAACACGAATGGCCACGTCACCCTCGCCTGGACGGCGCCGGTGATCCTGGGCGGCAGTCAGAATCCGACGAACTACATCATCCACCGCTCCACGAACGGTTACGGCTTCGGGAATCCGGTTTCCGTTGGCAACGTGACGAGCTTCACCGTCACGGGCCTGACGCCGGACGTGGATTTCTATTTCCACGTCTCGGCGTCGAACGTGGGTGGCGAATCCATGCCTTCGGAAGTCGTCGGTTGCCGCGCCTCGTCCTCCAACGGCGCCCCGAAAGTCCTGGTCGTGAACGGATTTGACCGCTTCGATCGCTCGACCAATCTGCGGCACGACGTGGCGCGGCAGACTTGGGACAAGCCCGGCAACAACGGCAGCATCGAGCGCGTGTTCCAACGCTGGGTCAATGGCTTCGATTACGTCGTGCCGCACGGCAAGGCCATCGCCAATCACGGCATGGCGTTCGATTCGTGCCAGAACGAGGCGGTCCTCAACAACCAGGTTTCGCTTTCGAGTTACCCCATCGTCATCTGGGCCTGCGGCAACGAATCCATCGGCGACGAAACTCTCAATGCGACGGAGCAAAGCCGGCTTGAGGCGTATCTCGCGGCGGGCGGCAGCGTGTTTGTGTCCGGCGCCGACGTGGCGAACGATCTGGATCGCGGAACCGGCCCGACGGCAGCCGACCGGAGCTTTCTGCACAGTCAATTGCACGCAGCGTTCGCGGCCGACAATGCCGGGAGCTACACAGCCACACCGTCGGCAGGAGGCATCTTCGCGGGGCGAGCCAACGCCACCGTGGACAACGGCAATTTCGGCATTTACTGGGTCCAGACGCCGGACGCGATCTCAGCCTACGGCCCCGGCGCCGTCGCGGCCCTGAATTACTCGGGCGGCAGCGGCGGCGCGGCGGCAATCCAGTACGATGGATCGGCGGGTGGTGGGCGCACGGTGCTGTTCGGATTCCCGTTCGAAACCATCCGGGACGCCGCGCGACGCAACCAATACATGAGCGACATCCTCGACTTCCTGAGCCTGCCTTCGGAGACGAACCTTGCGCCGGCGATCGTCACCCACCCACAAGACCAGTCGGTTGTGGTCGGTTCGAATTTCACGCTTACGGTCACGGCGTCCGGTACGCCAACCCTCAACTACCAATGGCGGTTCAACGGCGCGAGCCTCGCCGGCGCCACGCAAAGCAGTTTCACGCGCGTCACCGCACAGTTCAGTCACTCGGGCAATTACGATGCTGTGGTTTCCAACGCCTACGGGATCGTCACCAGCCAGGTCGCGCTGGCGCAAGTGACCCTGCCGCCAGTGACGCACACCGTCTGGCTCGACAACTTCGACGCCAATACCGCCGCGAACTGGGTGATGAATCGTTCGTCCACCGATTGCCGCGTCACCTTCAACTACGACCACGCGGCGGATGGCATTCCGCCGTCGCCGAGCTCGACCAACGGCACGACGCGCGCCGCGAAGTTCGAGGCGAACGTCTCGCTGGGCGTGGCGGCGGCGATCAACATTTCGCCGGCGGGCCAGGCGTTCGGCGGCGATTTCCGGCTGCGCTTCGACCTGTGGATCAATCAGAACGGCCCGTTCCCGGCGGGCGGCAACGGCTCGACGCAGCACGGCACGGCGGGCATCGGCACGGCAGGCGACCGCGTGGAATGGACGGGCGCCGGCAGCACAACGGATGGACATTGGTTCGCCGTGGACGGCGAAGGCCAGGCCAGTGACACCTCGACGACTTCGCTCAACGATTTCGGTGCGTTCAGCGGGACGTCCTATCACGCGGCGGCTTCGGGTACTTACACGGCGGGAACGGCGGGCAACTCGCGCGGCAACGGGCATGCGTACTACGCCGGCATGTTTCCCGGCAGCCAGACCGCACCGGTCGCGCAACAAACCGTCTGGACGCAGCAGACGGGCGGGCTGGCGGTCGGGACCATCGGGTTTGCCTGGCGCGACGTGGCCATCACCACGACAGGAAGCGCCGTCGAGTGGTCCATAGGCGGTCTGAAGATTGCCACGATCACCGGTGCGAGCTTCGCAGCCAGCAATATCTTCATCGGGTTGTGGGACTCGTTCAATTCGCTCTCGGACAACACCAACCTGAGTTTCGCCCTGTTCGACAACGTGCGCGTCGAACGCTTCGTGACCAACGTGCCGCCGTACCTCACCGGCCAGCCGGCAGGCCTGACAGTGTCGCAAGGCGGCAATGTCACGTTCCTCGTCGCGGCCGGTGGCACGGGGCCGCTGGCGTATCAATGGCGGTTCAACGGCTCCAATCTCGCGGGCACCACGCAGGGGGGCTACACGCGCACCAACGCGCAGACGGCGCACGCGGGAGATTACTCGGTGGTCGTGAGCAATGCGTTCGGTGCGGTCACCAGCTCCGTTGCGCCATTGACGGTCACGGTGCCCACGCCGCTCCAGTTCTCAGGCGTGAGTGTTTTGTCGGGCGCGCAGGTGAAACTCGTGCTTACCGGACCGCCGGGCACAAGCGTGGCGTTCTGGCGTTCCGAGGACCTGGCGACGTGGACGCTCCTGACGAATCTGCCGAACCCGACAGGCACGATCGAGTTCATCGAACCCATCGCCGCGGCGCCGGCCCAACGGTTCTACCGCGCGCAGTTTGCGCCGTAGGGCAACAGGCATTGCCGGTTCCGCGACGCGGGATTTCGTTCTCAAGCGCCGGCCATCTTGGCGATCAGCGACTCGACGGCCGCCGGCAACGGTTCGCACAACTCCTCGAACAGCGCCCGGCAATCGGCCTCCGTCGTCTGGAGCGGGCGCGCGGCGGCGTGGATGAACCCGCGCGCGGTTTGTTGCGCGTAACCCAGCAAGCCCTGCCGGATGGGAAGCGAATAAACCGCCAGCGTCAGGCCATAGACCAGCGTGTGCCAGCCGTGCGCCTCGCCCGATTCGACCGCGTGGAGATAGCGTTGCACCATCCGCTCGTCGCGCAACGGGCGGAGCCTCTGGAGTTGTCCGCGCCCGACGCGCCGGCTCGGGCCGGCAAGAATCTGAAGCGCGGATTCGCTCGCGAGCCGTTGATCCAGGGCCACCAGTTCGCGCAACTCGCGCCGCTGGACGTGCGCGAAAGCGGTTTGGATGGCGGGCAGTTCGTGCGCGACGAGGATCCGCTCGTGATAGGCCCGAAGAAACTTCCGCAATTCGGACAGGCTGGACACCGGTCGCGCCAGGAGCGCATGGGCCACCTCGTGCAACGACGCCAGGCCGTCCGCTGAACCGAGCTGCTCGACGAGCGGATGGATGTCGCCCAGCCATTCGGCGGGATCCTGTGTCAGTTGTGGTTGCGGCCACATGTTTCTTGGTCAGCCAGTCGCGTGCCGGTCTCGAGTTCAACTTGCCACCGCGCCATTGCGTCGGCATCGGCGGCCCTGCGTGTTGCCAACTTCGACGGCAGCGCATCCGGACCACAAAAGGCTATGGCCCGGCCCCGCCGGTTTGCGAGCGATAAAAGTTTCGTCGCGCCAACTAAATTCCTTGCGGGCGTTGGCGGGCAAACTTAGATTTCCGCAATTCTCGCTCTGGCGGGTTTGGCCGCCGAGGCCGCCGTTCCAGACGCGCGAACACTGAAGTTATGAACATCGAAAACAGACGTCCGCAATTTCCAGGAATCCCCACCACTGGCGACGGCGCGGCAGGCGTCGTGTGGGTGGAGACGCACATCACCCAAGGCGCGTGCGCGTACCCCCATCACGTCCTCCACCACGATGGGCACGGGTTACGAAACCGAGGTGTCCAACGGGAAGAAAAATCTCTGGGGCGACACGCTCACGTTCGTGCAACCGGAATCGGAACACTCCGCCGCCACGACGTGCGAAGGGTTCGCGCTCGCGGGGGGGCGCGTGACGAATTTCACTTCGGGCTAGGGGCTCGTTTTGATGAAGGAGGTGCTCTACACGATTTCCGGCAAGCGGCTGCCCATCGTGTTTCACATTGGCGCGCGGGCGCTGACTTCGCACTCGCTGAATGTTCATTGTGGACACGACGACGTGATGAGCGTTTCGGATTGCGGCTGGGGAATTTTGTTCGGCCGCAATGCGCAGGAGGCTTGCGACCTCGCGCTCATCGCACGCCGCGCGGCGGAAGCCGTGGAGACGCCGTTCATGAATGTGCAGGACGGTTTCCTCACCACGCACACGATTGAAAACATCAAGTTGCCTGAACTGGAGTTCCTGAAGGAATACGTGGGCGATCCAAACCAGAAGCTCCGCTGCCTGTTCGATCCCAAGTCGCCGATCATGACCGGCGTCGTGCAGAACCAGGATTCCTACATGAAGGGCAAAATTGCCCAGCGCCATTTCTACGACAAAGTCCCCGCCGCCGTGCAGGAGGCGATGGACGAGTATTACGCCAAGACGGGCCGCCGCTATCGCATGGTGGATTTCTACCGCATGGACGACGCTGAATATGCGCTCGTCGGCATGGGCGGCATGATGGAGACCGCGCAGGCCGCCGCCGATTACATGCGCGAGGAATTGGAGCTCAAGGTCGGCGTGGTCCACGTCACCTGCTTCGCGCCGTTCCCGGCCACGCAACTCGTGGACGTGCTCAAAAACGTCAAGGCCATGACCGTCATCGAGCGCATGGACAATCCGCTCGCGCAATCCAATCCGCTCGTGCAGGGCATCAAGGCCAGTTTCTCCGACGCGCTGACCGGACTGAGCTTTGGATCGAACGGCGAATTCAAATTCCCGAAAATCTCTCGCATCCCAAAAATTTACGCCTGCTCCGCCGGCCTCGGTTCGCGCGATGTGACGGGAGGGCATTTCATCGCGTTGGTAAAAAACATGATGGCTGCGCAGCCGAAGGAATTTTCCGTTGTCGGCATCAAGCACGCGCTCACACTGCCCGAAGGCGAAGACCCCGACCTCCGTCCGCAAGGCGCGTTCTCGATGCGCGGCCATTCCGTCGGCGGGTTCGGTTCGGTCACGACCAACAAACTCATCGCGTCGTTCGTCGGCGAATTGTTCAACATCTACGTGCAGGCGTATCCGAAATACGGTTCGGAGAAGAAGGGTTTGCCCACGACCTATTACCTGACCGTCGCGGAGAAACACATCCGCACGCACAGCGAACTAACGCACGTCGAGTTCATTCCGCTCAACGACGTGAACGCCTTCAACCTCGGCAATCCGCTCGACGGCATCGCCGACGAAGGCAGCATTTTCATTCAAAGCCCGGAGACCGACCCGCAACGCGTCTGGGATCACATCCCCGCCTACGGCCAGAAACTCATCCGCAACAAACGGCTCAAGGTTTTCTACCTCGACACCGTGAAGATCGCGAAAGAGATCGCTACCGACCCCGACCTCCAGCAACGCATGCAAGGCGTCTGCCTCGTCGGCATTTTCATCCGCGTGACGCCGTTTGCGTCGCGCTCCGGCATGAGCGATGAACACGTGTTGGAATCAGTCGAGAAATACATCCGCAAGTATTTCGGCAAACGCGGCGAACACGTCGTGCAGGAAAATCTCAAGTGCGTGCGCGAAGGTTTGAAGAGCGTGATGGAAATCCCGTGGGACATCATTTCCGCGCCGGCCTCGGCCAAGCCCAAGGCGCAGGAGGAAGTGGTGTTTGCGAAATAGAAGTGCGATTCCGGCGCTGATATGTGGAAATGCAAAATGTGCGGGGAAGAGGGAGAAGACAACATGGACAGTTGCTGGCAGTGTGGCGCATCCAAAGGCAGCACTCCGCCTGCGAAGCCGCCCAAGGAAAAGCAAAGTGCCCGCGAGAATCTTGTGCCGTGCCCGATGTGTGGAAAGAACGTGTCTCCATTTGCCATCGCATGTCCGCATTGCGGTCATCCGCTAACCGGATTTACAGAATGCCCGGACTGTGAGGAGGAAATGCCGGTGAACACGTCCACATGCCCTCATTGTGGTTTTTCTAATCAGGAAGAACTCACTAGATCAGCGAATCTTTGGTTGAGGCTGATACTCATCGCCATCGGGATTCCGGTAATCGCTGCCTCGCTTAAATCATGTATCGCTGGAAGGTGACAGCGAACCTTGAGATTATTTTTTTATGCCGATGAAAGACACAAAAACCAAAGGCGCGTTGACTGTACTCGAATTCGCGTATGAGTGCGTCAAGCGCGGGGCTACAGTTTCCGAACCAATTGGAGACAACTCGCGATATGACTTGATCGTGGATAGTGGCACGCGGTTGTCACGGGTTCAGGTCAAGAAGGCTAACGACCAAGGAGGAGGTGTATTCAGCGTCAACGGCACACGCAAGGTCAGCGGCAAGTCAGTTCCATACGTCCTAGGCGAACTCGACTGCCTTGTTACGCGCGCGGGCAACAGTTGGTTCTTTTTTCCAGAGCCACACAAACTCAAAAGCATTTTCCAGGTCCGTCCAGGGGCAGCAGTTGCCGCTTACACTTGGAACTTCGGTAAGGACAATTGGGCGTCTCTTGGTTTTTCACCTCAACTGGAAATCTAGCAAGCCGATTAACAACCTCCCCACAAGCCCAAAATAATCTATGCCCACCCACCCCGAAGCCCCCGCCGCCGAGCGCGCCCCTCGCGTTCCCGTCGCGGCTTCGTCGGAGCGCGGCTCTGCGAGCCGCAGCACGTTCGCCCGTCGGGAGCTGCCCAAGTTCGCCAGTTTGCCTGGCTTTCAATCCGCTGCGGAATCAGTTTGTGTTCACGACCGCCCTCACCCCGGCCCTCTCCCCCAAGGAGAGGGAGAATCATTCGCCGTCGCTGGTGAATTCGGACACGCTCAATTTGCAGTGCATTCTGAGGCGAAGTCAAAAGAGGCGGAGACAGCGCGAGACACATCCGAACTTTCAGAACGCGCCGATAGCTATCCCCTCTCCCCGGGGGAGAGGGCCAGGGTGAGGGCGAGCCAACTCACAAACTGATGTGTCGAGGCAGGTGTGCCTACCGAAGAAGTTCCGCGATTCAACCTGATTCCCCGGCGCACGCCGCCAACACGATCTGTGGACCCTTGAAGCCCATGCCTTCGAGTGCCACAGCCGTCAACACCGGCCCTGGCACTTTCCTCGGTGTGGCATCAACCGATTCGGATATTCGATTTCAAAATGTTGCACCCCCGCAAAGTATAAGTGGACTGTAACCCCGCGCGCGTGCTACACGTCTCCCACGTTCGATGAAAACTTGCAGAAACATATCAGCCACGAGTTGGCCGACGATACGAGTCGCGAGAGCGACACGTCATAGCCGGTTAAACCCGGGTTGTGCGTTTAGCCTTGTCAGCCTATCCGAGCCGTATGGCGGGCAACAGCCCGAAGGCAATTTGGATAAACTGGAGGTAAGCAGGTAACGAATCGAAAGAGGATTTCTCGACCCTGCTTGCCGCGCGCGAGCAGGGTTTTTTGTTTCCGTGCGAGGCGCGAGGCGAATGGCCGCAGTGAAGGATGAATGATCTGTGAACGTGAACAAAGCGACATCCAGGTGATGTCTTCGGTCGCAAAACTGAGTTTGGCGAAAACGAGCTTTGACTCGTCACCGGCGTGGTGTGCCCACGGGCGAGTCGCCGCGCGGCCGGGAAGACACAAGAAACGCGAACGAGTTTTACATTTTAAGGGCTTCGGAGGAGGTGTGCCCCAAACACCGAAACAGCCGCCGTGAAACCGCGGGCTGGGATCGAGTAGATCGCCAGGAGGTGTTTGTTCTTTGTTGAAATGGCATGGGCCGGGAGCGTGAACGCTCCCGGCCTTTTCAATTTCTTCGTAGCAGCCGAGGTGACGAGGCTCATTCTGAAAATGCGCAGTGGGAAAGCGGGTGAGTGAGAAAGTGAGAACCCGTAGCAAGATGTTTCCCACTTTCTCACCTGCCCACTTTCGTCCCGGCCACATCAGAGCCTCCTCACGTCGGCTGCTACGTTCGAGAACGCGGTTGTGATTTAACAGCAAGAATACCTCCCCGCCACGGAGGAAGTCCGGGCGCAATTCCCGGCAACCGCACCAATTTTCTACAGGCCGTGCGCCAGCTTGCGCAACCGAGTCTCCAAAACTCAGTTTGCTCGGGGCAGCACCGAGGCGGCCTGCCAATTTCGTGGGGTCGTGGCAGACAAGTAATGCACCTGCCCTGCAAGCAGGTTGATGTGGGCGCGCTACCCACCGGCTCCACCATTTCACTGCGGGAAACTCGACCAAGGCACAGAGGTGAGCCTCATAAACTCATTCAGGTGGGTGTGACTCCCACTCCCGCTACCAATTTCGGGAAGTGATCCGGCTGCCGGCCTGTAAATCCGGTGTCTTCAAACAAGCTGGAAGCGACGACTGGAGCGTTACCAGCACTTCCCACCAGCCTTCGCTCGCGACGCGCTGGCGGGCGAAGGCTGTCGCGACGAAGCGCATAGCGCGAAGGCGGACTTCGTTCATTCGCGCGGCGAACTTCGGCTCGGTAAACCATTTCTGGATCCGTAGCTCAATCAGCGGAGCAACCCGTTGTCTGCGGGAAGGCTGAGGGTGCGAATCCCTTCGGGTCCGCCAATCTCACCGCGATGCCGATGGCCAGGGTTTTCGGCGTCGCGTTTCTCCCGCCTCGATCTCTTTCCAACGTCGGGGCGAATCAGCGCGTGGTGTAGCAGCAACATGCTCGGCCTGGAACCGAGGGACCGCAGGTGCAAGTCCTGCCGCGCTGACCATTTTCCAAGTTGCAGGTTGCAGAGTGGCAGGTTGCAGGTTCAATGCCCTCGTCACCCGCCAACAAAACTTGCAACCTGCAACTCTCAATCGGTAACCGCTTTTCCTTGCTCAGTGGGATAACGAGTAGTCCACTCGCCTGTTAAGCGGGACGGTGCTGGTGCGAATCCAGCCTGAGCAGCCAGTTTTCAAATGCTCGCGTAGCTCAATCATCAGAGCGCGATGCTTCTAACATCGAAGATGAAGGTGGGAGTCCTTCCGCGAGTGCCATTGAATTTGGATGGTTGGCAGAGCAGTAATGCCCCGGTCCCGAAAACCGAGTGAGCCTCCGGGCTGCGTGGGTGCAATCCCTACACCATCCGCCAGCCTTCGCCATCTGCGTCAGCGAGTGGCGAAGGCTGCCACGCCGAAGCACGAAGTGCGTAGGCGGGCCGATCACCGCGCACAGGCTTCGGCCCGGCAAGCCAATTTTCCAAACCATTAACGAAAGGAAATCCCATGAAACCCGTTCTCCGTTACCAAAGCCAGTTGCTCTTCCGCAAGAGCTACAAACCAAACCGAGTCATCCGAGTCCGCCCGGCAGCGCGAATGAATCTCGTGTTCCGTCCGCTGAAACGGTTCGGCGCGAAACCGCAACTTGAAATTGTCCCTTAGCTCAAAAGCAGAGCGCCCGGCTGATAACCGGAAGACCGCGGAGCGTTACCGCGCGGGACAACCAATCTGAAATCCGAAATCCGAAAACTGAAAGGACTCCCATGAAAATCGCCAAGGCACTCAAACTGAAAAACCAACTGGCCGGCGACGTCGCCCAGTTGAAGGAACTGCTCGCCAAGCAGAACTCCCGGTCCACCAAGCAGAAGTTCGACTACGACAACCGCGAAGTCCTCGCCCGCCTGCGCGCCAAGCTCGACCAACTGGTCAAGGTCAAGGCCGCCCTCGCCGCCGCCAACGGAGAAATCTACGACAAGATTTTCCGTCTCGCGGAACTCAAGGGCCTGGTCGCGACGCTCACCGCGCTCGACACCAAGGCCGGCGTGTTCCACGAGGGCCGCGGTTTCGGCGAAGCTGGCTACGAAGTCGAATACGTCGCCCAGCTCGCGAAGGTGGACGTGGACAAGCTCGTGGCGGAGTTGAAGAACGAAATCCAGTCGCTGCAAGACGCGCTGGACGAGTTCAACTTCACTCACGCGGTGAAGCTCTGATCCACCGGGAAAACAGGCATCCCAAACTTTGTCGCACATGCGACAAAGTTTGGGCGTTCAAAATTTTCGTGCGCGGTGGTGGAGGAGGGTCGGAGTGGAAGCTGTTGCACGCCGCAAGGCGTTAGCTCGTTGCACTACGAGCACCCACTTGAAATGGGTCATGCTGATGCCGATGCCGAGCGTCAAACCGCACCGGTCAATCTGCTCAAACTGCACGCTTCAAGCCGCAACGCGCAAGCCTCTTGACGGCCTCCACGACGCCCGCCCGAAGCCGCCGCGCACATTCTTTCCCCCGAGTAGCTGAGGCAGATTAGCGCCTCGCTGAAGCCGAGGAGACGTTGGCGCGATACCAACCTCGGGGACCAGCCTTCGCCTGCAGCTTCGGCTCGGCAGGCCAATCAAAACCCATCCCGCTTTGGCGGGGACGAAAGGAAACATGAACACCTTGACTGAAACTCAGGTGCGCCTTTTCGCCTCGGCCCAAAGCTGGATCGAAGGCGAAGCGGTGCGCCAACTCTACGCAACGGCAAAGCTTGATGGCGTGCGACTCGCGGTGGGTTTCCCGGATTTGCATCCCGGCAAAAGCTCGCCCGTTGGCGCCGCGTTCGTGACGGAAGGCGTGATCTATCCACAGTTAATCGGCGGCGACATCGGTTGCGGCATGGCGTTGTTCAAGACGGACCTTGTCCGCCGCGACGTCAAGCTCGACCGCTGGGCCAGGCTGCCGTTCAATCTTGAGCACCCTTGGGATCAGTTCGTGAGCGACTTCCTCGCTGAACGCGATCTCGAATCCACGGAGTTCGATTCGGCACTCGGCACGATCGGTGGCGGCAATCACTTCGCCGAGTTGCAGACCGTCGACAAGATCCTCGATGCTGAGGAGTTCAAGAAACTCGATCTCGGCAAGCAGCAACTCGTGGTGCTGGTTCACAGTGGTTCGCGAGGCTTGGGTGAATCCATCCTCCGCGCTCATGTGGATCAGCACTTCGGTGACGGCGTGGATGCGGAATCGTTCGCAGCGGAAGAATATCTCCGCAGTCACGACTTCGCTGTCCGCTGGGCCAAGGCAAATCGCGAACTCATCGCGCGCCGCTTTGTTGCTGCGCTCGGTGCGGAAGCCGAATGCCTCTGGGACGGCTGTCACAACAGCATTTCGCGCATCGAAATCCCCTCACCCGTCCTGACGGACACCCTCTCCCCATCCGATGGGGAGAGGGACGGGGTGAGGGGTTCGGGCGACGTTGTGTGGGTTCACCGCAAAGGCGCAGTCGTTGCCGAGAGCGAGTTTGTCGTCATCCCCGGTTCGCGTGGCTCACTGAGCTATCTCGTCAAGCCGAGGGGTGATGGTGAAAGCCACGCCTGGTCACTGGCCCACGGTGCGGGTCGGAAGTGGGCGCGCAGCGATGCTCGTCAGCGGATGCGCGAACGCTTCGGCATGCACCAACTCGTGCAGACGCCGCTGGGTGGTCGGGTCGTCTGCGAAGCGCGCGACTTGCTCTACGAAGAAGCGCCCGCCGCCTACAAAAACATTGAGGCCGTGATCGCCGACCTCATTGCTGCCGGACTCGTGTCCGTCATCGCGACGTTGCGACCGCTCCTCACCTACAAGACGCGCAAAGTGAGGCGTTAAACACGTTGCAGGTTGAAAGTTGCAGGTGACAGGTTTTCCCGGCGTTCGCGTCGGCGAACCTGCAACTTGCAACCCTGCAACCTTTAACCCTTTCAAGTCCGTGAATGCAAAGCAGCTCGCGCAACCAGCCCTTCAAGCTGGTCCTAGCCGGTGCGAGTCCGGCCACGGATGCCATTTTGCTCTCAAGGTGTAATTAGTTCTGCACGCCGCTTTGCGAAGGCGGAGGTTCGTGGTGCAAGTCCACGTGAGAGCGCCAAGGTCAAAGCCCCCGTGCCTCAGCAGCTACAGGGCGAGTTTCGTAAACTCGTATTCGTCGGTGCGAGTCCGACCAGGGGCTCCATGTCATGGTGACCATGATGTAACAGCAGCATCACGCCCCGTGAAGGCGTTCGTGCCGGTGCGAATCCGGTTGGTCACCCCAATTTCGATGGGCCGAAGTTGATCGGTTATCCTCCACCATAAGGAGGGCGTACCGTCCGTGGCTAAAACCTTGGCGGTCCGAGTTCGATTCCCGGCATGGAGTGCCTCCGTTCGATCACGCCACTTGCCCATCTGAATTTGCCGAAGCGCAACTTCGAGTTGTGCTCGGCGCAAAACCGCGTCCGCAAACTGCGCAACAACCTTGCACGGTTTGTCGGATATTCCCGTAGTTCAACTGCGATAGAACGCCCGGACTCGGTCCAGGAAATGTGGGTTCGATTCCCATCGGGAGCGTCAATTTCGGCGGGCCGTTGAGTTTGGGTTATCGGTGAAGCGGGAAACCGCGAGCGGGTTCGAACCCCGCACCATCAGGCAACTGCTGGATTCCCAATTCGCTCTTTGTCCGTCGCTCAATCAACCAACAACTATCAACCGTTTCACGACGGGTCGCAGGATTGGGTTATCGCCTCCTAAGCGCGTGGTCGCGGGTTCGAGTCCCGCCTCCGGCTCCAGACGCCGGAGTAGCTCAGTGGTAGAGCACGTTAATTCCCAGTTCGCCTCTTATCCGTCGAGCTTTTGGAACAGTGCACTCCGATTCGGTGCACAACTCAACATTCAACCAACAAATCAAAATGAGACCAGACATGCACAAAGTCGTCGTCGAACGTCCGCGCTGGAATCCCGGCCGGGGCAAGCAGGGGCGACGCGCCAATCTGCCGGATGAACTCCTGCCGAAGTTCGAAGGCATCAAACGTCCGCACGCCAGCCGCAAGGGACTGACTGATTTGCTTGGCCCACTGCGCCGCTGGTTGCATGCTCAATCGGGGCGGCCTTGGAACGATGTCTATTCCGAGGCGTGCGCCGTGATCAAGCCGGATAGTGTCATCCGCGCGCACATCAAGATCCATCTGTTGGAGTTCGTCGAGCGCCACACGTTCATGCACAATGGGCAGGTCTGTGTCCTCGACACCTGGCGCGGTGGCGGCATCGCTCCTGTGGCAGCGAGGCGATTTGGCAGAAGCGCATTCTACGTTCACCCGGAAACCGGATTGTTGGAGGAGATCAAAGCCATTTCCCGCCGTGATGGGCGGAGAGCCGCGGCAGAGAAACCTCGCGAGACGATTCGCTGGCTTGATGATCGGATCGCGTTAAAACAAATCAACGGCCTCTGGTTTGCGTGCCAGTTCCGGGCTGTTTCCTCGGAAGGAAGGTTCAAAGCTTACGATCACGCGTTGGGTCAGAGTGTGGGCCGTGGCGGTTTGTTGCGGCGAAATGGAACTTATCTCCATTGCATTGTGAAGCGGCAGCTTTCTCGGCGCGAACTCCGGCGGTATGGCGTCTCGAATGTGATGAACAACATTTCACCTGGAGCACAGTCTTCAGCCAGTCGCTTGTGCGGCGGGCTGAAGACTGCGCTTCAGTTTTCGGCGGGCCGTAGATTGTAGGTTCTCGTGAACCCGGCAGCAGCCGTTCAATTCCGCTCCGCCGCTTCGGCGGTGGTGGTGTAACGCAAGCACACCGGGCAATTCCACAGTCACCTTCTTGCCCGCTTCTCTTTTGATGGGCCGAAGACATCGGGTTATCTGTCATTGGTTCGAATCCAATCCGGGGCGCCAAATGCCCCGGTAGCTAAGTGGTATAGCAATTCCCGCGTCGCCCCTTGCCCATCCGCAATTTCATCGCGACGCGTGCTGCGATGATTCAACCGCAACCCTGAACCCGGAGGTCGTATGGCAAACCACATCCACAACGCAGAAGATTCAAACTTCGAGATCACCAGCAAACGTCGCAAAGGATTCCCGTCCGAAACGCAGGTGAAGCGAGGCGTCCGCATCGTTCATGGGAACAAGGAGCTTCGCGAGAAGCTTGGCCGCAATGACCTCTGTCCATGCGGTTCAGGACGCAGCTTTTAAGAACTGCTGCCTTCGCTCCGGACGATACGACGGCGCAAAGCGGAATCACTTTTTTCCGCGAATAGAACGGATCGCGGTTGTGTTTCGTGAAGCGAAACCGGCCGCAGCGCCTCGGCACGCTCGTGGCGACCGAACTCGCAATCCGTTTCCAACTTGCTGCGGCTGGTGCTGGCGCACACAGCCGCGCTCCAATTTCTGCGGGCCGAAGGACGTGGGTTATCTATTGAAACTAGACCAGCCCCACGTTCACCAACTTGTCCGCAGTTCCCAGACAAAACCCGCGTCGAGAGTTGGTGACGCACAAATGAAAAGGAGGCCATTATGGCTATCAATTACGCAAAGATCTTCAACCGCCGCGTCACGCCGCAGTCGCAGCCGATTCCGGGTTCAACTCAGGTTCGCAACTCGAACAGCGGCTACTCGTGGCAGGTGGATGAGTGGACGCGGCTCGACCGCTTCCTGATCCTCGGCGCGGAAGGCGGCACGTATTACATCGGCGAACGCGACCTCGTGAAGCAGAACCACGACGCGCTCATCCGCTGCATCAAGGCGGAAGGCAATCGGGTGGTGAGCCGCATTCTCAAGATCAGCGACACCGGCCGCGCGCCGAAGAATGATCCGGCCATCTTCGCCCTCGCGCTCGTTGTCACGCACGGTGACGCGCAAGCGAAGGCTCAAGCGTTCGCGAACTTGGGCAAGGTCTGCCGAATCGGCACGCACCTGTTCCACTTCGCCGAATACGTGAACGCGATGCGCGGCTGGGGTCGCGGTCTGCGCAACGCCATCGGCCGCTGGTATGTGGACCGCGGTGCCGATGACCTCGCCCACCAGGCGGTCAAGTATCAGCAGCGCGATGGTTGGTCGCACGGCGACCTGCTCCGCCTCGCTCACCCGAAGGCTCCGTCGGCACAGCATGACGCGGTATTCCGCTGGATGCTGGTTGGTGCGGATTCACTCGGCGAACGCGAAGTGAAGCGCAAGATCCGCAGTGAAGACCGCGTCGCGAAGTATGGCGCGGTCGGCGCACCGCCAAAGCTCGTTGAAGCCTTCGAGCAGGCCAAGCGCGCAACGCGTGCTGGCGAAATCGTCAAGCTCATTGACGGGTTCGACCTGCCGCGCGAAGCCGTCCCGACGCAGTGGCTCAATGAAGCCGTTGTTTGGGAAGCGCTGCTCGAACGCATGCCGATGACGGCGATGATCCGCAACCTCGGCAAGATGACGAGCCTCGGTCTGCTCGCTCCGTTCAGCGACGCAAAGCGTCTCATCGTCCGCAAGCTGCGCGACGAGACGGCGCTCAAGCGTGCGCGCATTCACCCGCTCGCGATCCTTGTGGCGCAGAAGATCTACGCCCAGGGCAACGGCGACAAGGGTTCGCTCAAGTGGTCGCCGGTGTCGGCGGTGGTGGACGCGCTGGACGAAGCGTTCTACGCGACGTTCCAGAACGTTGAACCGTGCAACAAGCCTGTGCTGCTCGCGCTCGACGTGAGCGGTTCGATGGCTGGCTCGATGATCGCAGGTTCGTGCATTTCGGCCCGCGAAGGCAGCGCGGCGATGGCGTTGATCACTGCCGCAACCGAGCCGGAATGCGAAATCATCGCGTTCTCGGCTCCGGCGCGCGGTGGTTACGGCGGCATGCATGGCGGTGGCGAACCGGGCATCACCCGCGTGAACCTTTCGCCGCGCATGAGACTGGCCGAAGTCATCAAGCGCATCGAAGCCATCCCGATGGGCGGCACGGACTGCGCCCTGCCGATGCTGTGGGCCGCTCGCAACCAGTTGAACGTGGCGGGCTTCATCACCTACACGGACAGCGAAACATGGGCGGGCAACATCCACCCGGCGCAGGCGCTACGTCAGTATCGCAGCGAGTTCGCCGGTGACGCGAAGGCGGTCGTTGTGGGCATGACCTCCAACGGCTTCACCCTCGCCGACCCGAACGACCGCGGCATGTTGGACGTGGTCGGCTTCGACACCACGGTGCCGGCCGTGATCGCGGACTTTGTTCGGGAATAGCGGAGGGTTCACCCCGACATCCGGTGTCAGGGTTCAAGGCCGCCAAGAGGCAAACAACGCGGGCGGAGGCGAAAGCTTCCGCCTGCACATTTCTCCAAGAAGCAAAACGATGAAACGAAACGCAACAAACCGAAACCTTGCTGAATCAATCCCCCGCTGCTACTCTCTGAGTATGAGTAAAGAGGCGATTCAAGAAGTCGTCCAAGCGCTGGAAGCCCTTCCAGAGGCCGACCAACGGCTCGTTTTGAATTTTTTGACCACGCTCAAGCGACATCGCAGTGCGAACGGCTCGCACGAGGCCGCTTCCGATAGAAACCCCGCGCTCGCGACCAAGGGCGGCCTGCTCATCTTCACTGGCAAAGTGGACGCGCCCACCGTGGATTGGGTTCAGTGGGAACGTGACGAACGCGATAACGAATTGGTACAGGCAACTCTCGGGCGGACAACCCGCCCATGAAAGTATTCTGCGACACCAACGTGTTGGTGGCGGCATCACTGGAAGTTCACGTCCATCATGCGCCCGCGAAAGCCGTTCTTGAACGAATATGCCGCGGCGACGACGACGGCTTCGCCTCGGCCCATTCTCTGGCAGAAACATTCTCCGTGCTCTCGCGGATGCCGGCCGTGCCCAAGTTGACGCCGCAGGATGTGCTGGCGATTCTTGAGAAGAACATCATCCCGCACTTCGCGCTCGTCCCGCTGGCTGCCGCTGATTATCCCGATGCGGTACGCACCCTCGCGGCAAAGGGGCTGGGCGGCGGACGGATTTACGACCTTCTTCACATCATGGCAGCGCGCAAGCAGGCATTGGATCGGATTTACACTTTCAACGAGAGCGAGTGGAAAGACCTCGCGCCCGACCTTGAACCGATGATTGCTTCGCCACCCGCTGCGCCGGTTTCCTGACTAAACGAAACGTGGGCGGAGGTGAATGCTTCCGCCCGCGCTTTCAATCTGCTTGCTTCATTCCGAAACGGTTGTTGAATTCACATCCGAACACGAAAGGCCTTAGTATGAGTCTTGTAACTTTGGAAAAACCATCAATCGCGAAGGAATTCTTTGCAAAAATCACGGGGGCTTTAGATCCGGTGGCAGAATTGACGCAACTGGTAAATTCCGCTTCTCCTGTATTTGAAACCGAGTGGCTTGATTTCAAAGGAGCGCAAAAGATTCCTGAGAAGGAGACAGAAGCCATTTGGAGTAAAGCGCTGAGTGGGTTTGCCAATACTCAAGGTGGCGTAATTGTCTGGGGTATTGATGCACGACCGGACAAAAACACGGGCGTTGACGCCGTTTCGGGACTGTCTCTTGTGCCAAACGCGATGAAATTGAAGAGCCGGCTGAATGAACTGCATGCGCAGTCAACCGAGCCTCCAATTCTTGGTGTGGTGATCGAGGTTTATCCCATCGCCGGTGGCTCAGGCGAGGGATTCGTCGTTTGCTACATTCCGGAGAGCCCATTCAAACCACACAGGGCCGAACACGCCAATCGTCAGTACGTGATTCGTGCGGGCGACGATTTCGTGACCGCCAGTGTCTCGTTGTTGAGAAACCTTTTCTATCCTCAAACTCGTTGCCGTTTGATACCCACGCTTCAGACCGCGCGCAAAGTGGATGGCGATTATTGGAATATCATCGTAACCGGTCAGGTCAGAAATGCTGGTTCGGCTACTGCCTTCGACACGTACGTTATCGTTCACTACGAACCCGATGGTCTCACACACGGGTACGATGGATGGAAAACTGGGCCCGTGTTAAAACCTTGGCACGGTCTGGCTCTCCATTCGATCCATCCGGGCATTTCTGAGCACTTCTTTGGCCTCACTGTCAGCAAGCCAACCGTGCCTGAATTCAAGTTCCGCGTGCAGATATTCGCCAGAGACGCCGAACCGTTCGAGTGGACTTTCTCGTTCTCCTTGGAAGAGGCGAAACGACGTGCTCGGATAAGAGGAGCACCGAGACCGCTTTTCTTCTGAGTTAATGTTATCCCTTCGGCTGAACAGCGCAGGCGGCGGTCTGCAGATGCACAGGCGGTATCTAGATAATTCTAGAATCTGGATTGCCAAACAGCATCATTTCAGCGATTACGCTGTCGGTATGCCGATACGAGTTTCCGATATTGCGGCGGAACACAGAGGCGACTTGAACGCCCTAGTCGCAAAGGCCAAGGCTCTCGGGTTTCGAGTAAGAGGCGGCTCAACCTCTCTCGACAGGATCACCGCCGAAGCCTTGGAGTTGGCGGTGTACGGAGAGGCCGCCGCCGTCCGATTTGACATGCCTCACTCTCCTGGAGCCGAGGGACGGCTGGCACACTTGCGCTCCTTGATCGCCATGCTGAGGGAGGCTCTGAACAAGACTGGCCTCAACCGAGCGGTAGAACACAGCGCAAAACTTCTGGCCCACATGCTCGCAGTTTGCCGGTCGAAAGACTGGAACGGATCTCCGCCACCTGAATGGGAGGAGGCACAGGCGTTAATCGGCCAGTTGGCTCACCTCGGGATTCAAGTTCAGGTGGAAGAACTCCCTCGCAAACACGTTTCTGAGCGTCCGCCGACAAAGCAACGGCCAGAGGGGCCGGCGTCAAGACAAGCTGTGCTGGCGGCCCAAAAGTTGAGAAACAAGAAGAGGAAAAGAGCTCGTAGGAAGACAAAAAAGAAGCGGAAACCGTGGTTGCTCTTTACGCCATTTGAAACGAACAGAAGGCGCCACTGAAGTCATCACGCTTCCTTCTCCTCTTCCTCATCCCGTTGGCCGAGCAGTTCAGGCGGCGGCCTGCAAAGCCGCAAAGGCTGGTGCGATTCCAGCACGGGATTCCAAATTGGTTGAGGGCTGAGGGTCGAGAGTTGAGAGACTGGCACTGGCCATGTCAACCGACCGACACAACTTTCAAACCTTCGGCTTTGGCGAGTTGCGCCTGGCGCGCGTCCGTGGTCAGGAATTGTTCGCTCTCAAGCGTGAGTGCGTTGGCAACGTGAAGCAAATCAATGGCCCGCGCTCCCAGCCGTTCGGTGTGGGCCGTGGAAAGTTTGGCAGCGCGGGCAATCGCGGTGTCCATGTCCAGGGTTACGTCGAGCAAGGCACGACGAGCGACGAGATGTTCGAGTCGTGCCAGCGCTGCGTCGCGTTCGCGCGCGACGTGTTGGCGTTCGCCGGAGGAGATCGAGCGGCGCTGATGAAAGGCGCGTTGCAGAATTGCGTTGCGAACTTCCAAGGCGTGCAAAGGCAAAAAGAAGAGGGGCGGATTGCCCATCCGGCGGTACTCGGCGATAGCGACATCGCTGTCTGGTTCTTGCGCCAGAAGCTTCAGCAAAAAGCTGGTGTCCGCATAGACTCTCATCGGCGCGATTCATCGAGGATCTTGGAAAGGCTTATCTTTGATGGCTTTTCCTTCAGCACCTCATCCAGTATTTCGTCAATCGCCCGGCGGCGTTCCGCCTCGTCGGTGTCCGTGCCGTCGGCGGGTTGGAGAATCCAGAGCGGCTCACCGTTGTCGGTGACCTGAACGGATTTGCCGGTGCGGGTCATGCGTTTGACCTTGAGTGGTTCGCGGACCAGCGTGCGGAGCGAAATTGTTTTCATGCTGTCAGACACTAGCGGCTGACAGCGGCTCAGTCAAGCCCGTTGGCCGAGCAGCTCAGGCGGCGGTTTGCAAAACCGCAGAGGCTGGTGCGATTCCAGCACGGGATTCCATTTTCAAGCTGAAAGTCCGAGGGCAAAACAGTAATCCTGAAGGGATTGTGTCTTCCAGCCCAAGATTGCGCGGCACGAGCTACCTTGGGATGCCGGTTGTCGCGGCATCAACGCCAACGGGGTTGCGGCAATCGCCATAACCAACAACCCACAACCCCGTTGGGGTTGTCTATTCTTGCCATGACGACCCAGGGTAGCTCGTTCCTCGCAACCCTGGGCTGCAAGCCGGAATCCCTTTGGGATACGCAAAAACTCCGGGCTTCGTCGCCCCCGCCTCCGTTGCGCTTCGGCGCGGCAAGCATCGGCTGCTACAAGTTCAGAGGCGGGCCGCGAGTTGGACGAAATTGCGCTTGGGTTTATGCGCAGTGCGAACGCCGGTGAGGTAGGCGGGGAATTGGTCGCCGCGTTCCAGGCGCGTCATCAGGTCGCGGATTTTGCCGAGGAGTTTTACGGCTTCTCTGTAAGTGCGGTTGTTCTTCTGGTTGATGAGCGCTTCCACCTGCTTTTGATAAACCGGCACGACGTCGGCGGGGAAGTTCTTTTCGCGCAGCCTGGCCAGTTCCATCCACCAACTGTCGTGGCAACCGCCGGCCTGCGCTTCGCGCCACGCGGATTCCACGTCCTTTTCCCAGAGAAAGATTTGCACAAGGAGCGAGTGGTCGGCGGCGTAGGCGTTCCAACCCCAGCCCTGCCTCCCTTGCGCGGCCTGCTTCTTCTCGCGCTCGATGTCGGCGCGGATGGACGCCAGCGCTTTTTCACGCCAGGCAGGCCAATCGCGGACGCGGTCGGCGTGGCTCTTGAGCGTCTGGTAGCTCTCCAGCGACATGTGATCGGAGAAAGTCTTCCACACCAGTTGCATGGCTTCGTCGTGGCGTTTGCGGCGGTGGTATTCGTCGGCGAGGAATTCGCGCAGCCGGTGGTCGGTTCTTTCGGCGAAGGCTTTGACGCCGCGCTCAGCCCAGTCGAGCGCCTGATCGTGTTGCTTCGCGTCGCGATAGATTTCCGCAATCTTGAGATAGGTGTAAGCGTTGGAAAGGTCGCGCGCTTTGACGGCGACGAGCGCTGCGATGTCGCCGGATTGTTGCGCGAGGGTTTCCATGATGTGAGTGATGCGGTAACGCCTGCCGAATTCCTCCGGGGCTTTCCCGCCCGGGCCGGCTTGCGGCACGCGCGTCCAGGCGGCCCCGGCGCGGCGGCGATAGGCGGCGAGTCCGCGTTCACCGAGCAATTCGGCGTAGGTGCTGGCCGCGCCGTAAAACGTGTCGAAGTGGGTGCGCATTTCCCAATCGAAGAGGCGTTCGGCCAGCGCTTCGGGGTCGGGCTTCGCAGCGCGGCATGCTTCTAGATGCAGTTCCTGAAGGCGATGCAGGATGCCGCCCATGTAGCCGTCCGAATCGTCCATGCTCATCGTCGCTTGCTCGACTTTGCCGAGCGCGTGCTCGGTCAGTTCGATGACTTCGGCGGCACAACCGGCTTCGAGCAGTTCGGCAATGGAATCCACAACTTGATCTATGCCCAGGGAAAAATCGCGGGCGGATCGGTAGTCCACGAAGCCGCCGGAGCGCGTGGCGCGATCAATCGCTTTCCGAATGGCGGCGACGTTTGTGCCTTTGCCAGCGGTTTTGGCCGCTTGCAGGAGCAGGCGTTCGCGGAGGTGTTGGTCGGTTGCGGCCTGATCAAGCAGCATCTCCACAAGTTCTTTCTTGTTCTGCTGGTTCAACCACGCGCGGGCGTCGTCGAGCGTGACAACGGGTGTGGCGCTGGCTTTGGAACTTTTCTTCGCGGGATCGCCCTTCGCATCGGCCAGCCAGGTAAGGCCCACGGCAACGCAGTGTTTGCAGAACGCGCCGTCGCCGCCCATCGGACAGGTACAGTCGTAATCGAGCGCGCCGTCGCGAACCGAGAGCGTTACGCGATAATCGTCCGTGCCTTGCACCGTGGCGGTGAGCTTGCCGGCGTGTTCGACGAGGCTCGTCACCTGACCGGTGGCGAAATAATCCTCACCACGTTCGAAAGAACGCGAGCCGGCGAGTTGCCGGAGCGTCTCGCGGGTTAGCACCTGTTTCAGTTCGCTGGTCGCGGGCATAGGAATGGCGAAGCAACGCACAAGGAGATTGGCGCTCCCGCAAGCGGGATTGGGATTCGTCTAGCGAACAAGTCCTGACGCCCCGGACAAAGATCTCTGAACCGGTACTTGGACCCGTGCATAGTTGCTTCGCCGGAATCTTTTCTAGGCCGGTCGGTGGAAAAGGCAAGCGTTTGTTATCCACAAGTCGTGCAGCGCATTGATCCCTCAACCCTCAACTTTCTTCACGGGCATGAGTGTTGAGAGACACACGCCGGTCTTCCAAACCGGAGTAGAGGGCGCGCTACCCTCATGCCCGTCCATTTCAAGGAGCGCGACTGTGTGCGAAGCACCAGTCGCAGCACGCTCAGTATTTCCAAAGCGCTGCGGCTGGGTCTGCGACCACAGCCGCGCTCCATTTTTTCCGCGACGCGAAATCCCGGTGCCGGTCAGGACTTCACAGACCTGGCTGCGGTGGTTCAACTCCGCCTTCGCGTTCGCGGTGCTGTTTCAGTTGGCTGAACGGGCGCGCTTCCTTCTTGCCTTGCCCTCGTGTTTCAAAAATCTCAGCATGGCGGCTTCTTTCGGCCTGAGCCGGGATGAAGAAGCTGAACCTGCCTTGCCCTTCCACTCGTTCAGCTTCGGAATCAGCGAGCCGTCCAGATAGGCTTCGATGATCGCGGGGTGAATGTATGATTTGCGGCAGACGGCGGGAGTGTTGCCGAGGCTTTGCGCGGTGGCCTTGACTGCGGCGACCACGTTTTTCCGGGCCTCTGTCTCCAGCTCAACCGGGCCAAGCTGCTGCAATTCGCAGGCGATGGAAATCGTCCCCGCCCAGGTCCGAAAATCCTTGGCGGTAAAGTCCCGGCCGGTGAGTTCGCGCAAATAGTCGTTCACGTCGCCAGAGCCGACGTCGTGCTTTTGACCCTCGTCATCCACGTATTGAAAAAGTTCCTGTCCGGGAAGGTCCTGACACGCGCGGACAATTCTGGCGATGCGCCGGTCTTCGACTTCCACGACGTGTTCCTTGCCGCTCTTGCCCCGGAACTGGAATTTGATCTTCGCGCCCCGGACCTTGGCGTGACGGTTCTTCATCGTGGTCAGGCCGTACGACTTGTTGTCGCGCGCGTATTCGTCGTTGCCCACGTGGATGAGACTGACTTCGAGCAACCGCACGACGGTGGCCAGGACTTTTTCACGGCAAAGGCCCTCGCGAGCCAGGTCGCGTTTTAGCTGTCGCCGGATGACGGGCAGCGCGCGGGCAAAATCCATCAACCGATCATACTTGGTTTGATTTCGAATCTCGCGCCAGCGCGGATGATAGAGGTGTTGCTTCCGCCCCCGTTCATCGCGGCCCGTCGCCTGAAGATGGCCGTGGTCAAGCGGACAAATCCAAACGTCCACCCATGCCGGTGGAATCACCAGCGAACTGATGCGCTTGAGCGTATGCCGATCCCGGATAATCCGACCTTCGGCGGTGCGATAACGAAACCCGCGCCCGCATCTCTCGCGGCGAATGCCCCGCCGCTTATCGGTGACGTAGCGCAAACCGACGACCTGCGCCGACTTCGCCGGAGTCGGCATGGTGGAGTTCGTGTTGATACCCGAGAATATGCTCAAAAACGATGGGTGCGTCCATTGTGGCGCAGTCGGCGTTGGGCTCGACCGATTTCTTCATCGGTAGGGCGCGCTGCCCTCGGGTCCGTCCATTTTCAATCGGGAGGGACGACTTCCACGTCGTCCCTGAAATTTGGGACGCGGGTGGAACGCGTCCCTCCCAACATTTTCACGCGACGCGAAATCCCGGTGCCGGTCAGGACTTCACAGACCTGGCTGCGGCGGTTCAACTCCGCCTTCGCGCTCGCGGTGTTTGCACACGGCCACCATTTCGCTCCGAGAACTCGAGCAGCAGAGTATCCGTCTCTTAAACGGAAAGGTCAGGGTGCGAGTCCCTGTCGGAGCACCATTTCCGCATCCGTGGTGAAATTATGATCATCCTCCGCTTCGAACGGAGAGTTTGCAGGTGGGAGTCCTGCCGGATGCACCAATTCACGCCGCGTTAGTCCAACTACAAGAGACGTTCCGCTCAGAACGGAGAGGTTGGGGGTGGAAATCCCTCACGCGGCACCATTTCGCCCACGTAGTCCAACGCAGAGACGGCGCACTTAAAACGCGCACAGTGTCGGTGCAAATCCGGCCGTGGGCACCACCGCGTGTAGCCCAAGGCAGAGGCGTTCCGCTCAAGACGGAAAGGTTGCAGGTGCAAGTCCTGCCACGCGGACCATTTGCTGTAGCGACGGTCTGCGACCGTCGTTTGTCTCACGGTTCGGCGGTCGCAGACCGCCCCTACAGTTTTGGAATGTCAACCGGCCAAGCGAGCCGGGCCTGTTTGCTAAACAGTGCGCTCCTCGAAACGGGAGTGTGGTGCAAGTCCACGGCATTCCGCCATTCATTCATGCGCGCGTAGTTCAAAGAGAACCGGCGGGCTTATACCCCGCATCGCACTAGATCAGTGCCGAGTTCCGGAGCGTTACCGGACGCGCGTACCAATTTACCGCCCTCAAAGCATTTTCAGCGATGCATTCGCTCGGTAGGCGAATCAGCTCGGCGCAACTCCGGGTGAGGGCTCCAACTTTGTAGCCGTCCGCAACGGTGGCCATGCGCAAGCATCGCAGTCGAGCCAGCGCTCAGGCGGGTTTCATACGCCCGCTGTGTCCAGGGCAGCACTGGAGACTGCGACCAGCCTTCGCTCTTCGAGTATGGCTCGGCGAGCCATTCTCATTTCGCCTCCATGCAGCAGCCTGCGGATTTCTTTTGTAAAGAAATCCTGCCGGGGCAGCACCGGCTGGAGGACCCAATCGTTTCCCGCATTTTTGAGCGAGTGGTTAAGCGGGAACAGCAGACCCCACAGATCGAGAGTCTGTGAGCCTTGGAGGTGCAAGTCCTCTCTCGCCCACCAATTTCATGGAGTCGAAGCCACAGCAGACCGGCATCGGACTTTTAATCCGACAGGGTGAGGTTGCAACTACCTCCGGCTCCACCAGCTTTGAAGTTGCACGTTGAAAGTTGAAGGTTACAAGTTCAAGGCAGCGCGGCTGCCAACCTGCAACTTGTAACCTTCAACCTGCAACTCCCATTACCTTGCCTCGTGGTGTAACAGCAGCATGACGGGCTTTGACCCCGTTGGTCTTGGTGCGAATCCAGGCGAGGCAGCCAGTTTTGTGGAGCGCGGCGTCCACGCCGCTTCAACTCACGAATGCTCATGCGCGCAACGTGTTTCCCGAATGGCACGACTTTGCACATTGAAGCGGACTGAAGTCCGCGCTCCAATCGCTCGGTGGTGAAATAGAATCACATCTGGCCTACACCCAGAAATCGAGGGGGCAGAACCTTCCCGAGCGACCAGCCTTCGCTCTTCGAGCTTCGGCTCGGCGAGCCATTGCTTGCCGCGTCGTAGCGCAAAGCGCAAAGACGGGCCTCGTTGCATAACCAGCAGTGCGCCGGTCTCTGACACCGGAGGTCCGGGTGCGATTCCCGGCGAGGCAGCCATTTTTATTTTCGATTGGTGATTGGCGATCGCCGATTTGCAATTTCGCGCCGAACAACAAAGAACAAACACCTCCGACAAGGTGGCAGCCGACGTGAGGAGGCTCCGACTGATTCGGATTTCGACATTCGATATTCGGATTTTGAAGTGAGCCTCGTCACCTCGGCTGCCACGCATGAAAGAATTTATGTCCGACATCCTCAACAAGACGATTGTGTTGGTGCTCAACCGCAACTGGCAGGCGATCAACATTCGCACGCCGCAAGAGGCGTTCTGCATGATGGCCACCACCGTGGCCACCGCGCTGGAGATCGAGGTCGAAGACGCCTCGGCGCTCCACGCTCCGCATTCCGCACTTAGCGCTTCCAACATCCGTCCCGTCACGTGGGACGAGTGGATCACGCTGCCGGTCCGTGAGGGCGACAACGGCGTGCGCACCGCGCGCGGTGCGATTCGCGTGCCGACCGTCATCGTGGCGGTGAACTACGCGCGCGTGCCGAAGAAGCGCCCGAAGCTCTGCGCAAAAACGATTCGCGAGCGCGACCGCAACCGCTGCCAATACACCGGCGCGTTGCTGCGCCCGGACGAAGGCAGCCTCGATCACGTTCTGCCGCGCTCGCGCGGTGGTGCCGACACGTGGGAAAACCTCGTGTGGTCGAGCAAGGCCGTGAACGCGCGCAAGGGCAACCGTCTGCCGCACGAAGCCGGCCTGAAGCTGCTCACCGTACCGCGCGCGCCGAAGGAACTGCCAGTGACGGCGCATCTCCGCAACGCCCACGGCGTCGCCGAGTGGAAACTGTTCCTGAATGAGTGAAACAACGGGAGGGCGGGGTTTCCAATGAGGCTCGCCCTCCCCGCGAAGAAAAACATGAAGACGTTAACTCAACGGGCGCGGGCGATCACATTCCGCGCAGAACTGACGAAAGATGACGATTTCGGCGTGGCTGTCGAAATAATTCTCGATTTGGACGGGCCTGCCTCCGGTATCCCGCGTCTGCCGGCATCGCGGGCAGAACAACAAGTGACCGATGGGCGGGGAGAAAATCGGTTGCCTTGGCGAAACCGCTGGAAGCTGCGAGCCCAATTCGTGTTGTGCCGGAATCACCCCGGGTTCAGTTGGCGGCTGTGTCGCCTCCGGTTGCGGCTCCAAAGCCTGGAGCACGGCGGACTTCAAATCACCGATGTCCCGCTTGAAAACATAGTCCGTGGCCCCCTCCTCGTACATCTTGGCGACCATTCCCTGATCGTTCGAGCCGCTGACAAAAATGAAAGGCAGTTTCGGGTTCCTTTCGCGGACAATCTCCAAGGCCTCGAAACCATCGAAGGACGGCAACCCATGATCCGAAAGAACGAGGTCGGGAGTTTCCGTCTCCATCTCACGGCGCAACTCGGCCTTTGTGTGAATTCTCTCCAGACGAAACGAAACACCGGACGCTTCCAACTCACGCGCGATCAATTCGGCATCGGCAGCGTCGTCTTCGAGAAGCAAAATTTTCAGCTTCGAGTTCATCCGGCCAGGAACGTCGCTCCAGTCTTACGCCCGCAACCGGACTTGTGCAAGCAGAGAATGGAAAAACTTGCTTGCCGGCCCGATGTCGCCTTGGCGACGCACCGCACGCGGCGCGATCCGCGTGCCGACCGTCATCGTGGCGGTGAACTACGCGCGCGTGCCGAAGAAGCGCCCGAAGCTCTGCGCCCGCACCATCCGCGAGCGCGACGGCAACCGCTGCCAATACACCGGCGCGTTGCTGCGCCCGGACGAAGGCAGCCTCGACCACGTCGTGCGCCGCTCGCGCGGTGGCCCGGACACGTGGGAGAACCTCGTGTGGTCGAGCAAGCAGGGGAACACCCGCAAGGGCAACCGCCTGCCGCACGAAGCCGGCTTGAAGCTGCTCCACGAGCCGCGCGCGCCGAAGGCACTGCCGGTGACGGCGCTCCTCCGCAACGCCCACGGCATCGCGGAATGGACACTGTTCCTGAATGAATGAAACAAACCGAAGCCCGGGACGGGCGAAAGAAAATAGCCCAGGGCAAGCGATGCGAGAGCAAGCGCGCCCTGGGCGATCAATCCAAAACAAGCCGAGCCCCGCAGGGGCGGAAGAAAGTATGAGTGACAGGAAAGAACTTTTGGCAATTATGAATCCGTTGTTTAATCGAACTATGCAAATGGACAAAGGCGCCCACTTTCGTAAATGCGACTTCCAGGTTCACACGTTGCGGGATGCGAACTGGAGCGGTCCTTTTGCGGATTTGGTTAACGACCGAGGCTCGTTCGCTGAAGCTCTGGTTGCTGATTGCAGACGTAAAGGCATTCAAGCGATCGCGATTACAGACCATCACGATTTGTGTTTGTGGAAGACCGTTCGTGACGCTGCTCAAGCCGAGATTCAGCAAGCCGGTAACCCATATCCGGCCAATGAGCGACTGGCTGTTTTTCCGGGAATCGAACTGACTCTGGCAACTCCATCATGTCAGGCGCTCTTAATTTTCGACCCGAATCTGTCCGAGGAAATGTTGAGCCACGTGTGGGGGGCGCTCCGCGTGACTCCTACGCCGCCGGCAAATCCAAAGACTACTCAAACCCTGGCCCTTCACACCGACCTGACTCTTGGGGAAATCACGAATGCATTGAATTCGATCCGAATCAATCCTGAAGAAACCAACCCGGCAAAGTTTGAATTCTTGGAAGGGAAGTTTATCCTCTTGCTCAACGTCAAGAAAGGCGGACACAAGTCGATTCTCAGGGACGGGTTTCATCCGCACTTTGTTTCCATGCCGTGCGTTGGTGGATACATCGAAGGTTGCTTTTACGCCGACCTTGAGCCGGGCAATCAGGCGAAGCTTGAAGGAAAAGTGTCGCAATGGGGCAACCGCGCGTTGGGTGTTTTCCAAACGTCCGACTGCCGGGTCGCTGTCACGAAGGACATAAACGGGCAAACGCTGATAGAATTCTCTGAATTGGGTGCGTGGCCAACTTGGGTGAAGTGGGCCGAACCATCTGCCGAAGCATTGCGTCAAGCGTGTTTGGCTCGTCGGTCTCGCATCGTCCACTCGGAACCGGTCTTTCCGCTCCTGCAGATTGTTGGCGTCTTGGTCAGCGACAGCAAGTTTCTCGGCGCTGTCGAACTTGGACTTAACCCGCAATTCAACGCGTTTATCGGAGGCCGAGGGACGGGCAAATCGTCCCTGCTAGAGTATGTGCGGTGGGCATTGTGCGACGATCCTCCCGTAGCGGATTCCGCCGAGTTGCCAAACTTTCAGAGACGCCGGAAGGCATTAGTTGATGAAACGCTGAAGCCAACGAACGCAAAAGTGACCGTTTTCTACAAGCGAAACGAAGTCGCTTACCGCATTGAGAGGACGATTACTGATAAAGCCGACACCATAACGGTGTTCGATCCAAACGGGGCTGCTCAAGCGATGACGCCGCAGCAGGTGCGACGGGAGTTCCCCATTGTGTCGTATGCCCAAAAGCAATTGAGTTGTGTTGGAACTTTGCCGGAAGAAATCAACCGGTTGATTACTGACCCGGTGAAGGAAGTCTTGGCACAAATTCAAGATCGAATCGAGAAAACCATCCTGCCGCAAATCAAGGAACAACGAATGCGGGAGTTGAGGCTGTCGAGTCACAATACGCAGTTGGGTGAGATTTCCGTTGCGGTCAAAAGTAAGAAAGAGCAGGTGCAAGCGCTCCAAGCTCAATTGCAATCGCTGACGCCCGCTCAACAAGCCGTGATTCAGGCTCACGACCTCTTGAGCCAACAGGATCAATGGCTGACGCGAGCAATTGAGTTGCCGGCAAAGACGGCTGAACTACTTGAGCAAACTCGCAACCAGGCAAATGCTTTGGGCAATGTCACGCCCCCGCAGCAACTGCCGGACGTCGCCCAAGTTCAGAAAATCGCGGATGATGCAAACGCCTTTTTGAAAAAGGTTCTCGACCAACTTGCTGCGCTAATCGCTGAGGTCGAATCCAACGCGTGGCTTGCGAACGGAAACCAGCAAGTGATCGAGGCGTTGCGCACAGCCTTCACGACCCATCAAACCGAGTACGACAAGTGCGTCACGGAAAGCGCGAAGAACAAAAAGCAGCTTGATGAAATTCAGAGTTTGAACAAACAAATCTCTGACCTCGAAACCAAGCACACCGCAGTCGAATCTGAGCGTAATACTCTGAAAGTCTTGTTCGATCAGGTCGGGAGCACGCCCTGGAATTCCTTTCTGGCAGCCCTCTCAGAGCGGGCCGATTTACTTCGGAAACAATGCCAGATCATCAGCGAACAGGCTCAACAGGAATTTAAGGCCGACCTCGCCTTCTGTGGGGATCAACATCCTGTTCAAATCGCGTTTGCGGGATTGATCCAAGGCAGAAACGTGAAGGACAGCGACCAAAAAGTGGGAACGTTAGCCGCAATCGTGTGTACTTCCGCGCACCCCATTGAGAAGTGGTCTGAAGTCATGACCGAACTGGAAACTCTTTGTAGAAGCAAAGGCTCAAGCGCTCTCCCGGATACGCGCACGCTCAAGGCAGCGGGCTTTACCGATGCGAATTTGGAATCAATGCGAACGGGAATTACGCAAGATGCCGCTGAACAGATTCGGTTCATGAACATCGGCGACCAAATCAAATTTGCATTCAGGCTGGGAAAAAAGAACGATGGGACAGACAACTACATTCCGTTCGATTCCGCCTCGCCGGGACAGCAGGTGACGTGTTTGCTCCGCACTTTGCTGGCACAGTCGGGAGCGCCGTTGCTGATCGATCAACCCGAGGAAGACCTCGACAACGAACAAATCCATGTCTTGGCTGGACGAATCAGTGAAACAAAACACAACCGCCAACTGCTCTTCGTAAGTCACAATGCCAACATCGTCGTCAACGGTGACGCGGAACTTGTTGTCTGCTTCGGCTACCGCGATGCAGGAGATAACACTCGCGGAAAAATTGACCCGGTTGGGTCAATTGATTGCGCACCAGTGCGAGAAACAATTACGACGATCATGGAGGGCGGACGACAGGCGTTTGAACTCAGGAAGAACAAATACGGTTTCTGAGCACTCGCGTTCTTTCGCCCCGACAGGGCTTGGATAATTTTGGGGACGATTTACCCAGGGCGGCACTGCGTTTGCCCTGGGCTATTATCTTTCGCTCCGATGGAGCTTTGAATTGATGAACACCAAAGATTTTCGGTTCTCCGCTGTTTTCGGTGGAGCCGTTGGGTAGTCTTGGGGCATGACTCCTGAAAAACTGTTTCATGAATTGTTGGGATTGGGTTTGAACTGGGAAGTGGTCGAGAGCTCGTTTCACCACGA
>Ga0247727_10001621_pt1 | contig 52998 bp, 40 predicted proteins | sample WisWelCaveWW1625_FD_202498 | JGI IMG/M metagenome (GOLD analysis project Ga0247727, IMG submission 202498) | Biofilm microbial communities from Wishing Well Cave, Virginia, United States - WW16-25 | ecosystem: Environmental > Aquatic > Deep subsurface > Groundwater > Cave microbial mat | place... | reverse complement strand
AAATCTCAATCAAGCGCCCGGCGTTCATCACGATGATTTTCACCGCGCTGGCCGCGCTTGGGATCTTCGCCTATTCGCAAATGGGCGTCGATCTTTTGCCGAAAATGGATTGGCCGATGGTCTCGGTCGTCACGGTTTATCCCGGCGCCGGCCCGAAGGAAGTGGAGTTCGCGGTTTCCAAGCCGATCGAAGAAGCGCTCTCCAGCTTGAACGGTTTGAAGCACGTTCGCTCGTTTTCGAATGAAGGCGTGTCCGTCATTCTCGCGGAGTTTTCATTCACCACTGACGTGGAAAACGCGACGAACGAAGTGCAGCGGAAAGTCGATCGCGTGCGCGCGGACTTGCCCAAAGAAATAGACACCCCCACGGTCGAGAAATCCGATATCAACGACTTTCCCATTGTGCGCATTGCGATGCGCGGCGCAAACATGGACAGCCGCGATCTTTATCAACATGCGGATGAAAATATCGCGCCGCGGCTCGAGCAATTGCCCGGCGTATCCAGCGTGGAAATCACCGGCGGCCGCCAGCGCGAAATTCGCATCGAAGTCGACAACGACCGTTTGCGCGCGTACAACCTGTCCATTCTGCAAGTGAGCCAGGCGTTGCAGCGCGAGAATTTGGATTTTCCGACCGGCAAAATCAATTCGCCGGAAAGCCAATACATCGTGCGCGTGGCCGGTAAATTCACTTCACCCGAGGCGATGAACAACATCGTGCTCTTCGCCAACGGCGACAGCAAAATTTATCTGCGCGACGTGGCGAAGGTGTTGGACACATACAACGAAGACGTGCTCTACACGCGCTTGAACGGCGAGGCCGCAGTCGGCCTCTTGTTGCAGCGGCAATCCGGCTCGAACTCCGTGCAAGTCGCGGACCTCGTGCGCAAAGAGTTGGCAAAGATCGAAGCCGAGGAACAAGGCCGTGTTCATTTTGAAGTCGCGCAAGACATCACGCAATTCACGCGGCACTCGGTGGATGAAGTGAAGCGCGATCTCGGGCTCGCAGTGTTGATGGTGGCCATCGTGCTCTTCGTCTTTCTGCACAGCTTTCGTAATTCCATCATCGTGCTGCTCTCGATTCCGACGAGCTTGATCACCACGTTCATCATGATGAACGCATTCGACTTCACCATCAATCTCGTCTCGTTGATGGCGCTCGCGCTGGTCATCGGCATTCTCGTTGACGACTCCATCGTCGTGCTCGAAAACATTCATCGCCATCTTGAAAAAGGCGAAGAGCCGAAAAGCGCCGCGCTCAAGGGCCGAAATGAAATCGGCTTTGCCGCGATTGCCATCACGCTCGTCGACGTTGTGGTGTTCTTGCCCATCGCGTTGATCGGCGGCCTCGTGGGAAAAATTTTCAAGGAGTTCGGCTTGACCGTGGTAGTGAGCACGTTGCTGTCGCTCTTCGTTTCTTTCACGCTCACGCCCATGCTCGCTTCGAAATGGTCACGCGCTGAGTCAGCGACTTCGCGCCGAGGTTGGCTGCGCCGCCTTATTGAAAAGTTCGAGGCGTGGCAGGAACGTTTGAATGAACGTTATCACGGCCTGCTCGATTGGAGCTTGAGCCATCGCAAAACCATTGTACTCACCAGTATTGCTTTGTTGATCGCCAGCCTCGCGCTCGTGCCGCTCGGCTTGGTGGGCAGCGAGTTCATTGCCGAAGCCGATCGCGGCGAATTTGCTGTCACGCTCGAAATGCCCATCGGCACGGCGCTTGATCTCACCGACAACGCGACGCAACGCGTCGAAGGCACTCTCGGCAGCATGCCGGAAGTCGATCGTTACCTCTCCACCATCGGCAAATCGCAGAGCGAATGGTCGAGCCAAAAGCGGCCCAACGTCGCGCAGATCGCGGTGACGCTCAAAGACAAGCGTGAGCGCCAACGCAGCACGGCGGAAGTGATGAACGATATCGCACGGCAATCCGCGGCGATTCCCGGCCTGGAATTGCGCATGAGCCCCATCAGCATGTTCGGCGCGGCGCAGGAATCGCCCATGCAAATCGAAGTGAAAGGCCCGGATCTCGAAACGCTCGCCGTGATCGCGGATAAAATTTCAAACATCACGGCGCAGGCCGCGGGCACGCGCGACGTGAACAGCTCGTGGGAAGAAGGCCAGCCGGAGATTCGCGTTTCGGTGGATCGTGATCGCGCCGCACAATTCGGCTTGACGCTCGGCGAGATCGGGCTCTCGTTGCGCACCGCGCTCGAAGGGGAGATCGCCACGAAATTCAAAGACGGCAATTCGGAATTTGATACGCGCGTCGTGCTCGCCAAGGCCAATCGTTCGAATCCGGCGGACGTGGAAAAAGTGACGCTCGTGAATTATCGCGGCGAGCGCGTTTTTCTCAATCAAGTCGCGCAGGTGAATTACGGCAAAGGCCCGACCGTGATCGGCCGCAAAGATCGCGAGCGTTTGATTACGATTGCCTCGAATCTCGACGGCACCGTGCCGCTCGGACAAATCACGCAAGAGATTCAAAAAAATGCCGCGGGTGTGGAGTTGCCGCCGGGCGTGACCGTGGCTTACGCGGGTGACGTGCAAAACATGGAAGACATGTTCCGCGACATGATGATCGCGATTGCATTCGCGGCGTTGTTCGTGTACATGATCATGGTCGCGCTGTTTGAAAGCTACGCGCATCCGTTCACGATCATGTTCTCGATTCCAGTCGCGCTCGTCGGCGGCCTCGGCGCTCTTGCGCTTGCGGGCGAGACGTTGAACATGTTCTCGATGATCGGCATCCTGCTCTCGATGGGTTTGGTGACGAAGAACGCGATCTTGTTAGTCGATCGCACGAATGAGCAACGCGCGAAAGGCTTATCCGTGCGCGAAGCTTTGCTTGAAGCCGGGCCCACGCGTTTGCGCCCGATCATTATGACCACGCTCACGATGGTGCTCGGCATGGCGCCGCTGGCCTTGGCGCTCGGCGCGGGTTCTGAAATTCGCCAAAGCATGGCCATCGTCGTGATCGGCGCATTGATCAGCTCGACGTTGCTCACGCTGGTTTTGGTGCCGGTGATTTATTCATACATCGAAGGCATGCGGGCGCGCTTGCAGCGCAGAAAGGCGGTGGCGACGAATGGGAAGGTGCATCACGTGCCTGCGGAGTTGGTGGGAATAGAAGCAGCATAAAGTCGGTGTTGGCTCTTAAAAAAGAGAGCGGAACGGAAGAAAGACCCATCTCTTTCTTCCGTTCTGCTCTCTTTTTTGTTTCGGGAGGGCCATGCACACTTATGAGTTGCAACAGATGATATTTCTTTTATCTTGAAATCGTCTGTATAGTGTGCTATCAAACTAAAGTTTGACACTCCGACGCAACGGAGTGCAAGCTTCAGCTTGCCATATAAAGCCGTGACGCTGTCAAACTGAAGTTTGATACTGCACTAGCGATTAAAAAGTTCGTATCCGCTCTGCACTCCACACGCAATCGTATCGGTCATTGACCCGTGAAAAAATTAACGACCACTCCTGAGCGCTCCCGCTTGATGGCCCGTGTGAGGCAATCCGGCACTTCGGGGGAGTTGATCGTACGCCGATTGTTGCGAGCCCACGGAATTCGTTTTCAAGTTAAAGCGAAGAACCTGCCCGGAACGCCGGATCTCGTGAATCGAGGAGTCAAATGGGCAATCTTCGTACATGGGTGCTTTTGGCACGCGCATCGAGGTTGTCCGCGATGGAAGATTCCCAAGAGTAATTCGTCTTTTTGGCGCGAGAAGTTCCGACAAAACCTTGCCAGGGATGAACGAAAGCGGAAGGAACTGAAGAAGCTGGGTTATTCCGTGCTGACCATTTGGGAATGTGAGATCAAACAAGAAACACGAGGTCAAAACAAAATCCTAAATTTCATCAACCGCTCGCAGCCGGTCGAAGAGCAAAATGAAGCAAGCAAGAGCCACATCGATCCGGATGCAACACCGAAACTTCTTCCTCCGCCGAGAGAAACCTACCATTATACTGATTCAGGACGTTATGTCTCCCGGCTGGTGATGTTGAACGACCGAGAAAAAGCCGCAAAGAGGCTTTATACGAGAACTCTTGAATATGACACGGATTCGGGAAGAGTTTTCGATCGCGCTTATTTGAGGCTATCAAAAAGAAGCGAAAGTAACACGGATGGTCCAAGTGTTCGTATTGCCGATCTCTTTAGTGGATGCGGCGGGCTTTCTCTCGGCACGCAAGAAGCTTGTTCAGCGCTTGGACATCGCTTCAAGCCCCTATTAGCGATTGATAACGATGTTGAAAGCTTGTCGGTTTACAAATCCAACTTCAATCCTGCAACGGCACACACGGGCGACATTCGCCGTTTCATCGATGGCAAACTCGGGGACTCTCCGACCGTCAATGAAAAAATGCTGCTTCGAAATTTGAAGAATCTCGACATCCTGTTGGCGGGTCCACCTTGCCAAGGCCACTCTGATCTCAACAATCATACGCGCCGCAAAGATCGTCGTAACGGACTTTATGAACGCACCGGGCGGTTCGCGGAAATTGCGCGACCAACGCATATTTTGATCGAAAATGTTCCGAACGTCGTGCATGCTCACGATCGCGCGCTCGATCGAACCATTGAGCATCTGCTCGGAATTGGATATGACGTTGATACTGGAATTGTCGACCTGTCTGAGCTTGGGGTACCGCAAAGGCGCAGGCGTCATGTGCTGGTTGCTTCGCTGGGCAAATTCATTTCTGTGAAAGAAGTGTGCGCGCGCTATCGCGTTTCCAATGTGCGCACAGTGAGATGGGCGATTTCAGACTTGGAACGAGAAGAGCCCGGCTTTATTTTCACGGAGCCGGGAAAGCACAGCAAAGAAAACTCGAGGCGAATCAATTATTTGTTCGAGCACGATTTTTATGATTTGCCCGACCGCTTTCGGCCACCATGCCATCGCAACGGGCATACCTATAAGTCGATGTATGGCCGCATGAAATACGATGAGCCGTCGCAAACGATAACGAGCGGGTTCGGCTGCCCAGGACAAGGACGCTTCATTCATCCAACCAAGCGAAGAGCATTGACGCCACATGAGGCCGCGCGTTTGCAGTTCTTTCCGGACTATTTCGATTTCACTGCCGTGAAAACCCGCTCGGCGTTGGCGAACATGATCGGCAACGCCGTTCCGATGAAGTTGGCATATGTATTTTGCTTGGAATTTTTGTTGGCGCAATCCTCGAAACGACTGCGGTAAAATTCACTCCTATGAAATAGCATGCGCCGAATTCCTTTTACTGTCGCTTCCGCGTTGTTGAGCGAGCTTGGCGAAAGACTCGTCGGCAAGGCACACATTGCTCTCGCCGAGCTCGTCAAAAACAGTTACGATGCCGATGCCACAAAGGTGATCATACGCTTTTACAAAGATCAAATTGAGATCATCGATAATGGACACGGTATGGACGCGAGCGAGTTCGAGCACTTTTGGATGCGCATCGGCACGCCTCACAAACAAGAGCAGCGCTTTTCCAGAAGCTTTAAGCGACCGATGACAGGCTCGAAAGGCGTGGGTCGTCTCGCCGTACAGTTTTTGGCCAGCCGCATCGAATTGCGCACGGTATCTCCGAGCAATACAAATTCCGAATTGAAAGCAGTGGTGAATTGGGACGAGGCTGTAAGTGCAGGAGAGTTGACAAGAGCTGAAGCCGAGTGTGATGAAATAACTCGTGTCACCGCGTTTTCAGATCAAAGTCCGTGCGGAACTGCGATCATCCTCTCCGGCTTGAAACACCAATGGACAGCAAACGAAATCGTCGATCTCGCGCGTGAAATTTGGTGGCTCCAGCCCCCTTTCCGCAGCAATCCTGATCTGAGAACCGAGGAGCAGCAAGCCTTCGAAGTTGAACTCGAAAGTCCAGACGAAGAAACCGTACGGAAATTCGAAACACAAATGCGTGCCTCGCTCGAAATCTGGCATGCGCGATTGGTCGGGAAATTGATCGACTCTTCGAATACGAATCCCCAAAGCACGCGCACGGTTCGCCTTTCCTTGGAATTTGCCGGCAACTCGCCGATCTCGACAGAATATCCCGTATCTGATTGCAAACTGCACGCAGCCGAATTCGAGATTCGTGTTTTTCATCTTTTGCACAGACAACCCTTCGGGATCAAAGTCGACGAAGCCAGATCGTACTTCAACGAATTCGGCGGCGTGCATGTTTACGACTCAGGGTTTCATTTACCTTATTACGGGCCGGAAAATGATTGGCTTGGCATAGAGAAAGATCATTCCCACCGCTTGTCGAAATCCAAATTGCTTCCAGATGAGCTTCAGGTTTCCGAGGGGCTGAGTTTTTTACCGACGCAGTCGCGGCTTTTTGGCGTCGTTCACGTCAATACTTCCAAAGAACGAGAAGAAGCGAAAAGAGCTTATGAAAGCGGCCAAGAGTGTTTGAACATTTCAGTGACGCGCGACCGTCTGGTCGACAACAAAGCATTTGATAACCTGCGAGACATCGTACGCTATGCTTTGGATTTTTACGCAATGCGGGAAGCGATACGACAACTGGAGGAGGCCAAAGCCCAAAAAACGGTCGAACCTGCAAGCCAAAAGATCCTGCGTGTCGAAGAAGTTTTAGAGCGATACAAAGATGAGCTTCCCAAGCCGGTCTACAAAACCCTCAGAAAAGAAGTTCAAGAAGCCATTGCCGCCAGCGAGGTGGAAAACGAAATATTGTCCGGTCACACCGGCCTTCTCGGAGCTTTGGCGACAGCGGGTATTTCCGCCATGGCTTTTGAGCATGAATTCAACAAACAATTTCATGTCATAGAAAGCCTTGTCGAACAACTCAAAACGATTTCCTTATCAGACAAATCGGCGCGACAGCGGCGTGATGAAATCGCAGGCAGATTGCATGAATGGATAAAACATGCCAGAGCAACACGGGCGTTGTTTTCTTTTCTCATGGATGAACAGAATCGTGAAATCAAAACCCGTCATCGCGCCAAATCCATCTTGGACGAAGTCAAAACACAAGTAGCCGTTTTGACGCGGGGAATATTAATAGAAACGAGTGCCGTTGATTCTACTCTGCGCTTGCCTTCAGCCAGGTTCGCCGAGTGGAGCGCCATCTTTCAAAACGTGTTCATCAATGCTGTCAACGCCATGCTCGACAGCAAAAAAAAGAGCATTCATGTTTCTTCGCGCCGAACGGGACAAACGCGTGCTGTTTTGGTGCAAGACACGGGAAGCGGCGTTGATTTGTCCTCAGCAGATGAGCTTTTCAAGCCCTTTGTCCGAAAGTTGAAGCTTTCCCCGGAACGCAAGGCGCTCGGATTCGGCGGCACAGGGCTCGGCTTGACGATCGTGCGTATGATTGCAGATAATCTTAATTGTAAGGTTGCTTTCATCGAGCCTGACAAAGGTTTCAATACGGCTTTTCAGCTCTCTTGGAAGGAAAAAGAATGAAGATTCTGATTTATGACGACGATCCGATCATGTCTAAACGATGGCGTGATCGACTTGAGAAAGCCTTCACAGCTCTTGAGTGCGATTTTAAAGTCGAACCGTTGGAAAAAAACTGTTTTGAAGAATGTATTTCGCAGTTGGAGCGCCGCAGGCTCGACGCCAGAGATAATGTCAAAATCACAGGCAACAACGAGCTTGACGAAGCAGACGTTCTCATTCTCGATTATGATCTGCTCACTTCCGAAACCCAGGCATTCGTTACCGGTGAAGTGGCAGCCTATCTCGCTCGTTGCTATTCCAATTGCGGCCTGATCATAGGCCTCAACCAATATGGCAATAACAGTTTCGATCTCACACTCAAGGGCCATCCCGAATCTTTCGCCGACTTGAATCTTGGTGATCGACAAATTGATAACCCTGGGCTTTGGAGTGAATCCAACGGAGATTGGACCGGATTTCGGCCTTGGGTTTGGCCGGTGTTACCTCGAGCTGCAGCCGCTTTTGAGAAACGAGCCGAAGAATTGTCCGAAAATTTGGACAAGCCGATTCTCACTTTCCTGGAATTTCCAGGTGAGGTCGTGAAGACTCTGCCGCGATCAGCAATAGAATTCCTTGCCGGCTCAAAGCCTGTTGAGCAGAGAACGTTCCGAGACTTTGTCTTGGACAAAAAAACAAAGAACGGCTTACGCGGTAGAGACGAGCCGATGAGCGAAAGGGCGGTTGCTAGAATAGCGGCGGCGAGAATCTGGAAGTGGCTGGAGCGGCTCGTTCTTCCCGGGCAGGATATTCTTGTGGATGCGCCGCACTTAGTTTCTCGCTACCCTAGCCTACTCAAAGACGATAATGATGGCCTCGCAAACTGGAATAAAACTGCTTCATTCCTCGAAGCGAAAAAGCTGGGGATCGACTATCGGAAAGTTTCGACGTTCAAGTTTCCGAAAGAAAATTGGCTTTCACGGCCTGCGTGGTTTTGGCAAAAGGTGAGCAATCACAACAAAATCGACGAAGTTGCAAGTCCATGGACCACCGAGCGCCCCGATTGGGTATTTGGTGAAGACGGTTCGCGTTTTCTGCCGCGTAAAGCAGCGCGTGAGTTTGTTGCGGACCTTTCCTCACCTTTCGTTCGTCGTTTTGTTGTGAATTCGGTTTCCAAAGTTGTCGATCCACAAGGCAAGCGGTATGCAAAAAGCATTAAAGGCGTTGATTTTCGGCCGCTTGTTCGATTCTCACTTTGATCTATGATACGGGAAGAGTAAACCAATGAACGTTGAACTCGGGCTTTTTCGCCAACTCTTGAAGTGGCTGTGGGAGAAAAATGAAAGCGTTATTCGCAGGCTCTCCGAAGACACGAATAAAAACAAAGCCAGTGAAATTTATTCGAGAATCATAACCACCTCACCCAAAATCGAAAATGACAGGGCACTTGAGGTGATGCTCCCCAACAAAGAACGCTTAGTCGTCGATTTCGAAGATGTAGGAAGGTTTTTATATCTTGAACCTATACCGAAGGGCGATGTTGCCTTGCCCGTTCTGTCGTGGGAATGCGACTTTAGCCGGAAACCAATTCCTGAAATTCGTTTACATCTCGGTTTATTTCTTTTGGACAAGGAAAAGAACCTTCAGGTGATTGGCTATCGTTTCGAAACGCCGGAAGGTGAAGGCAGGCATAATTACTATCATGCGCAGTTGATAAAGAATTTCCATAACGGTGGTTCATGTTGGTGTGCGAAATGCCGTGATTGGCTGCCTGAGACACAACCGGCTTTCGTTTTAGATGCTAGAAATCCGGTAACTCTTCTGGTTTGTATTTTGATAAGTGTGTACGGCTTGAATTACGTTAGCCAAAATTTGGAAACGGCGAACTTTTGGAATGAATTAAAACCATATGTAGAAAATATGGCATTGAAAAACCTCCCTGTGGCTGTCAAAAATGGATCTGATCGCGGTCAGAAAAAATTCAGCAAACAAATTCGACACAAAAAGAAGTAAGTGTCTCACTGGCAGGAAACAAGAAAAAAGGCTCTCCAGTCGCAGGTGGGATGAAGGCAGCGAGTCAAACGGAGAGCCTCCTCAAAACGCGATGCGCTTACATGCCTTTGACCGCAGTCGCAACGGCAAGAACCGCGAAGCCGACGAAGACGAGCCAGAAAGCATTGCCCGCAACCACGGCCGCGGAGATGACGCCGAGCTTGCCGAGCAAGCCCACGACGCCAACAATAATCGCGATGAGCCATAGCGTTTGATTTGGAGCGTTCATCTTTTTCATAATCCTTCCTCCTTCTGGTAGGGATGAAATGAATGAAAGAAACCGCTGCAGAGGAAACACGGCGCACGAAAACCCATGGCGTTGCCGTGTGCTATGAAAAATATGCGAAGAAAAGCGCAGAGCCGCAAGGCGAAAAATTGGACCCGTTCGGATAAAAGTGAAAAAATCTTCAGCGTGATTTTGCAATCCCAATGCGTTCCTAACCGAGGGAGGAAGCATGAAGCAGCCTTTGCTATTCGTGGTCGCAGCGCTCTTGCAGACCGCCGCTTTTACTGGCACGGCCAGCGGCCAACCACCCTTCGTCTTCTCAGACAATGATTCGCTCGGCTTCAGCTTGAACAGTTATGGCCGGCTGCGCGTGAGCCGTGCGCCTTATGCAATTGCCGCGCGCCAGCTCGAGCGGATGAGCTTTATTGCGGCATTGGACCGCAACAATGTTTTCGATTATATTCAAGACGCGGATACCACGGAAGCAACAGCGGACGCACTGACCGATTCGACTTTCGAGTGCGTCACAAACAACAACTACTCCGGCAAGCCTCCCCAAATCCGCGTGCGCCACCTCGTTACCCTCCCGCGAAAGGCCAGCTACATTTTCATGCAATATGAAGCGATCAATACCGGCGCCCAGACCCTGAACCTTTATCTCGGCGCCGCGATTTTGCCGAGGCCTTCATCTTCTTACGGCGGCGAGACCGTGGCCTACGATGCGGAACAGGAAACCTGCTATTATTTTCGCGCCGGGCAAAATTCCTATTGGGGCACACGCTTGCTCAACCGGAAAATCTCTTCGTTCAAGGCCCGTGATTGGGATCAATATTCCAGCATCGCCACCGCCGACTCCGCGACCGATGCCACACGTTATCAAATTACGGCCGACGACGGTTTCGATGAAAAGCTCGTGGCCGGGCCGAATGGCAGCATTTATCATCACAACGCCGGGTGGTTTACGCTGGCTCCCGGCGATACGGCGACGCTGGTTTATGCCGTGGTCTATGGCGCCAGCTTTTCTGATATGCAGGCCGCGAGCATGGCTGCAAAGGGGCGCGATCTGCCGGTCGTTGCCGGCAACAACGGGGCGCTCGGCTTCAGCTTGAACAGCTATGGCCGGTTGCGCGCCAGCCTCGCGCCATATTCAACCCCGGCGCGACAGCTCGAGAGTATGAGCTTCATCGCAGCGTCGAGCAGCGATCACGTCTTCGATTATACCCAAGACGCGGATACCTCGGCTACATTGGCGCAAGAAGTGAACGATTCGACTTTTGTGTGCGTCACGAATAGCGATTACTCCCGCAGGCCTCCCAAAATCCAAGTGCGGCAAACCGTCACGATGCCGCGCAATACCAACTACTTTTTTATTCGCTACGAAGCGGTCAACACCGATAATCAAAGCCGGGAGTTTTATCTCGGCGCGGCCGTGGTTCCAAGGCCGTCTTCAACTCATGGCGGCGAGACCGTGGCCTACGATAGCGCTCACGCCACGTGCTATTATTTTCGCGTCCGGCAAAATTCCTATTGGGGCACGCGCTTACTGAGCCGTGAAATCCATTCGTTCAAAACTCGCGACTGGGACAAATACTCCGAAGACGCCGCCGCGCCGGATTCAATCCGCTATCTGATGACCGCAAACGCGGGCCTCGATGCGCGGCGAGTCGCCGGGCCGAGCGGCAGCATCTATCATCACAATGCGGGCTTGTTCACGCTTGCGCCGGGCGATACGGTCGCGCTGCTTTATGCCGTGGTCTATGGCGCCAGTTTGCGCGACATGCAGGCCGCGAGCAAGGCTGCAACCGGGCACAACCTGCCGACCGTCGCAGGCAACAACGGAGTGCTCGGCTTCAGCTTCGATAGCTATGGCCGGCTTCTCGCCGGCCGCGCGCCTTATTCAACCTCGTCGCGCCAACTGGAGAGAATGAGTTTCATTGCTGCGCGAGATAGCAATCACGTTTTCGATTATGCGCAAGACGCGGATACCACGAACGTATTAGCGCGAAGCTCGAGTGATTCAACTTTTGAGTGTATCACGGATAACGGCTATTCCGGCAAGCCTCCTCAAATCCGCGTGCGGCACCTCGTCACGATGCCGAGCAATACCAGCTATTTTTTCATTCAATATGAAGCGGCCAGCGCCGACACCCAAAACCTCTATCTCGGCGCGGCGATTTTGCCGAGGCCCTCGTCCACTTCCGGCGGTGAGACAGTGGCGTATGATTCGACGCAGGAAACCGGTTATTATTTTCGCGCCGGAGAAGCCGGGTATTGGGGCACACGCTTGCTCAAACGGACGATCTATTCGTTCCAAGCGCGCGACTGGAATAAATACTCCAGCCACGCCAATGCCGACTCCGCGGCCGATTCCACACGATACCAAATGACGGCCTCGGCCGGTTTTGATACGACGCTGGTGGCCGGAAGCGCCGGCAGCATCTATCATCACAATGCCGGGGAATTTACGCTTGCTCCCGGTGAGACCGTGAAGCTGGTCTATGCCATAGTTTACGGCGACAGTTTAGACCAAATGCTGGCCGCCAGCCAAGCCGCAAAAGAGCGCTATATAACCGCGGTCGCAGAACGAGCTGGCGATTTGCCCGGCGTTTTCGCGTTGCGCCAAAACTATCCCAACCCTTTCAATCCTTCGACGACCATCGCATATGAGCTTCCGCGGCGCGCGCAAGTCGTGTTGGAAATCTTCGATCTCATGGGAAGGCGTGTGGCAAAGCTGGTGGATGAAATTCAAAACGAGGGCAGGCATGAGATAACGTGGAACGGCTCCGCGCGCGCGAGCGGCATCTATTGGTATCGTCTGCAAGCCGGCGGGCATGTCGCGGCGAAAAAGATGTTGTTGCTCAGATAAGAGCATTTGGCCATTTAAATAACTTACCCATTTTCCAAACCGCAAATCAACGCGAATGAACGCTAATGCTTTTGAATTCGCGTTGATTTGCGTCTATTCGCGGTTTAGAAATAAGGAGGAAACTTTGCGCCGCACAACTTTTATTCTGCATGCGTTGTTGTTGCTCGCCCTCACCTTTACCTCAAACGTTCTCGCGCAGTTTCGTTATCAAGCCGAAAAGATCAAAGCCGGAACAGTCTATCATTGTTTATAACTTCGATTTGGGCAGTTTGAATTTTGCGTTCCGGCATTTGGCCGAGCCGGAAAAAAGTTTTACCCTCGGCATTGCCGACCCCACTTTAGCGGAGCAAGGTCCGGTGTTCGCATACAAGGGCGAGGTCGAAGTCAAATTCGTGGGCGAGGAAAAACGTGAGGGCGTGCTTTGCCGCAAGTGCTCCTTTGAAGCAGTGTTCTAAGTTTTGATCTGCCACGGCTTGGCCGTGGCATTATTGGTTCAATCGAGTTCCAAATCAAGCCACGGCCAAGCCGTGGCTGAACGATATCATCGTCATCGCACATACGCCATCTTGATTGCGCACATGGTCTTTTGCTTTTGCCGATCGATGTGCGTGAGCTGCAGAAAGTAGACGCCCGAAGCAACTTCTCTTTGCTGCCCGTCTTTGCCACTCCAAACGATGCGATGCGGCCCCGCGCGCAATGAGCCGCGCAACAACTCGGCAATCACTTCGCCGCGCACATTGCGCAAGATCGCAGTGACCTCTCCCGCCCCAGGAATTTCAAATCGAATGGTCGTGCCGGCGTTGAAAGGGTTCGGGTAATTCTGCGCTAGCGCGAAACGCGCCGGTGATCCCGCAGGCGCGTTAACATGCTGAGGATCGCCGGGAAATCGCGTATGAAACAAGCGCGCCGCTGAAATGCTTTGCTCCGTTTGACTCGCGCTTGACCATCCCAAGCGCGCCACGGCGCCGCCGCCACGCTCATAAAACTCCATCTTCAAACGATAATATTTTCCGCCGAGCAAATTGATCGCGCCGCGATGCTCCGTTGGAGCTTGATCGATCCATTGATCGATGACGAGCTGATCGTCGATCCACAAGCGCACGCCGTCATCCACCAAAACGATGAACGTGTAGCTCTCCGAATAGAGCGGCTGCACGTAACCGGTCCAGCGTATCGAAAAGAAATCCGCATCCATACTGGGATCGGGAGACCCGCCCATCCAATCGAAATCGATCGTCGAATCGATACGCGTGAGCTTCGTGCCGGTAAATTCCAAATCGTCGAAGTATTCGCCTCGGACTCCACTGCGCAAAACCTCGCCGACCGCGATGAGATTGTTCTTCTGCGCCACGGCTATGCCGTTCGCGCCGGTCACAACCAGTCGCACCGTGTAAACGCCGTCGCGCGTGTACGTGTGAATCGGATGGCGCGCGTGGCTCGAATCGCCGTCGCCAAAATTCCAACGCCATGACACGGGCGCGGGAACGTTGGAAAGATCGGTGAATTGCGCGGTGAGCGGCGCAGGGCCCAGATCGACATCAACGGAAAAATTCGCTTCGCCCACGAACTTCACGCGCAACACGTGCGCGCCGCGATCGATGGGAGAATCATAATCTTGGTCTTTGTATAAATCTGTGAAGTAAAGCCCATCCGGACCTGCGGCCAGCCCCACCGCGGTGGCTTTGCCAGAGCCGGTGTATTCCACCAGCTTCGTGGGCCCGGAAAGCAGCACGCTGTTTGCATCAAGCTCGAACTCGACGATGCGCTTGCCGTTCGATTGCGGCCCGCTCGCCCACGTCGAGCCTGACTCGGTCACGAATGCGCGATCCATTTTTTCCGCCGGGAAGCCGCTGCCTCCGAAAGTTTGCGCTTCGATGAATGCGATATTCACAGGCGCGTGCGGCGGATTCCAATTGTAAATCGCGCGCGTCGTCAAACTATTGCCCGAACCGTTCCAACCGTAATCAAAGCCCCTTTCCACTTTCGCCAAACGGTCGTTGCTCTCCGGCCCGTTCTCCACTTCATAAAGCCCGCCATCGGCCGCGCGCCATGCGCCTCCAAAGGGATTGCGAAAACCGTACGCGAAAACATAATCGCGCGCCGTGATGTCGTCCCTCGCATCATAAAACGGATTATCCGAAGGCGGCATACCATCCAAATGCGCGCGCAGAATCTTTCCGCGAAACGAATTCAAGTTGCGCGCGGTCGCGGCATCGAAGCCGTCGCCCATGTGAATGTACAACCTGCCGTCCGGCCCGAATGAAAGATTCGAGATGAAATGCGATTGACCCTGCTCTTCGCCGGGCATGTCGAGAATCGTGGTTTGCGTTGCCGCAGTCATGCCGCCGTCATTGCTGTGCAAGCGCACGACCTTGGGATAATGCGGACTGGGCGGAGGGCCGGCTTCATAGAGCACGCTGATGAAGACATCGCCGGTTACGGGGTCGACCACGATGCCCGACAAGCCCTGCTCGCCGGACCCGGGAAAATCGCCGGTGGGATTAAAATTCAGCAAGCCGGTCGCATAGTCGCTCACCGTGCCGTCGCGCGTGATCACTTTGATCGTGCCGTACAACTCGGTGACATAAAAGAAAGGATCATTCGGCTGCGTGCCCGCGTTCGGCTTGAACGCAATATTGACGGGCAATTGCAAGCCTTGCGTGACGATCTCCACTTGATATCCGGGCTGCAACGCACGCCACGGCACCGGCGCCCCTTGCGCTAAACGGGAAAAGTCCGGGCCGCTCTGCGTTGCTTCACCGAAGAAACTGCTGCCGTCGATGGCGATCCAAAAATAAATACGCTCGAATGCAGAGAGCGCAAGCGAGGGAAAATAAAACGTGCGATCGATGCCGTCGCCGTCCGTAAAATTCAAGTGCGTGCTCGGCAGTGCGAGCGCGCCGCTGCCCGCGTCAATCACCACAGCCACGGCTTGATGGCTCGCAAACGCAGGCGGATTGACGATTTCATTGCCAAGGCTGTTTTGCCCGTTGATCGCCAAAAATAAATCGCCGTTGGCATTGACGAGGCGCAGCGCCGCGGCCGGGTTTCCGGTTGGAAGAATCATTTCACTTTCGGTTTCATCGAGCAACTGCGGCACAGGCGAATCTGCAACGTCCGCCAGCTCGAACGCAAAAATTTGCGTGGGCGAACCGGTGCGAAAAATTCGTTCTCCCAACGCGCTCCACAAGCCGGCTTGATCGCGATGCCGCGCGCGCAAAACATAGCCGGTGTCATAAAACAATTCTGCGCGCCCCGCATGCGAGCCGCGAAAATCGCCGTCACCAAAATGCGCGTGCAATCTTTCCACGCCGATGAGGCAGCGCGCTTCCCAAATCAATTCGCCGGACGAGCCAGTTAGAATTTCCCAATCCGTGCATGCATGCGTATCCCCGGCATCCGGATCGGAAAACGGCCCGGTCTCCATATGAACGTCGGCAGGGTTGACCAACTGGCCGTCGCGCGCCGGTTCGGTGATGGCGGGCGTGTCCGGAGAGTTTTGCGCGAGCGCGGGTTTGAGATTGACGGACAGAATCGCCGCGCATGTGATGAGCAGCAGTTTTACGAACGATATGCAACGGCTAGCGGAGGGCAATGGAGTCGAGAGCAAAAACATGAGCAAATCCTTCTATCGATTGTGCGCATCAATTATTCTTTATTCGCGTCAATTCGCGACCATTCGCGGTTGCTTTTGTTTGCTTGCGGCTCATTCGTGTTGGACGATTACCGAATGAGAGCCTCTACAGTTCGCGAATCCAAATATTGCGGAAGCGCACGGGATCACCGTGATCTTGCAAGCCGAGCGGCAGCTTGTCTGCATGCGCTTTGTAAGGTGGACGCACTTTGTGTCCAGTAGGGCCGGGATACTCCATGTGGTGTTGCACGAGCACGTTGTTATGAAATACGGTCACGCGGCCCGGGCTTATCAGCTTGCCGCTTTGATCGAAGCGCGGCGCAAAAAAAACGAGGTCGTACTTTTGCCAATGCCCCGGCGGGCGCGACGCGTTCACTTGCGGTGGATACGCGCCGTACATTGCCGCGGCTTGGCCGTCGGGATAGGTTTGGTTTTGATAGGAGTCCAGCACCTGCACTTCATACATGTTCATCAAAAAAATGCCGCTGTTGCCGCGGTTTTGGCCTTTGTTCTTCACCACTTCGGGGGTACACCATTCCACGTGCAATTGGAAATCGCCGAAGCTTTTTTTGGTTTGAATCGCGCCCGCGTTCTTTACGACTTCCATGCAGCCGTTTTCAACTTTCCATTTGATCGGCTCACCCTTGCCCGTCTCCCATTGCGAAACGTCTCTGCCGTCGAACAACACGATCGCATCCGAAGGCGCCGGCGCGGGCAGCTCTTGATAGCTATAACCGGGATCGACCACTTTCGGTTGCGGCCGGCTTTCATCATGAATTTTCCAATCGTCCAACGCTTGACTCGCCGTGGGTTGAGAATTAGCGTTCGCCGTCAAGCCGAATAGCGCGAGACTACTAACGATTGCCGCAAAATAAACTCGTGCGCGCGTGAATTGCATTCCAGCCTCCTCGTTGAGATGGGGTGAAAGAGAAAATCAATTTGGAAAGAGACGCCGTTCACAGTAGATTAAAACCATGATACTCATCGCCGCGCCATTTTTCGAATGAGCCATGCTGCTTTCCATCATCATCCCCGCATACAATGAAAGCAAAAAGATCGCACGCGACCTTGAAGCCGCCGCGCGTTTTCTCAAGCATAAACAATTGTCTGGTGAAATCCTCGTCGTGGATGACGGCAGTGAGGATGACACGGCAGAGATTGCTCGGAACGCAAGCATTCCACTCTCAACGGCTTTGCGCGTGCTGCGCAATGAACGGCATCACGGCAAAGGCTTTGCGGTGCGCGCCGGCATCGTGCAATCACGCGGGCAATTCGTGATGTTCGCAGATAGCGGCCTGCCGGTGCCCTATGAAAATGCGCTGCGCGGATTAAAGCTTTTACAAAATGGAAGCTGCGACCTCGCGCATGCTTCGCGCAAACTTCCAGAGAGTATCATTCATCGGCCGCAACCCTGGCAACGCCGGGTCTTTTCAATTGTCTTTCATTGGCTCGTGATTCTTTTTTTGAAAGTTCCGGCGCGTTTGACCGATACGCAATGCGGCTTCAAAATCTATCGTGGCGAAGCCGCGCGCGCGCTGTATGCGCAATGCTTCACGGAAGGCTTTTTATTCGACATTGAAATCATTTTGCGCGCGCTGCAACAGGGCTTTCGCATTCAAGAATTTCCGGTGGAGTGGACCTGTGATCCGGACAGCAGGTTGTCCGTCACGCGCAGCCCGCGGCATATTCTGCAAGAGTTGTTCGAGATCAAAACGAAGATCGTGGATCGTTGATTGTGAATCGCGGATCATATCGCCCAACGCCCGCAACTATTCCAAACCGGCAATCTGCTTCAACGCATATTCCAAGGAGACGATTCCGGTTTTCTTGTAGATCTTGTGACCGGTCAATTTCAGCTTGGCCTGCTTGGCCGGAGGCGGAAGCAACGGCAACCCGCCACCGAGGAGCACAGGGATAACGGCAACCTCGACCGTATCTACGAGGCCGGCGTCAACGAGACTGCGAAAGAGCGAACCGCCGCCGAACAGCCAAATATCTTTGCCCGGTTCCGCTTTGAGGCTGGTCAGGGTCTCTGCAATTTTATCAGCCACGATCGTGACTTTGGGATAATCGCTTTGCCGCAACGTGCGCGAAAATACGAACGTCTTCATCCCGGGCGTCTCGGCATTTTCCTCTTGCGGCATGGTCTCGAACGTTCGGCGCCCCATGAGAATCGTATCGAACTCATTGAACAATGCGTTAAAGTCAATCTCCGGATCCATGATGATCCAATCTGCCTCGCCTTTCGGCCCGGCAATATATCCATCCAAACTCATCGCAACCGCGTAACGAATTCGTCGCATGGCGACCTCCTTCATGTCAGTCAATGAAAGGTAATCTCTTTGAAGAAAAAGCGAAAGCATTTACGCAAAGGCGCAAAGTCTCCGCAAAGAAAAGCTCTGTTCTTTCATGTCCAATACAATCTCGTGAATGCCATACATGCTTTTCTTTGCGGATTCTTTACGTCTCAGCGTCTTTGCTTGCGATTTTTGCGGGGACTTCGACTTGTCCGGTTTATGTACTCAACACACTTTCAGAATTTCCGAAGCGAAAAAACTTTTCTTCCGAATTTCCTTCCACAACATTGACAAGGCCGAGCATTGCCCACGTGTCTTCGTGTTCCGCGCAATATTGCTCCACTTCCTCCGCGCTCATGATCATGAACGCCGTCGACACGCCATCGCTGATTGCGGCGGTCGGCGTTGAAGCCCACGCGGCGCGCGGACCGGCAACCGGGTGCGCGGTGCGCGGGTCGATGATGTGTTGCCCCTTCTGCAAGCCCGAGCCGCTCACGGCGCGATCGCGCAACACGAGCGTTGCCAAGTTATGCTCGCGATGCCATGGGTTGTTGATCGCAATCGGCCAGCCGTTCATGTGCTCGAACGGCGCGCCCATCGCGAAGATCGAGCTCATGCCGCCGTGAATGAGCGCGGTCTCGATGCTCCATTCACGCAGAAAATCCGCGAGCCGATCCACCGCATAGCCTTTGCCAAACGCGCCGAGGTCGAGACCGGCTCTGTGCTCGCTCAACAGCTCGATCGTGTATTGCGCCTCGTTCAATTTGAAGCGCTGCATGCCCACGCGTTGCCGCGCCGTCTCGAGTTCTTCCGGCGTGGGCTTGCGCGGCGATTTGTCTTTGTTGAGCCAGATGTCCATGAGCGGCCCGACCGTGATGTCGAATGCGCCGCCGGTATCGGCATGCACGCGCAAGCATTGCTGCACACATTCGAACGCCGCTTCGCCGAGGCTGATCGTCTGATTCTGCGCGAGATTGTTGATGCGCGAAATGTCGCTGTTTGGAATGAAACGGCTCAACTCTTGTTCGAGCCGATCCAATTCGTTGAACGCCTCGAACGCAGCTTGTTGCGCATAGCCCGCGCTTTCGTGCTGAATGAAAATCTCGAACACGGTCGCCATGGCTTTGTGCGCAAAGCGATGGATGCGATGCGCTTTGAGATCATTGTTGAAAGATGAAAAGTCGAATGCTTGCGAGGGCATAGTCTTTACTTTTTTTGTTTACACGATCTGCCCCTCGAACTGTCATTCTGGAAGAACCTTCCCTCGCACTGGGCACGCCACTCAAAACAAGCTGCGTATCGAGCACTAGGGAAGTTTCTTACAGAATGACGTGAAAAAAGATGGGACATAAAAACTACCGTTCCAAATGGAAATCTCTTTAAGGTGATCACTCAGCCTGCGATTCCTGCCAACGATCCCACAGCTCCTTCGTCACATATCCGCGCATTTCCACGCCATGACGCAGTTCTATATAATCATCGAACAGCGGAACGTACAACTCGCGCTCGCCGGGCGGAGGCAATTCATAGAGCTTGCGCACGAGCGCACTTTCCGCTTTGGGCGAGGCGAGAATCATCGGCGCAGCAGGCGCTTGCTCATCCACGTGATTCCACCAGCCGATATTCGGAAAATCGCGCAAGTACCAAGGCAGCGGCCAATAATCATCCTCGGGGCAGATCACCTGCACGTATATCTTTTGGCTATCAGGATGCGCGCTTGCCATTTCACGCACGCGCTCGATCATGGCAAACACATCGGTGGTGGGGTGCGCATAGACATAAGGATTGGAAGCATCAGAGTGATATCTAAAATTGTTTTGATAACTCTGCCACGCGAGTTGCGCGCCGGCCAAAAACAAAAGCACGAGCACGCCATTGCGCAGCCATTCTTTCGACGGCGTTTGCGCGAGCCGCACCGCGCCAAAGGCCGCGAGCAAAATCATCCCATGAAAAAATCCCAACAGATTCCACGGCGTCTTATAGGGAATGAGCGCATAGATGAGCGTCAGCACGATAGTGTAAAATGCGAGAAAGCGCAGCAGAGGAGGATTGACGCCACTGGCTTTGTTCTGCCGCAACGCAAAGATAATTCCGATGACTGCCAAGATGAAGATGAACGCTTCGCTCCACAGCGGGCGGCCGGCATAGTTCGTAACCAGCAGCCATTTGAAATAAGTAAACCATGGATGAAAATGCCAGCCATGCTCGCCCGCGCGATTGAGATAGGTTTTATATGTGAGCAGCGAGTCGAAGATGCCGGCAGGGTTCGTAAAAAATGAAGAGAAGAAAAGTGTTGAGACGATTGCTGCGGCTGCGAGAGCCGCGAGCACATGTTGTATGCGAATTGCGCTTCCGAGTATTCCTTCCTTGAGGGGGGCAGGGGGGTGTGCTTCTAATATAGCAAGATTATCTCGGCGCCATGACACCCCCCTAACCCCCCTCGAGGGGGGAATAATTAAGGTAAGCAGCAATGCCACGAACATCGCGCCGAGCGCGATCACAAACGTCTCTTTCGTCGCGTGCATCAAGCCGAGAAACAAGCCCGTCAATAAAGCCCATCGCCATCGCGGCTGCTGCGAATAGCGATAGCCGCACGCGATCAAGCCAAACGTGAAGCACACCAACAGCATCTCTTGAATGTAGTAGCGGCTGTAAAACGTCATCGCCGGAGAGATTGCGGTGAGCAGCGCAGCAACGGCAACCACCGGCCAACTCAATCCCTCGACCAACAACATCAGCACAAGAATGAGAGCGATGCCAAAGAACACGGGCACGGCTCGTAATGTCGCGTCATTTACCTCTGCAAGATTTCCGTTCGCGCCCAGCCATGCCGGAATCAAACTGAAATAATTGAGCGTGGGGCCGTGATATTCGAAGGGGTCGTACTTATAAGAGCCTGCTTCCAGCAATGCGCCGAACTTGATCGCATGCACGGCCTCGTCGCCGTGCATGGGCCGCACATTCAAAGACGGCGCGCGCAACGCCAACGCGAGCACGAGCGCAAAGAGGAAAAGCGGGCGAGGGTATGTCATGCAGTGTTGGAGTAGTGGAGTGATGGATTGTTGGATTATTGGAATCCTGCAAATCCAACGATCCACCAATCCATCAATCCAATGGAGTTTTACTTCGCCGGCGCGCCGTGGACTTCGACCTCGACATAGTGATTGAGGTCGTTGTTGTTGTTCCCTTTGCTATAAAGCCGCACGTAACGCGCGACCGCGCCTTTCGCGTCGATCAAACGGCCTTCCGACGTTTCGACGTAATTTTTGTCTTTGCCCACGCCCAAGCCGGAAGTGTTATCGTGATCGTTGTTGAACACGGTGCGCACGTTCTTGATGAAATCCTTGTCGTCCGCCACTTGCACGACGATATCCAAATACACGCGCGGCTGTTTATGAAAATGCCAAACCACGATCGCGTAGAGGTTATGCGGGGCCTTGAGATCGATCGTGACGTGCTGGCTGAACGGCCCAAGCTCGACGTAGTGGCCATCCGCCGCATCTTTATCGCCGTCGGTGACCATCGCGACTTCGCCGATGATGGGTTCTTCATCCGTGCTCGTAATGGGCTTCGCGAACGCGATATTCTTCGCGCCTTCCGGCGCGAGAAACGGCGGCCGCGGCTTGCCCAACGGTTTTTCGAGATTCGGTATTTGCATATTCTCCGGCGTGCCGATGAACATGGGCTTGGGCAGCTTGAGATCGAGCGGCTTCAGGCTCTGCGCGGTTGCGGTTTCACACAGGAGGGCAAAAGAACAGGCGATTGCCAAAATCACTTTGCCCATTGCCAAAATTTCACTGCGGTGCTTCGTCATGGTAAAGCCTCCGAAAAAGTGTAGTGATTGAGAGTGTATTCGGTTTTTAATCGCGAGAGCGATTTTTTCCAAGCGCATTTTCTAATTGTTGTCATTCTGGAAGAACCAGCCTGTGTGAAAACTCCAAAGCAAGTCACCCTGAGCGAAGTCGAAGGGCGTTAAATTCAATGAGACGGGCTTCGACTCCGCTCAGCCTGACGATGAATCAAGCATTTTCACACAGGCTGAACCTTCCCTAGCGCTGAGATCAAATCCTATTTTTGAGATTCGTACACAGCGTCGGGGAAGGTTCTTATCAGAATGACATTAAAGAGGCGTGGCATTCTCAATTGAAAAACCTGCAAAGCTCACCTCAACTGCCACGGACTTCTCTCCGGCCTGAATGTCATGCGATTCGCTTCGTCGTCATCGCGAAAGCATTCGCGTTCAGCGTCCCAATTCAGCTTGCGGCCCGCGCGCATCGCAATATCGCCCAGATTGCAGACGGTATTGGAGCGGTGACCAATGACTATCGGCGTAATCGTTTGCCCGCGCGATTTGGCGCAATCAAGAAAGTTTTGTTTGTGATGACTGCTCCGGTAAAGTCGAATTTCGTTTGGGCCGATGATCGAAGTTAAAAGCGCTTTCGGCTGCGTGTCAATGAAGCCGCGATCAACATGCACCCAGCCCTCTGCGCCTTCGAACACCACGCCGGGTTTGTGCTGCGTCGTGCTCGCGCAGGTGAGCTTCACCTCGTTCTCATACGTGTATTCGACGCGAAACTCGCCATGCACGTCCCACAGACCCTCGTTTGGAAAGGAAGCACGACCCTCAATCGTCAACGGGCCGGAATGCTCCGTGCCCATGCCCCATTGCGCGATGTCGAGATGGTGCGCGCCCCAATTTGAAATCATGCCGTGGCAATAATCTGAAACGCACATCCAGCCGGGGCGGCCATAATCTGCGCGCGGATGCACTCGCATTTCGGAGTAAGGCCGCCACGGCGCCGGGCCGAGCCACATGCCGTAATCAAGCTCGTCGGGAAGCGGCATGGCTGCAAGCGCGCGCGTCGTGGGATCTTTCGGCAAGCCCACTCTCACGGTGCGCAATTGCCCGATGCGGCCGTTGCGCACAAGCTCGCAAGCGAAACGGAAGTTGGCTTCCGAGCGTTGCTGGCTCCCCACTTGCGATACGACGCCGAAACGCGCAACCGTGTCGCGGAGCGCTCGGCCTTCTTGAATCGTGAACGTGAGCGGCTTTTCCACAAAAATATCTTTGCCTGCTTGCGCCGCGGCAATCGCGATGAGGCCGTGCCAATGATCCGGCGTGACGATGGCGACCGCATCGATATCATCGCGCGCCAACAACTCGCGAAAGTCTTTATATACGGCGCAGCCTTTATAGCTGCCATTCGTAGCGCGCGCGCCGTAATGCGCTTCGGCCAACCCCTTGGCATCGTTTGCGCGTTTCGCGTCAACGTCGCAAACCGCGAGCACTTGCGCTTCTTCGAAGCCGAGGAAGTCTTGCAGATCGGCGCGACCCATGCGGCCTACGCCGATGCAGCCGAGGGTGAGGCGGCGGCTCGGCGCGTTTGCGCCAAAGGCCGAGGCCGGAATAATTGTTGGGCAAGCGAGCAGGCAACTCGTGGCAAGAGTTTTTTTAATAAACGCGCGCCGCGAGAGGTTGGAGTTTGAAATGTGATGAATCATCGTCGTCATCACGCGCTGAGACAGAGTGCAGAGAGTGAAATAGGAAGGAAATCGGGCCGTTTACATGCTTCATGAACTCGCGTGTTGAGCGGCAGCATGCGCCGGTATGGGGTTAGCCCATGGCCCAATTCCTTTGAGCACGAACTGCTGCAAAGCTTCGCGGCCGCTAAACGCTTGACGGCATCCAAAATTTCGAGCCCGGCCAATCGGCCTTGGCTGTCATAATCTGCCGCAATGCCCTCGGCCCAATCTACGGCACTTAAACGTAAGGCGACATCAAAAATTTTAGCGGCCGGCCAATCGTATTTACGGGTGGGCTGATTCAATTTAATCGGCTTTGAGCGAGAAGCTTTTGTGCTTCTTCCAGCTTCGTGTCGGCCAATAGCATCTTAAGCAAGCTTTCTTTTCCACCCATAGCGGCAATCATCTCTTCTTTGCTCAAAGCAGAAATCATCTCTTCCTTGCTCAAAGCAGAAATTATCTCTTCCTTGCTCAAAGCAGAAACTATCTCTTCCTTGCTCAAAGCTTTCAAATGCTCTTCCTTGCTGAGGATGCTCGAAATTTTTTCCACGCCGAGCGCCTCAATGAAGCTGCGCATGGATTCAGGTCTGATTCCAAGCTGTTCCATAAGTATGATCGCCTCGTTGTTATAAAGATCGACAATCGTTTCAAGCAGCGGCTTTTTCTCTCTATTTTCAAAGTTTGAGAGAAAGACACGCTGCCGCCGTTTGGCGTTTGAAAATATTTGCAGCTCTTCCGGCACCAACTCGTCCTGCAAATCTTCGAGCGCGAACACATACGAAACCAGCGGCGCATCACATTTGAAAACTCCCGGCGCGACCGGCGCATACTTCAAATCCGGCAGCGCATTGAGCAGGCTGGGCGTGAGGTGATGCGCAATCGCGATTTCCCCCACCGAGTAATAATGCTTCTTCGCCATGTACATATAGCCGTAAGCCTGCAACTGGAGCAAATCCTCGGGTTCGAGTCGATCACCCTCGGTTTTGATCTCCATGACATTGTGCCGTTTGAAATATTCAAAGAGCGGAGGCAGCGCAGGTTTGGCCTCGTCCGCGTTCTCTGCGCTCACAATCAAATCGATCTTGAGCGGCAGCGTTCCAACCGTGAGCTGATCTTCGGTTTTGAGCCGAGCCTGTTCGAAACGCCAACGCAGCAGTTGGATCAACCGCGCTTCATAGGGATTGTATTGTGCGTTTTGATCTTTCACGGGCGAATGATTATAGCCGCTTCCGCCGCGAATTGCAAGAATTATCTCCAGCCAACCTTACCAAGGTTCGCAACCTTCGTAAGGTTTCACTCACGTATTGCTCCTGCCAGCGCGCGAATGCTCCAGCGTGATCAAATACAGGTGCAAAATCAAAACGAGCGTCAACAAGAACGCGCTGTAGCGATGCCATTGCAGAAGCGCGTGCTGGCCTTCGGCGCCGAACCAGGGATACATCATGAGCACGACCGATAAGATCATCGGCACGGTCAAGAGCAGCATCAACCAAAACGAAGCCTTCTTCCAAAACGCGAGGCCGGCGGCGAAAATATTTTTGTTGTTGAGCTTGCGCCGCACGAGTTGCCGGAAGTAATCCCAATCGGTTTGGTTGAAAGTCTGGCGTTGCGCATACATCAACGTCAATGCCACCGCGCCCACTGCGAAGATCGGCGCGACCGTGACGTGCAACATCATCAACACGCCGGACATATGCCAGCCGAACAGCAGCACCGGCGCGAAGCCGGTGAGCGCGAGAATGATGAATAGCAGCAAGCTCACGCGATAGATCGAGCTTTTGAGATCGCGCAATGCCAACAGCTTGCGTAACGCCTCGCGTACGGTTTTGAATTGTTCCTTCCACCAGGCGAACATCGCGCTGCGCTCTTCCGCTCTATCGCGATAGGCCCACGCAATGCTCGCGAATGCGACAACGAAACCGGCGATTGAAATGATACGAAACATGATTCATCCTTTTGTGTCGCTGTCATTCTGGAAGAACCTTCCCTCGCGCTGAGAACGAACCTGCAAATGAATTTTTTCCCAGTACGAGGGAAGGTTCTTACAGAATGACAAGGGTAATTGGGGTGCGCAACTCATCCTTGCTCACTTCGCTTCCGACAAAACTTTAATCACGCGCGACAAGCCTTGCAAGCCGTAGAGCAGCAACGTTGCCGTGAGCACGACGCTCGCGATAATGATGATGAGCTTCAGCCACGGACGAAACAAAAACGACATCGAGAACGCCCACGGAAAGACTGAAGCCGTATCTTGAAAGTCCGTCATGCGCATGAAAGAAGTCGGAGCTGCGGAGGCCGCCTCCACTTTGCCGAAATAAAACGGCGCGTCCGTCGCGTGGCAATCATTGCAGCCGCGCACGCCGAGCGATTGCTGGCCGGGCCGAACGTCATGCGCAATCGGCCACGAATAAGGTTGTGCGGCTTCGTGTTCTTTGCTAACCAACTTGTGTGACTGATCGAGACGATGCAATTGCCCGCCGCCGATATAAACTGCCGCGCTCGCCGTCGAATCCATCGGTGCCAACGTATCGAGCATCACGATCATCGCGGAGTCTTGCAGCGTGGCCCAGCCGCCGATTTGCTTGAGCGTGTCGCTCAAATAAAAATCCGTGAGCAGCGGCCGCACGACCTCGGGCAGAATCGGAGTGATTTCACCGGCTTTTTCATAAGCCCAGAACGCGGGCCAGAGCATTTTGTGCGGCGCGAATTTGCCGTCGCTCTCTTTCACGAACACCGGCGCGACGAGATGCGGCAACGAGCCTTTCGCTTTCTTGGATTGATGCGTGCCGAGGGCATGCGACTGCGAAGTTTGCACGCGCGCGGTTTGCTCGTTCGGCCACGGGCCGGAGTGACATGCCGTGCAAGTCAACTGCTCAAAGTGTATCGGCGGAAGGCCGCGATGCTCCGGCATCGGCGCAGCCAGTCGGCCCGCTCGCGGCGCGCGCGCGGATTCCTCAGCCATATGACAGCCTTTGCACGTAAGCGAAGCCAGCGCAGGGTTGCCCTGCGTTTGCGGCTCGCCCTCGTAATCGCGCGTCATCATGTGATTCAAACCGTTGCGATGACAATCCACGCACAACATGCCGGCAGCCATATGCACGTCTTCATCCTCGGTGAAACGCTCGTGCTCGACGTTGCGGTTCGAATGGCAATAATAACATTTCACGTTCGGCATACGGCGGCGAATGTCAAAGAGCGCTTCGCCCTTTTCATTGAAACGCTCGGCGGTATACGAAACCGTTGGGGGCGTGATGTTGCCGACATAATCCAACGCGGCGTTCAAATAAATGTCGAAGTTGTCGGGCATCTCTTTCGCGGAGCCGCGCACGGCCGCAAAGCCGCTGCTCGCCGTTGCGGCCCAACGAAAATTTTGCCGCCCGATTTGCGTCGCGAACTCGGCTTGATCTTGTCCCGCTTCGGAATCATGACAGCCGAGGCAATTGATTTCGAGATTGCCTGCAATTTGCCAGCGCATGTAATCTTCCGCTGATTGCGCATTTTCATCTTCCGCAATGCCGCCGCCGGGAAGATGCCTGCCGAACGCTTGCACATATTGCAGTGTGCTCATACCGACTTGCTCGGGGCGATACGTGCCAGGCCACTTACGCAATGAAATCGGAATCTGTGTTGCCGCAACGGGATCCGCGAGAATCCACGGCTGTCCGGCGCGTCCCGCAGCCACGCTCGAATCGCCCGCGTTGAAATGCCAACCCGTGCGAATCTTCTCATAGTTGTGGCAAGGCCCGCACGTTTGTTTGGTGGAAAAAGGCATGAGCAGCTCATCGTGCGGACGAATTGGAATGCCTTGCTCGTCGTACAAACGAATGAGATGCACAGGCACGGAGCGGCTGCCGTCGCTCACGTCGCCAAGTTTGGGCGGAGGCTCCGGCGGCGTTTGCGTCGCGACGGCGACGGAGTCGGTTGCTTGCGAGTCGAGGGTTGCTTGCTGCTCTTGCGCGGAAAGATTGAGCGCGAACAGCATGACAATTAGCAAGCGCTTGATTGCACCTCGTGATAGTGTGCTCATCTTCTCTCTCGTTGTTAAGTCGGCGTACCCATCTCCAGTGTCATTCTGCAAGAATCTTCCCTCGCACTGAAAGCGAATCTCAAACAAGATCGTAGCCCTCTGCCGCCTTGTGGGGCATTGTCGCATCCGCGATTTGTTTGCTTACACAACGCCCCACAAGGGTGCGGGGCTACAGTGCAATAGGTTTTATTCCGAGCACGAGGGAAGGTTCTCACAGAATGACTGTTATAAATTTTTAAAAGCGTTTTCTCAAACTCAACGACGAAACTCTCCTCAAACCAAAAACTCCTCTTTCCGATAAGCAATCTTCTGTCCCGTGCGCACCGCTTCATTCACTTTCAACACCGTGACTGCGGTTTCATAGCCGATCTCAACCGGACAATTCAACTTCGCGGTGCCGCGAATCGCGCCGAAGAAATTTTCGAGGTGCGGTTTGTGATACGGGTCGTTGAACTTCACCGGCAGCTCGAACTTCGGCGGCGCAACGGTTTCGCGCACGTCCAGCACGGCGGCTGCGGCATTCGCGGGCTTCTCTTCCATCGGCGCTTTGATATAGCCGAGCTTCACCCACTTCTCCCAATCCGGCGCATTCGGCTCGCGATAGATGCCGGTGCGGCCGCTCGATTCCGAAATCACCAGCGCGCCTTCGTCGCCCATGAAATTTTCGTAGTAGCCTTGATTGCTATTGGTGGTGATGGTTTGATAAAACGCGCGCGTCGTGCCGTTGCCGTTGTTGTATTCGAACGTGGCGAGCACGCCGTCATACCACTCGTGCGTTTTGGGATCGTAGTAATCCGTGCCGCCGCTCGCGATCACGGACTTTGGCGGCCCGTTGAGAAACCAATTGTAGATGTCGATTTGATGCGAGCCGAGATCCACGATGGGGCCGCCGCCGAGGCCTTTATACCAGCGCCAATTGCGGAATTGATGCATCGAATCAAAACCATACTTCTTCAAAGTCGCGGCCGGGATGGCATATTTCTCCGGCCAGCCGAAATCGGGTTGCACGGAGCGATTCCATTGCCCATACACCGTAGTGATGCGCCCGAGCGCTTTGGCTTCCTGCAAAATTTTGTTGTAAGAGTGCAAGTACCACGGATTGCTGCGGCGTTGATGCCCGACTTGCAGCACCTTATTGCTCGCGCGGGCCGCATTCAAGATTCGTTTCGCGCCTTCGAGCGTGTTGGACATTTCTTTTTCAAGATAAACATTGAGCCCGGCATTCAAACATGCAATCGCATGATCCGCATGCCAGAAGTCCGGCGTGGCAACGAGCACTGCGTCGAGATTGCCGCGTTCTTTCGCGAGCATCTCGCGAAAATCTTCGTACGCGTTCAGCTCGTGGCCGTACTTCTTCAGCAAGTTGTGCGCGCGCTTGAGATTGTAATCCGTCCAAATATCGCACACCGCTCGAAAGCGAATGTTTGGAATTTTCAAGCACGCATTGAGCAACACTTGCCCTTGCGAGCCCGCGCCGATGAGACCGAGGTTGAGATCGTTCGATTGCGCGCGCGCGGATTTGAGAATGAGCGGCGAGAGCATGATGCCCGCCACCGCAGCAGTGGATGAGCGCAAAAACTCGCGGCGGTCGATCATGTTGCTCGCGAGGTCTTGCCTTGCTTCGTTTGGATTCATGGGAGCGCTCCTTCGGTTATAACCAAGAACATTTTTTTGATAATGTCATTCAGAAGGAATCCTTTTACGCAACGAGTATGCTTCCCATTTTTGGATCATCACCCAGCGCTAAAAAAGATTCTTGCTGAATGACATTTATATGGGGGTCGTTACCAATCAACTCGCCTAGTGTGAATCAATGAGCCTTCCGCTCTTCTCGCCAACGCCACGCCATCCACCCATACATCCCGACATTCACGAGCACGACAATCAACCCGAGTGTGATTTGCGCATTGCTCGTCAAGCCGCTGGGATAAATCACCGGCATGAGATAGTGCGCGATGAAGCCTTCGGAGTAGCCAACTTCGTTCGCGCGCAGCCGCAGCCAATTTTCCAGCGGCGTCAATGGGCAAATCCACCCGCTGAACTCAATCCACGCGCCCCAGACCGCGCACGGCACATGCACCCAAATGACTCTGCGCCAAAAATAAACCAGCATCGCGCCGCCGATCACAAACACGATGAACGCAAAGTGCAGCACGACGACGAGATCGGCGAGAAAGCTGTAGAGCATGGCAAAACCTCAAATGGAGTAATGGATTGATGGAGTATTGGAGTGTCGATGAACCTATCACTCCAACAATCCATTACTCCAAGACTCCCTCACTCCAATTCGCTAAGCACGATGTTCCGATACTCCACTCGCGTGCTGTGATTCTGCATTCCAATGTAGCCTCTGCGGCGTTTCAAGCCTGGGTGTGGCTTCTCTTTGTCCATGTGCTCGATCAAGTTCGCGTCGATGATCTTCTTTTCGTTCAACGTCACTTGCACATGCGGGCCGTCGCACACGATTTCATAGTGCTGCCATTCATTCGCGGGCCTGCTTGCGCGTTCAGTCGGCGCTTGCACTGCGTAGATGCTGCCAGTGTATTGCCACGTTTTGAGCTGCGCCCACTTCGCGGCGTAATCATCGAGCACTTGCACTTCCATGCCGGTATAGGCCGGATCGCCCTCATGAGGCGCGCGCAGGAACACGCCGCTGTTGCCTTCGGGCGGCACGCGAAAGTCCAATTCGAGTTTGAAGTTTGCATACTCACTCGTTGTCGAAATCCAACCGCCGCCTTCGCCTTCGGTGTAGAGAATACCGTTCTCAACTTTCCAACTGCCCGCTTTGCCGCCGATGATTTGCCAACCGCTCAAATCTTTGCCATTGAACAGGAAGCCGCTGAACAACTGCCCCGGCCGCGGAATCTCGCGAATGAAAATGTTTTTGAAGTAGAGCGGCGAGTTGTGCGCCTGCAATTCAATTTGGCCGGTGGAATAAAGCGGCGACTCGCGTTCCCAATAGTTTTCGAGCGGCACGTTATCCACCACGAGCGCCTCGTTGAGATAGACCGTCACCGCCTCGCCAATCATAATGATGCGGAACGTGTTCCATTCACCGACCGGACGATCCGCAACCTGCAACGGCGTGCTCGGATTTTTTTGATTGTTGAACAGACCGCCCGAGCCGATCTGCCGTTGCACGGCATCCCAAATCTGCACTTGCGGCGAGCCGCGCAAATAAAGGCCGCTATCACCGTTCGGCTCGATCTTCCAATCAATGAGCAATTCGAAGTCGCTGTAGTCTTGCGCGGCGCAAATGTTTTGATAGCCCTGGCCTTCGAAATACAGCACACCGTCGTCCAACACTTTCCAGTGCGCGTTCATGATCGAGTCAGCTTTCGTTTGCGCAGCCGCCATCTCTTCCGAACCCATCTGCGCGCGCTTTGCGGGATTCTCAACCAAGCCCTTCCAACCCGTCAAATCTCTGCCGTTGAAAAGCCCAACAAATCCTTCGGGCGGTTGATTGCTCTCTGCCTGCGCTTCAAAATGTTGCGCGAGCTTCTTGCGCAAGTTCGGCTCGCTTGCTTTGCCGATCAACGTCTTCGCGATTTCCGCGCCGTCGATGCTGAGACGTTCACGCCTTTGCGTTTCTGCAATTTTAATCGCAGCCAGCGCGGCTTCCAAGCTGAGGGTGTCTTCATCAAAAAAAGCAGAAACGAAGTCGAGCGCGGCAATCGACTTCACATTCGCCAAACCCGCGAGCGCGAGTTTCTTTTCATCAACACGATGCGCGAGACTTATGGCTTCGCGATAGAGTCGCAGCTTTTCTTCGGAAGGAAACTCAGCCGCATCAAGTAATCGCAACGCGGCGCGCATGGCCAGCACGTGATAGGACAAGTCTTTCTCCTCGCGCGCGAGTCGCAGCAACTCCGGCAGAGCAACCGGCTCGGGCCAATCCGCCAGTGCGCGAATCGCGGCGTCGCGAATGTCGGCATTGGGGTTTTTCGTTTCACCGAGAACCTGTTCAAATGCTTTCGCGCCGCCAAGTCGAGCGAGCGTTTGCAGCAGCTTTATTTGCTGCTCGCCGTTGCTGTTTTTTTGTTTGATCAAAACCGGTTCCGCGCGTTTTTCCGTTTCGGGAATTTGCGCGGCGACCGTGACAATGGCTTTTTGCAAGGCCGACACCTCCGCCTCGCTCGTCGTGGCGAGCATGAGATCAATCACGCGCGGCAAATCACCGGCTTCAGAAATATTTTCGAGCGCTTTGATCGCGGCCAAACGCACGCTGCGCTCTTCATCATTAGCGCGCGCGACTACGGCCTCAAAAGCAGAGCGCGTATGACGCGACGCGATGACTTCAAGCAAGGCGACGCGCGCCGAAGCTGCAATGTTGGGAAGAAGCTCGATCATTCTTGTGAGATTTTTTTCGAGCGGGAGCGCTAGCAGAGCGAGCTTGATTGCCGCGACGCGCTCGGCGCTTCGTGTCGTTTGCAAAACTTGCAGAAGGGTTGGAACGGATTCTTTTCCACTCAATTTTGCCAACGCCGGAATCGCTGCTAGCGCTAGGACTTCATCCGTGCTCGATAACGCTTCGCGCAAAGCGCGCGCAGCAGATTGATCGCCGCGTGCCCCGAGCATTGCCACGATACGCGCACGAGCCGCCGGCGCGACTTGCTTCATCTTATTCAGCCATTGCGCCGTTGCGGCTTCGCCTGAAATTTCTTGCGCAAGCTGCAGCGCCGCGTTCTGCAATCGCGCATCGTCGCGATCCAGCACGGCGAGCAAGTCCGGCAAGGCTTCCGCGCCCAATGCGGTGACGAGCGTGCTCAACGCGTTCGCTTGTTCATGGCTGGCGAAACGGCCATTGCGATTGGCGAGCACTTCGCGGCAAATCGTCGAGCTCGTTTGTTTATCGCCCGCCTCGGCGCGGCGTTGCGCGAAGAGCAAATAATCTGCTCTCGCCTGCTGCGAAGCTTCAGATGATACGGCCTCGGAGAGAAGCGGCATTGCCGCTAGCTCACCGCTGTTTGCCAGCGCAGTTCTTGTCACACTTCGCACGTCGATATTTTTATCTGCCGCCAGTTTGAGCAACTCAGGCGCGGCGGTTTTGCTGCGCAATTCGCCAAGCGCTTTGATGATGGTCAAGCGCGGCGCACCGCTGGAGGTCGGAAGCGCTTGCACGAATGCGGCTTCGGCTTCAGACCCATGAATCGCGAGCAAAGCTTGCGTCGCAGGCTCGCAGAGTTTTTCATCAAACAAAAAGCTTTTGAGCGGAGCAACGGATTCTTTGCCGCCGGTGAGTTGCACTTGCTTGATCAAAAAAGTTTTGACTTCGGAATGAGCGTTTGCTCGCAGCGCGAGGATGAGCGCATCAGTAAATTGCTTGCGTTCTTTTTCCGCACCTGTGCGAGAAACATAAAGCGCCAAGCCGCTCAAAGCCAAACGCGCTTTCGTGCCGTCGCCGCGGCCCATAGGCACGAGCATATTGCAGAGTTCTTTATAGGCAGGAACGCCGAGTTTCACGAACGCGGCGTTGAGGCGACTCGCTTCGTCGGGGTTTGTCGCGGACAGTTGTGCGAGAAGAGGAAAAAGAGTCGAGCTTTGAGGAAAAGCGAGTCCCTTGTTCTCAAGGCCCAAAACCAGTAGAGGGAGAAACAAAAGCCGACAAAGAAACTTCACGCGCGAGGCAAGGGGTAGCATTGTGGTCTTGGCAGCAAGGTCATGCGATTCTTCGATTCTGTCCTTTGGTTTAATAATCCTCATGAAATGCTTGCCCGATGAGAACCTGCGGTGCATGACAATACTCGCATCGCATTGCGGCCCGCGATGTAACCTCAAAAGCCAACCAAGGCGGCACCCGCGCGCTCATGTTGGGCGCACTTTATGCGTAGGCTTCGCATGCCCTAAAGAGATTCTGTTTTCGGCGCGGCTTGAACTCTTCTTAATTCGTCGACCTCGCTCATCAAACAATTCCGGACGAACGGCATATGCAAGCGTGCGTGAGTTCTCCAACATTATCCGATCAACTTCAGCGCCTAGCCTTTTGACCTCCCGTCGCTCATTTGAGGTTAGTTGCCCTTCATTGTTCTTGTCCATTAAAACCTGAAGACGAGACTGCTTTTCAGGTGAGAGCCGCTTTAAATAAACTAACGTAACGCTGCGATCCGGAACTTCGGAGGCAAGCAGGTGTTCTTTAACTTTCCTTTTCAACTGAGGCGATAGTTGTTCAACGGCAGCAAGTGCAACTTTTAAAGCTTGATCATTTTGGTTCATTGAAAGTTTCCTTTTGATAGTCACACCCGCCACGGCGCGCGCATCGGCTCATCAATAAAACGATTGGCCGCGTCGTCGCCAATAAAACGTTGCGCGGCCGGATCGAAGCGGAGGTTGCGGCCCAAGCGCACCGCGATTTTGCCGAGATTGACGAGCGTGGCGGAACGATGACCGTTCATTTCGTTCAATGCAAATTTTTTGCGCGTTTTCACGGCCTCGTTGAAGTCGATGAGCTGCGGCTGCGGTTCGGGAAACTCGGCGAGCTTCTTCATCAAATTCGGAATGTCGGATTTGAAGCCGCGAAACAGTTTGCCGCGCGGGCCTTCGATGAATGGCGTGTTCGCGTCTTGGGCTTCACCATCTAAAAAAACCTCGCAGCCGTCCGCATACTTCATGCGAATCCAACGCCACGAGCTGGCGGCCTCGGGATCTTGTTGCGGCGCGTCGGCTTCGATCTCAACGGGACTCGTGTCGTCTTTATCGAGCAAGTATTGCACGGGATCGAGATAATGCTGGCCCATGTCACCGAGGCCCCCGCCGTCGTAATCCCAATAGCCGCGAAAAGTGCCATGCACGCGATGCGCGTGATAAGGCTTGTACGGCGCAGGCCCGAGCCACATGTCATAATCAAGCTGCTCGGGTATCCATTCCGGCTTCGCATCGGTTCTGCCGCTCCAAAAGAATTTCCATTCGAAACCCGTTTGCGCGCCGACCGTTACTTTCAGCGGCCAGCCGAGCAAGCCGCTTTGCACGAGCTTTTTGATCGGTTGCACGGTCGTGCCGAAGCCATAAAAATCTCCGTGAAATCTGAACCAGGTGTTGATGCGAAAGATGGTCGCGTTGCGGCGCATCGCCTCAACAACTTTTTGGCCCTCGGCAATCGTGCGGGTCATGGGCTTTTCACACCACACGTCCTTGCCCGCGTTCGCCGCAGCGATGCTCATCAAAGCATGCCAATGCGGCGGCGTGGCAATGTGAATGATGTCGATATCTTTGCAGTCGAGCGCTTCGCGAAAATCGCGATAGCCTTTCACGTCTTTTGAATCTGAGAGCGTAAGCGCGGTTTGCAAATGCTGCTGATCAACATCGCACACGGCGAGCAAGCGCGTGCCCGTGTTGCCGAGATGCCATTTGCCCATGCCGCCCACGCCGATCACGGCTTTGGTAAGCTCATCGCTCGGCGGCGTGTATCCTGCTCCGCCGAGCACGCGGCGAGGCACTATCGTAAACGCGCCGGTCGCGGCCAATGCGGTTTTCAGAAAAGCGCGCCGTGTGAGAGTTGGGCGTGTCGTCATTGTGGATTTTTTCATTAAGGGCTTTGCTCTAAAACCTAAAGTGCGCGGCCAGCCGTGTCGCGTTGCCTAATCTGCCGAAATCAGAATACGCAAAATCCAAATTGAGATGAAAGCGCGCGAGCGGAACGGCCACGCCGCCGCCGAACGTGAACGATTGCTCATCGGCATTGAGGCGATAGCCGGAGCGCAGCGCGAGCGTTTTGTGCCACCAATACTCGAGGCCCGCGCTGACATTCTCGGCATTATCATTCGGGTGATTGAGTTGCAGCGAGGTCGTCATCTTGTGCGCGTCGTTGTCCATCACCTCAGTCGCGAAGCCGACGCGAAAAATAGTGGGCGGAGAAAAATCTTGAAAGCGATTCGAACTCGTGCCGTCGCGATAAGTGACGGTGCCGCTCGGCTCGATGTTCGTTCCGAAGTTTGTGACCGCAACCGCGAAACGCGTGCTGCCGAAGCCGGTGCGATAATATGTGCCGAGATCGATGAAGACATTGCGCGCGTGCAGCTCGGCAAGCGTTTCTTCCATGTATTTGAGCGTCACGCCGAAGCTGAAGCGATCGGTCATTTGTCGCGCGAACGAGAGGCCTACGGCAAGATCACCAAACGGAACATAATTGCCCGTGCCCAACGGTTGAAACTCGGTGGTCTCTTCGATATCATCGGTGTGCAGCGCGGTCACGCTCAAGCCCAGCGCGTTCGCGCCGCCGAAGCGGTGCACATAGCCAACAAATTCATGGCGCACGTCAACCGGCCAGTTCACGTGCGAGAAGATCAACTCGTTGCTCGTCATTTGCGCGATGCCCGCCGGGTTCCAATACAACGCGGAGGCGTCATTCGCAACGGCCACAAACGCCTCGCCCATGCCCACGGCTCTTGCGCCCACGCCGATTTTGAGAAACTGCGCCATGGCCGTGCCCGCGCGCTGGCTGCCGAGCACGGGGATGAGCTGGGCGTGGGATAATTGTGCAGCGAGGAACAGAAACAAGAGTCCGTGCCGGGTGATGAATTGAATGCTCAAGGTGTTTCGATTTTGGTGTGCTTGCATTGTTTATGCCCTTTTACAGCGTTGCAATTTCATCGAGCGAAAGCCCGGTAGTTGTTGAGATAAGGTCCGGGACGACATTTGCCTGTCGCAACGCGCGCGCAATTTCGATGGCGCTGTCCCTTCGGCCCTGTTGCAACCCTTGTTGCAACCCTTGTTGCAACCCTACTTCTCGGCCCTCCTGCAATCCTGCTTCTCGACCCTCCTGCAATCCTTTTTGCCAACCTTCTTTGAGTGACGCTGAGGCCGCGCCGCGTTGATCCTGGATCCACATCATGGTCATATCAAAAGCCTCCCACTCTTCTTGAGTCATATTCGCGCGGCTGGCCAACTCGAACGCTTTGAGATACGGCTCGCTTTTGAGTTTCTCCGGAATGAGGTTCAGCTTGCCCGCGTGCTTGATGAAGTAACACCATTTCTCGATCGGTGATTCAAGCTCTGCTTCTTTTTTGATGAACTTGGGAAGCTCGATGAAATAATGGCGAATCTCATCCAGATAACAATTGCCCGTGAATTTCTCTTTGAACTCATGGCAGGAAAGATAATGCTCGAAGTCGCGAAACATAGTGAAATCCAGCACAGTGATGCCGATCACTTGATTCAGCTTCGGATAATCTTCGCCGCTGGCAAGCTGGCCGACATAGGCCTTGCAAGCATTGTATTGGATGCGTTTCTCCAAGCCTTCGACGTATTGAATCTGCATTTCGACTACGAATTCGATGCCGCGATGGTCTCGGCACTTGACGTCGAGAAAGCTGTGCTTCAACGAAGGAATTCTCGGCGCTTGATAAGGCTCGAGAATATGAACTTCGGCAACGGCGCGCGGGCCTTCCAAACCGATAACGGCGTTCAGGAAACTGATCAAAACTTCCTTGGCTTGATCGTTGCCAAAGACGCGTTTGAACACGAAATCGGTGCGGGGATCTGCAAATTGCATGAGAACATCCTCAACAAAAATAATTTCTCAAATCGGGGCAAAGATTTTCGCCGGTAAATTGTTTCATGGCTTTCCCTCGTGTGTGGCGCAAGATGTTCAAAATCCGGTAAAATGTCAAGGAGGGTATTGCATTCTTGCGCAAAAATTGTATCTTGCCCGCCAGTGACTGGTATCTCCCTCTTGCACGAGCTTCCTCCCGACCATATGACACGCGCGAGCGCTTGCGACGAGGCTTTGACCTCAAATGTTCTAGGCTGAATTTGCCATTCTATTTTTCAAGCGAATACGAGTTAAAACAAAAACGCGAAAACCCTTGTATTAAATTTGGCTTTCGCGCGTCTGTCTGTTTAGGCAAGAATCAATACTTCACCACAAAGGGTGATTGGTTGTTTTGAGACCATACCATGCGGACGGAGACTGAACATGAAATCCCTCTTTCCTTTTTTGCTGGCCAGCGTCATCTGCGCGTCGTCGCCATTCGCTCCGCAAGGATTTGCGCAAGACGACCGACTGCTCTCCGAAATACGAGGCGCGTTTTCAATGCGAGATGAGGCCCTTTTCTCGCGTTTGAAGACGTTCTTGCGCCATCGGCCGGTTTCGGAAAGAGAGGTGCGCCAGGCATTTGCAGAGGCCGGGCATCCCAATCTTCCTCGAGTTGAGGCGGGGAGAATTGCCAATCTGTTGCGCTCCGGAATTTCTGAGGAGCAGTTGCAAGCCTTGCTGCTGCGCATGGAAAGATACGCCCAAAGGCGCAAGCCGGAGCCATTTCCATTCAAGGCAGCGCCGTTTACCAATGCCACCCCATTGATCGCCAACGATCATCCCGCGATTACTCCGGTTCTGGAAGATTTTCAAGTCAACGAAAAGTGGCGAGCATCATGATCCTGCAGTTGCCATGGACAGCGTTGGCAATTTCATGGTGGTGTGGGTGGATTTTCGCAATATACACGCCGACATTTATGGCCAACGCTTTAATAACGTCGGCGCTCCGATCGGCATGGATTTCAAAGTCAACGAGGCTCCACTCAGGAATACGACAAATGACGTGGCCATCGCGATGAATGGCAGCGGCAGTTTTGTCGTGGTATGGGAGGCGGGCGGGTCTCGAGCGGCTAGCGAAATTTCCGGTCAACTTTACGCTGCTAACGGCGCGCGACTGGGCAATAATTTTCGAGTCAATGATGACCCGGGCAGCAATGTACAATATAATCCCGCGGTTGCAATAAACGACAGTGGCAAGTTTGTGGTGGTGTGGGTCGATAATCGCAATAGCAAATGGGACATTTATGGTCAACGCTACGATGCCGAAGGCAGACCACAAGACGGTAATTTCGAAGTCACCGAGGATACGAGCAATACTTATGGCGAATCGTATTGCGCCGTCGCTATCGATGGCAACGGCAACTTTGTGGTGGTTTGGACTAATCAACGCAATGAGGATCTCAAGACAGGCATACACGGCCGACGTTACGATGCCAGCGCCCTCCCACAAGAAAACAGCTTCATCGTGAATGATGATGCGAACGGCACTGGCCATTCTGGTCCTGCCATTGCCATGGACGACAGCGGCAATTTTGTGGCGGTGTGGCAGGACTCTCGCAATGTGAACTCCGACATTTATCGCCAACTCTATGACTCCGGCGGCATGCCCCAAGGCAGCAATCTTCGAGTCAATTTTGACGAGGGAAGTACCTCACAATTTGCTCCTGGTATTGCCGTGGATGATAGCGGCAATTTTGTGGTGGTATGGGAAGATCATCGGAACGACATCGACATCTATGCTCAGCCTTTTGCCAAAAATGGCCGGAAGGTGGGAGCAAATTATCGCGTCAATAATGACTCCGAAGGAAAATTTCAAGGCGTCCCCGATGTGAAGCTGGTGAATAAGCGCATCTATTACACTTGGCACGATACACGAATTGAAGGCTAAAGGGAAGACATCTTTACCCGTGTGGACTTATTCAATCTCACCCCAACTGCAACCGTTTTATCTTTTCCTGAAAACAACAGCTTCATCATTGATAACACCCCAAGCCTGTCTTTCACAGTTCCCGTAGATGAAGACGGTGACGCTCTCCACTTCAAAGTCGAAATCGCCAAAGAGAGCAGTTTCACTAATCAAATCTCCGGCAGCCCGTTTGAGAGCCGGATCAGTGCGATGGGATTTAGCCCAACTCCTCCAATGGCGGAAGGCATGGGCAGTTGCAGTTTCACTCTGCAAGCCCCGCTCGCGGAGGGAATTTACTACTGGCGCGTTTCGGCGTGGGATGGATACGAGTATGGGAATGTTTCAGCAACTCGCGCTTTCTTGCTCGATAGCAAGCCGCCCGAGGCGCCAGCCAATCTTTTGGCAAACGGCTCCAATCCCAGCCCCTTGCAGCAAGACAGCAGCGCGTTCATCATTACTTGGGAAAATCCCGCGGAACTCAGCGGCATAACGCGCTACTTTTATAAGCTCGGGGCCATGCCCAAACATGATTTTGATACCACTGCGACGGCCACAGCCACGCCGGAATTTAGCCCGCGACTGCTCATTCGCGCGGAGCGAGAGCTGGCGGACACGTTATACATTTGGCTCAAAGACGCTGCCGGAAATCTTGCTCACCAAAATCATGCTGCGGTCATCTTGCGCTATTATGCCGGTTCAGCCGTGCGGATTCTCTCGCCCAGGCCGGGAGAGACGCTGAGCCGATACGTCTACATTCTCTCGAACATCCTTCCTTTTGCGATCGACAGCGCGACCGTGGAATATCAAATAAATTCCGGAGAGCCGATCAAAATTGCTTTCCCGTTGGAGGACGTGAAGGGCACGAGCCAATTCTTGCACGTGTGGAAAACCGAGGAAAAAGGCGAGGTCTTGCTGCGCCTCACGATCTGGAGATCGACGCAGATCAGCTTCTCCGACACGGTGCGTTTCAAGCTCGATCCCGAGGCCGATATTCCCACAGCCATCATTTTCGAGCCGCGCAGCCAAGCCTTTTTGCGCGAGACTGTGAGCGTCGCCGGCTATGCACTGGCGAGGAATTTTAGCCGCTACACATTGTCGTTGTCGGCCAAGAATCAAGAGCTACGCAATCCCATGCTCATCACCAGCGCCGCAGCAAAAGGCGAAAACCAGGCCGAAGAGCTTTTCAAGCTGCGCACGCAGGATTTCGCCGACGGTGAATATACCTTGTTTTTGGAGGTCGAAAACAAACGCGGCGAGAAGAAAGGGCATGGCGTCACGATTACGATTGACAACACCAAGCCAACCGCCAAAATCCTTGCGCCCTCGGAGAGCGATACGCTCGGCTGTTTTGCAAAAATTCAAGGCGAGGCCAACGATCGCAATTTGCAGAGCGCCACTTTGCTGGCTTATCAAAGCGGCAGCCCGGATTCCATCAAATTGAAAATCGAGGTGCTGAATGGCGCATTCGAAAGAGCGTGGGAAACTCTGGGCCTTGCCGGAGAATACCTGCTCCATTTAGCGGCGCAAGACCAAGCCGGATGGACTGCGGAAGACCAGCGCACGTGCCACGTCAATAACCCGCGCTTCGAAAAGCGCGAGGGCACGTTGAGAACGTAGGATGAGTTCCGTTTATATCTTCCGCCCAACGCGTATGACGCAAACGCGATTTGTTTGGAGAAAAGAAGCCAAAAGGATTTCGAGTTCCCCAGCGAGCTTTTGCCCACAGGCCTGATCGTGCAAATACACTCCGAAAGCGCTGCGGTGAGCTTGCGACATTGGGCAAGCGTTGGATGAGAAGCCAACGCCGGGCCGCGTTGACGATCATCAGCGTCGCGGCGCTCTTCTCCTGGAGCTTGGCGCATACCGAGCTGGGCGAAATGATGGAGAGCTACACCCTGGATCGTCGCTTCTTGTTTCGCGGCGAGCTTCCAAGCTCTTCCGAGTTGGTGTTGGTCGTCGTGGGAGGCGACTCACTCCGCGAATCTAATGGCGTCACGACGGATTTTAGAAAAGCTTGCGCGGTTTTGGTCAACGGCTTGGAAAAAATGGGCGCCAAAATCATTGCGCTGGATTATTACTTCGAAGGCGCAAGACTTCCGAGCAGCGACAGCTTGTTGTGCGCCGCGATCAAAAATGCCGGCAAGATCGTGCTCGTGGGCAGCATTGATGAGCACGACCACTTTAAAACGCCCTATACTGACGCTTTTCCAGGCGTGTACCTCCATGCCACGGCGTTGGACAATATTTTGCAAAAACAGTTCATCATTAAATGCTCGCGCAACGTCACGCTGCTAATCGGGACTGCGGTTGCCGGCGCGTTGTTTGTGATCTTCATCTATCTGCCTCCGATTGGGCAAAGACGCCAAGCTGTTTGGTGGGAAGGGGCGAGCGTGCTCACGCTCATGTTCGGCTATGCTGCGCTCGCTTTGGCGCTTTTTAGCAAGGCCGGGTTGATTGTTCCGGTCGCGGCAATAGCGGGGTTCATCGCCGCGGCCGGCGGCCTGCACATGTATTATGGTCACGTGTTGGCTTTGAGAGCGAATGCCAGATTGCAGAAGCGCATCGAGCATTTGTTGGAGAGAGCAAAAGTTTGGCTCGCGCGGCCGGCCGGAGCCTTGCAGGCCGGGAACTACTATCGCTTGTTTGCCTTTGCGTTTGAAGAGTTGGAGCGCGGCGAGATTCTGCACTGGCTCGTGCAGGAGCCGGTGAAGGAGCCATTTCTGCCAAAGCCAAAGACGTTTTCCATCGAGCCGAGCGCGATTGCAAAGCTCATGTATGATATCGAACAACTCCGGCGCGGCTATTTCGATTACATTCAAAACCGGGCAAAAGAGCCGCGACTCATTGAACGGCTGCAAAGAATCGGCGCGCGGATCACACGGGAATTTGGCTTGGCCGGCACGCTTCACGATCTTTTGCAAGAAGGCAGCCCCCATGCGCCGCTGCGCTTGGTGGTCAATGATCTTCGCGTTCCCTGGCGTTGGGCCTTTGATCAAACCCAAACGCGTTTTCTTTGCGAAGACTTTGCCCTAGGAACGCCCTTTGCCACAGAGAGAGAAATTCATGACCGGCGGAGGGAGACCGAGCCACAACCGCATGCCGCAGAAGACGCGAGCCGTTCAGCCATTCTTTTTTACGGCGATTGGCAGGGCCATCAAGGCAAAGAGCTCAAAGATTTGCAGAATCACATTCAGGAACTGCAAACGCAATTCATTCATCGGCATTGCGCCACACACATCATTCACGACCGCAGCCAGGATTTTCTGAGCCGTTTGGCCCAAGCCAGTTCCGAGAATGGCAATCTGCGTTTAATCCACTACACTGGCCACGCGGAGAAGGGGTTTTTGGACGTGGGCCCGCAAGATTCTTTTCGGCCCGGGCAGATTTTCGATGCGCTCGGACCTTGCCTCGCTTCCCGGCCTTTGGTGTTTTTGAATGCGTGCAGCTCGGGCGTCTTGCCGGAAAGGTGGGACAAGAGAGATCACCTCTGCACGGAATTTCTCGCGTGCGGCGCGGGCGCGTGCATCGTCACCAGCTTCGAGGTCTACGAAAAAACCGCTCGAAGCTTCGCGCAAATTTTTTATCACTATTTCATCACGCAAGGCTTGACCGCCGGCGAGGCGCTGCAACGCGCGATCAACGACCTCGGCCGGCCCGACAAAGAGAGCAACTATGATCCCGATTGCGACCTGACGCGCTATTTTTACCAATTATTCGGCGATCCCGGCCTGAAGTTCTAAGGGCGCAGCGTAATGTCACCAGGGCCCTTCGCCTTTCGCCTATCTTGACAATCTGGATTCGCGCATAGGGAATCGGCCATGCTCAACGATCATTCGGATGACAACGAATTGATGCGAGCTTATCGCAACGGCGATGATGACAAGGAAAAAGACGCGGCAGAATTGCGTCGCCGGGATTCCAATTCGCCGGCGCCGGATGAAGGCGCCGAAAGCAAAGAGCGGCGGCATATTCTTGGATCGTGCGTGCAGTCGATTCGCAATCAAAAAATCCGTGTGCTGCTCTGCTTATGGCTGAAGCAATTCAAGCAGCGTGAAATCGCAGACTTGACCGGGCTGAAAACCGGCACGGTGGGCGGATTGTTGGATCGCGGCAAAAATTTATTGCGCGAGTGTGTGCGCGCGAAATATGCGGATTAGGAATTTAGCCGACGGACGAGCACAGGCACCAACGTTATTTTTAGTCCAACACCGGCTCCTTAATCGTTTTGCCAGAAATCGTTTTGCCTTTCTTGGGCGACGCTTGGATAGCTGCAAATACTATTGCGAGGATAATAATGAACTGTCCAACCACAATCGACTTGCTGGAGTATCTGACCAATGACTTTCAGGGAGCAAAGGACAAAGCCAGGATTCAGGAACACGTCGAGGCTTGTGTCGAGTGCCAACAGCTTTTGCAGAGACTCGAGCAGGAGATGAAAAACCTTGCGCAGAAAAGTGAAGAGGAGTGTGAGATGGCGCAAGATCATTTGCTGGATCATGCCGACAGCAAAATCGCCGCCTTTGCCGGAATCGACTTCAAGCGCCATCTTGGAGAATGTGAGCGCTGCGGCTTTCTCTCGCGACAGTTGGACGTAGAGCTTTCCCGGGAACAAGTCATGGCCTTGGAGTATCCCGTTCCGAAAAGCTTGCGGCAAAGGTTCGAGCAACTGTTGCACGAAGCGAGACCGCGGACCGAGTCCGAAAGGCCTTTTTGGAACAAGGTCGAAGATTTCATCGACCGCATCGTGGTCACTTCGGTTCCGGCGCCGGCACCGGCCTTTCTCGGCAACGTGGTCACCGGCACGCGCAAGTCGAGATTCGCAAAAGGTCACTGGCTTTGGAGATTGGGCAAGCCGGCAAAGTGGTTAAAATTCTCTCTCTCGCAGATGAAGAATTGGGCCGGCAAATTTCTGATCGGAACGGTAAAGTATTCTTCAAAGATTTTGAGCCGGGGATTTACAAGATCATGGTTGAGGGTTTTGAGATCAAAGAGGTCAATGCCGTGTAGTAAAAGCGTAACGCCGACTGCCGGCCTGCAAAGGAAAGCGGGCAAGACGCTTGCGCTACAAAATCTGTCACCCTCCAAAGCCTGACGGGTAAAACCGCTCGGGCTTTTTTTATTTCATCAGGTGTATTAAAACAGAAAGCCGAGCGTCTGTAGCAATAGCAGCGGCAACCGGTAACCGTTATTTGTGACTTGAGAAGAAGATTCTAACCTCACGAAAGGCCAAAGCATGAAAACAAAATTTTTCTCTTTCGTCGCCGTTCCCGCTTTGCAGCTTCTGCTCGTTGCGAATTCATGGAGCCGGCCGCTCGACAGCGGCGCAGGATATGCCCTTCTTTACGACGGCCTCGACGACCACGTCACCGTAGCGGACCATCCGAGCCTGGATCTCTCTTCCGCCATAACGATCGAAGCCTGGATCAACAAACAAGCGAACGTCCAATGGGCGAGTATTTTAACCAAAGGCGCGGGCCGCGGTAATTCGGATTTCCCGCCCAACAATTACGCTCTGCTTGAGGATTCGATGGGCCGCTTCATCTTCACCAGCGAGCTCGGCATTTTGGCCCAAAGCAGCATGAGCATCCCATTGAACGAGTGGCATCATATTGCCATGACGTGGGATGGAGCTTCCATCAAATTCTACTTCGACGGCGTTTTGGATGCCGCAGCCGTTACGCCGTTTGTCGGTACGCTGCCCACGAATGACTCCACTCTCGTGATCGGCGCAGATTTTCCGGGCGATGACGAGTATTTTGCCGGCTGCCTGGATGAAGTGCGCTTGTGGAAAGTTGCGCGAACCGAGGCCGAGTTGCAAGCCGACCTTCACAAAGCGCTTCGCGGAAACGAGCCGGGGCTCGCCGGTTACTGGCGTTTCGACGAAGGCACCGGGGCCATCGCACACGATTTGAGCGGCAACCACAATCACGGCAAATTACTCGACTTCAATTTCGACAACACGAGCGGTTGGGTGAGCAAGGGCGTTTTTTTCGACAGGATCGTCAGTGTGGTCAATGTGAGTGCCTCTCCAGGCAACATGGTAGAAGTCCCAATCGAGTTTGCCGCTTTGGGTAATGAAAATGCGTTGCAGTTCAGTGTGCAATTTGATCCCGCCATTTTGAAGCAAGGCCGGGCAAGGCTTGGAAAGGATTCGTGCTCCGCCTCTCTGCAAACGGATGCAAGCCAACTCAACTCCGGCCGTCTGGGATTCAGGCTCGTATTGCCGAACGGCCTCAGCTTCGCAAATGGCCTTCACGAAATTCTCGTGGTCAGCTTTCTCGTCGATTCTGCGACCACGGCGCGCTCGAAAATGAAACCCGCAACGAAGTGATCGTGACGCCAGAACTGCATCGTGCCATGACGGCAATCATCGAGAACTATCGGGACGTCGAAGATCGGGAATTGCAGGGCATTCTTGCACGAATTGAGAAGGATTTGAACGCTTATCAAGGCCTGCCCAAAAACAAGCTGCTGGCGCGAATGACGCCGGTCAAAGGCAACGCCGTCGAAACCTCGCCAACCGAAGCTTTGCGCGAAGTCGTGACCCTCGAGCAAAACGAGCCTAATCCTTTCAATCCTTCGACCACCATTACTTATGCGTTGCCGCAAGCGGCAGAGGTTGAGTTGACAATCTTCGACGTGATGGGCCGGCGTGTGCGCACCTTGGTGCAGCAACATCAGCAAGCCGGGCGCTATGTCGTCACTTGGGATGGCCGCAACGAGCAGGGACAAATTCTTTCCAGCGGCATGTTCTTCTATCAGCTCCGTGCCGGCAGTTTTATGCAAACGCGGAAGATGGCATTGGTGAGATAAGGACATTTGGCATTCCTGAGGCCGCACATTCCTTGAATACCCGGAAAACAAAAAGCCCTCTCCGAATCATTCATTGAGGGCTTTTTCTATGGGTGGAAAAGCGGAGAGGTGGTCTCCGTTTTTTTTATTTTGTGCTAATACTCGTGGACACTATGAAAAGCATTGCAAATTTTCAATTGAAAATTTGCAATTAAAAATTTTCATTGCTCCGATTTAAAATCCAATCAACTGCTGCGCTCAAATCTTCGGCAATAAAATCTGCGCGAACTTTGCCTTCGGCAATTGATTGTGCGCCTAAACCGGTCTTCACCAACACACTGAACAAGCCCGCATTCGCGGCCGCCTCCAAATCACTCACACGATCGCCGATCATCACGCCGCACCGCGCCATTTTGAAATCTTGCGCCGCTTGTTCGAACATACCGATCTTCGGTTTGCGACAATCACAATCGGCTTCCGGCGCATGCGGGCAAAAATAGTAGGCGTCGATATGAGCGCCGTGTTGCGCGAGGTGCGCTTGCAAAACCTCGTGCGTTTGTCGCACAAACTTTTCCGTAAAAAATCCTCTACCCACGCCGGATTGATTGCTGACAAGCACGACTTTGAGGCCCGCACGATTCAAACGCGCGATCGCGGCTTCGCTTCCGGGAATGAAGGCAATATCTTCGAGTTTACTGAGATAATACTTCTCTTCGATCAGCGTGCCGTCACGATCGAGAAACACAAAGAAGGGCGAAGTCAAATTGCGCTCAATCGAAGAGTTCATGCTCGATCAGCTCCATCCAAATGTGACCGATCAGAATGTGGCACTCCTGAATGCGTTGCGTGTCATGCTCCGGCACGATGACGGAATAATCCACTTCCGCTGCGAGCAGACCGCCGTCTTTGCCGAGCAAACCGAACGTGACCATATTCTTGCTCTTCGCCGCGGCAATCGCGGTGCGCACGTTTTCAGATTTGCCGGAAGTGCTGATCCCCACCAGCGCATCACCTTGCGCGCCGAGCGCCAAAACTTGCCGCGAAAAAATCTCTCGAAAGCCGAAGTCATTGCCGGCCGCAGTCAAGATCGAAGTGTCGGTCGTCAACGCCAACGAAGGCAAGGGCCGCCGATCATGGTGCAGCTTCACTACCAATTCCGTCGCGAGGTGCTGCGCGTCGGCCGCGCTGCCGCCGTTGCCGCAAAACATAATCTTGTTTCCGGCTTGAAGGATCTGGGCCAAACGCTGGCCGGCTGCGAGGATTTCATTCGTGCGTTGTTCGAGCAACCTGGCCTTCGCTGCCATGCTGCTTTGAATGCGTTGTTGGACGAAGCCGGCGTTGCTTTTCATGAAGTGATCAAAGTTTGAGATGAGTCATCCACTCTCATGTTGTCATCCTGGAAGAACCTTCCCTCGCGCTGGGAAGAGAGCCGAGCGCTAGGGAAGTTCCTTACAGGATGACAGAACAGAGGAGGCTCGCCCCTTCTCTGTCATTCTGAAAGAACCTTTCCTCGCGCTGGGAAGAGGGCCGAGCACTAGAGAAGTTCCTTACAGGATCACAGAACAGAGGAGGCTCGCCCCTTCTCTGTCATTCTGAAAGAACCTTTCCTCGCGCTGAGAAGAGGGCCGAGCACTAGAGAAGTTCCTTACAAAATGACAACGCAGAGGAGGGGCCGATAGAAGTCATACAGAAAATTATTATAGCTCAATCCAACCCCAACAACCACGCCTTCTCCAGCCACAGGCGCACAAAAAAGCTATTCTCCGTTTTGTTGACGCCGGATTGATGCTTGAAGTCGCGATAGCGCGAATGCATTCCATTGAGTGAGAGATAAAACGCCGCATTCGGATGCCAGCGCAATTCAAGCTGCAAATGGGTGCTGCGCTCGATCACGCCGCTGGGAAAATTTTCGGAATAACTCTGTCCTTCATCCACTTCCAGCCACGGCGCATCGAATGTGGAGTCGATGCGACCCTCGCCGCGACGGCGTGTTTCGAATACGGCATTCAACTCGAGGTTCGCTCCGGCGTAGAGATGACCATGCACGAGCCAACGATCAAAATCATTGCCGAGAAAGTGCGCGAGCGGGCGATTGCGGTGCGTGAACTTCTCCCAAGAAGTCAGCGTGTTGTATGTGCGATTCGCGACGCGCGTGTATTCGACGCCGAAAGACGCGCCCGCTAGTTTGAATGGCCCGGCGATTTCTCCGCCGAGAAGATAACCGATCTCGCTCGGCTCCAAATCGCGTTTGCCGGTGCGCTCGATTTGATAATCGTCGATCAAGAGTTGCCCGTACAACTCCGCGCGCGCACGCGGACGCAGCACAAAATCAAATGCGAGAAACGTGTTGCCTTTGCGCTGCTCATTGAGCTGCTCGCCGTGAAAGATGAGCAAGGGATTGAGATAGTGCCACTCAAACCCGCGATTCGCGCCGCCATAAACCACCATTTGCGTCGTGCCGACGGTGAGCACGCGCGGATTGAATACCATCTCCGCGCGCACCGCGGAAAGATAGCGTTCGGCAAAATTCAAAATCGGAGAGCCTTGCAAAGAATCCGGCAAGCTCATGGGATCGAGCTTGGCCGCGACATAGTGTAAACGAAACTTGTTGAGCGCAATGCGGCCATAAAACTGATCCAATGGGCGCGAATGATCTGAAAAGAGCAGCGTCGCATCATAGCCGCGTCCCCACCATAAAAAATCGCGGCCGAATTTAGCCATATACTTGTCGAAATGCAACAGCGCATAGGCTTGCTCCGTGTAGCCCGCAAACCCGCGCCAACGCTTGCCGAAGTATTTCGGATCATCGCGCAACTCTTGATCGACGCGGATCGCATTTACCAAAGCGAGATGGCGATTCGGAAAGAAGCCGAGCTGCGTCAACACCGCCGCACGCGAATGCGTAGAGCCATCGAGCTTGCCGCCTTTCTCGATCACCCTGCCGCCGATTTGCAGCTTTGCATTTTCTTGTTCCGAGGCCGTGAAATGCTCATTCAAACGCTTTGCCCAAAATTTTTCGGCAGAGGAAGTTTCGTATTGACGGAGAGCATTCGTGAATGCAAAAGCTTCACGGCTTATAAACGGCAGCCGTTCGAACGTCAATCCCATTTCGCGATGCCGCAGCGCGAGGCGTTGCAGATATTGATACGACCAATGATAGGTCGGAACGGTGGCAAGATCCTGCGCGTGCGCGGAGGAAAACATGCTCATGGCAAGGAGTATCCAAAGGTTTCGCACACAATTATTAGCGTTCTTCGGCTTTATTAAAAGCGCTCCTCGCCCCGCAGCTTTGTCATTCTGAAAGAATCTTTTTACTCGCTGGCAAAGATTTCCAAAATTGGAATTCTGCTCGCTGCTAAAAAAGATTCCTTCTGAATGACAGGATAGAGGTTTTCGGAAAATGCTTTTCAAACTTTCCATGTGGGGATGACTTTTCGCATCAACTCAGTTGTTTGACTTCTTCTCGTTCTTGCTGCACAATGGGCTTCGGCGGCGCGACCATCTTGCGTTTCAAATACTCTTGTTTGATCGCGGCCAATTCCGCCTCCGCGCGCGAACTTGCCTTGCACGAGAAGAGTCGTGCGAACCAACTCGGCGCGGGACCCATTGCGCAATATTGGCGAATGATACCGGCATATTGCTGCGTAATCACCTCCAAACTGTAATGCTTCTCAAACTGCTGCCGAGCGCAGCGGCCGGCACTCGCGCATTGCTCGCGGTGCAGCACTAGTTCGCGAAGCTTCGCAGCAATCGCGTCTTTGTCGTGATCCTCATCAAACGTCCAACCGCATTCGTGCTCGTTGATCATGTCGATCACTTCGCACGGCTTGCCCGCGAGGCCTAGCAACGCGCGGCCGCTGGCCATGTAAGTATAAATCTTCGAGGGCACGCCGAAGCCGATGACCTCGCGCTCTTGCGAGACCACGGAAACGTCCGCAGCCGCGAGCGAGTGCTCCATCAATTCACGCGGTTGATAAGGAAAGAAGAGCACGTTGTTCAAACCACGCTGTTGAGCGGCCTCTTGCAACTTTGCTTTCTTCGCGCCTTCGCCGATGAACACGAAGCGTATCGGCGTGTCTTGCACCTCGGCTGCCACGTCGAGCAAAATTTCCAAACGTTGCCGCCAGCCTATATTGCCGGAAAAGAGCACAACGAACTTGTCCAACAAATCGTGCTCGCGCGCGAAGCGGCTCTTCTCTTTCGGCAAGCAGCGCACGGTGTTGGCATCGCACCAATTGTGAATGATCGTCGTCGGCACGGTAGCGCAACGTGCTTTGACGGATTGCTCCATGTATGGCCCGAGACAGAGCGCGAGATCGGCATAGCGCAACGCCCATGAATTGACACCCCGCCAAATGCGATCAACCAAACTGCCTTTGCGCAACAAGCCCACGGCACAGGAAAGCTCCGGGTGCAAATCATAAAACAGTGCAATGAAGCGCTGGCCCTTGAGAATTTTCATGAGCGCGCCGACCACATGGGCCATCGGCGGGTTCGTGCCGACAATGAGCGGCGCGCGGCGCGGAATCCACAACGCCATCCACGAAAGGCAAAACGTGGCCCACACCCAATTCAAGGCTTCGCCGATGCGATTGGTGCGCGCGAACGGCAAGCGCGGCATGCGCCACACGCGCACACCTTTGCGCATTTCTCGCAGCGGCGCGTTCGCCACGTCTTTGATGTAGCCCGGCGTCATCGCGCAAACCGAGGTCGCAATGCCGCGGCGCGAAAGCTCGCAGAGCAATTCCTCAAACAGTTGCGCGGTAGAGGACATGTCCGGCGCATATTGTTCGCTGATGAGGGTGACGCGCAAAGGGCGCGGGGATGGTTTCATATGGTTTCGCTAATCTGTTTCTGGTTCGCTGGATCAATGGATTGGTGGATTGATGGGATATCGGGCTTCAGTATTTTTTTGAATGTGCTGCCCATCAAAATGTCATCCCGTCGCGGCGGGACCTTCCCTCGCACTGGCACGCCTCTCAAAACAGGCTGTCAATCGAGCGCTAGGGAAGTTTCTTACAGAATGACATCGAAGAGGGAAAGCCTGCAAAAGCCTACGTTTTACCTGCAAGCTCCATCAATCCACCACTCCATCACTCCACTAACCCAACAATCCACCGATCCAAAAATCCACCGATCCAAAAATCCCTCAATCCAAAGCTTATGCATGCTCATTCACCATCCCTTTGAACAGCGTGAGCATGATGATCTTCAAATCAAAACCGAACGACCAATTTTCGATATAGTACAAATCATGTTCGATGCGATTTTCAATGGAAGTATCGCCGCGCAAGCCGTTGACTTGCGCCCAGCCCGTGATGCCGGCTTTGACTTGATGCCGAATCATGTAGTTCGGAATTTGCGTTTTGAATTGGTGCACGTGATACGTGCGTTCCGGCCGCGGGCCCACGATGCTCATGTCGCCGCGCAACACGTTCCAAAATTGCGGCAGCTCATCCAAGCTCCAACGCCGCAGAAACCCGCCGAGCCAGGTGACACGCGGATCATTGCGCGCGCCGAGTCCGGCCTGTTGATCCTGCTTTTCAGATCCGGCGCTCATCGAGCGAAACTTGAGCATATCGAAGCGCCGGCGATTGATGCCGATGCGCTCTTGCTTAAAAATGATCGGGCCTGCCGAAGTGAGCTTGACCGCCAGCGCAATGATGACGAGCACAGGCGCGCAGAGCAGCAACGCCAAGAGCGAGAAGGCAATATCAAAGCCGCGTTTGCCCACGCGGTAGCCCCACGACTCGATCGGGGTGAAACGCACGCTGATCAACGGTAAACCCGCGAAGTCGTACACGCGCGTGCGCGGCTGCACGATGTTGAAAAGGTCGGGCACGATGTCGGTCGAGACCCCTTCCTTCTCGCACGCGACAACCACGCGCTCGACTTTGTGCAGCGCGCGAATGGGCAGCGCAATGATCACTTTGTCGATTTGTTGCGCCTCGATGATTTCGCTCACGGACGCAAGCTTGCCGAGCACTTCCAAGCCCAGCTCTTTTTTGTAAACGCCGTTGGCGTGAAAGTCATCGAGAAAGCCGATGACGCGAAAACCCATTTCCGGATGGCCGATCATGCGCTGCGCAACGCGGCGGCCCAGCTCGCCCGCGCCGACGATGAGCACGCGGCGCAAATTATAGCCGCGCTTGCGTGCCATTTGCAAAAGGGCGCGCAAAATGATGCGCTCGACAAACACCAACGCAAAGTTCAACGCGCCAAAGAGCAGAAAGGTGAGACGCGAGTAGCTGATCCCGCGATAAAAAAAAGTGAAGGCGCAAATGAAGATCACGCCGGTGGAGATGCTAGAGAGCAGAGGCAAAAAATCCGCGAAGATGCCTTGGTGCCGCCGCGAAACATAAAGCCGGAAGAAAGAGAACAAACCCGGCCACAGCGGCAGGATGCAGCCCAGCACGATCAAGTATTGCGTGAGATTGACCTGCGCCGCCCGCCATAGGCCGGACTCGAAACGAAGCCAGAAGGCGAGATAAAACGCCAGCGCGGTTAAGAGAAGGTCGCCGAGAATCAGAACAAGTTTCTGCGACCGGGAATTAAGTTTCAACATGGCAATCGCGAAGTTGCAAGTGCAAAGAAGTTTGCCGGTATTGCGTTATTCAGCATATCATATACTCGTTGAGCCGAAATTAGCAGATAACGCATTTAATTCCTCCATTCGTCAGAAAATACTCTAGAAATCTCCTTGCGCTGCTTATCTTTTATGCATCAGCAAGCAGCCGCTCTTCACCCTCAACCAGGAGATTTCAA
>Ga0247727_10001620_pt1 | contig 53001 bp, 44 predicted proteins | sample WisWelCaveWW1625_FD_202498 | JGI IMG/M metagenome (GOLD analysis project Ga0247727, IMG submission 202498) | Biofilm microbial communities from Wishing Well Cave, Virginia, United States - WW16-25 | ecosystem: Environmental > Aquatic > Deep subsurface > Groundwater > Cave microbial mat | place... | reverse complement strand
CCATCTTCCTGCCGGCTCCAGGGACAACCCCAATGCTCAAGCTGCAGCATTTCCTGTGGCGCTTCTTTCACAAAGGCCTCAACGGCATCTTGATCGCACATCCAATCGCCGCCGGAGATCGTATCGTAAGCGTGATGATCGAGGCTATCGTTCGATTTGATGACGGCCGCCGCGCCACCCTCAGCGGAAACCGTATGGCTCCGCATCGGATAAACTTTCGAGATGACCGCAATGCTCAGTTTGGGATTAGTCTCAGCGACGGCAATAGCCGCCCGCAAGCCGGCGCCGCCGCCGCCAACGATGAGTACGTCGTGGGAGAGAATATCCATCGCCTACCTCTTTCAAAGTCGCAACGTTATCAGCTGATCTAGAAATTTTCCTGGCTAGGTCGCGGAAACATCGAAGATCAAGCGGGCAACGCACGATACGCAACTTGTTGCGAAAAGTCAAATCTGTTGCTGGTGATTTTGTAAGCGCGGCCAACGTCGCCGGTGGCGAGCACGATCGCCTTTGCCTGAAACAATTTGAAGCGGCCACGCTCACGATCATAGCCGAATGCCGCCACCACGCGTCGCGGCGCATGGTGTGGCCGAAGCTGCGTCGTTGCAAAGAGGCAGTCGCAGAGGTCATAAGAGGTGCTCAGTCGCGCATGAAAGTGAGACGCCGAATGCGATGGGACACGAACGGATAAATTTTGAATGGCGCGAAGATAATGCGGAAGCGTTCGAAGCGCAAGAGAAAAGTCCGCGAGGCGGTTTGTATCGGATCTTCTATGGCTGTTTCTCCTCAATGCTGTCATCCTGGAAGGAGCTTCCCACGGAGCTTGCGACACATTCTTATGCGCGGAGCTCTTCCGAGCACGAGGGAAGGTTCTTACAGAATGACATTTCTTGGGGTTCTTCACTCAGGCGAAAACCCTGAAAAGAAACGGGAATACGCCTCGCCTTAGTCCAGCGTCACATACCGTTCCAGCCGCGCGACTTCTTTTGCGTTCCAATATTTGCCCATCTCACGGCGGAATTGTTCGAGGCTCTTGTATGGCCGGTATTCTTTAAACTCGTGCAGCACGCGCTTGCCGCTGCCGGGAATGCTGAGAATGTCTTCGTCGCTCGCAGTGTTGAGATTGATGGGAATGAAGACGTACTGCTCAAGGCGCGCGACTTCTTTTTCATCGACATACTTGCCAATCTCTTTGCGAAACTGCGCGAGCGTTTTGTAGGGACGATACTCTTCGAACTCGTGCACCATGCGCTTGCCCATGCCGGGGATCAGCAGCATCTCCTCGCTCGTAGCGGTGTTGAGGTTGATGTGAACGAAAAGCCGTTTGTATAGCTCCGTAAGCTGCGCGGGTTTGAGCACAGGCGCAAGAACAGCATTCAGCGCAGTGATGCTCAAAAAGGGGCGTTGCTCCGTAATGCTCTTCACAATCACCGCGTTGAGATGCGGCAACGCCAACAGCTCCTTCTCGCTCGCCACGTTCGGGTCGAGCAAATCTTGCTGGCGGCCGAGTTGAGCGAAAAGGCTGCCGGCGATAGCGAGCATGATGAAAGCAAAGAGCATCATTGGCCGAGTCGATTTCATTTCATTCTCCAGAGTTTTTGGTTCTGCTACTTTTTGTCGCGTTGATTAGCATTATAACTTCGAGTCGACAGAAACACCACTCATTGTCATTCTGTAAGAACCTTCCCTCGCACCGGGCACACCTCTCAAAACAGGCGGTGAATCGAGCACTAGGGAAGGTTCTTGCAGAATGACAAGTTGAAGTTTTGGGGGCAAACAGCCGAACTTAACGTTTTAGGATGAGCACTGGATGGCGATAGCAATAAGCCAAGCCGAGCAAACCCAATTGCGCCATCATCCCCGGCGCGAGCACGGGCGGGACCGTCGCGCCTTGCATCACTTCCAAAAACAATTGCCAGCCGCTCAACTCGGGCTGCATTTCGAGCTTGAATTCCACTTTGGCTTGATAGTGCAGCACACTTCCAACGATGCCGCTGACAACGAACAGCAGCATGATTATCTGAAACCCGGCCAACAACACGCGGCGGCGCAACACGGCATAACCGAGCAACACAATCAAGCTGCACAGAATGAGCGCCAGCGGCGCCCATTGCCACGCATCTTCCGTATGCCCGAGCAACAGCAACTCCGCGCCGGCGCCGAGCGCGCCGAAGAGAAAGAGGGCGAGAAGAAAGGTCCGAAGGTTTGCGAGGAGGGTTTGAGAGTCTTGCATCGGATAAAGTTTTGCGAATGGGTCTCAAGATAATGTCGAGGTTCTGGAATGGCAAGGGAAAAGTTGCGGGTTGGTCGGGAATCTCTCTAGCTTCGCGAGCCGCATCGTGCCCGTGAAAAAAATCTTGCGAAAATCAAAATTTTTATGCAACTCAGAAAAAGCGGGCAGATGAGGCTCGTTTCAATAATCTCCCCCAAAAGCTCGTCTGAGCTCTCGGTTTGAACCTCGGAGAGTTTGGACGCCTCAGCTTCCTGCCAACCGAGGCTCAGATGATCAATTATTCTTCGACGAAAGGAGGATTGCAGACGATGCGAAAATCCGAACTCACAGTCGGTATCGGCGGCGCCGCGGGTGACGGCCAGGCTTCCATTGGCGACACGCTGGCCAAAACCTGCGCCCGGCTGGGCTTGCACATTTTCGTTTACAACAGCTACCAGTCGGTGATTCGTGGTGGCCATGTCTGGCTGCGCTTGCGCGCCTCCGGAAAAAAAATTTACTCCCACGGCGATCATTTGGATGCGGTGATCGCGCTCAATCAAGACTGCTTCGACCGGCACGCTGCCGAGGTCGATGAAGGCGGCGTGGTCATTTTCAACGGCGACAAGCTCGAGTTGAATGCGAGCCGGCTGAAGCCCAAGGTACGCAGCATTGCTCTGCCCATCGCCGAGCTTATGGCGCCGTTCGGCCGGCAACCTGCGGTGATGCAAAACACCGTGGCCCTGGGCGCGCTCGTTCATCTCACCGATCTCGATTTTGATTTTCTCAAAGGCGTGTTGAGCGAGCTTTTTGCGCGCAAGGGCGAGGAGGTGATCAACACCAACGTGGGCCTGGCGCAAGCCGGATTCGATTACGCCGCGGCCCAACACGCACAAATGGGGTATGATTGGAAGTTCACGGGCAAGCATCGCGCGGTGCTCTCCGGTAATGAAGCCTTTGGCATCGGCGCGGTTGCTGCGGGTTGTACTTTCTATGCCGCCTATCCCATGACGCCGGCCAGCTCGATACTCCACTTCATGGCGAACCACGCGGAGAAATACGGCATCGTGGTCAAGCAAGTGGAAGATGAGATCGGCGTGCTCAACATGGCGATCGGCGCCGGCCACGCGGGCGCGCGCGCTTTAGTCGCCACTTCCGGCGGCGGATTCTCTTTGATGACCGAAGCCATTGGCCTGGCCGGCATGACGGAAACGCCGGTAGTGATCATCAACTCCATGCGCGGCGGGCCTTCAACCGGGTTGCCCACTAAAACCGAGCAAGGCGATCTCAATCAAGTGTTCGGGGCCTCGCAGGGAGAATATCCGCGCATAATCGCCGCGCCGTGCGATCCCGTCGATGCCTTTGACACGATGACGGAAGCGTTCAATATCGCCGAGAGGTATCAGGTTCCGGTGATTGTGGTTTCCGATCTTTTGCTCTCCGAGCATCGCGAAACCGTCGATCCCGATCAATTCAACTTCGAAGCGCCGATCATGCGCGGCGAGCTTGCGGCGAATGGCAACGAGGCCGGTAATGGCGCTTACAAACGTTATGCGTTCACGGCCTCGGGCATCTCTCCGCGCGCGCTGCCGGGCAATGCAAATCCGGATACCGTCTATGTCGCAGCCAGCGACGAGCATGACGAGCAAGGCATTCTCATCAGCGATGTTTTCACCAACCCGGCGACGCGAAAGCAGATGATGGAAAAACGCATGCGCAAGATGGACGGCATGATCTCGGAACTCGCGCCGCCGCAGTTGGAAGGCGATCCGAATGCCGAGGTCACGCTCATCGGCTGGGGCTCGTGCAAAGGTGTGATCCAAGAGGCGATCGCGCAACTCGCGGAAGAGGGCGTCATCGCCAATCAAGTGCACATCAAATATCTCGCGCCGTTTCATGCCGAGGTTGTTGCCAACATTTTAGCGCGCTGCCGCCGCACCGTGTGCGTGGAAGTCAATTACACCGGCCAATTGGCGCGGCACCTGCGCGCCGAAACCGGCGTCAAAGTCGATCACAAGATTTTGCGCTATGACGGCGAGCCTTTCGAGCCCGCGCAAATCGCGGCGGAGGTGAAGGCGTTCTTACGGACGGCCGTTGCGAAGTAGAACCAACTCAACGACCCAGTCATTCTGAGAGCGTATTTGGAAAGTAGAGCACCCGGCTATTCCCCCCTTGAGGGGGTTAGGGGGGTGTTTTTGAGGGCGGCGATGCTATTCAAATTCATATTCACTGCTATAGTTCTTTTCAACACGCACTTCAATCTGATAACGGTACCGAGCGACACCCCCCGAACCCCCCTCAAGGGCATACGTGTCAAGCTAAGAGGAGCACCCACACAATTCCCCCCTTGAGGGGGGTTAGGGGGGTGTTCTTGGGGACTGCGATGCTATTCAAATTCATCATGACACGCTTTAATGCTTTTCAATCTGCTCTTCACTTGGCTCACGATACCGAACGACACCCCCCTAACCCCCCTCAAGGGGGGAATACGTTGTGCAAATTTGCTTAGCTTGACACCTATGCCCCTCAAGGGGGGACTTTTCAAACGCGCTCTGAAAGAATCTTTTGCAAACGGAGTTCATCTTTGATGCCCAAAAAGATTTCTCCTGACACGAGAAAGAGATTTTCGCATAGGCTTTCAATCCTCAAGTCTTCGAAGGAGTCATAATATGACAACCGCAATTGCGTCTCCCGCTAAAACTTCCACCACGAAATATCCGCTCACGGAATATAAAAGCCCGGTCGATCCGGATTGGTGTCCGGGCTGCGGCGATTTCGGCGTGTTGCGCGCGCTGCAAACCGCGCTCGGCGAATTGGGCATTCATCCCAAAGACGTGCTGATTTCTTCCGGCATCGGCTGTTCCTCGAATTTGCCGGGGTTCATTCACGCGTATGGCTTTCACGGCTTGCACGGCCGCGCGCTGCCCGTGGCCCAAGGCGCGAAGCTCGCCAATCCGGAGCTGACCGTCATCATCACCGGCGGGGACGGCGACGGCTATGGCATCGGCGCCGGACATTTTCTGCACGCCATGCGACGCAACATCGATCTCACCTACATCGTGATGGACAACCAAATCTACGGCCTCACTGTGGGCCAAGCTTCGCCCACGAGCATGCGCGGCCATAAAACCAAGTCCACGCCCTGGGGCAATCTTGAAATGCCCCTCAATCCCATCGCGCTCGCGTTGGTGAGCGGCGCAACGTTCGTGGCGCGCGGCTTTTCCGGAGAAGCCAAGCAGCTTGCAAAAATTTTCGAGCAGGCCATCGACCACAAAGGCTTTGCGTTGGTGGACGTTTTCAGCCCGTGCGTGACGTACAACAAGATCAACACCTATGCGTGGTTCAAAGAGCGCGTGTACAAGCTTGAAGACCGCAAGCACGACGCTTCCGATTTCAAGCGTGCGCTCGAAACCGCCTGGCAATGGGGCAATGAGATTCCGATCGGGGTTTTTTATCAAGCGGAGCAGGAGCGGTATGAAGCGCTCGACGTGGGCCTCAAGCAGGGCCCGCTCGTCAAACGCAAGCTGGGCATGAGCAACGCCGCCGGGAAGGAATTGTTGCGGGAGTTCATGTGAGAAATCTAAGAGCGCAATCGGATTTTCGCTCGATGCGAGGATGCGATTCCCCCAAATTGCTTTTCGACAGGATAACAGGATTTACAGGATTTCAGAAAATCCCGTCGATCCTGTTATCCTGTCGAAAAAATGAGGGAGTTTAATTCTCGGCCAAAGTTTAGACTCACGGGTTTGTAAAATCAATCTCAACCCCCGCGCGTTTGATGTCGCGGATAATAGGCAAGTGCTCCTCGGCAAATTCTCGCGGGGAAAAACAAATCGGCTCCAAATCGACGTTGAAGCGCATGGCGCGATGGAAGACCATTTTGTTCAACGCGAAAGAGTTCGCGGAAGTGATCGCCGGAGAGATCAGCGCCACGTCGATGTCCGAGTAATCCTTGGGATGGCCGGCTGCATAGGAGCCAAAAAGATACGCGCGCTCGACCGGAAAGTCTTTGTGCAAATCCGCAATGAACGCGCGAATCAGTGTGATGATTTCATCTTTTGAATAAGCCATGTGAGGAAGTCCTTTGTCTTGTTTAAGAATCACATGGTCCATTGTGCTCAACGCACAGCGCGAACGGAGTTTTTATTGTTAACATGGCTGTGGCTACAAACACCAAGAGCAAAATGCACGCTCCAGGCTTCATCTCTGTTATATTTATCAGCTACCCAAATTGCATGTTGTTGGCGATCAAAGATTGAATCGAGGTATAAGTCACCGCGCTTGTTCGGTTCCATAAGAGACATTACTTCTTCCAGGGTTGGCAAACGCCAGTTGCTGTAGCCTCCATACTTTCGATAGTTCAATTCACGTACATATTTTTCGGCATCGTAGAAGGCAATGGAATCAGATGAGCCCGACTGTTGCCATGTCAGACCAGTGGCATAGTCCGCCACCAAGTTTACGCCTTTTCTTTCGGCCAATTCATAGAGATGCCGAATTCCCGTTCCGTTTCCATGCCAACTCCTGTCGAAAAAGCCCTCCCTTTTGAGCATCAACCGCACTACTTCATCTGTTAAACTGGCGACTGGAACTGGTCGAAGAGAAAGTTGGAGACCGCTCAAATCGGCCTTTTTAACGTCAAAGGTGATGGGCTTCTTTGCCGCTACATGATGGTGAATGATTTCCCAAAGAAGCACCTTCATTTGGTCAGTCCAATCTATATCGTAGCAAGCGGGGTCTCCGTCTACAAATCTTTTGACTACGAGATATTCCATGATCGACCGATGTGCGAACTTGTAGTTGCCCTCGGCGTCGCGATTTAAGAGCGAGCGGCCGCTGAGCTGCCATTCGTCTAGAGGAATATTCCACTCCTTTGCCAACACATTTAGCTCCGCACGAGGAATTCGTTCAGTCCCTCGGCGCCGACGATTAATGTAAAGGGCAATGGCCAAACGCTCGGAAAATTGGCGCAAATCATCTATCTTCACCCAATGGCTTTCACGTTCTAGCCATTTTTCCACGAGTATTTTATATAATTGAAAGGCATATTTGATTTTAGCGCCGCTCTCCAGCAAATCAGGAATGTAAGCAAGCAACATGGGTCGCGTACTGAGAGATGGAATTTTATTTACAAACTCGGTTGCCTGCTTGCGCTTATGCCTAGACCAGCGATAGCGCTTGCGCCAATAGGCTTGTACTTGTTCGTCACTCAATGGCGAAAGATAGAGCTTCCAAAATTCATACGTCCTGCCCTCACCCACTTTAGGCGGTCCCACGCGAACAATGCCAGTCTCCCGTGGAATCTCTTCGTCACGAGTAAAGAACTGTGTGCGACAGGTCATCAACACGCGCTTGAAATGACGGCATACGTACATGAGCTGCTGCAGCCTTTGCCGATGATCCTTGATCGCCCTAGTGTCTTCATCAAATCCATCAAGGAAAAGAACGGTATTATTTGGATCAGGAATTTTGGCAATATATTCATCGGCATCGGGAATACCGAGTGGCACTACTGCTAGGCGGTTGCGTTTTCTTTTCGACAGAAGTTGATTACGGGCGTAATAATTGAGTACAAAAGAAGACTTGCCCATGCCCGAATCTGCGAGTAGGAGCAAATGGCGGTTCGCGCTGTCTTCGGTAAGGTGTATATCCACCATAGCAAACAGCTTTTGCTTGGTGACTTTGACCTGCCGTATCTCTGCTTCCTGCGCTGGATCAACACTGGAACAATCTGGCGGGATGTAATAACGCATCGACCGCTCGATTATTTCCGGGCCATATAATTCCGAGCCAAAACTCTTTTCTAACAGGCGCTGGGTGCGGCGCTGTTGCCATAGCCGCCAGAGAGCGAATACCACACTTGTCACGGCCGCCAGAGAACTAATAACGAGTATGGGCTCTAACTTCCACGCTCGTGAACTAAGTATAACTTTCAGTATCTGACTTTTGAAAAAATCATAAACGTGCGGCGAAAACTGAATCAGCAATAGTAGCATCAGGAGCCCAAATCCAAAACTCATAAGTTGTCGAACAGGAAAGGGCCGGCGATTTTCAAAATCCGGCCGTTGTAGTTTCTGTTGCATTGAAGAACCAGATTTCGGTTTTGACGCTTCAACGAATTCGACAACTCGATGCCGGAAGGCCCAGAAATCCGGCGCGTGTTTGGGTAAGGCGCTCGCTTCTTCCTCGGTGAGCCAAAACACCGCGCGGATGTGGTGGTCCACGAAATATTCACGGCGAATATTGAGTGCGCGGTAAGCATTACGGCCATCTACGCCGTTGTCTGACTGGAGCCCTGAAACAAAAAAAACCGTGCTGTCTTTATTGGGAAGCTGGGAAAGATAGAGGGGGATGTCGTCGCTAGTAGCGTCAGTTACGCGGTAGTTTGTGACGGCCTGTTTGAGTTTGCGCAGCTTCGCCGCAAGCGCAACTTCAGCTTTGGAGCGAATAGATTCGGAGGAATAAACTACCAACAGAATCGAGGGACGATTCCATTTGATCGCAAGTTCGAGTTCATCGGAAAGGATGCCGATGCGATCATCAAAAGATTCGGCCGGCCTGGGTTGGCTTGGAGCTTCTATTTCGAATTTGTTCATTTATCTTCTTTGATCAATTCGCGTAAAGCCGGATGAATATCGCACCAATTTTCAGTATTGCGATACTCGAGCAGCGCCAACAGTTGTAGGAGTGGGAGCAACCGGTCGTGGCTTTGGAGCCGGTTGTGCTCGTGCACTTCGCGCAGGAACTGTCTATCCGAGGCATCTAGAATACGGCGATACTCATTTCGAATCTCAGCCGCAGCCCATTGTACATCCGAAAGGCCGATTTGGCTGGCTTTGCGTCGTCGTGCTCGTCCAATAGCAGAGCGCATGACACGAGCCATTTCTCTAAAGACGCCACCGGAATTTGTAATGGCTTCATTCAAGGACTCGGAAGTAATCAAATCGAGCGACATTCGCTTCTGAACAAATTCTCGCAATGTATCATATCCTTTGTCATAGCGTTTATCAGGCTCGTTGCGTGGATGCAATTTGATATTCGGAAGAAAAATAGCTCGATCGCGGATGGCGCCAAACTCATCGCTGTAAAACAGCGCGCTCGAGATAGTATAAACGACGGCGCATTGTGGTTGGAGCATGATTTCACGTTGCCCATAAAAGATTTGTTTTGCTTTTTCCAAATCGGGCTTGTCGAGATCATCAATTAACAACAACGGCATTCGCTTTTCGCGCTTCAGGATCGCAGCGGTAATATCATTGATGGTTTTGATCAGCCCTGTAATATTGTGCTCGAAGACTTGCCGTATTTCGGCGCGAGTTGCAGGCTCCAACTTCATTTTCAGCCCTGCATTGGCAAAAAAGGCTTCCAAACCGGCTTGTATTTCAACCTCAGCGGGTCGTCCAGTGATCGTCTTTTTTATCTCAGTTTCAATTTGCCCTCGCCACCCATCAAGGTCTTTCAGAAGTTGCTTGGGAAGGTTATGACCGCTCCCAACGTAATCGCGATACAGTTTGCTACCAATTGCTAATAACACGTCACGGAAATCAAGATCATTGATGTCGGCCTCGTCACGAATGGTAAAATGAATAGGCCAGAATTTAGCGTTAATGTAAGGATTGGCAGAAATGCGGCGCAATTCCGTGGACTTGCCACACCCTCGATGTCCAGAAAAGAAAAATTTGGGTGGTTGCAAGTAAGGGGCGAGGAGCTCGTCCTCTAATTGGGCCGCCGGGTTGCCAGGTCGATCAACGTAAAATGGATTCGGCTTCCCCTTTGGCCCAGGAACGAGTGGCAGATCAAGTTCAAAATTCAACCAAGCTCTGTCAAAATCGGTGGCAAGAATGTACTCGATGTCCATAGGCTTCTACTTTGAAAAGTTTTGAAACGGTTGACAATCAACAAATCGTCATGGAATATTTTTTTACAAAAAGATAAAGAGCTTTCTAACGAAAGTCAATCAATGATAGCATGCGTAATAATTGAGCACGAACGAAGACTTGCCCATGCCCGAATCCGCGAGCAAGAGCAGATGGCGATTCGCGCTCTCTTCAGCTAGGTGCTCATCCACCATTTCAAACAGTTTTTGCTTGGTGACTTTGACTTGCCGTATCTCCGCTTCTTGGCCGGGATCGACACTGGAGCAATTCGGCGGAACATAATAGCGCGTGGAGTTGGCAATGACTTCCGGCGTGTATAGCTCGGAGCCAAAACTTTTTTCGAGTACGCGCTGCGTGCGGCGTTGTTGGTGATAAGGCAAATACGCAAACCAAGCCGCTGCCACCGCCGCAAGCGCGCCAATCGCGGTGAAAATCGTGGCGGGCGTCCATTGCTCAGGGTCGAGAAGAAGCTGGATGAAGGTGGTGGAATCCGGCGGCATAGTAGCCTTGCAAATGTTCTTGCAACCCCGATGCGTCGGGGTTGCATTGAAAACCTTTGTATTCTCACAATACGAAGGCATTTAGAAACCTCGGCCTAGCCGAGGTTGGAACACTCTCGAATGACGTTACGAACTAGAAGCCGAATGCCATTTGGCTTCCAGCGCGCGAAAGTTTTTTTCAAACTCAACCGGATCTTGTTTCAGGCTTTGCGCTCCCATGCGCGGAAGGATTTCCGCGAAATAGCTTGCGAGGTTGTCCCATTCCAACCGGCCCGCTTGCAAAAGCGCGAGCACGTCTTCAAAGTCCTGCTCGCGGCCGCGCTCGATCTTGCTGAGAGCCGTGCTGTAAAGATCGAAGTGCATGACGTCGATTTTGCCGTAGCGTTTGACAAATTCGTGCCGGTTCTCAAAGCCGGAGGGCAAGGGAATGAAATCGCCGGGCGAGGCTTCTTCGACGTTGATGGAAAGCTCATCCTTGAGCTTGCGGACGACTTGAATCAGCTCACCGTGATACTTGAGATCGACTCCGATCACGAGATCTATATCGAGCGTTTGTTGGCGCAATGCTTCGAAGACCAGCGTCGTGCCGCCGACCAAATAGACGCGGCCCGGCCGATGAAAGCGCTCTCCGAGACGAGTCAGAAACAATTCGATGCGAGCGCGATCAACTTTGGCGCGCAGACTCATGCGGCTTCCTCCTCAATTTCAGGGATTGAAACAAAAGCTCGGCAACACCTTCATAGGCAGAGAGGTGATTAAAACGATAGGGTGAAAAACGAGCATGCCAATCGGCTAATGCGTGCAAACCGACTTTGCCATGCTCCTCTTGCGGATGCGGCAAGCTCAATTCCGCGGAGAAATGATCCGGCAGCTCGTTCACGGCCTCGAGATAATGACCGAGCCGCGTGCGCCACATGCGTTGGAGATACATGGCGGCGGAATAATAAGCCGATAACTCCTGCGCCGCATGAGGCACTAATTCGGTTTGCAAGTTCGGCACAATCGGCGCAAGCTGCGGCTGCAAAAGAAAGAGCGCGATCAAAGCTTGCCGCAGGCGCGCCTCGGAATGCGAAGCCAGGCTTGCGATCAATGTCTCATCATCAATCGTTTGATCGAGCCTGGCGTCGCTCGGTGAAAGATAATCGACGCCATAGCGATGCAGTGCGGCAACGAGTGTTTCATATTCATGAATGTGCTGCATCACAACCTCTCCGCAATCGCCTTCGCTTGCAAGAACAGCAGCAAGTAATCCCGTCCGCCCGCTTTGGAATCCGTGCCGCTCATGTTGAAGCCGCCGAAGGGATTCGCGCCCACGAGCGCGCCGGTGCATTTACGATTGATGTAGAGATTGCCCACGTGAAAATCGCGTTTGGCTTGCGCAATCTTGTCACGCTCGCGTGTGTACGCCGCGCCGGTGAGGCCATATTCCGTAGCGTTCGCGAACGCAATGGCCTGCGTGAAATCCTTCGCCTTCGTCACCGCGAGCACCGGGCCGAAAATTTCTTCACATGAGAGACGAGCTTCCGCCGCAACGTCTTTGAACACGGTGGGCATCACGAAATGGCCGGTGTCCGGGCCTTTCTCTCCGCCGCACACGAGCTTGCCTTCGCGTTTGCCGATGTCGATGTATTCGAGCATCTTCTGTTGCGCGGAAGCATTGATCACCGCGCCCATCCAGTTCACGGGGTTGCGCACTGGACCGACTGTAATCTTGCGCACGCGCTCGACAAGACGTTCGACGAACTCGTCATAGATTTTTTCATGAATGATCGCGCGCGAACACGCGCTGCACTTCTGGCCTTGAAAACCGAACGCGCCGAGCGCCACGCCTTCCACTGCCGCGGCGATATCCGCGCTTTCATCCACCACAATCGAATCCTTCCCGCCCATCTCCGCCACCACACGCTTCACCCAAGTTTGTCCGGGCGAGGGCGTGGCCGCGAGTTGATTGATGCGCAGGCCCACTTCTTTCGAGCCGGTGAAAGAGATGAAGCGCGTTTGTGGATGCGTCACAATGTAATCGCCAATCTTGCTGCCGCTGCCCGGAATGAAATTCAACACGCCCGGTGGCAAACCCGCTTCATTGAAAATCTCGACAATTTTGTAGCCGATGGTCGGCGTATCGCTCGCAGGCTTGAGCAGCACGGTGTTGCCCGTCACAATCGCGGCGCTCATCATGCCCGTGAGAATCGCGAGCGGAAAATTCCACGGCGGAATGATTGCGCCCACACCGAGCGGAATATAAACCATCTCAACAAACTCGCCGGCCGCGGGCACAATGGGCTGGCGCTCGGAATAGCGCAGCATCTCGCGGCCATAGAAATCGAGAAAGTCGATGGCCTCGCCGGTGTCTGCGTCCGCTTCATTCCAATTCTTGCCGGCCTCGAGCACCATCATCGCCGAAAGCTCGTGGCGGCGGCGACGCATAATCTCCGCGGCTTTGAAGAGCACAATCGCGCGCTCTTTCGGATCAACGTACTTCCACGATTCAAACGCGCGCAATGCCGCGCTCATCGCGAGATCGACTTCCTTCTTGCTGGCCATATGAAACGTGCCGAGTACTTGCGTCTTCTCGCAGGGATTGTATGATTTCAGCAGCTCGCCCGTGCGCACGTCTTTGCCGTCAATGAACAACGCATACTCGCGGCTCGCTTGCGATTCGACGAGTTGCAACGCCTTCTCCATCGCCTCGCGGTTCGCCGGCTCCGCATAGTTGAGATACGTCGTGTTTCGAAATTCAGGAATCATGTGTGGCCTCCGTTTCTGGTTGCTGGTTGTTGCTTTGTTTTCGCCGCTTGCTTTTTATGCTTGTTGTGAGTTGGTTTGCAACTTCTCCTCAACTTGTCACTCTGTAAGAGCCTTCCCTAGTACTGGGAACAAAGCTAATTTTGAGATTCGTGTCCAGCGCGAGGGAAGGTTCTTCCAGAATGACAAGTTGAGGAGACGCGTTGCCAGAGTGCAAAATAAATTCGCACAAGTTTTAGATCGCAACTTCACAAGTTGCGCCATGCTCTGCGAAAGACAACACCATCGGCTTGCCGCTCAAGTTATGCCCCTGCGCTTCTTTTGCCATCGCATTCGTAATTTCTTGCGTGCGCGTGTCTTCAGTAATCGCCAGCATCGTCGAACCGGAGCCGCTCAAGAAAGCGCCATATGCGCCTGCATGCATGGCAACGGCGAGAATATCATCGAAGCCTGGAATCAACATTTTGCGAAAAGGCTGGTGTAGAAAATCGCGCGTCGCAAATTCAAGCAGAGCAGCATTCTGTTTCGCAAAAGCTACAACCATCACCGCCGCGCTTTGCAAATTGCCGATGGCGTGTGCGCGTGCTATTGAAGCGGGTAAAACCCGGCGCGTATCTTCGGTGGCAATTTCCAAATCCGGCACGAAGCACGCGGCTTTCCAATGTGAGGGCGGGGCAAAGCGTTCACAAAGCACTTGGCCGTTGTGTACGCCGTTCACGGTCAAGCCGCCGAGCAACGAGGCCGAAGCATTTTCAGGGTGACCTTCAAGCTCGTTCGTGAGATTGAGTAATTGCCGTTGCGAAAGCGCGTTGTTGAAATAAACGTTGGCTGCGAGCAAACCCGCAACAACGGCAGCGCCGCTGCTGCCGAGTCCGCGTTTGAGAGGGATGGCGTTGTTGATTTCGAACGCAACGTGCGGCGGGGTTTGATTCAGCTCTTCACAGGCGTGTGAAAAGGCGCGCAGAATGAGATGGCCTTCGACGCGCGCAATTTCATGTGCGCCTTCGCCACGCGCGGAAAGGATGTGCGTGCTCGGCACATCAAAATGAAAAATAACCTCTAAAGGCAAATCGACCGCCAAGCCGAGCGTATCGAAACCCGCGCCGAGATTCGAGGTCGAGCCGGGAACTTGCACGCGAATCGTTTTGAGCATGGATTAGTTTTTTCAAGGTGGAATCTTTGCTTCAAAAGCAAAAGCTTTTCTGTAAGCGGATTTGCCGAATGCAGCGAATAAAAACTATTTTATTCGCAAGCAACATAAGCAAAGCCCCAAGAAAATGCAAGCGGGCAGAACGGCAAAGAGCAAAAGACAAAAGGCAAAAAACCAATTCGTGGGAAAAAGAAAAGCGCGGCTCATCGCCGCGCTCTCTGGGTAGGTCGAGGTTCGTTGCAGCCCGGGGCAACCGCAACGAACCAGGTATGAGGGTTGGAGGAAAAGGAAACCTTGGCCGCGAATGCGCGAACAGGAAAATGCTTGCAACGAATACATCGGCAACGAATGAGGCTTTATTTTTTGTTCGTTGCCGCCTTATTCGTTGCAAGCTATTGATGAATCCCTTTCGTTGTAATGCTTGATCGATTTTCGCAACGAACAAAACGGCAACGAATGCCGCTTTATCTTTTTGTTCGTTGCCGCCTTATTCGTTGCAAGCTATTGATGAATCCCTTTCGTTGTAATGCTTGATCGATTTCCGCAACGAACAAAACGGCAACGAATGCCGCTTTATCTTTTTGTTCGTTGCCGCCTTATTCGTTGCAAACTTATGACAAGCTCCTTTTCGTTGCGCCGAAGCCTGAGTCGTGCTCCGGCTCCGCGTTGCACGACTCAGGTTTTGCCATCCTTCGGCCATTCCTTTTCATTTACACGGTGAAGCAATTCGAACGAGGACGGCGCGCATAGTGCAATTCTGCTTTGGCAGAGTAGGATCGCCGCCCGCTACGGTGTTGCGTGCGTAGCGGCACACCGAATTTATCCTTTACGCCGGGGCTCTTTCCATTTTGCTCGAGCTTTGCGGGCGGCGATCCATGGGAAAATTTCGCGATTCGCCATTGGCTTTATGCTTCTCTTCTTGCATCTGCGCGGCCTCCTCTTCTTCTTGGCGGCGGCGATACACCACGAACCCGACCACGCCGCCGAGCGCGAGCAAGCCGAAGATCAACCAAAACCAAGAACCGCCGCTCTCTTCCACCACCGGCTCGTCGTTATACGCAGGCGCGTTGTTTTGCGCGGTCTCGATTGGCGTGTTTGCCGGAGTCTCTGTGGCCTCACTCGGGCTTCCACCCATTGCAATCATCGTTGGCTCGGCCGCGGGTTGCTCCGAGGTTGCGCCGATTGCGGGCTCGGTTTGCGTTTCTGCCGGAGTTTTCACGGGCGCAACGCGCGTGGCGAGCGCATGCTGCGCGTTGACCAAATCATTCACGCGCGAGATCGTGCGCGCGCGGCGCAGCTCTTGAATCACGTTGGCCGCGGGCAATAAAATCTCTTCGCCGGGTTGAATGTAGTTCGGCTCGGGCGCGCGATTGACCAGCGCCAGCTCGCGCCAATAATCCGTATTGCCGTAATGCTCCTGCGCCAGCTTGCTGAGCGACTCGCCTTTTTGCACGACGTACACGCGCGGCGCCTCCAAAAATCGCAGACGGCTCCACAACACGTCTTGCTGCGCCAACAGCACGAGCGCGAGCGCTACGAGGCCGACGGCGAACAATAGTTTTTTCATGAGATGACTCCTTTTGATGAGAACGATGAAAGTGCAATTAGCCTTTCAAAGTCAGAATAAAATTCCGAAAGTTTTTTTATCACCAACGGATAGATTAAGGCCAACGGATAAAGCTTTTTTATAGCGAAAAGCTGCGCTCCGTCTCGGCGTTGAAATCCTCACGCACGAGCCAACGCCGCGCGAGGCGAAACAGCACGAGCGCGCACGCGGAGCATAGAATGCCGGCGAGCAAAAACTTGTTCTGCATATTGTGCAGGGATTGGCTGATCATGGTTCCCAGCGCCGCGCCGAGAATGCCCACGGGATAGTTCAGCAAGCGCAGCCAGTGGGAATGGCGATCGAGCAAGCTGGAAACATGGCCCGCAACCCAGCCCAACAAGCCGTTGAGAAAATAGGGCAACGCTGTCATGAGGAGGCCTCCTATGATTATAGCCTGAGGCTGAGGCTGAAGCCTCAGGCTATAAGATGAAAGCCGTCTGAAAACGGCTGATCTTCTAGTGAGTGGCTGTCAACTTTAATTGGCTTGCATCTTCCTTAGCTTGATGATTCATCATCAAGCTGCTCTGCACAAAGGCAAAAGCGTTGCCATGATTGCGCGCGTTTGCCGTTGCGTTGTTTTTTAAAAAAGAAAACAACACAGGCGAGGGAGAGGGCAAAACCAGCGAAGGGAAATCGTGTAAAAATTTCTCGAACAGGTTGGAAGAAAGGCGGGATAACATTCTACGTCAGTTTTCAGACGAGTTGAAAACTGGAGCCTCGCCGCGACTGAGCAGATTTTTTGGGCGGGACAACAGGATCAACGGGATTAAATCTTATCCAGTCAATCCTGTTATCCTGTCGAACAAAAGTTAGAATTTTATTCTGTGATTAATTCTCTAATTCGCATAAAAACCCTGGCAAGCTCTGGGAGGAGGGGGAGGGAGGAGTGCGAGTGTGTAAAAAATTCTTGGCTACTCCTGCGGACGCAATGCCGTTTCCTTTGTAGCCTTGCCCCCTTGTGGGGCACTGAAAATATTCGCACGATCAACGGCCCACAAGGTGCCGAGGCTACGAAAATCGCTAAAGAAAACGGCATTGCCTGCGGACGAGTTGAAATCAAACGGGCAGAATGATTCCACAATGATTCTGCCGGTCGCAGTCATTGGCGATAGCGCTCCAACTTGTTGTGCAGCGTCTTCAAGCTGATGCCCAGCGTTTCCGCGGCGTGCGTCTTGTTGTTGTTGTGCGCTTCGAGCGTGCGCAGAATGAGCAAGCGCTCGGCTTCTTCCACGGTCGTGCCGAGGGGAAGCGTGAGCACGTTGCCGCTCTCTTGTTTGAGGAGATACTTGGGCAAATCCGCGCTCGTGATTTGGCGGCTTACGCAGAGAATGACGGCGCGCTCGATCACGTTGCGCAGCTCACGCACGTTGCCGGGCCAAGTATGCCGCAGCAGAATTTCAAAAGCCGCGCGCGCAATGCCGGTAATTTTCTTGCCGGATTTTTCAGAGTAGTGCTTGATGAAATTTTCCACCAGCAAAGAGAGGTCGCTCAAACGCTCGCGCAACGGCGGCAATTCGACTTCGACCACGGCCAGGCGATAGAACAAATCTTCGCGCAGCGTTTTTTCGCGCACCGCCGCGCGCACGTCACGATTGGTGGCGGAGATGATGCGCACGTCCACGCTGATTTCTTTGCGGCCGCCGAGGCGGCGAAACTTGCGCTCTTCCAACGCGCGCAGCAATTTGGATTGCAGCTCGAACGGCATCTCGCCGATTTCATCGAAGAAAAGCGTGCCGTTATCGGCCAATTCGAAGCAGCCGGGTTTCTCCGTGAGCGCGCCGGTGAAGGCGCCTTTTTCGTGGCCGAACAATTCGTTTTCTAAAATCTCTGCCGGCAAAGCAGAGCAGTTCATCGCCACAAAAGCTTGCTCGCGGCGAGCGCTGCGGCGATGAATCGCGCGCGCGACCAATTCCTTGCCGGTGCCGCTTTCGCCCGTGATCAAAATCGTGGAGTCGGATTTGGCGACGGCCTCGATCAAACGATACACTTCGCGCATGGCCTCGCTTTGGCCGAGCAATTCTTCGTAGCGCGTCAACTCTTCCACTTGCCGCCGCAACGCGCGATTGGAAATCCACAGGCGATGTTTTTCCGCGGCCTTCGCAACCACTTGCTCGATGCGTTCGGCATCGAGAGGCTTGGTGAGATAGTCATACGCGCCGAGGCGCATTGCGGCAACAGCTTCGTTGACGCTTTCTTTGTCGCCCGTAATCATGATGACTTCCGCATCCATTTCATGCTCGCGCATGCGCGTTAGCAACGCGAGACCGTCAAGGTCGGGCAAGTGCAAATCGAGCAAAGCTAGGTCGATCTCTTCCGCTTGCAAGATCGCCCAGGCTTTTTCGCCGCTTTCCGTGAGAAAGAGCTCATAGTCTTCACGGAGCAACGTTTTGAGCGCGAGCAAAACGCTCGGCTCGTCGTCGGCAATCAGAATTTTTTCGCGTTGGTTGGACAAGTTACTCGATCCCGTTTCTATATTTTTTCAACTCTTGTTTGTTGATTACATAACGACCGGCTTGTTTTTGCGCTTTGAGAGTTTTCGCTTTAATGAGTCGATGTATTTCCAGCGGCTTTTTTGCGAGTATATCCGCCACTTGAGAAACGGTAAACTCAACGTCCCGGTCCGAAACGCCAAGCTCCTCGCAAATTTCATCGAGGCCATACCATTCCCTCTCGTTGCGAGGCGAAGGTTTCACGAGTTTGTTGAAATCCCTGCGCGGCAAGAATACGTATTCTTCGCCTCTTATTTTCAAAACTTGAATATCCATGATCAATAGGCCTCTTTGCGGTGTTTGACTTCATGAATCTCATAAAGAATCTGATTCGCGCCTGACATTTTATCAAACAAAACCCGATAGTCGCCGATGCGCAAACGAAAATTATATTTGTGTCGAACCAAATTATCCGGCCGGAACTCTTTAAGCTGGTTGGTACGATGGCTGATGTCCCACCCGGTGTTTCTGATAAAGATTTGATGATTGATGCGATCGAAAGCAAATACGGAAAATGAAGGTACATGTTGACATCAACATCTTCATGGACCTGTTGACCAGACGCGCAGGCTGGTTTGAAAGTTTCTCGACGATTGATACGTTGAAACTGCGTCGAATTTCCGGCCACATTTCTGCATTGACGATAGCCATACTTCATTTTCTGCGCATGCGCAAAGTGAGGGAACCCCTGGCTCGCACCGAAGTCAAGACCATAACCCAAGATTTCAAAATCACTCCCTTGACTCGCCCAATCCTCATTGCCGCTCTGGATTCACCAATGCCGGACTTCGAAGACAATATTCAGTTTTATTCAGCCAAGAGATGCGGGTTGACTACATCATCACCCGCAACAAAAAGCATTTTGTGCAAGATGAAATTCCGGTGGTCACACCAGAGGAGTTTCTCAAAATCATCGGGGTTTTGAAGTAACCTCGGCACAGCAAGCCCGCTCTCCTTCACGCCAACTCCTTCGTAGACTTTTCAACCATCCCTTTTAATCTCTTTAACTCTGTGGCGACGGCGCTCAAGTGCTCGCGCAATTCCTCCGCGCGCGCATCGCTCGACTTTGCGGCGAGTCTTTGTGCAACGTCTAAATTGAGATTGATATTGTTCATCACATTGCGCAGATCGTGTGCGAGCTTGCGCAGCGTCTCGCTCGGGGCGGCTTTTGCCATGGCTTCACTCCGGATTCGGTTCGTTTGATTTTGGGATTTCTGGATTGATGGATTATTGCATCGGTGATTCGTAGCAACTTCGCAATTCCATCCATCCACAAATCCACTAATCCACTAATCCAACAACCCATCGATCCAAAAAATTTAACCCGTCCACTTCTCAATCATCGCCAAGATTTCTTTGGTCTCGAAAGGCTTGGTGAGATAATCATCGCAGCCCGCAGCAAAAGCTTTTTCGCGGTCACCCTTCATCGCGCGCGCGGTAAGGGCAACGAGGGGAACGCCCTTGAGATGTTTTTGATTCTTGAGCATGCGCGCCACTTGATAGCCGTCGAGGTTCGGCATCATGATGTCCATCAAGATCATATCCGGCTGCTCGCGCTGCGCCATGGGCAAAGCCTGCTCGCCGTTCTCCGCAAAGAAGGCGCGGTAGCCTTCGTCTTCCAAAATGAAGCGCATGGCTTTGCGCGCAGTCGCATCGTCATCGATCACGAGAATGAGCGCGTCGCGATTCGGCGTTTTCTTTTCGCTCGCTTTGCCCGCAGTCTTGGCTTTGGCTTGAGCGGGTTTCGTTTCCACCGGTTTGATGAGCGTCACGGGCACGCGCAGCGGCAATGTGATCGTGAACGTCGAGCCTTTGCCAATCGTGCTGGCCACTTCGATTTTGCCGCCGAGAATGCGCATCATGCTTTGTGAAATGGCCAACCCCAAACCGGTGCCGCCGTGCTTGCGGGCTTCGTTGCTGTCTAATTGGCGAAACGGCTCGAAGATATCTTTGAGCCGGTTCTGCGGCATGCCGATACCGGAATCGCGCACGGCGATTTGCGCACGCTCGCCGCTCACTCTCGCCGTGAGCGCAATCTCGCCGGTGTTGGTGAATTTCACGGCGTTGCCGAGCAGATTCGTGAGCACGCGGCCAAGAATGGCGCGATCACTCACAAATTGGCGCGGCAGCCCGGCTTCCAATTGGCGCTGCAAGCGCAAACTTTTTTGATCGCACAACGGCTGTATCGTGTCGAGTGTTTCGCGCAACAGTTCCGCCAATTCAAATTCTTCCCACCTCACGTCCATCTTGCCCGCTTCGACTTTGCTCAAATCCAAAATATCGTTGATGAGCGCGAGCAGGCTTTTGCCGCTGCGCTGCACGATTTGCGCGTGCTCCTTTTGCCGTTCTTCCAACTTGCCGCGCAAGAGCAGCTCGGAAAATTGCAAGATGCCGTGCAGCGGCGTGCGCAGCTCGTGCGAAACGCTGGCAAGAAATTCGGAGGTGTGTTGATTGGCGCGCAACAACGCGCGCGCTTTTTCTTCGGTTTGTAGAAAGAGCCGCGTGTTGTCAATCGTCAATGTGGCTTGCGTCACGAGATCGCGCGCAAAACCGGATTGCTCTTCAGACCACGGCTTCGCATGCTCCGGCATCAGCCACGCGACAAAACCGAAACGCTGCTCGCGCGAACGCAAGGCAAAAATTTTGATAAAACACGTCGTTTGATTTTCGCGCGCAGACGGCAGCCGCATCAGCGTTAACAATTTCTCGCGCGCATAAGCCAGGTCTTTCATCTCGGTTTCGGCAACGCTTTCAAACAGATTTTGCAGAATACTTTCTTGCTCGGCATTCGTTACTAAACTTCTCGCTTCCGGCTGCGCTTTTTGCCTGGAAGTCGCGGAAGCCGCGCGCCATTCTAGTTCTGCCGCTGCGAACGCCGAACCGTTTTCCGAGTTGGCTTTCGGCATCACCATCGCGAGGAGCACGGGCTGCCCTTGCGTCTCCGCCATGATGCCGGCGATTTCGCTCAACACACGCTCCAAAGTTCCAACGGCGCGAAAGGTGTTGCCGATTTGATTGAGCCAGCGGGCTTGCCGTTCGCTTGCCGCATATGCAGCGAGCAAGCGGCTGTTTTGAATCGCAAGCGCGGCCGCGTCGGCGTAACTCTCGAGCTCGCGCACGTGTTGTGGTTCCGGATAACGGCCCTCCTTCGGGCAAAACACGGCGATCATGCCGAGGTATTCCTCGCGCGTGCGAATCGGCACCAGCAAGCAATCGTGCTCGCGCCATTCGTTGAACGCGAAGACGTCCAACTCTTTGGGCATGAAGCCGGGCCGTTTGTTTTCGATGCGCTCGGATTTTATCAAAAACGAGGAGCTGAGGCCAAACGCATCCACCATGTAGGGCGCAAAATCCGCGTAAGCCAGTTGACGAAACTTGCGCGGCAAACCTTTTCCGGCGACGTCAAAACCCGCGCTGGCGGCCAACTCGAAAGCCTCTTTTTCCGGCGCGAAAAAAACCGCGACGCGCTGCCAACCGAGCGTATGAATCGCATCCGCCACGCCTTGCATGATCACTCCCAAGTCGACGTTGAGGCGAATGTTTTCGCTGATCTCCATGAGCTTGGTCATTTGCTGAACTTGATGCTCGAGACGCCGCGTGCGATCAGTAACGCGGTTCTCCAATGCCGTGATGTCGCGCTCGATCCAAAAATAATGCTGCACTCCGTCTTCGACCACGGGCATGATCGTGACGTCATTATCAACGGCGCGGCCATCTTTGCCGCGACCGACGACTTCGCCGCGCCACGCCAAATTTTGCGCAAGCCGTTTTTGGATTTCCGGCCAAGGATAATCTTGGGGCTTGCGATATTGTGCAATGGATTTGCCGAGCAAATCGCGGCGCGCGAGGCCGGCGCTGCGCGCAAAGGCTTCGTTCGCATATAAAATTTCATGCTTTGCATTCGTAAAAGCGAGAGCGTCAACCGCGCCGTCGAACCCTTGTTGCAGCACGTTCGCTTCGCGCGATTTTTCCGCCAAGCTTTTGCGCAAGCCACCCAACTCGGAACGATAACGCGTAACGTCCCTCACGTCGAGGTGCAGTTCCTTCACTTTGCCGTGCGTATTGAAGAGCGGCGCATGCGAAACTTCCAGCATGATTTCTTGCTCCGACAGCACACAGTTCCCTTCGAGCACGCCGGAACGCTCGCGCCGCGCTTCCTGCAATGCGGGCACGAGCGTTTCATAAAGCGATTGCGGCAGAATTTCTTTGAGCGGCTGACCAGCGAGCTTTTCTTCTTCGCCCCCCGCCAATTGCGCGAACTTCGCGTTCGCGAAAGTTACGCGGCCGTCGAGATCCACATGTACGACGCCTGAGCTGCTGCGCGACAAAACCGCCGCAAGGTTTTGCGCTTTGCTTTCAAGCTGCGTGACGTTTTCCAGCAAGCTATGGCGCACTTCGGATTCAAGATGCAAGAAGCGCGCAGTATCGGCGAGCAACGCCAGCATGGTAAGCGCGAGCGCAAGCGCGACCATAAAATTGACCAGCAGTTTCATGTCCGGCTGGAAGTATTGCAACGAAACGGCGAAGAGCCAAATGAGCGCGGCAAAGAGCAGCCATGCCCACATGGCATAACGCTGCCGCCAATAGCGATACGTGAGAAAGCCCGCAGAGATGAGCAAAAAGCCGCTGGCACAACCTGCTAAGATTTGTCGTAGCACCGCGATCGTGCTCATAGCGAGAGATGAGTTCGCGAGCGAATAACTTTCTGCAAATCCGAAACTCACCAGCGCAATGACGGCGCCGAGCAATGTCATAAACCACGGCCACAGGCGCGAACGTTTTTGTATCGTGGCAGAAAAACGCGGCGAGAAAAGCGGAAACACAAGCCAATATGCGCTCACGAGGACGAAGAAAAAAAACCGCGTCAGCTCATTGCCCAGAAATGCGAGGAGCCAATTCGGCGCGAAGAAATATGCCCACGCACTGGCCAGAGCTTGAAGGCACGCGAGAATTTGCGCGGCCGTGAGTCCGGCAAAAACGGCGCGTGGGAGCGCGCGAAAGCGGTACCAAGACAAGAGCGTTCCGAATAAGCTCAAGAATACGATTGTGATCAGCGTCGCGCCGAGGAGAGCGCCTGCATGGCTTACGGTCGCGTCCATACTTTCGAGCATCTGTTATTAAGGGAAAACGGAGTGATGGAAGTGTCGGGCGTGTTAATGCAACTCTTGTTCGATGACAATCATCAAGCGGAGGCCTATTCCAATTCCGGCAAAACGGAATCCTGTGCGCACTGGCGAAAATCCCCGGAGGGAATCTTTTGCAAATACAAAGACGGTTGATTGAGCACGTAGGCCCAAGCGGATTTTTCGCCTTCGGGCGTGCTGACCGTGATTTGCTTGCGCACGTACAAGCTGCGTTCCGGCTGCTCGGGCCAATAGCCTTCGATAAGGTCGAGCGTGTCAAAAAAAGTTTCGGGATCAAAAAGCTCATAGACCTCGCCGTAAACGACGCTGCCATTGTTGCTTTCCATCATTCCCGGAAAGGAGCCGAGGTCGTAAAGCGTGCCGCGCGTCGAGCCGGTGGTGATGAACTTGGCTTTGTTGGGGGGACTCATGAAAGTTGCGCGTTCCATGCCGCGCATCAACGAGCCGTAGACGAATAAAAGACACGCTTCCTCTGCGATTTCAGCCGTAGTAGTATCCAACGGATTCTTCCTTCCTACTTCACGTTGAGATGATCATTTCAAATAATGAAAAAAGGTAAGCATACGCTTGCACTGTGTCAAGAGGGTTGATGGTGTTTAAAAGCATGCCGGTCATGGCCTAAAAGAACCTTGCAGCTTGACTTTCGGCTTTTAGCAACATATCTTCGGCTGTAAAATTCAACAAAAGTTTGAGGCATGAGCAGGCTTATGAAAGATTTCGAGTACAAAGTTGTCATTCAAAAAAACGAGGAAGGTGACGGCTATTGGGCCTCTTGCCCGGACTTACCGGGGTGCAACGCCATCGGCGAAACGTTCTTAGAAGTGAAGCAAAACATTCATGAAGCCATAACGGGTTATTTAGAAGTCTTAGCGTCACTGCAAAAAGAGATCCCCTCACCGACAACCGACTCGGTTTATCTTGAAACAGTTGCCGTGACCGTTTGAGTTTTGCGAAACAGAGTTTCGCAAACAAGGGCGTTCCCAATCTGGAGATTGGGAACGAGAGTATTTGTATTTGCTTTTCCACCACTCCACCAATCCATTTATCCAACACTCCGCCATTCCATCACTCCAAGCTCAGAGGGTTTCCAAATCCTCTTCCAATTGCTGCATGCGGCTCAATTCGGCGTAAAGGCCATTCTGCAGCATGAGCAGATCGTGCGTGCCTTTCTCGGCGATGCGGCCGTCTTTCAAAACGATGATGAGATCGGCGTCGCGCACGGTGGAAACGCGGTGCGAGATGATAATGCTCGTGCGCTCGCGCATCACGCCGCGCAGGCCTTGCAGGATCGCGTCTTCGGTTTCGGCATCCACGGAAGACAGCGCGTCGTCGAGAATCAAAATGCGCGGCTGTCGAATGACGGCGCGGGCAATGGCCGTGCGCTGCTTCTGTCCGCCGGAAAGATTGATACCGCGCTCGCCGAGCATCGTCTCGTAGCGGTTTGAAAAACTTTGCGCCTCGTCGTGCAGCCGCGCAATCGTGGAAGCAGAAATCATGGACGTGCCGTCGCCGTTTTGCACGCCAAATTCGATGTTCTCTTTGATGGTTTCAGAGAAGAGAAAAGTTTCTTGCGGCACGAAACCGATCTCGCTTCTCAACACCTCGAGCGGGATTTTTTTGATATCGATGCCGTCAATCAAGATGCGGCCTTCAGTCGCGTCCAACAAGCGCGGAATCAAATTCACCAACGTGGATTTGCCGCTGCCGGTGTGGCCGACGATGGCGAGCGTCATGCCCGCTGGGATTTTCAAATTGAGGTTTCGCAATGCCCACGCGTTTTCATTGTAGCGAAAGCCGGTGTTTTGAAATTCGATCTCGCCGCGAATTGTGTTGATGCGATGATCGGTGTGCTCGCTGTCGCGAATCTCCGGCGCGGTTTCGAGAATGCGATTGAGGCGACCCATCGAGGCGGTGCCCTGTTGCACGACGTTGATGACCCAACCCAGCGCAATCATCGGCCAGGTGAGCATGCCGAGATAAGTAAAGAACGCGACGAATTGGCCCCAGCTCAATTTGCCGGCGATGACCTCGAGCCCGCCGATCCACAACAACAAGAGCACGCCGAAGCCGGAAAGAAAGCCCATGCCCGCCCAGAGCACGCCTTCGATTTTGCCGAGCGAGACGCTTTGCTGCATGTACGTGCGATTCAACCCGGAGAATTGTTCGATCTCGAAATCTTCGCGCAAATAAGATTTGATCACGCGAATGCCGGAGAGGTTCTCTTGCACGCGCGTGGTGATCTTGGAGAACTGCTCTTGAATGCGCTCATAGGTCGAATAAATTTTCCCCATCGTGCGATTGACGATGATGACCATGATGGGCAGCGTGAGCATGGCGACGAAGGTGAGCTTGACGTTCATGAACAGCATGAGCACGAAGGCGCCCAGCCCGACCACGACGGTGTTGGCGGAATACATGATGCCGGGCCCGAGCACGGTGCGCACGCTGTTGAGATCGTTCGTGGCGCGCGCCATCAAATCGCCGGTGGAGTGGCGATGATAAAACGAGCGCGCCAGGCTTTGCAAATGCCGGAAGAAGCCGTTGCGCAGATCGTATTCCACCAAACGCGAAACCACGATAATGGTTTGGCGCATCAAATAACGAAAGAAGCCTTCGCCCGCGGAGACCAAGAGAATCAAGCCGGCATAGCGCAGCATGCGCGCTTGGGTGAGGTCTTCTTTCAAGCCGTCGATGGCCAAACGCAACACGTGCGGCATCATCAGCGCGATGACGTTTGTGGTGATGATGAAGAAGACGCCCCACGCAACCCGGCCGCGATATTTGCGCAGATACGGCAACAGCGTTCTCAGCTCGCGCACTCCGCTGAGGCGGCCTTTCTTTTCCGGCTTGTTCTCGTTCATTTACCTTATCTCAAAAAAATTTGTGAGCGGATAAAACGGATCGAGCGGGTGATGAATCATCAGGCTAGGAGGTGCAAGCCCGCTGGAATTGGCTACCATCCCATGGGTTTTAGCCATCTTTAGATGGCTTCCACCTCGTAGCCTGATGCTTCAGCATCAGCGATGGTCGCTCTGCGCGACGATCTTTGCAATGAATAGCAGAATGCGCGCGAAGATGTGCTCGCGGTCGCGATCGACGGTGAGCACGTGATACGAATCGTGTACGAGCATTTTTTCGATGTAAGTGGAGCGCACGCGGCGCAAGAGATAATCGACGTTGCGCAAAGGGATCGTGTGATCCTGGGAAGAGTGCGCGACGAACAGCGGCATGGTTATGCGCGGAAGCTCGCGCCGCACTTCGCGCTGCAAATCGAAGAACCGGCGCGTGGCTGCGAGCGGGTACGCGAGATAACTATCGAGCACGGCGCGACCGTGATCATCATTGACGTCCGGGCCGTGCCTTTTGCGGCGCGTGAGATTGAACGGCGTAATCAAGCGAATGCCGTGCTCTTTCCACCACGGCAGCTTGAGCGCCGGCGCAAGCGCAACCACGCCCGCGAAATCGAAATTTGCAGCCAAGTGCAAAGCCAACACGCTGCCCATCGAAAGCCCGATGACGATTTGCTGTTGCGACTCAGCTTGCAATACGCACAGCGCCGCTTCGACCGTCGTGATCCAATCGCGATACGAGACTCGCAACAATTCGTCAGGGTGGGTGGCGTGGCCGGGCAAAAGCGGAAGGTCAACGCGATAGCCGCAACCGCGCAGCGTTTCGGCGAGTCCGGCCATTTCGGTGGGACTGCTGGTGAAGCCGTGAATGAGCAAACAGCCAATCTCTTCCGGTCGTGTCATTGGCGCGCAATATAAATTCAAAAAGCCCAAAAGTCAACGCCGCTCGCCAACAAGGCAAAACGATGGCTGGCAAAACTATTTTTAAATCGTTTTGTCAGAAATAGTTTTGTCGTTTGTTTCTGCTCTGGAGGGTTACTGGCCTCGTATTGCATTAGTAAAAGTTGACCGAGTCACGTTTACAAGATACGCCACCGGTTGTCCTTCACGTTGATGAAAGACGCGCAGCGTATCAACTTCGGCACGGGCGTATTCAACCGCCGCAAAAAAATCTTCGCGCGCGCCGGGCACATACGTGTATTCCGGCGCGTGCAAAAGAAACACGTGGGTGGAATCAAAAAGCTGCGCGAGTTGTTGCGGCGTGCGGCGCGTCGTTTCGTAGTTGCGAATCGTGCGCACCGGCTTTTTCGTAAGCGAAAGAATATTGGCATTGAAGCCCCAATCCATGCACACGATCGTGCGCTCGGGATGTTGATCGGCCTCGGCGATGATTTCGTAAATCGCCTCGGACCACACGCCGCGGCCGCCGGTTTGTTGCAGGAGGAGATGATAAGCCAGGATCGGTTTCGCCATAGCCACCACGATGACGAGCAGCACAGCCGCCAATATTTTTTCCAACACACGCGCTGAAAAGCGAAAGATGACGCGCTGCCGTCTCAATATTTCAAATATAAAAAACGCAACGAGAATGTGCGGGAAGGGATATAAGATCAATAGTTGATGCCCGCGATGCAAGGTCGGGGTGAAACAGGTGAAGAACAAAAGCGCAGTCATCATGGCCAAAAGAAAAACCATGCTGCGCGTCACGCGCACGCGCGCAAAAAGTCTCATCGCGGTTGTCGCAGCAAAGTAGACGAACGCCAACGGCGCGAGCCACGACAGCGGCGAGCCGGAAAAATGCCAACCTCTGGTTTGATACGTATTCTCGCCGGCAATGAAATGATTGAGGTACCCGCCGTTCAACACCTCCGTCAACATCTGCAAGCGCAAATAGAGATTGCCGAAGAAATTGAGATTATCCGCGCCGCCGGAAGTTTGCCGAAAGCTGCCCGCCATCGGTGAAAACGTGCCACCGAATGTTGCGAGGTTGAAGGCAATGAAAATCGCTGCGCCGAGCGCGAACGCGAGAGCGCCGAGCAACCAATTTTTGTTTCGCGCCAAACGTTGCTTCACTTCTTCCCAGCTCGCTTTGCCATATGCGAGGAGCAACGCCGGCACGAGCGAAAGTGGAATCCACAAAAAGCTCGCGCGGTCGGTGATGCCCAAGCCGATAAGAAACGCGCCGAGATAGAGCCAACGGACTTCATGTTCTTGCCACCAACGCAGCAACGCCCACAAACCCGCGCCTTTCAACGCCATCATCAAGCTCACCGCAACATAATCATTGTGCGTGTATGCGATGAAACTCGCATCCAGCGCGAGCAAAATGCCGCTTACGCACGCGATTCCCGTTCGTCCAGTCAAACGCCGCGTGAATGCGATGAAGAACAGCAGCGCAATCATCGCGAGCACGGTCGACGAGCCGCGCACGGTCGCGACATTGATGCCCCACAACGCAAACGCCGGCAGCGTTATGTAGGTCCGCAAAAAGCTCGTGTAGTAATTGAACATGAGCGGCAGCGGTTGCCCGAAGACATGCACGACCGAAGGATCGAGCTTCACATAATCCGTGTCGTATTGTTGCTTGAGTAAAGCGGCCGCGGGCGGAACATAATAAAACTCGTCATATTGCAGGCCAGGCAGATCAAGATTGGGGAGCGTCGCGCAAAGAAAAAGCGCGGCGGGAAACAAGAAGCAGAATAGAGTTCGCAAATGAGGTACACGTATCATGCGCGCGACTCAATAAGAGAAGTTGGCGAGGAAGCGCTTGCGAGATGCGGTTGGCAAGCCATGGCTGTGAAATGAAGCAAAGAAGCCGCCTCACCAATTCCCCCCTCGAGGGGGGTTCGGGGGGAGTTGACGGCGCTATCACCGACGCAAGAACGTGCAGAGTGTAAAAAATTGAAGCGTGACGCGATGAATTTGAGTGAGGAACCAAACGATGAAAACGCCCTGCGACTTTCCCTCAAATGGGGAATAGGCATTTGCTCTTTACTTGGCTCGACACCTAAGGGCTTTCGCGCGAGCGCCAGCAACGAAGTGCCGAAGGGAAAAGAGAAGTAGCGCAATGCAAAACGCTCGCTAGCAAAGAGCGTTTGCAAGGGCCGATTCAAAAACGAGAGGTTGCGATCGAAGTCGGTGCGCAGGTTGGTGTGGCCGTTTTGGTTTGTTGAGCCCGTGAAAGCTCGCAACGTTTTGGTTGCGAGGCGCGTGAGCGCAATGGCCGGAAAGAGCCACGTGTTGAAATATGAAATGCGCTCCAATTGCAAGCCAGTTGTGGAGATCGTACGGCGAAGCTGTGCGGCATGATAGCGGCGATAATGTTGGTTCAACACGTCGTGCTCGCTCCACAAAAACATAAAGGCGGGCACGGTGATGATCACCCAGCCGCCGGGTTGCAATTGTGCGAGATAATTTTTCATGACGGCCGCGTCCTCGGGCACGTGCTCGATCACGTCGAAGAAGGCCATGCCCTCGAATTGTGTTTGCCGCCATGCAGAGTCGCTATCCAAATAAACGTGCGCAAATTTTTTCTGCGCGCAAAGCTTCACGGCTTCGGGGGAGTTATCAATGCCCCATGCCTCACCGAATTGCGACAACACCGGCAGCATCGCGCCGGTGCCGCAACCGATTTCAGCAATGCGCAGGGGCTTGCTCGTTGTCAAATATCTTTGCAGCACATCGGCGATGATGCGCCGCCGCGCCACGAACCACCAATGCGTGGCTTGAATTTCAGAGAAGAGTTGATAGACTTCGTGTTCCATTACGCAGCAGGTTTTAATAAACGAGAAATTTCTAGCGCCGTCCCACTGCACTGTCATTCTGAAAGAATCTTTCCTCGAACTCGGTACGAGTCTCAAAACTAGATTTGTTCCGAGCACGAGGGAAGGTTCTTACAGAATGACATTTTAGGAGTGGTTCACACAAATGACAAACGCTGTCATCACTTCGATACACTTTGCGACAACTTCGGCACGATGTCCGGCAAGGAGGGAATCTCTGCGGGCCGATATTTTGTGACGGGTTTGAGCTGCCGCGCGCTGCGCCAAATGCGCATGAGCGTGCGCAACGTGCGCGGGATGTCGCTCGGCCGCACCGTGCTGTGCCCGGCCGGGCGCGGATAGTGCCGCACCCCGACTTCGTTGATGCGATAGCCGAGGCGCTTCGCCTTCAAAATGATTTCCGTGTCGATGAAAAAATCGCCCGACTCGAGTTGCATGACGTCGAAAATTTCGCGGCGAAAGAGTTTGAACGAGCAATCCACGTCGTGCAAGCGGATGCGAAAGAGCAAACGAATGAGCAGATTGTAGCCCCATGATAAAAACAAGCGCAGCGGCAGATCGTAACGATAAATGCGAAAGCCGACCACGAGCTCGTACGAGTCGATAATCGGCAGAAGATACTTCAACTCCGAAACGTCGAATTGATTGTCGGAGTCGGTGTAGAAAACCAAGTCGTATTTCGCGCTGTGATAGCCGGTGCGCAGCGCCACGCCGTAGCCGCGATTGCGCTCGAAGTCGATCACGCGCAAGTTCGGATGGCTTTCCGCCAGCTTGCGGCACTTCGCCAAAGTTTGATCTTTACTGCCGTCGTTGACGACGATGACTTCGTGCGGTCGCTGCAATTGTTCGAGCACGGTCAAGCAGCGTGTGATCGCAGTGGTGATGTTGTCTTCTTCATTATAAGCCGGCAAAACGATGGAGATGCCGTAGGGGTAACTCGCTGCTTCGTTCATTTAGATCTTTGGATTGATGGATTGATGGAGTAATGGGGTTTTCATCACTCATGTTTTTTATGGAGAGCATAATAGCTAGCGCCGCAACGAAATGCAAGGCGGGCGTTGCTCGAGTTGCAATTTTTCAAGAATCTTTTTGCCATTTCTTCGGAGCGCGCGCGAAGCCGCGCAGCAAAGCGGAGACGACTCTCCCATTGCCTTTCAACAACTCTTTCATCACAAACGCGAAAGCCAAGCCCGCGATGCACCACGGCATCGTGAGCCAGTGATACCATCTCGCATAGCGTTTGAAAAAGATGAGACTGTGCTCCACTTTCAGCTTGGTTTTGAACGGCGTCATGCCGCCGCCGCTGGAAGAAGAGACTTTGTGCCAGACTCTCGCTTGCGGCACATACACCAAACGATAACCCGCATGCCGTGCGCGCACGCACAAATCCGCGTCTTCGGAATAAGCCGGAAAGTAAATGGGATCGAACATGCCGATGCGTTCAAGCGCTTCGCGGCGAATGAGCATGGCGCAGCCGGTGAGGTAATCCGCGTCTTCGACGCGATCGTATTGCCCGCGATCAACCTCGCGAATGCCGCGATGCGCCGTGAGCCCCGCCCAAAAATTGATGCGCCCGCCCGCGAACCAAATCGTTTCGGGTTGATCGTGATAATAAATCTTCGGGCCGATGATTCCAATCTTGGCATCCGAGGTCGCGACAGCCATCATGTGCGTCAACAAATCCGGCGCAACGGCGATGTCGTTGTTCAAGAGCAGCACCCACTCCGCGCCGTGCTGCAATGCGTAGCGTATGCCCACGTTGTTGCCTTCGCCGAAGCCGAGGTTTTTTTCATTCTCAATGAGAAGGACGTCGGGGAATTGCTCTCGCATTGCGGCCTGGCTTCCATCCATGGAGCCGTTGTCCACAACCGTAATTTTGAAATTGGAGTACGTGATTTGCTTGACCGAAGCGAGAGTTTCGAGCAAAAGCGGTTTGCCGTTGAAGTTTAAAATGATGCCGTAAACGAGGGGAGTGCTCATTGCAATGACAAGGAAGATGATTCCAAACCTTTTTGCAAAGTAAAGAGGTTGCAAGAGATTTGCAAGTGTGGCGAAGTTGCAAGGTGGACAAAACGGGGCAAACGAGAGGAGAGCGCCGATACAAAACGGTCAACCGATGTGGATTCATTGCCACATCGGTTGATTGTGATCATAAATCCGTGATGAGCGCAGCGGCGTCAATCCATGCTGCTTTCCAACTCGAAAAGGTTTGGCCGCCGTACGACTTTGGGACCGCCGCCTTTGCTACCAGTGCTTTCATCACCAGCTTTGATGTTCGTTTTGACTTTCATGCGTTTTGCTTCTTCTGTTTTGATGAGACCGAAAACGAAGGGAAATTTCTGAGCTTGCAACGTGGACGATACGCCGCCTGAAACTGCGTGAAGATTACGGTCCGCCGCCGCCTTTCGGTACTGATTCTTCTCCAGCGCGGATATGCGTTTTGACTTTCATGGGTTGTACTCCTTCTGCTTTGGTGAGACTGCAAACGAAGGGAAATTTTTGAGCTTGCTACGCGGACGATGCGCCGTTTGAAACTGCGCGAAGATTACGGTCCGCCGCCACCCGTTCCACCACCACTCTGTCCTTCTCCGGCGCGAATATGCGTTTTGACTTTCATGGGTTTTTCTCCTTCTGCTTTGGTGAGATCGAAAACGAAAGGAAATTTCAAAACTTGCTGCGAGTACAATACAACGCCTGAAACTGCGCGGGAGATTACGGTCCGCCGCCGCCCGTTCCACCGCCGCTACTCTCTCCTTCTCCGGCGCGAATATGCGTTTTGACCTTCACAGGTTTTACTCCTTCAGCTTTGGTGAGACCGAAAATGAAGGGGAATTTAAAGCTTGCTGCGAGTACAATACAACGCCTGAAACTGCGCGGGAGATTACGGTCCGCCGCCACCCGTTCCACCGCCGCCTGTCTCTCCTTCTCCAGCGCGGATATGCGTTTTGACTTTCATGGGTTTTATTCCTTCTGCTTTGGTGAGGCCCAAAATGAAGGCGAATTTAAAAGCTTGCTGCGAGTACAATACAACGCCTGAAACTGCGCGGGAGATTACGGTCCGCCGCCACCCGTTCCACCGCCGCCTGTCTCTCCTTCTCCAGCGCGGATATGCGTTTTGACTTTCATGGGTTGTACTCCTTCTGCTTTGGTGAGACTGCAAACGAAGGGAAATTTTTGAGCTTGCTACGCGGATGATACGCCGCCTGAAGCAGCGTGAAGATTACGGTCCGCCGCCGCCTTTGTGGCCTGTGGACTCATCGCCAGCGCGGATGTGTGTTTTGACTTTCATGGGTTTGCTCCTTCTGCTTTGGTGAGACCGAAAAAGAAGGGGAATTTTTGAGCGTGCTACGCGGACGATACGCCGTCTGAAACTGCGTGAAGATTACGGTCCGCCGCCACCGCCCTTGCTAGAACCTTCTTCTCCAGCTTTGATGTTTGTTTTGATTTTCATGGGTTTTACTCCTTCTGCTTTGGTGAGATCGAAAACGAAAGGAAATTTCAAAACTTGCTGCGAGTACAATACACCGCCTGAAACTGCGCGGAAGATTACGGTCCGCCGCCACCCGTTCCACCGCTGCTACTCTCTCCTTCTCCGGCGCGAATATGCGTTTTGACTTTCATGGGTTTTACTCCTTCACTTTGGTGAGACCGAAAACGAAGGGAGTTTCTAAGCTTGCTACGCAGACGATACGCCGCCTGAAACTACGCGAAGATTACGGTCCGCCGCCGCCTTTGTCAGAGGTCTCGTCCCCAGCCTTGATGTGCGTTTTGACTTTCATGGGTTTTACTCCTTCTGTTTTGATGAGACCGAAAACGAAGGGAATTTTTGAGCTTGCTTCGCGGACGATACGACGCTTGAAACTGCGTGAAGATTACGGCCCGCCGCCACCACCTCCTCCTCCGCTACCAGTGCTTTCATCTCCAGCTTTGATGTTCGTTTTGACCTTCATGCGTTTCACCTCCTTTGCGCTTGTTCGTGCTGGGGCGATTTCTATTGCTGCTATTCATGGCATAAAATCGCCCCATATGTTTGATACTCGTGAAAACGCTCCGGCCAAATTACGGCCCGCCGCCGCTAGTTCCACCACCACCGGAGCCAATGCCTTCTCCGGCGCGAATATGCGTTTTGACTTTCATGGGTTTTTCTCCTTCTGCTTTGGTGAGATCGAAAACGAAAGGAAATTTCAAAACTTGCTGCGAGTATAATACACCGCCTGAAACTGCGCGGAAGATTACGGTCCGCCGCCGCCCTTGCCAATGTCTTCTTCCCCAGCCTTAATGTTCGTTTTGACTTTCATTGTTTCTGCTCCTTCTGCTTTGGTGAGACCGAAAACGAAGGGAAATTTCTGAGCTTGCAACGTGGACGATACGCCGTCTGAAACTGCGTGAAGATTACGGTCCGCCGCCGCCTTTGCTAGGAACTTCTTCTCCAGCTTTAATGTTCGTTTTGACCTTCATGCGTTTCACCTCCTTTCGGGTTGGGTTCGCAATTCAAGTTGCCTTCCCTTTGGAATGGCTTTAGCTGATTTGAGCTATCAAGCTGCAAATTGCTTCTCAAGCTCAATCCATGCTGCTTTCCAGGCCAAAGAGATTGACACGCCGCACGACGAGCAGGTTGTAAATGCCCGCGGTGATCGTGCCAACGATGAAGCCCGCCAAGAACACCCACTCCGCTGCGAACGGCGCAACAAAATCTCTCACCGCCGCGCTCGGCGGGAACCTGCTGATGAGCCAAAAGAGTAGCACCAACGCCACGCCGAGCGCAAAGCCAAAGGCGAGAGTTAATAAACCTTGCGAACGCACGGCAATGCCGCCAAACCGAGGATCGTCTTCGGGAGGAGGGCCACTGCCTCCACCGCCTGTAGTTCCCTCGGCTGCAATATCCAATTGAGTGCTCATGAGGAATCTCCACTGGTCGTTATTGTTGAAATTCCATAGTGAATAGTACTGGACTGCCCCAGAAATAGGGGTGGGGTTGTTTATAGTAACTGTGTCTTTGCAATTTCTCAATGCCCTTAAGTTGACATTCTCGCAACGCAAGCGTAGAATTGCGCGTCGCTAACCACGAAGCCAGAAAATCTTGCGCCTGTGAGAGAGCTTGGCTGGCATTTATCTCCCATAAATTGCCAAATACGTTTTGAGCTCCCAATAATAAAAACAATTGGCTCAGGCCCCAAATGCCGGTTCCTTTATAAAGTTTGCCGGCAGCGGTTTCACAGCCGACTAACATCACCATTTTTGCGTCAAGCCGTTTTATTTTTTCGAAATCAGAGAATGACAACCTGACGTTCTTTGATGTGGAGGGCTGCGGTGTTTTAACGGATAGTTCAAGGTAAGATCGTTCAGGAAACTTCGGATTGCTTGAACCATGCCCAACGAAAATATAGACCTGATAATCCTCTTGTAGTTTCACCAGCACCTCGTCTTTGGTAAATGTGCTATCGCGGACTTTCAACTCTTCAACCAACGGAAACATGGTTTTGACTTTGGCGACAAATTCTTCCGCACCGGGGAACTGCGAGTCAACACTGATGAGAACACGTTCGACATTAAACTCATCCATAAAGTTTGCCGAATCCCTAGAATGCAAGAACCCGGCGCTCGGAAGAGTGATCAGGGTAAATTGATTGGCGATGAAAGTCCGCCAATCCGAGGCCTTTGCAATAAGCGTTGCAAATGGCACTTCAAAAAGAAATTCATCCGGAACAATATAGAGAAACTTAACTTGCTGTAAGCGGGGTTGTAACGCTGGCCATCCCAAAAGATACTCGTACAGTCTTTGACAGAGTTCAACGGTGCCGGCATAATGCGAGCGCACCTTATCGGCATCATAATGCCGCATAATATGATGGGTTCTGTTCAGGAAATCCTTATAGGCCTCAACCGTTTTCTTTAATTCGTCAAGCTTGATGCTTTTAGACAAAACCTGGACTCCTTTCTGATCGACTACAAAAGCGTATAATGTATCTTGGGTTACCATGTAATCGATGATAAGGCTATTCTCATCGACGTTAGCCAATAGGGCGTCGAGATTAAGATGTTTTCGAAAAACCGTGTGGCTGCTCTTGCTGCCGGGCTCGGCTTGTAGTTGGCTCTTAAGAGCATATCCTTTTGCATGGTCAAGCTTGACAAAAGCCGAGTCGAAACGTTGAGCGGCGATTTCATAGAAAACGGCGTTTTTGAGATGATCGTAAACTCTCTGACGATACGCCATCAGACGATCTGCACTATTAAAGCGCGAACTCATAGCTTCGATCTCGAGCAGCAAACGATTTGAGCTTTCTACGGCGCGCGCATTATCGCCTTCGATATAATTAATCTTCGTCATTAGCCCTCTGGCATCAATGATTCTCTCGTCATCGCTTAACTCTACAGCCAACAAATCTATTTCTGATGCCAAGATTTTCGCCTCATGAAATTTTGATAGACCGATCAAGCATTCGACAAGATCAATTCTCGTTCCCAAAGCGAGCCGCAAAAAACCGTTGCGGCTAAAGATTGAATCGGCTTCCTGGAAGCATTTTCTTGCGGTACCGTATTTTCCGGCTTTTTTATATCTATTGCCGAAATTACGCAAAAGTTCGGCTTCTCGAGCAGGCATACTTGCAAACCTCGCCAAACTTCTTGCTTCACTGATCATTTGTTGGAATTGCACAGAATCATTTTTCGCTGTCATAATGTCGGCGATATTATTCATGATCCTGACGCGTGTGCTAAGATCCGGCCCGGAGGCCCGGAACAAAGATTTTGCCTGGTTATAATAGTCAAGTGCCGCTTCATATTCGCCCAGTCGCTCAAACAAGACCCCAAAGCTGTTCAGGCACATTATCAGATTAAATGTATCCCGCGTTGCTTCAGCTATCGGAAGTGCGTTTTTAAGTTCTTTCTCGGCCTCTTCAAATTTCACCGTAGCTCTGAAAATATCTGATTTCAGCCTGCACAGTCGGATTTTATCTTTATCAGGAAGCCTATGCGTTTGAACCCATTCACAGATCGCTAGCGCCTCCTCGAACTCTCCCAATTCGACGAGCACCTTGCCTTTACCCAGCAACCCAGTAATGATAAACCACTCCATTGTGACGATGGATTTGTTTTGCTCGGCCTTATTGATTACCGCATCATAACCTCGAAGAGCATCTTGATTTTGTCCTCGATCGGCAAGCGTTTCCGCCTGAAGATAGATCAAACCAATTGATCTGTTGTGATATTTTATTTTTTCTGTTTGAGGTAATGCCCTTTGCGCCAACTCCCAAGAGAGCTCATACATTGAGCGATGAAAGTACAATATCCATTGCAACCGTTGCAAGATATCAAGCTGAACGCGAAGATCCTTTGTGTGCTTGAGAAATTTTAGGCCTAATGAAGCGTAAAGCTCCGCAACCTCGAACTGGTTTTCTTCTCCATGAAAATGTCTGCAAAGATTTTCCGATCTTTTCGCTTTCAACCAAAAGATGGCATCTTCTTTCGTAAACGCGCTTGCTGCCTCAGTAAACGGCACCCAATAATTTGCCTGCGTTCCAGCATCGACGGTCTGGGCCACGATTTTGGCTTGACCAATGATTTCCTGTACCGTTTGATTCTCCTCGCGGACACGAGCAATAGCAGCCAATTGAAGCAAGTCTTGTAAGTGGCTCTCCAATTTATAGACGTTGGTATCAGCTACCATCCCATTTGTATAAGCTGCCGGATTGATCTTGGTGGTCAAAATGATCGCTAATTCTCTATCGACCCGCTGGCGAATACTATCCGGAACCTCCAGATTTAAATAATACTGCTCCAAACGATCAATCACTCTCGCCGTATCTGCCGCGGTCTTGGCAAACAAGAGCTGCTTCTGCAGATCAACAAGAGTGACTTCGCGGTTGAGCCACCAATAGGCCGCAGCGGCCAAGCCGGCAACAATAATCAATCCCGCTATCGTATATTTTTTCATAAAGCCAGAGAGGTTGAAACGTTCGGATTTCTTATCGAATCATCACTCTAAAAAATCACTGCCGCACAGCCGTCGAATCCGGATCCTTTGGCGGCGGGAAATTGCCGTTGTCGCCTTTTTTAAGCGTGCTAACGCCGTAGAGCAGCATGCTCACCATCACGGCGATAGCAGCCCAACGGCCGATGAACGACGGATTCGTGAGACGGCCCTTCGTCAACACCGGAACAGTTTGCACCTGCACTCGGAAGTAGTTTCCCAATGCGCTCACGAAGCCTTTTAAACCTTCCCAACTACTCGGGATTTGCAGTATACCGCCCTGGTGCAACGCAAGATTGCGGCGCGCGGACCAGAGTTTGTGCAGCGCGTCGAATTGCGCACGATACGGCTCAATAATCTTGTTCGCCTGCCGCGTGGTTTCCTCGATCAAATGATCAAGCTCCTCGCGCGGCGTGCCTTGCTGCCTTCGCTTGGGAGGGCGGAACTGCGAGCGGCTAGCATTGGGATCATCGCCGGTCTTGGGCTTGCCCGCACCATCTTTCGGGCCTTGATTGTCGGGATTGGTTTTGATCGGTATCGGAGGAAGGCCGCTGACATGACTTCTGCGATGCACAAATTCCAAGCGCAGCGCAATCAGGCTGTCGTAATTATCCAAGTCTTCACGATCGAGATCGGGAATGTGTTCGAGCACCAAACGGCGGAAGCTGGGGTGCAAGGGCATCATGGCTTTATCTCCGAAATATGGAATGAGGCTAAAAGCTTTGGCCCGCGAAACACACGAAATACGCTAAAAATTTTTCGCGTCTTTTCGTGTGTTTCGTGGGCCTCAATACGAAGGTGATTACGTCGAAGCCGGGTCAGGCTCAATTTGATGCTCGCACTTGGCGGGCCGCGAAACTTTGGCCATCATCCGGTCATAAATGAATGAACTGAGCAATTCATCGAACCGATAGAATCCGGTAATGTCGCGGTCCATCAAACACGGCGTGTTCTTATCGAACTTGTCCGGGAAATAGCCGGTCCATTCTTCTTCCGCTGAGGGGTGCGCCAAATCCGAATGGTATTGCACGCAGTTGTATTCCGCGAAAACTTTCGGAACGGGAACCGGTTCGGTTGCATCAATATTGCGATCGATGCGATTGACGAAGAAGTGCTCTTCTTGCGTGCAGGTTTCCTCGCTTCCAACTTTTGCCAGAATGAAGCAATCGACATATTCATCTGCGATAGTGCCATGAAACGCGGAGGACATCGCGTGCGCGAACTCATGGATGTAAGTTTTGTGGCGCGCGCTGACCACGTTGAGAGCAACACGGCCGGGACGCGTGGGGCAATAATCATGTATGGTGCGATAGCCGGGCGGGGGGGGATTGGTTCGGTTCGTCAACTCCGGGTAAACAATATCGAACTGCGCCGTGATGCACTTGTGCTCTTCCGAGGGTTCTCCCTCATCCGCCGAGACCTCGCAAGGCGCGGCTTTGAAGGAGAAACATTTTCCGGCGCGGTCGGTCGGGTTGAGCAATACGGTTTCTTCTTCGTGCTCGATCCAATCCGAAAAATGCGCCGTGGAGCGCGTGTTTGTGGGCGAAGCGGTGAGGCCGAAAATAATGTCAACCTCATCGGCGTCGAAAGCCGGCGTCACGCTGCCCCATGATTCCCCGAGCATTCTTTCGAAGTTCTCAAACATCCGCCGCATGGGATCAATGAGATTATTCTCCACCGGTTCGCCACTTTGATCAACCAGTTCTTTTTGAAATTCCTCGACCATGCCATATTCCGGCCCGCTCGCGGCGGCGAGCACGGGATTGAAAACCGTGACCACGCGCACGCGGCTCCAAATTTCGGGGCGGCCGATGACCGGGTCGGTTTCCAGACTGAAGAGCGCGCGATCAACGGCGCGCAAGAACAAGTCGCGATCGCGGATGATGGGATCGGGTTCATATCCCTCTGCGCGGGTTTCATCGCCGCCGCGTTTGCGGATTTTGGGATTGGCGACGAACGCAATTGTGTAGGGATGCGGCGGCGGGCTTTTTAATTTATATTGATAGAGCCGCCGTTCTTCTAAATGCGGATTGCGCGCAAAGAGTTCGTACAGCGCATGTTCCGATGCGGCTTCGGGCGATTTGATGATGTTGACGTTCCTGCGGGTATCATAAGCAAAAACGATTTTGATTTTCTTTTTCTCAAAGAGATGGAAAAAGAGAAAGAGCAAATCGTTGTAGAAAATGGCGAAGCCGGCGCCGAAGCAATAGCCCAGGAAATACCAATGGCAGCCGGTCATGAGCATGTTGGCAAAAACGCTGCCCGACGGGCCCGCCAAGCTCGAGAGCAGCCAGAAGAGGAGTGTGAGGAAAATGAGCGCTCCGCCAAAGTAGGTCATGAGCGCGAACCAGAGAAAAGCGAAGACGCTTTGGTAGAGATGGGCGAGGGTAAAATTGTAGAAGAGATTTCCAGTGACGAACAGCAGGCCGAAAGTCAACCCGAGCAAGTGCGCGCGCAGATTTTTGGTCGGAGGGACGCGACGAACTTGAATGATCCGCTCGGGCCGGAACAGGCTCACGACGAACAGGATGATACTGACCATGAACTTCCTCCCGCGAAATTGGGAACGAGCTGCTTCAGGTTTTGTGCCGCATCGCAACCATCATCCTAAAAGAGGCTCTGTCCAAGGGCACACTCTATATGCAAAGCTATTCTTTAAATTGCCACTCATTTTTAACGAGGCTTTCCGCGGCGCCCTTCCATTCTTCGTCGGTTTCCAACGCGAGATACTCTTGCATGATTTTAACGGCTTCCTCCCGCGCGCCGGTCTCGGCTTTGGTCAAGGCGAGATTATAACGCGCCTCCAAAAACTTGGGGTCGCGCGCGATCGCGGCGGAGAAATATTTTTCGGCCTCGGCCCAATCTTGCTTTTGAAAATGATAAACGCCGAAGTCATTCAGCAAGCCGGCAGAGCGGTCTGCGAAGGGAGCGAGCTCGCGCAGCAAAGAATCGGCGCGCTCATGTTTTCCTTCAATCAGAAAAATCTTTGCGAGTTGCTGCTTCGCCGGTATGGAGGAAGCGCCGTTCTGGATCGCCTGGGTCGTGAGCTTTTCTGCGCGCACGGAGTACTTTTCTTCTTCCTCCGGGCCCATCAATATACTGATTCCGCTCGAACCGTAACCGCCGGAGAGCCGGGCATATTTGTAAAAGACGGTGTGCTCTTTCTTCAACAACTCCGCCGCTTGCTCAAGCTTATAATCTCTCTGCACGTAGCGCCACCCCGCTCTTCCACCCAGTGCGAGGAGAATGACGAGCGCGGCAAATGCCGGCACTCGAGGCCAGGGATTAAGCAGCCAATCCAACAAACCCAGAGGCCTTTTTCTATAAACCCGCTCTGCTTCATAAGCCTCTTCTTCGACCAATTCATTCTCAGAATTTTTTGCAGGCTCCGAGCGTGGATTCAACTCTTTTTCATACCCCAAAATTTTCGCGATCTGCTCTTCCGGGCTTAGTGTGAGCAGCTTTGCCACTTCCAGCTCTTCCGCCTTTGTGAAAGGCACGGCTTCATTGCGGCGTATACTGGCGACCACTTGAAAACAAAGCGGGCACTCGTTCAAATGGCGCTGAATTTCCGCGGCCTCCGCCGGCGCGATTTCGTCCTCGAGGTATTTTAAGAGAAGGTCATCGCTGACGCAATCTTCGCGGGAAGAATCTTCCACGAGGCTTCTCTGCAAAATATCATTCGTCATGAGTAAAACGACTCCTTGAAATTAGTCTCTGTGAAAACCCTCCACCAGCGACAGGGCTTGCGCGTTGGCGTTTTCCCGTGCGGCAGCGCGAGGGGGCTGTTCCAACCCCGTGTGCTTCAGGACGATTCGTATGGCGATGATCTCGAGATATTTGATCGTAGAGGCTTCGCTCCGGTCTTGGAACACTTGCAACGCTTCGTCGGACTGCGCGAACAGCTTGCGATAAACTTGTATGAGCAATGCTTCTAATTTCCCCAAACCCAGGCACCCGCTGCGCCGTTTCAATTCCCGCGCGAGCACTGCGACGAGGTGCTCATGAAAGCGTTGAATAAACTTCACCCACAGCTTGAGATCATGAGAGTCCTGTGCAGGCGACCGGATCAACTCTTCGTTTGCTCTCGTGGTGGATTTCATGCTTTGCTCACACACACTTCATGCAGCAATAGGAAGGGCACTACACTAGCGCAACTTCGTTCTTTATTCGCTTTTTTACAAGAGACCCCCAAACGCGGATTTCCTCTCAACTATTCTTGCGGTCAACCTTCGCTCTTCAAACACTTCTGCAAGCGCTTTTTAATCACCGCAATGATGCCGAAAGTGCGTTGAAAGGACAGTCGCACGTCGGGCAACATGGCGATGCTCTCCGCGTTCATTTCTGCATACAGATAGTATTTAAAAATCAGAACGTCTCTCGCGCCGCTGCGAAAAGCTTTGCAGATGCGTTCGAGACACTGCTCGATCGACAAGATCAACACGATCCGGTTCTCATCATCAAGTGTGGCGAAATTCGGCGACAACTCGACGGCATCCTTTATTCGCCCGGCCGCGATCTCCCAATCCAGGTCCCGGCGTTTCTGCGAAGAAGGCCGCTTTTTCGCCTGCGCTTCACGATAAGAATTGAGCGCAACGCGCGTGGCCGCTATCGCGAGGTATTTTATAATCGCATTTTCATAGCGGCCTTTAAATTTTTTGAGCGCCTGCGCGTCGTTTTTGACCAGCTTGGCATAAACTTCCTGCGCCAAATCTTCCGTGTGGAGCGCGCCTTCGCGATGTCCGATTTGTTGGCAAGTGCGCAGAATCGTCAAGCTGATATACTTGTGAAACCGGCGATAAAATTCGCGCCACGCCGGTTCGTTGCGGGGTTCGTTTGACAGGAGCCGAATGAGTTGGTTATGACTGAAGTCTTTCAGGTTCATGTCCGTCCGTCGCGCCTCGGGAGCGTTGTCTAAAAGCAAGGTCATGTTCGTATCTCACTTTCGCAGAATCGGGTTTTCCGCGGCGGGAGTGAAGTATAATGAAGCTGATGAAGGAGGCCGGCGCCTATGAGTTCAATGTCAACGCATAGCGCGGTCTTTTATGGGACATCTCAAGCGGGACTCCAGAAAGGGTTCTGGAGCGTGTGCTTTTCGTGTATCATCTAAGCAATAGACACGAAGGCCAAGTCTTTTCTCTCAAAATTTTTTGTTTATACGAACCTCTGCAAGAAAAAAATTGCGCGTGAATGCTCCTCCGCGCCAATTATTGGGAGAGCAGCAACGGCCGCAACACTTTCCACACATTTTCCGCGACCTTTTTGTGCCCTTCGGCGGTGGGATGAATGCCATCAGGCAGATTTAATTCCGGCACGCCGCCGACGCCGTCCAAGAGAAAGGGAATGAGCGCCGCCCGGTTTTGTTTGGCTAATTCCGGGAAGAGCCGTTGGAACTGCTGCCGATATTCGACGCCGAGATTGGGCGGAACCATCATGCCCGCGAGCACGATTTGGGCCTGCGGGTTTTTCTTTTTCGTTCGGGTGATGATCTCTTGCAAGTTGCGGCGCGTGTCTCCCAGCGCAATGCCGCGCAGCCCGTCGTTCGCGCCCAATTCCAAAACCAGAACCTTGATCTTGCGATTGAGCAGCCAATCAATTCGGCGCAAGCCGCCCGCGCTGGTTTCGCCGCTCAGTCCGGCATTGATCACTTGATACGGTAACTTCAGCGTGTCAAGCTTCTGCTGAATCACCGCTGGAAACGCTTGCGAAGGATCCAAGCCAAAGCCCGCAGTGAGGCTGTTGCCAAAGAAGAGAATCGTTTTGGGGGAAGATTTTGTTTTGGAGCTATCGGAGGTTACCGTAGTGTTCATTGAGAAAAAGTTTTCAAAGCCAATTCCCCCATTGAGGGGGGTTCGGGGGGTGTTCTTCGCCGCGTCGATGCAATTCAACTTCATCATCACACGCGCAAAGCTTTCGCCGTTTTGATCTGCGCCTGCGAACGACACCTCTCCGGCCCCGCTCAATGGGGGAGTTGATTCTGCAAGCCCTTCGCTCGTCATTATACATAAGCCGAAACAAAAAAGAAAAAACCTCATCCCACAAGGGCGGGACAAAAACGCAAAGAGCCCGCAAAGTTTTTTCTTTGCGGTGCCTTTGCGGCTCTGCGTCTTTGCGTGAAGGTTTTTGCTTTTTTTACGCTGATTCAACTTTAGCGCGATCACCAAAAATTCCCGAACTTGTTTTCGCATCTTCAACTCTGGTTTTGTACATTGCATCCCTATTACCGCTTTTCCGTTTGAGAAGTTTCAAAAAGCACGTAGCGCAGACTTCCAGCCTGCAAACGAAGCAGGCAAGATGCCTGCGCTACTAAATCTTCACACTCAACTGAAAGCCCGTTATGTCCTCTCCTATTTTAGAAGTGCGGCACCTCACGCGCACCTATCGCAGCGGCGACCGCATTTTGACCGTGCTCAAAGAAGTCACCTTCGCCATTCCCACCGGCTCGACGTGCGCGATCGTCGGGCCTTCGGGCAGCGGTAAAACCACGCTCTTGGGATTGTGCGCCGGGCTCGATCGCGCCAGTTCCGGCTCGGTCGTTTTGAACGGCATCACGCTCGACAACTTGAGCGAAGACGAACGCGCTCGTGTGCGCAATGAGCTGGTCGGCTTCGTCTTCCAAAATTTCCAACTGATTCCCACACTCACCGCATTGGAAAACGTCATGGTTCCGCTCGAGTTGCGCGGCGAAGCCAAAGTGCGTTCCGAAGCCGTGCGGCTCTTGCAGCGCGTCGGCCTCGGCGACCGCTTGCAGCACTATCCTGTGCAGCTTTCCGGCGGCGAGCAACAACGCGTGGCGCTCGCGCGCGCTTTCATCAATCGCCCCAAAATTCTTTTTGCCGATGAACCCACCGGCAACCTCGACGTTGATACCAGCGCGCACGTTGTCGATTTGCTCTTCGAGCTCAATCGCGAAGCCGGAACAACGCTGGTACTCGTCTCGCACGATCTCGATCTCGCGCAACGCACACAGCGCATCATTCGCCTCAAAGGCGGCGCGATTGTTTCCGATCAAGCGACGCAATATAGCTTCAACAATACGGAAGAAGCAATGGCATAAAGCAAGGAGCCAAAAAAGATAAGGAGCCAAAGAGCCAAAGCCGTTCTTTCATTCGAAAGAACGGCTCTCGAAAACGCATTCGAAATGTCATTCTGTAAGAACCTTCCCTCGTGCTCGAAACACAGCTTGTTTTGAGAATTTTACCCAGCACGAGGCGGAAGAGAATCAAACAAAGAATAAAATTCTGAAGGCTTTTGGCAGAATAATTTCATGGCAGAATGATTTGAAATGATTCTGCCGAGAAATCATCCTGCCAAAGCTTTTCGGTCGCGATAATTTTTTCAGAATAACACTATGCCCAACTCTCGCACCTTCCTCAACCCCTGGGTTTGGAAAACGGCGTGGCGCGATTCGCGCACGCACCGTCGCCGCATGATTCTCTTCTCCACTGCCATCGTGCTCGGCATTGCCGCGCTCGTGGCCATTCGCTCGCTCGGCGAAGATTTGGAGCGCGCCGTTGACACGCAAGCGAAAAGTTTGCTCGGCGCCGATCTGCTCCTCAACAGCCGCCAGCCTTTCAATGCCGAAGTGCAAGCCTTCATCGACTCGCTCGGCGGCGAGCAAGCGCGCGAGGTGCGTTTCTCTTCGATGGTATTTTTTCCGAAGACTGGCGGCACGCGACTGGCGCGCATTCGTTCGTTGGAGGGCGAATATCCTTTTTATGGCGAGTTCACTGCGCAGCCGCAAAGCGCGGCGCAATCTTTCAAAGACGGGCCGTTCGTGTTGGTGGAAGATGCGCTGCTCCTGCAATATGACGCGCATCCTGGCGACTCGCTCAAAATCGGCGCAGTGACATTTGCCATTGCCGGGCGTTTGAAAAACGTGCCGGGCGAAAGCGCTGCGGATGCGTTCATCGGCCCGCGCGTTTATTTCCCGATGCGCTATCTCGAACAAACCGATTTGCTGCAACGCGGCAGTCAAGTGACGTATAGCGTGCATTTCAAATTCAACACGGCCGTCAATGAAGAGCAGCTCCTCGCGCGTCTCAAACCGCTGCGCGAAAAATATCGTCTCTCATTTGAAACCGTTGCCAGCCAGAAAGAAGATCTGGGCGAAGGCATGCGCAATCTTTATCAATTCCTCAGCCTGGTGGGATTCATCGCGCTCGTGCTCGGCAGCGTGGGCGTGGCCAGCACGATTCACGTTTACATCAAACAAAAACTCAACACCGTTGCAGTGCTGCGTTGCCTCGGCGCGAGCGGCAAACAAACCTTCGTCATCTTTCTCATTCAAGCGCTCGCGCTCGGCCTCATCGGCTCCGGCCTCGGCGTGCTGCTCGGCGTTTATCTGCAAACTTTGTTGCCGAAAGTTTTGAGCGATTTTCTGCCCGTACAAATTGCGATCACAACTTCGTGGAGCGCGGTCGCGGAAGGTTTGGGCATCGGCTTGGGCATGACGTTGTTCTTCGCGCTCCTGCCTTTGCTCAACATTCGCAGAATCTCGCCGCTGCTCGCCATTCGCTCTTTTTATGAAGAACAAAGCCCTGCAAAACACGATTGGCTCAAAGCGCTCGCTTATGTTTTGATCGTCATCGCGCTCGTCGGCTTCGCGCGTTTGCAATCGCCGAGTTGGAACGTCGCGCTCGGCTTCAGCGCGGGATTGGCAGTCGCGTTCGGCTTGCTGTTCGGCGTGGCCAAGCTGCTCATGAAAGCCGTCAAAAAATATTTCCCCTCTTCATGGAGCTACATTTGGCGGCAAAGCTTGGCGAATCTTTATCGGCCGCAGAATCAAACCTTGACTATGATTTTGGCGCTCGGGCTCGGCACGTTTTTGATCGCCACCTTGCTCCTCGTGCAACAAGCATTGCTGCGCCAGATCAAATTGACCAGCACGGGCGAGCAACCCAACCTCGTGTTGTTCGATATTCAAACGGACCAAAAAACCGGCATCGCTGAAATTTTGCGCGAACAAAATCTGCCGCTGCTCCAACAAGTGCCGGTGGTCACCATGCGTTTGGAAGAGATCAACGGCAAGAACGTGCGTGAGATTCAAAAAGACACGACCAACGGCATTCCAAGCTGGGCGCTGCGCCGCGAATATCGCAGCTCGTATCGCGACAGTTTGAATGACAATGAAAAACTCCTTGCCGGAACTTTGCAAAAACTCGTCACGAGCCCGGATGATACCATTCGCGTTTCGATGGATGAAGGCATTGCCAAATCGCTGCACGTGAAAGTCGGTGATGAGATTGTGTTCGACGTGCAAGGCGTGCCGGTGAAGACGGTGATCGGCAGCTTGCGCGAAGTGAATTGGCGCAGATTGATGCCGAGTTTCTACATTCTCTTTCCGCCCGGCTCGTTGGAACAGGCCCCGCAGTTTCACGTGCTCGTCACGCGCGTTGCCAATGCTGAAAGCTCCGCGCGCTTGCAACGCGCCGTGGTGCAAACTTTTCCGAACGTCTCCGCCATCGACATCACTTTGGTGTTGCGCACCGCGGACAATATTCTGAGCAAGGTCGCGTTCGTGATTCGTTTCATGGCGTTATTCAGTATTCTCACCGGCCTCACCGTGCTCGCCAGCGCGGTGATCACCAGCCGCTATCAACGCTTGCAAGAAAGCGTGCTCTTGCGCACGCTCGGCGCGAGCCGCAAGCAAGTGCTCAAAATCATGGCGCTGGAATATCTCTTTCTCGGCGGCCTCGCCGCGCTCACGGGCTTGCTGCTCGCATTTGCTGGAAGCTGGGCGCTCGCGCATTTTGTGTTCGAAACTACTTTTGCGCCGGAAATTTTTCCCACGCTCATCATTATCATCGCAGTCATCGCACTCACGATTCTGTTGGGCATGGTGAATAGTCGCGGCTTGGTAGAACGCTCGCCGCTGGAGATTTTGAGGGTGGAAGCGTAGGAGCGCCATTTAAATAACTTACTCATTTTTCCGAACCGCGAATGAACGCGAAGCTACGCTAATTTTAAATTCGCGTTGATTAGCGGTTTGAGATATGCGAAAGTTGTTTAAACGACGACCCGGAGTTGGATCTTAGGAAAGCCGGATTCGCACGCGTAACCGTAGCGCAGTCATCTTGACTGCATTTTTTATGTTGGGTCGCTGCTTCACCTCAGTTTCATCTTTGCTTGTTTACCTCGCCTTTATCTCTTCGAGCGAGCTGACTTCAAAGCGACGGCATCCCGCCGCCGAACGATGATTTTCAAAATAGTTTTCTTCTTACGATACTCCACGTGCGCGCTTATCATCGTAAATAGGGCGCGATTTCACGCAAGACTTGTCGCAAGGTCGGCTCCGCGCACGAAATCACACGACCGTTGCTCAAATGCTTGTGGTGAGGAGGATTGGGGAGATGGCGATAATGAGGCGAGCTATCATAACGAAAGAGCAAACGCTGCTTTCGGCAGTTGTAGCTGTAGGAAAGCTTGGTAACGCGATTCTTTTGCGCCGCAACATACTCGCGAAAATCTAGCTTGACAATGTTAAGTTGGTGCTTTGTGTTTTCGTTCTTTGAGAATCTTGCGTGTCGTTTTGAGACGACTGCGTGTTGAGGCGGAACGATCGAGCAGATGCCTAACAACCAACGTGGTCGCTTGCACGATCGTGAGTTGTTCTAACGGCATCACCGCTTGCAATAATTCCCGCAGATTGGCCATCGACAACGCGGGCAAGCGCTCGAGGTGTAGTTCTTCGAGCAGCTTGGGATCTCGTGGATGGGCCTGCGCCCAATCCAATTTGGTTTGCGCCATAAACCACAGCGCTAAGGCATCCAATGCGGTGTGGTGCATCCATGCACGATACTTCTGCGCCACGAGCTCATCCCAACCGCCTTCACTTTTCGCATCCTGAAAAGTGCGTTCGACAAAATAACGCTCGGCGCGCCATTGCGCCAGCACCTGCAACGGTGTGTCTTCGGGCGCGTTGGAGAGCGAATAGCTCAAACTGCCGTCACGCTCGCGGCGCATGAAGAGCCATTCGCGACGCACGTGCTTGGTCTTCGTGAGTGTCCACACCAAAGTCGCCGCGCAGTCATAGCGCAAGCGGCCACGCTCACACGCGCGCACCTCGACACTCTCAAACTTGATCTGTGGCAAGTGCGCCAGCGTGCGGACTTCGGTGGGCTTAACCTGGTTGAGAATTTGTGCGCGTTTGTGCGGACGGCCTTTTGCGCCTTTGCGTTTGCGCGGAACGCCGGTGCGCGGTTCTTGCCGATAGATCGCAAGATCGCAAGGGATATCGGCAAGATAGAAGAGGTCGCGTTGTGCAATCTCCGCGCGAAATTCATGGCTGCCACCGTAGAACGCGTCGCAGCTCAAACACGAAAACGGCAACCCATTGGCACGCGCGCGGTCAATGAGCGCCAACCCAATTTCCAATTTGGTTCGGAACTCACGATCCAGAGGAATGTGCAAGCGACGATGCATTTTTTTATGTTCCTCGTCGAACCAAATTTCCGGCAGAAACAACTCGGCATCGACCATGGTCCACACCTCGGCGGCATAATACCCCAGTGCGACACCGACTTGGCCCATGGCAATTTTGCCGACATTGCCGATATATTGTGGTGCGGCTCCGGCGCTCTTGTCGCCGGCGCGCACATCGCCGCTTTCATCCAGACTCAGCATGCCGCCCCGCAAGCGCGCGTCTTGGCAAATCTCGCTTTGAATTTGATCGAACGTCAGGCTTGCGGGCCATGGGGAATCCGATATGAACTGTTGCAAATTTTGACCGTCGGACTCGGGGGCGATCACTTTGCGTGCGATATTCTTGTAATTGCGTTTGCACGGTAAGAGCAGCAGCCCTTTCAAGTAATAGAGCGCATATTCGCTGGTGTCATGGCGCGCGGTTGTAAAGCATTTGTGAAAACGTTGCCAAATGCCATGCAAGCGTTGACCCAGTGTTTCAACCGCTTCACGTGGCAGGCCCCAACGCTCCGGGCTATACACAAAGGCGTCAGGGGTTGAGCGAAGATTTTCTGGTGCATGCTTTTTCGGCATGCCCAATAAGTTAAAAATTATTTTTTAAAATGCTAGATGGCCTTTTGTCCTCTAGTTTTGAAAATTGCAACTTAACATTGTCAAGCTAGAATGACACCGTTATCGAAAACGAGTCGTGCTTTTAAACCGCCGGCTTCAAGGCTGCGTACTTCTTCCTGAAAAACATATGTTGCGAGCCGTGGATGGCTTGCGACTAGTTTTTTCAAACCCGCGAAGTAATCAACGACCGTCAACTCTCAACCCCCGCAAATCGGCAAGCTTCTCTTTCAACAAAAGAAAAATTTGATATTCGCCGGACCAATCGATGAAGTCATCGCGATCATCCAATTTGCCGGCTTGGTATCGTCTAAAAAAGCGCGGCGAGCTTGTGTGATAACGCTTCTCAAAACGCGCCAACTGTTCCTGCGTGCGCGCCAGGGCAAAGTGCAAATTTTCTCGTTCACGCTCTAGGGCTGCTCGTACCAAGCTTTCCAAAGTCCCTCGCTTGAGTTGTCGATTGGATTTAATCGTAAGGGTCATTGCTCATGCTCATCAAAGTTTCAACAGATCAGTATTCAAACAACTGTTATGCTTTTGCTGCAAGATTATAGAAGAAAAAGCGAAAAGCCGCAAGCAAAATAGTTGCTCCTCGCCCGTTGCTCCGTCTATCCCATCGACGCCTCAGCTACAAATTCGTCTTACAAAATCGGCGCATGCGCGAAACTTGAAACACGGCGACGCGGCAATCACCTTCTCTCCACAACTCTCGTTTCTCCTTTTGAGCTTTTCTTCCACCGCTTTTGTCTAGCTTCCTTCCCAAAAACTCGCGTGCAGAAAGATGCAACGAAAAATTTTTGCGTTGCGCCGGCGCGGTTTTGCCTTCACTCGTTCAGGCACGCTCTTTGTCAATTTGAAAAGCTGTTTTTGGGAGTGATGAAAACACTGCTTCACATATAGATTGATTGACGAGGGCTATTATGAAAAAAACGCTATGGCGCAAAATCGCAATGCCGGGCCTGCTCGCTTTGAATGTGCTCAACGCTCCGGCTTTTGCTGATGTACCCGCCTCGTTCTCGCACACGAACGTGCAGCTCACGCGCGAACATTTGACGCTCGATCTCGAAATCCTGCCGCACATGCTGCAACAGGCGAACGTGCTGCGCGATCTCGACGGCGACGGCCAAATGAGGCAGGCCGAGTTCGATCACGCGCGCACCGCAATACTCAAATACGTGCAAGAGCGTTTCGGCCTGATAGTCAATCAACGCGCGCTGCGCACGGACAGCGTTGCGATAACGTACCGCTTTCACGACGACGCAGCCACGCCGATGCGCATTAACCTCGCGTGCCGGTATGCGCTTCTGCTCAAACCGGAACATCTACGCTTGCGCAACAGCATGTTCCAAGAATTCGCCGCGACGCACAGAAACTATGGCACTATCACGAACGGCGTGCAAACGGTGGATTTCGAATTTCCCGCGGCCGTCACGCGCGCGGCCGTCGAATTTACCATCTCCGGCAATGCGATTGCGCTGATCGATGATAAGCCTGTGCTGTTCTCGCCCGCGATGATCTGGCTTGTCGCAGGTTGCGTCGGTTTGCTCGTGCTCGGCGTGACGGCGCACATGCGCAAACTCGCACGCCGCCGCGCCCGTCGTGCGAAAAGAAATCCTCGCGCAACCGGCGAGGCCGCGTCCTCACTTCCGCGACAACATACGTATGAACTGGAAAACGCTTTGAGTTGAAAAGCTTCTTTGTGGTCGGTCTAAACGGGCGATTCTTTCGAGTTGCCCGTTTTTTTATTTTGGCCGGCCTTTGCAAGCAAGCCTATGAGGCGGGAAACCAATGTCGGTGAGGAGGAGGGAACAAAAAACGTTTAGTCCATCAACACAAGCTTTTGCGTGCGCGTGACGAGCTTTGCTGCGTGTGATAACGGCGTTATTTCTAGGCGATAGAAATAGACGCCCGGGGTCAAGGCCCGGCTTTGCTGATTTCTTCCTTCCCAATAAATTTCGTGTTGCCCTACGGTTTTCTTTCCAAAGAACAAGAAGCGCACTTCTTCGCCGAGCAAGTTGAAAATGCGCAGCCGCACTTCCGCTGGAGCGGGTAGTTCATAACGAATCCATGTACCAATTTTCCCTCCGGAGAATGTAGTACTGCTGAAGGGATTGGGATAGTTCTGATGCAGGATGAATTCTGTTGGAATAGAATTGTGTTCATAATCGTCGGAGACATTAACTGTGGGCTCATCCGGCAACTTGAAACCATATTGCGAGGTATGCCAGCGGTCGCGGCCGTACATGGGCCAGGGAAAACGCTCTTCGACATAAGGCACGCCGGGAACGTTCCATACGGTCAGCCACGTTTCTCCTGTAGCTAGGTCTCCCGAAACCGTAACCAATTCTATCGACCCGTCTCTATCCAAATCATCAAGCGCCACTGTATTAAAACTGGCAAATTCTCGGGGACGTAAAGGCGACCACGGCAAACTGGTAGCGTCATGATTGAAGGCATAAATTCGACCGCGCCATTCGCCATCAATCGAATCAGCTTGGTTAATATTAGTCAGAACTTCTAGACTCATCGTTCGCTTATTTTTTGCGCCTTCTTGGAATTAACCATCGGGTTTGGGCGCGGGCACATGATAGAGGGTTTCGGGAACGTGCATCAAGTTTAAAAGCTGTTTCTGTAAATCCGACAACGGG
>Ga0247727_10001619_pt1 | contig 53018 bp, 47 predicted proteins | sample WisWelCaveWW1625_FD_202498 | JGI IMG/M metagenome (GOLD analysis project Ga0247727, IMG submission 202498) | Biofilm microbial communities from Wishing Well Cave, Virginia, United States - WW16-25 | ecosystem: Environmental > Aquatic > Deep subsurface > Groundwater > Cave microbial mat | place... | reverse complement strand
GAAACATTGGATCGATGGGCACGACGGAATCGCCAAACCACACCGGCGAGAGGTCATTTCTCTCAAATCGGTCGCCCATCCGCGGACAACAGCTCAAACACCAATTTTGTCAGCAGCCTGCTAACCCTACGAACCCGGCACTAAGGCTCCGTAATGACTTGAAACCTGGTGACCGATACGGGACTGGGATAGTCAAAGAGATCATAGTGGAGAATGGTCAAACCATCGTTGTACTTAAACCGCAACCAACACCACGGGGTTTGGATGCCGGGAATAAATTAAAAGGAAGAGGGTGGGTAAATCCACTTCCTATGGAGTATTACCGTGGCTTCCAACGGGAAAATCCCTTGTTCCCGGGAAGCCCCTTCAACATAGGTGGCGCCAAAGTTCCCAGCTTGCCAGCGAGCGGTGGAAGTAAAAAGGGGCATCGGAATAATGAGTGAGTAACCCCGAGGCAGCAGCAAGAGGCGCTTCGATAGGTCGAAGCAACGAGCTAACAACTCCACGAGACAATTTTCGACCTTTTCACAAACCAAAGTCAGTCCAAAGGCACGTGGCGCCGGAAGAAGACGTCGAGATCAACGCCGGCGACGTACTCCGACAACATTTGAAACAGCTCCGTCGTGATCACCGGCGACGCCTCGGCGAGCAAGCGGGCCACGTCGTCGAGACCGGCCGCGCCGTCGCTCCGCCGCCGGATCTCCGCATCAAGTTTGCGCAGTACGCCGACGGCGAGCGCTTTCACGGCGGCATCCGCCTCCGGAACGCGCAAACGCTGAGCGCGCCGGGCCTTTTGCTCCAATATCTTCTGCGCCTTTTCAAAACGCCAGCGGCTCATGCTGCGCGAGCGCACCAACATCTCGAGGGAATAAAATTCGGCGAGACCTTCGACCACCCAATCGCCTCCCTCTCCGGAACGCGCGCGGGTCATGGTGTGAAAAAGCTCGTGCAGCAGCGGGCTCGTGCCGTCGGGAGCAATGAGAGGACGCTCGCTGTGCACGTAGAGCGATCCCGGGCCGGAAAGCCCGCCGCGCCACATGGGATCCGCCGCCGACACGATGAGCAAGCGCTCCGGCAAACGTCCGAGCGCCTTGCGCAGAGAAGGCAGAGTCCAGCGCAGCAGCGCCAGCAGATCTTGGCGGCGCGCCGAGTGACCGACGGGTGCGGCCACTGCCACGCGCACGCCGGCGACGCGCTCGCGCAACACACCCAACTCGCCGGCGGCCACCATCCAACCGGTCGGCCGATCGAAGCGACGGTCGGAGTGATCGACGACGAAGGTCGTCGAAGTGCGTTTGGGGTAGGGTACTTCCACCGACCAGCCGGCCGGCGCGCGCAGACGCAGCACGGCGTCGGACTCCGCGCCCCGCCGCGCGCGCACGCGGGCGGGCGGCACCAAATCGTCTCCGCGGAATAGCGCCCAACTTTTGGCGCAGCGCGCGTCGTAGCTGCGGTCGTCGCGCAGGTGATCGATGTGAAAGCTGTAGCGAAGTTCTCCTCCGCCGGGAGGAGGCATCCAACGGACGAAACGAGCTTCGCTCTGAAGCTCACCGTCGCCTTCGAAACCGAGATGACGTTCGGGGTCGATCGAAAACCGAATCCATTTGAGATACGACGCACCGCTCCCGATGCGGAGCACCACGCGCGCGGCGCCTTCCGTGGGGAGGATCTGCACGTCGTAGTACAGCTCATAGCGGCGCTTCTGTACTTCCGCCGCCGACGGCGCTGGGAACACGCTGGCCGCCAGCAAAGCACCGGCGGCGATGTACGCTGCACAGCGAAATCTCATGCGGCCGCCCCCGCGCCGTGCTCGCCAGCAATCTCCACACCGAGAGCGATGCGCTGCGAAACCGACAGTGCGGGGCATACGCGCCCATCGACCGCGCGCAACCGTGGCAACAGACCCGCGCGGTTGGCGATCTGAATCACGAGCCCGGGCCGCGCGTTCAGCTCGAGAATCACCGGTCCCCGCTCAGCGTCGACGACGACGTCGGCCCCCACGTACTGGAGCCCCATCTGATCCGTCGCCGCAACCGCGATTGCCAGCGCTCGCGCGAATTCGGGAACAGCGTGCCCCGCGAGCACGTGCCCTGTTTCCGGATTTTCGTCGACGAGGTGATTGCGGTATACACCGCCAACGGTGCGACCCCGCGTGAGGTCAATGCCCACGCCGATGGCACCTTGGTGCAGATTGGCGCGCCCCCGCGAGCGGCGCGTCGGCAAACGCAACATCGCCATCACCGGTACACCGCGGTACACGATCACGCGCAGATCGGGCACGCCCTCATGTGTGAGAGCGCGCAGCTCGGGATGGATCTCGAGTCGTTCTTCCACTACCGCGACATCCTGATGCCCAGCCAACGCGTACAATCCTGAAATGATACCCGCCGCGTGGTAGCGCAACTCAGCTTCCGGCACTTCGCGCCCACCGGAAACACGGAAACGTTTCCCGCTGCGACTGTAGACCACCACAATCCCGTTCCCCATGGCGCCGCGCGCCGGCTTCAGAACGAAGGAATCGCAGCCCTCCAGCGCACCGAGCAGATTGCGGACCTCGAAGTGGTGCGAAGCCGCAGCCAACAGACGCGGCGTGGGAATACCGGCGGTCTGACACAACCGTTTCGTCTGCAGTTTGTCGTCGACATTGGGATAAAAACGGCGCGGATTCCAGCGCAGGACGTACTCGATGTTCCGGCGATTGATACCCAGCACGCCGGCCCGGCTCAGTGCTGCAAAGCTAACCCGCATTTCTCACCAATCGGCTCCGGCGCGGCTGTGCTTCTTCGCGACTGTGGTACACAGGCTCATTGCTCGGGCCGGGGATGGAATGCGGACTCGTCACGCGGAGAAGCGCACCGCGAGGCGCGCCAGGACCCGAAAACGCAGCCAGTCGGAAACGCGGTAACCAGTGTAACCGCCGATCCAGATCAACACGCCGATCGCGACGAACACAAGCTCGGGAAAACCGAACATGAGATGCTCAGCCGTCATGCTGCGGAACACCGGATAGACAACGACGGCAACCAGCAGCGAGTAGGCGAATTTGATCAGAGCCGACTGTACGCCCTCTTCAGCCATGCTGATGGAAAAGCGTTCGATCAACATGGTCAGAATCACGATGGGTAACAGCACACCCGCTGTGGGTTCCGCTCCACGCCCTCCGGAAAGCAGGGAGAGCCCTGTAATCACCAAGACGACCAAGCACAACAGCACCGAGAGCCTCGGCACCATGAGCAGACGCAAGCGCTCGAGCAACAGACGTCCAAAAATCCCCAGGAGTAGCACCACTCCGATCAAGGCGAGCCCGCGCCCCAAGGTGGAGGTGCGCAGGGCCAGCGCGATCAGTACCGGCATGAAGGTTCCAAACGTCGGAACGCCGATCACGTTGCGGAACAGCGCCGTGATCAACGCCCCCAACGGCAGCAAAAGCAACAGGCGCAGGCTCGTCTGCAGCGAAACCGGCAAACGGTAGAGCGAAAGTTCGCGCAGGACCGGCTGGGTCGGCAGCATCATGGCCGCCAGCTCGTCGGAGCGCAGGCGCTCGCGCAGTGCGTGGTGGCGGTGAACGAGCGCGCGCACACCACTCGAACCCACAGTCTCACCGTAACCCGTGCGCAACAGCAGAAAACCGGCCGGCCGGCGGCCGAAAAAATCCTGGCTCGCGGAAAGAGGAACCCATGTGCCGTCGAGCCAGGCTTCGACCCAGGCGCGCTCCGGCGGATAACCGCCCTCGTTCAGCTGCAAACCGAGCGCGAGGCGCGCAGGAATCCCGGCCGCACGCAGCAGCGTGGCGAGCAGGCGCTCCGTCCCTACCTCACTAGCTTCCCGCTGAGCGAGCGCCAACAGGGGATCGTCACCCGCTCCAGCGGCGGTGGTGATTTCGTCCGTCACAAAGGTGTACAGCGCGCGCAGGCGCGCGGCGGAATCCTCCGGTGCAGGGAGTCGGAGCCGTTCTAGCAATTCGGTGACCGCCGAAGCGTTGGACGGATAGTCGCCCGTCGCTGCCAAGTAAGCGCGACGCAGATCCGCCGGAACCGGCCCACCGACTCCGCTCGGCAGCGGCACGACCACCTCCCAGAGTTGTGCGCGAAAGCTATAAAGAAAACTGTGGACGCCCGAAAAGCGCCCACTCCACACTCCGACGCGCACAGCTTGCGCCTCGCGCAACGAAAAGGTGAGGTCCTCCGCGTTGGTGTGGTGCTCGTCGAAGATCAACTGCCCATCGCCCGAAACCGGCAGCACGGCGCGCACGCTGCCGCGCCTGCCTTCGCCGCGCGCGCTGATCTCCAGATCAACCTGCCACAGGCCTTCGGGGTTAGCCGGAGAAAGCGGGAGTCCCAGAAAGGCGGTTTTCCAAAAAAAAACCGAGCCGCCCAAGAGCACCAGCAGGGCACCGATGATCACGACCCAACGGTTCATTGCGCCGGCGCTCTCATTCCGGATCGGCTGCGACGCCGAGCGGATCGCTGCGGGACGAACCCGCCGACGAGGCTAGTACCGTGTCAACTTTGATCTTGCAGGTATGCGCGGCCGGTGTACGCCTGAGCTCCATGGCTCGGCCGCGGTACAGACATCGAGGTACACGGGGGGATGCGGAGAGACGCCAAACACTCCACGCGGCCTGCGCTTTACTTCCGCTCAGGCGTACACCGGCCGCGCATACCTGCAAGATCAAAGTTGACAGTCTACTAGAGCTCATCTCATAAGCCCGGAGTTCGCCGCACCAGGCGTAACCCTTGCAACCGGATGAAGCCCGCAGCGTCGGCCTGCCGGTAACCGCCGGCCTCTTCAAAACTCGAGAGCGCTTCCGCGTAGAGCGAAACCGGCGAGCGCCGGCCCGTCACCTGCACGCCGCCCTTATACAACTTGAGCCGCGCCTCTCCCGTCACGTTGCGTTGGGATACCGCGACGGCAGCGCGGAAAAATTCCAGCTCCGGCGCAAACCAGAAACCGTTGTAGATCAGTTCCGCGAAACGCGGCGCCAGGCGGTCGCGCTCGTGCATGACTTCGCGGTCGAGGGTGATGGACTCCACGGCGCGGTGCGCGGCGTGCAGCAGCGTGCCGCCGGGTGTCTCGTAGACACCGCGCGATTTCATGCCGACGAAGCGGTTCTCCACCACGTCGGCGCGGCCGACGCCGTGCTCGCCCGCGATGCAGTTTAATTGCGTCAACAGCTCGACGGGGCCAAGCCGCTCACCGTCGAGCGAAACAGGGATCCCCCGCTCGAAGCCGAGCGTGATCTCGCGCGGCGCATCGGGCGCGCGTTCCGGTGCGCGCGTGAGCACGAACATGCTCTCCTCCGGCGCGCGCCAGGGATCCTCCAAGATTCCGCCTTCAAAGGAGATGTGAAACAGATTGCGGTCGGTGGAATACGGTTTGTCGACCGTCGCCGTCACCGGAATGCTGTGCTCTTCGGCATAACGGATACAGTCGCGCCGCGAGACGAGATCCCACTCGCGCCAGGGTGCAATCACCTGAAGCTCGGGCGCCAGCGTGCGGTAGGCCAATTCAAAGCGCACTTGATCGTTGCCCTTGCCCGTGGCGCCGTGAGCCACGGCGTCGCAGCCGTACTCGCGCGCCACCGCGACCTGGTGCTTGGCGATCACAGGACGCGCGAGCGACGTGCCGAGCAGATACGCCCCCTCGTACACGGCGCAGCCCTGAACGGCGAGGAACACGTAGTCGCGCACGAACTCCTCGCGGAGATCGCGCACTACGCACTCCACGGCTCCCGTAGCCTTGGCTTTCTCCGGCAGACCGGTCAGCTCCTCCGCCTGACCGATGTCCGCCGCGAAAGCCACCACCTCGCAGCCGTACTCCTCGCTGAGCCAGCGCAGAATGACTGAAGTATCGAGACCGCCGCTGTAGGCCAGACACACCCGCCGCACGCCACCCTTCGCCGCCATACCCTCTCCTCAGCCCACCTTTCTCACCAAGCCGCTGCTACAGCCGCGCATCTCCGCGGCCTTGCGTGCGATTCCTCCCTGTGGGCTCTCGGCGTAGCTTCGGCTACGCCTGCGCTTCCCTCGGTCGGAATCGCACGCCATCCCGCGAATCTGCACGGCCTCGCGACGCACCCTGGTGAGAAAGGCGGGCTAGCGGCCCGAGTGTATCGAAGCGCTATGTTCCCGCCCCATGGAGAGAATCGAACCCTTTTTGACCGCTCTCCGCCCCCTCCTGCACCAGCACGGCGTCGTGCGCGCTTACCTCTTCGGTTCCTACGCCCGTGGTGCCGCCGACCAATTCAGCGACATCGATGTCATCATCGTGGCCCCGAGCGAACGCCCGGCCGTCGACCGCTTCCGGGATTACCTGCCCGCGATCCTCGCCTCTGGGATCGGAGTCCAGATGCTCGTATACACGCCCGAGGAGTTCGAACAGATGCAGGCGGAGGAACGCCCCTTTCTGGTGCACGCGCTCGAAGGCGCAAAAGTGATCTATGAAGGATAGTCGGGCCGAAGCCACGCGTTGGCTGCGCCAGGCAGAGAACGACCACGCCTTCGCGGAGCTCGCCGTGCGCGAAGGTTTCTGCGCACAGGCTTGTTTTCTCGCGCAACAGGTCGCCGAGAAAGCGCTGAAGGCGATCGCCTACGCACGCGGTGAACGCGTTGTGTTGGGCCACTCTTTGGTCGAACTCGTCGAGCGCTTCGGAACTCCATTACCAACGCTGCAAAATTTGCGCGAGACCGCCGGCGTGCTCGATCAGTACTATGTGCCCACGCGCTACCCGAACGGCCTACCGGGCGGCGTGCCGTTCGAAGCCTTCTCCCGACAACAGGCCGCTCAGGCCGTGCTGGATGCAGGACGCTTCCTGATTGCCGCACGGGCAGCTTTGAAAGCTTGATTGGGTCCGCCATTTACCGCTGCGTAAAACCCGCTACACGAAGAGCGCGTTCCTGGCTTGTTTTTTTCGGGTCACTTAGCACCTTCGTGTTTAGGAACTTTGCCACCGGTGACGCTGCCGGGACGCCAAAACAACTCGGGGAGCTTGCTGTTCGGAGAATCCACCTTTACGTTTCCCCTTAGTCGAGGATAAACGTCGTAAAGAACTACATCCCTGGGCCCTGGGTATAGAACAATGATGCGTTTTCCTCCATCCATGTAGATTCTTTGGACCGTCGTCCGCCCGTATGGATCGCCAGGTTTCCAACCCGAAGTTTTCTGCTCTGCGCGAGGCAGCCCAGCACGAATCCACTGAGCGATGAGGGCGTGTCCCTGAGTGCCCGGTGCAGCAAAAATAAAACCGTTCTGTGACGCTCGAAAAATATGCCCCTCTATCTCAACACGGTATACCCCGTTCGATAGCTGCTTAACAAACTTCGGTTGAATTCCTAGCCCGCGAAGTTCTGCAAGCGATATCCTTGATGGTCCTCCGCTCGGGACAATCATTGAAAAACCGAACAAAATGTTCTGTGTCCCCTCGTCTTCATGAACCGCCTTTTGCAACTGACCTAGAAAACTTGAGTCGAGGAAAGACAAAAATTTGACCCGCTGCCACTCCCACGTTGAGAGTTCTCGAAGTTGAGGCTGTGGCGGAGCTTCCAAGACAACGACGACCGTCGTCATCTGCTCCGCGGCCCGTTTTGCGGAGCGGAGCGTCTCGTCTGGCTTCGCCGCCGTGAATTGCAGTGCCCTCTCTTGTAGATTTCCAAGCTCATCACAACAGTCGCCGTCCCACGATTCGGAGCGCGTGCCGCTCGGATCAACGAACCGCAGCGGATTGTTCTCCGCGTACAAGTACGGACTGAGGGCGCGGTCGACGGGATCCACGCCCGTGAAGCGACAGAGCCCGGAGTGATAGAAACGCGCGCCGTAATCCTGCATTCCCAGGGCAGCGTCCATTTCCTGCCCTGTAAATGTGTAGGCCGCGCTTTGAGGCGAGAAGCTTTCTTCCGCAACGGCGTTCCCGCACGGTGAATAAACGGTTCGGTAAAGGACCTTCCCCTTGCCGCTACCGGTTCCATCGCAGGTCAGAGAAGCAAGCAAAAGGGCACTGCCCCCAAGGAACAAGATCCCCGAAATTCGCCCGGCTCTGCTCCGCATCCGCGTTACCTCCCAACCACACGCTGCAAGCACGCATCCTATATGCTGACTCCGATGGAATTCAAGCTTTTCCCGCCAGCAACCACTCTAAAATCGCCTTCTGGGCGTGCAGGCGGTTCTCCGCCTGGTCGAAGACGATGCTGTTCGGGCCATCGAGGACGTCGTCGGTGATTTCCTCGCCGCGATGGGCGGGCAGGCAGTGCATCACAAAGGCCTCGGGAGCGTGCGCGAGCAAGGCCGCATTCACTTGGTAGGGAGTGAAGAGTTTGCGCCGCCGCTCCGTCTCGTCTTCCTGCCCCATGCTGGTCCACACGTCGGTGTAGATGAAGTTGGCTCCACGCACGGCGTGAACGGGATCTTCACTCCACGCAAATTGCGCGCCGCTTTGGGCAGCGAGTGCCGCGGCCCGCTCGCGCACGCGCAGCGCGGGCTGATGCGAGCGCGGCGTCGCTGCGCGCAGCGTAAGGCCGAGCACAGCGCAGGCGAGCATCAGCGAATGCACGACGTTGTTGCCATCGCCCACCCAGGCGATCACGGCTTTCTCGAGCGGCATGCGCTCGGCCACGGTCTGCAGATCCGCCATGGCCTGGCAAGGATGCAAGAGATCCGTGAGGCCATTGATGACGGGGATGCTGGCCGCGCGCGCGAGTTCTTCGACGAGCGTGTGGCTGTAGGTGCGCGCCAGCAAGCCGTCCACCCAGCGCGAGAGATTGCGCGCCACGTCGGCGGGGGATTCCCGCGTGCCGACTCCGATTTGCTCCGGCCGCAGCAGGATGGCGTGTCCGCCAAGCTGAGTCATGCCAGCTTCAAAGGTGACGTGCGTGCGCAGGGAAGGTTTCTCGAAGTACATGGCGAGCACGCGGCCCTCGAGTGTGCGCGGCCGCTCGCCTTTGCGTTTCAACTCTTTCAGCTCGCGCGCGCGCGCGAGCAAAGCGCGCAATTCTTTTGCGCTAAAGTCCGCCACGGAGAGAAAATGTCGCGGCGCCGCCTTCACAGCGTAATCAGCGTTCCGACGCCGCCGTCGGTGAAGATCTCGAGCAGGACGGCGTGCAGCACCTGACCGTCGATGATGTGTGCGCGCTGGACGCCACCGGCCAGCGCCTCGAGACAACACTCGACCTTGGGGATCATGCCCGCGCGGATGGTGCCCTCGCGAATCAGTTTGCGCGCCTCCTCCGCGGTCAAGCGCTGGATCAGCGCACCGTTCCCATCCAACACGCCCGCTACGTCGGTTAAGAGCATCAGCTTTTCCGCCGCCAGTGCACGCGCCACGGAGCCCGCGACTTCGTCGGCGTTCACGTTGTGGGTAACGCCGGCCTCATCGACGCCGAGCGGTGCAATCACCGGAATGAAACCCGCCTCCGCCACGGCGCGGATGGGCGCGGGGTCCACGGCTTCCACCACGCCCACGCGCCCCAAGTCGGTTCCCTCCACGACGCGCCGGCGCACGCGGATCATGTGCCCATCGTTGCCAGTGAGGCCCACGGCGCGCCCGCCGCCGCGTTGCACCAACTCCACGATCTCGCGGTTGATCTGCCCACCGAGCACCATCTCCACGACCTTCATGGTTTCGTCGCAGGTGACGCGGCGCCCGTCGACGAAGCTCGACTCGATGCCGAGACGCTTCAGAGTCTCGCCGATCTGCGGGCCGCCGCCGTGCACGATCACCGGGCGCAGGCCGATGTACTTGAGCAAGACCACGTCGACGGCGAAGGACGAACGCAACTCGACTTCCGTCATGGCGTGACCGCCGTACTTGATCACGATGGTCTTGTCGTAGAAACGCCGGATGTAAGGCAGCGCTTCGATCAGGACTTCGGCTTTGTCGATCAGTTGTTTCACGGCGAATCAAAATCCAAAAGCGTTCAAGCTTCAAGGCCGAAACGGATTGACGGCGCGTACGGTGCCATACATACGACCGTGTTGAAAATCTTCGGAGTAGAGCGGGGACAAGCCGTAGTGTTCGGCGTAGGCCCACAGGTGCGCGTCGAACCAGGGAAGCCGGTAGGTCGCACTGCCTCGGATGGCCGTGCGCACGATGTTCTCGTTGGGATACAACACTGTAAATTGACTCAGAAATTCTTCCGCCTCTCGGAGAGCGTCTTCCGAGGTTAAAAGTGAGCCGGCAGTCCTTCGTCTGCGCGTTACCACAGCTACGAACTCCACGACCGCTTGATGAGGAATGCGGAGATCGTCTTCTGCGATCCCTCGCCGAAGAAGCTCTCGCGCAGCACGCTGCTTGGCAGGAAAGCGCGGGTCGAAGCGATACACCAAAACATTGGTATCAACGAGAGCCGCCACGCCGGTAGAGATCCTCGCGTTTCCAACCGCGGCTGCGCACCACTTTCACTTTGCCTCGCGCTTCCTCGCGCTGCTGCTGGCGCAGAGTGGCGCGGTCGAAGAGCCGCAGCTGTTCTTCTTTCGAAAGGCCGACTTGGCGCTTGGCAGCACCGGGCAACACCCGTATGGCATCCCCCGCCGCCTCCCACTCAATTTCATCTCCGGGCCGGATGCCGTAACGCACGGCCAGCGCTTTGGGCACGGTCACCTGCAATTTGCTCGTCACCTTCGCCATATCCTTACCCTAACAAGGAAGATCTCATTGTCAAGATTACGGCAGCCCGCAATCGTTTCCGGGATCTCTTTGCCCGCCACCCTCACTTCGCCCGTCGACACAAAAATGTTCTCCCTGCGAGAGCAACGCCGCAATCTATGAGACTGCTTCTATAAACTCCGGCAAATGAAGGCAGAGGGCGCATAGTTGTAGGAACTTTTCCCAAGGCTTGCCGAGGTAACCGGGTCGATTGAACTGAACCTGCCGATTTTGGGATCATAATAACGCGCACCGAAATCCTGCATACTCAGAGCGCTGTCTACTTCTTGACCCGTGAACGTGCAGGCCACGTTCTGAGAAGAGAAACTTTCTTCTCCAACTACGTCTCCGTACAGCAAATAGACGGCGCGGTAGAGCACCCGCCCCGCCCGTTGGCCGACCTCCCCGCAAGTCAGAGAACAGAGCAAGAGAGCGCTTACCCGCAAGGACGAATATCCCCGAGACTCGGCTGGTTCTACGCCCCATCCGAACGACCTCCAAACCGCACGGTGCAAGCGCTCAGCGTATTCGTCGACTCAGGCCGATTCAAGCCTTTTCCGCCAGCAGCCGCTCCAAAATCGCCTTCTGGGCATGCAGGCGGTTCTCCGTCGGCCAGAGACACGAATATTTCAAACGCGATAATCCGTCCCCACGGCAGTTTTTGCGCGCTCTTCAGGCATGCCCTGCGCGGTGTTCACTTCGCGGCGTGCACGCGCGACTTCGTCCATGGTCTCGACCAGGCTGCGGTACAGAAGGATGTTGCGGACCGCCGCCGACAGCGCGGAGGTCAGCACTTCCGCCGTGCGGGCGGAGACCACTTCGGCGCGCGGGAAAGCGCGGAAGAGCCCGAGCATGCGCCGGCGAAAGCGAACCGGGACGCACAAGAGCGGCGCGACTTCGCCGTCCGCCGGTGTATCCGTCTGCACATCGAAGCGCGCATCCTCTTCCGGCCGCGGCGCCGCAACGGGCTGACCCGTCTCAAAGACCACGCCGCACAGCCCGCGGCGCAGCGGCAACTCCGGGCGATCGTCTCGCATGCCGCCGTTCCACTGTCCCTCCAAGCGCAGGCTGTCGCCGCCGGGAACGCGCAGGTAAAGCGAACAGGGCTCCGCATCCAAACTCTCGCCCACACAGCGCAGCACCGCTTCGAGCACGCGCTCAGGTGCCAACTCGCCGCTCACCGCTTCGCAGATCTCGCGCGCGAGTTCAGAATCGCGCTCCGCGTCTGAAGGATCCTCCGCCACCACCAAGCGCTCCGTCTGCTCCTCCCAAGGTTGCGCCGATGCCGACGGCACCGGTTGCTCAACGCCGGCCTCGGGCTCCAAGTGCGAGGACACTTGAAGTGCCAATATGCGCAGAAGCGCCATTGTCGCGGCGTCGAAGGGCTCGTCGCGCTCCGTCGCGCACAGGCAACCGAGGGCGCGGTCTTTGGAGAGCAAGGGAACCACGGCAAAGGCCGGCGAACGGTAGCGCTCCTGGCTACCGCGACCCGCGAAACGAGGATCGCGCTCCACATCATCGACGACGATGGACGTACGGCTCGCCACCGCGCGACCCGCCACGCCCTCGCCGACACGCACCGGCTCGAACTCGGCCAGCGCGCGGTCGTGACCGTGCGCCACAGCGACGCGCAGTAGCTCTTGCCGCGAATCGAGCAGCATGAACGACGCCTTGTGCGCGCCGGCCGTCTCCTCCGCAGCCGAGAGCGCCGCATCGAGAAAACGTTCCCGCGCATCCTGTTCACCGCTGCTGATCAACTCCTCACAGGCGGCCAGCCGCGTGGCCAACAACTCGATGCGGGCGCGCAAGCGCGCGGCGCTGGTGAGCGCCGCGTAGGCCTCACGAGCGCGGCGCACCGCCAGCACCAACTCTTCCTCGTGAATCGGCTTGGCCAGATATTCGCAGGCGCCGCGGCGCAGGGCCTCGAGCACGCGCTCCTGATCCCCGTGCGCAGACAACACGATCACGCGCAAGCTGGCATCGCATAGCAAAAGCTGCTCCAAAACTTCCGCACCCGACGGTTCGCGCAACTGCAAGTCGAGCACAACGACACCGATACCCCCGCCGCGCACTTCCGCAACGGCGCGCTCTCCATTCTCCGCCGCGCTCGCCGCGATGCCCTCGCGCTCCAACACTTCACAGATAGCCTGTCGAAAGAAGCGTTCGGCATGGACGATGAGCGCCCGCGCCGGCGATTCGAGTACCCTGAACTTTCCCGACACGATTTCCTCCCCCTATCTACAAAATAAAGCGCGACAGATCATCATCCCGCACCAGGTCACCCAAGCGTTTGCGCACAAAGGCCCCGTCGATGCAGTGCGCACCCGGCGCCAAATCCGGTGCGTCGAAGGAGATCTCCTCCAAGAGTTTTTCCATCACCGTGTGCAGACGCCGCGCACCGATATTTTCCGTGCGCTCGTTGACCGTCGCAGCGATCTCCGCCAGAGCGGCGACGCCGTCGTCGGTGAATTCCAACTCCGCACCTTCGGTCGCCAAGAGTTCCCGGTACTGGCGCACCAAGGCGTTGCGCGGCTCGCTCAGAATGCGTTCGAAATCTTCGCGCGTCAGATTGGAGAGCTCCACGCGGATGGGGAAACGTCCCTGCAATTCGGGAATCAAATCCGAAGGCTTCGCCACGTGGAAGGCCCCCGCCGCAATGAAGAGAATGTGATCGGTGCGCACGGGGCCGTACTTGGTCTGCACGGTGGACCCCTCCACGATCGGGAGCAGATCGCGCTGCACACCTTCGCGCGAGACATCGGGCCCAACTTTGCCGCCGCCGCCCGCCGCGATCTTGTCGAGCTCGTCGATGAACACGATGCCGGACTGCTCGACCCGCTCCAAGGCTAGCTCGCGCACGCGCTCCTCATCGACGAGCCGCGCCGCTTCCTCTGCTGCAAAGGCCTCGCGCGCCGCCGCCACCTTCATGCGGCGTCGCTTCGCCTTGCGCGGCAGCAGCCCACCCAACAAATCCCGGAATTGAACGCCCATTTCTTCGACGCCCTGGGACGTGAACAGAGAAAACATGGGACCGGCGCCGCCGCTTTCCGACAACTCGATATCGATCTCGCGTTGATCGAGGGCGCCCTGGCGCAACAAGCGGCGCAGATTTTCGCGCGTCTCAGCCGGCGGTGGCTCGCCGGCGATCGGCGGCGACAAGAGCGCGTCCAACAGACGTTCCTCGGCCGACTCCTGCGCCTTGGCCTGCACGCGCCGTTTTTCTTCCTCGGTGACCATGTTGACCGCAAGACTCATGAGATCGCGGATGATCGACTCCACGTCGCGTCCCACATAACCCACCTCGGTAAATTTAGAGGCCTCCACTTTGAGAAAGGGCGCCTGCGCCAGCTTGGCCAGGCGGCGCGCGATCTCCGTCTTCCCGACTCCCGTGGGACCGATCATGATGATGTTCTTGGGGGCAATTTCTTCGCGCAGCTCTCCGGACACCTGTTGGCGGCGCCAGCGGTTGCGCAGCGCGATCGCCACGGCGCGCTTCGCGTCGCGCTGGCCCACGATGTAGCGGTCCAGCTCGGAAACGATTTCACGCGGTGTAAAGCTGCGCAGCTCACTCACGGCAGCGTCACCACCTGGATTGAATCGTTGGTATAGATACAGATCTCCGCCGCGACGCGCAGCGCGTGGCGGGCGATGTCTTCGGCGGAAAGCGCCGTGTGCTCGGCCAATGCCCGGGCGGCGGCGTAGGCATAGGCGCCGCCGGAACCAATGCCCGCGATGCCGTGGTCCGGCTCGATCACGTCGCCGTTTCCGGAAACGACCAGCACGCAGTTAGGATCACCCACGAGCAGCACAGCTTCCAGACGCCGCAGCGCCCGATCCGTGCGCCACTCGCGGGCCAGCTCGACGGCGGCGCGGCGCACGTTGCCGGTATAGGCCTCGAGCTTGGCTTCGAAGCGTTCGAAGAGCGCCAGCGCGTCGGCGGCTCCGCCCGCGAAACCCACCACGGCCTTGCCGTTCGCCGCCACGCGCACCTTCTGGGCGCTGCCCTTCATAATCACGTTGCCGACCGTCACTTGCCCGTCGGAGGCCACGGCGATCTTGCCGCCGCGCACAACCGCCAGAACCGTCGTGGCTCGCACGGGTATCGCGGTCGTCATGCAGGTTCTCCTCTCTCCCGCGCGCGTTGCCTTCCGGCGGCGCGCGCGAGGGTCGCGCGCGGGTGTGCGCGATCGTAGACCTCGAGCAGGTGCTCGGCTGAAACCGCCGTGTACTTCTGCGTCGTCGAAAGGCTGGCGTGGCCGAGCAACTCCTGAATCTCGCGCAGATCGGCCCCCATATCGAGGAGGTGGGTCGCGAAGCTGTGGCGCAGGCGATGAGGATGTACGCGTTCGGCCATGCCGGCGCGCCGCGCGCGGGCCCTGAGAATGCGGCACGCATCGCGCTCCAACAGCCGTCGGGGTGGGTTCGGCACAACCGCCGCTCCGCGCGGGAGCGCCACGAAGAGTGGCTCGGCCAGAACCCCGGGGCGTTTGCGGGCCTCCAGATATTCGCTGAGCGCTGCTCGCGCCAGCGCAGGCAGCGGCACCACGCGTTCCACACCCCCCTTGCCCAAAACGCGCGTTTCACTGCGATCCGGAGAGAGATCGCGAACCGCCAGCGAAACCAATTCCCCTACCCGCAGTCCTCCGCCGTAGAGCAACTCCACCAGCGCGCGATCGCGCAACCGGCGCAAGGGAGCGAGCGCCCCCCCGCTCGGCGGGAGCGGCCGCTCCGCCGAGATGAGCCGTTCGCAGTCATCCACCGCCAGCGGCCGCGGCAGGCGCTTCGGAGTGCGCGGCGGCGAGAGACCCGCCGTAGGATCTTCCCGCATCCAACCTTGGCGACAGCAGTAAGCGAAAAAAACGCGCAGCGCGGCGAGCTTGCGCCCCTGGGTCGCGGGGTGCACGCGCCGGTGCAACTGCGCCAAGTGACCGCGTATGTGTTCGCGATCGATGCCCGCGACGGCGCACTCACCGCCAACGAGATCGGCGAACTGTCGCACATCACCCGCGTAAGCGCGGCAGGTGTGGACCGAGAGGTTGCGTTCGATGTGCAGAAAACGCTGAAAGCGCGGAATGGCCTCGGCGAGTGTTGTCATGCCGCTCTCGCCCGCACCTGGGCTGCATACGGCGCCAGCGCTGCTAATGCGCGCGCTGCCAGGCGCTCGTTGCGCTCCCGGCGCGGCAAGCGCGGTTCGCTGGCGAGCGGCGGGAACAAACCGTAGTTGACGTTCATCGGCTGAAAACGATCGGCGCGCGGTGTGCCGAGATAGCGAAGCAAGCTGCCGTGAGCCGTCTCCGGTGGCGGCAATGGTGGAGCCTCTCCCCTCAACCGAAAACTCGCGTGGATCCCGGCGAGCAGTCCCATGGCCGTAGACTCGACGTAACCCTCGACGCCACACAACTGGCCGGCCACGTAGAGGCCGGGCCGCGCGCGCACCTCCAGCGTTTCGGAAAGACAGCGCGGAGCTTCGAGGTACGTGTTGCGATGCACCGAGCCAAAGCGTGCGAACACCGCCTTCGCGAGGCCCGGCAGACTGCGGAAAAGGCGCTTCTGTTCGTTGACGCGCAACTTGGTTTGAAAACCAACCATGTTGTAGAGGACACCCTCGGCATCTTCGCGCCGCAACTGCACCACGGCGAAGGGCCGATTACCCGTGCGGGGATCGCGCAGGCCCACGGGTTTCATGGGACCATAGGCCAGGGTCAGCGGTCCCCGACGCGCCATCTCTTCGATGGGCAAGCAGCCTTCGAAATAGAGCGCCGCCTCGCAGGAGTGCAAAGGAACCGTGTCCGCCGACTGCAATGCAGCGACGAAGGCCGCGTACTCCTCCCGATCCAAGGGAACGTTTAGGTAGTCTCCCTCGCCCTCCTCATAACGGGAGGCTGCGAACACGACGCTCGCATCGATGGAATCGCCGTAGAGGATCGGCGCGATGGCGTCGTAAAAATAGAGCGAGTTCTGACCCACCAGCGCCTGCAACTTTTCGACGAGGCCTGCCGCCGTGAGCGGACCCGTCGCCAGAATCACTGCATCGCCCGCCGGAAGCTCCGAAACCTGTCTACGCACAACCCGAATGCGCGGATGACCCTCAAGAGCCTGGGTAATGCGCTTGGCGAAGGCGACACGATCCACGGCCAGGGCACGCCCCGCCGGCACGGCCGTGGCATCGGCCGCCGCAAGCACGAGAGATCCGAGCTGCCTCATCTCCTCCTTCAGCAAACCCACAGCGTTCGCGAGCGAACTCGCACGCAGAGAGTTGCTGCAGACCAGCTCGGCGAATTCGGGAATTTGGTGAGCGGCAGAAAAGGACGCTGGCTTCATCTCGAAGAGTTCGACCTCGACTCCCCGCTGCGCCGCCTGCCAGGCCGCCTCACAACCCGCCAATCCCGCTCCCACAACGGTGAGCTGCGCTCGCTGCGCAAAGCCTCTTCCTTCGCTCACGAGCACTCCTCAATTCAGTGGATCGGATCGCCGGCCCTTTTCCCCGCGACCGGCACAATCCAACTCATAGCTTAACCGGCGCGATCCACAGCAGGCGGCCGTCGCGGTTCTCTTGAACCCAGCCCTCCAATTCCAGGGCCAGGAGCTCCGCCGCTAACTCTTGGGCGCTGCAGTTCAATCGACGCACGAGCTCATCCCGTGTGGCGGGTTCTTGACTCAGAGCTCGGGCGATGCGGCGGCCGCCAGGAGAAAGTTCATACTCCAACGCTGCGCCAGCAGCGATCTCCTGCGCGCCGGGACTCTCCGCAGCGCGCTCTGGAAGCGGCCAATCCACGGCCCGCAGGATGTCCTCCACTTCGAGAACGGGCACCGCTCCGTCGCGCAGCAGTTGGTTGGGACCCGCGCTGGTCGGCGTCATGATCGGCCCAGGAACCGCGAGGACTTCAACACCCTGATCGAGGGCGTGCCGCGCCGTCACCAGAGAGCCACTGCGCTGGCGCGCCTCCACTACGACCACTGCACGAGCAAGTCCGCTGATCATCCGGTTGCGCAGGGGAAAATGCGCCGCCCGGGGCGGTGTGCCGGGCGGAAACTCGGTCACCAGCGCGCCGGTCTCAGCGATGCGCGCCGCCAACCGGCGGTGAGAAGGCGGATACACCTGATCGGGGCCGCAGGCCTGTACCGCCACGGTGCGGCCTCCGGCCTCCAGCGCCCCGGCGTGGGCGGCGGCATCGATCCCATGCGCCAGTCCGGAGACGATCACGAGCCCCGCCCGAGCCAATTCGTAAGCGAGCCGCTGGGCCACCGTGCGCCCGTAAGCCGTCGGAGCACGAGCGCCCACGATTGCGACAGCAGACTGCGAGAGCAGCTCTGGATGGCCCTGAACCAGAAGCAACAAGGCGGCGTCCGCGAGCCGGGCAAGGCGCTCGGGATAGGCCGGAGATAAGCGCGGGAGACCGAAAGCCCGCGCGCGGCGCAGCTCCTCCAGCACAGCTTCCCACGGCCATGCTCCGCCGCCCTTCGCCGCGTGCAGAGCGGTGCCCGGATCGCCACACTCGCGCAGCAGCGCACCGCCCTGCACCGGTCGAAACAAAAAACAACGCTGGAGAGACAACCACAGCCGCCACTGCCGGAGGCTCTCTGGACTCGTATCCGCTGGATCGAGCCACGTCTTCGTCGTCTGCAAACGAGCTGCACCCGGGACCGGGTGACGTTTCAGTTAGCAGGCCTCGTCGCCGGCGGCTACTTCCGGTTGATAACGTGCCTCCGGCTTTGCGGAGCTGCTGCCGTGGCCGAGGCGGAGGTCATTTGCCTCCTGCAAATGACCTCCGCCTCGGCCAGAGTATCGTCTTAAGCAGAACCTATTGCGGTCAGTTACGGCTGCTGCAGCGCTCGGCGGAAGTGATCACCCCAGGAAAGATCGGAAACCGCGTGCGTCACGAGCGCAACGGAAGTCCGAGGCCCGATCTTGACGACGAGCAAGTCGGCGAGCGGCTGATCGGGAAGCTGCCGCTTCTGTCTGGTTTCGCGATCCACAACACTCGTCAGCGAGCGGAAGACTTCGAGACGTTGCCCGACCTGAACGCCGTGCTCCTCGCCCCGGTTCAGATACACGACATCTTCCCCGGCGCCAGACGTCCGTTGGTCAGCGAGAAAGAGAATCTGTCCCTCGAGTCCTTCCGGCGCCGCTACAAAATGCAGCTCGCGGACCGGTTTTTCGCGAGGCACCAAGAGATCCCCTTTCTCAATAGCGTCGTAGGCCTGGCGAATCTCCGCGACGGCGCTGTCCGCGTGAACCTCAGTGACCTCCGCCCAACCGAGGACGTCGACAAAGCGCCCGAATACCTTTCCGGTCTCGGGGTCGTAGGCAAGGTCCTTGCGCCGAAAAAGGGTGAACTGTTCGCCGGGCAGAACCTCGCCCTCACCCAGGCTGATGTAGATCGGATCCATGTGAGCATAAAGCTCAGTATCCCGCGAACTGCCCAATACGCGCGCCGCGGAATCCAGCTCGGCCTGAGTCACGAGGCCAGTCATCTCCGCCGCGCTGAAAAAGATATCCCAGTCTTTCTTGTCTTCGGTGTTTTGCGCGGCCAGGGTATCTTCCAGTGCAGCCGGCACCGCCTGGTCCGCCTGCCTCCCTAGCAACGCCTCGGCTTCGGCATCGCTCACGCGCCGCATCTCGCCGTCGGAAATCCACAGTCGATTGCCGGGGTAGATGCGGTGAGGATTCGCGACCTTGTCGTCGTTGCCACGCCAGACAGAAGGCCAAACCCAGGGTGTTCCGTAGTAGCGCTCGGAGATTCCCCACAACGTATCCCCGGCCGTAACCGTGTGAACGCGCCCCGGCCGACCCTGCTCATCGCGTCCGGCAGGACCCAGCGCCGCGGGCTTCTCCGCCGCCACGGCCGCCTGTCCCAATACCAGCAAAATTCCCAAGAAAAATGCGTTGGCTCGCATGCCACCCCCCCTCGCCCGTGGCCTACTCACTTTGGACTCCCGTCCAAAGAAGTTTTATCGGCTGAGGCCGGGCGGGTCTGGAGAGACGTTCCTTGGGTATTCCCATTGTCGGGTATGCGAGAGCACCCGAAGCGTGCAACAAATTCAGATATCAGCGGGTCACACAACAGAAATACGCAAGGACCGCTCAACTAACTCGAAAGGCGCTCCAGCATGGCGCGGATGGGAGCTACCCAGGCCGGCTCAGGCGGCAGCTCGCCTTGCTTCTGCTCGCTCAGCGCCTTGCGCTGCGCATCGAGTGTCTCGAGTGCCCGCTTCAACACGTCCCGGGCCTTATCCGCCTCGTTGTTGGCCTCATATGCCTGCGCCAAATGATGGCGCACGATGGCCAAGCTGGGATCCTCGGGACGAAAACCCGCCTCCGCCTCCTTGAGATAGCCGACGGCGGCCGAAGGCACGCCCTTCTTGAAGAGCACCCAGCCCAACGTATCCGCGATGCCAGGATGCTCGGGAAGAGCTGCCTTGGCCTCCTGCGCGAGAGAGAGCGCCCGATCCAAATCCTTACCGGCTTCCACCATGAGGTAGGCCAAGTTGTTTTTCGCGATCGCCATGTCCGGCTGCAGACGCAGAGCCGACTCGTAGTGCTCCATAGCTTGGGCGGGATCATCAGCCTCGTACAGCGTGCCCAGAACGAAGTGGAGCTGAGGTGAATCGGGTTTGGCGGCCAGGGCTTTCTTGTAGGTCTCGAGAGATTCTTCTCGGCGGCCGGTGCGGCTCAAATGCCCAGCGAGCGACTGATAAATCGCGAGGTCGTTGGGATCGAGATCGATGGCCCGCCGCAATAATTCTTCGCCCTCGGCGTTTTTTCCCGACATCAGGTAGGCGAGCCCTTCGAGGTGAACTAACTGCGCGTTGTTGGGATTCTCACCGACGGCGTTCTCCAAACGTGCGACGGATTTCGCCAGATCTCCACTGCGCGCTTCGAGTTGCAGTAGCGTCTGCAAAATATCCGGGTAGCCGGGCGCCTTCGCGTCCGCTTCGCGCAGCCAAGTGAGCGCCTGCTCGAGCTGACCTTGGAGCGCGGCAGTACGGCCGAGCGCAAACAGCACCTCCGCATCGCGCCGTGCCAGCGGGATGCTCTCGAGTTCCGCCCGTGCTTCCTCGGGTTTCCCCTGCCGCACCAGATTCTGGGCCAACAGAACGCGCAGTTCGTCGTTCTCAGACTGCTCGCGCAACACGCGCCGCACCTGCTCATTCGAAAGCTCGAGATCGCCCACGGCGGCATAGACGCGTGCGAGCACTCTGCGAGCATCGATCAAGTCGGCGTCAATCTCCAGCGACCGCAGGAGTTCCGCACGAGCTCCGTTGCGATCTCCGACCAAGAACAGCGCAGAGCCCAGTAAAAAATGGGCGCGCGCCCAATCCGGGCGCCGCTCGACGGCGACACGCAGCGCCTCGACGGCCTTGTCGGCCTGGCCCTGTGCCAGATCGAGCTTGGCGCGCACGAACAAGCCCTCGGGACTGTCGGGCTGCTGGGCGAGGACGGCATCGACAATGGCGCGACCCGCCGCGATGCGATCTGCGCTGCCGTCGCGATGTCCGATGTCCAAGAGCAGCTCGGCCTTGCGCAAGCGCGCTTCCACGTCTTTCGGATTGATTGTGAGCGCCGCTTCGGCCGCGGCGAGGGCCCCTTCCAAATCTCCCTGCCGGCTGCGGTAGGCGGAGAGTACGAGCTGAGGGCGCACTTCGTCGGGAGCGGCGGTGGTCGCGCGCTCGATCATGGCATCCGCCTCGGCCTGCTGGCCTCGCGCGGCGTAGAAGCGCGCCAGCAAATAGATGTATTCCAGGTTCTTGGGCTCCTGCTGCAAGGCGGCTTGCAGCACTTTCTCAGTTTCTTCGAAGCGATCGCGTGAGAAGTAGAAGTTGGAAAACAGTTGCGTGGCGAGAATGCGCTGTTTGGGCTCCGCCAGCTCCAACGCCTTGCGGTAGGCGGCCTCGGCCTCGACATCGCGGCCACGGTCGCGGGCCAGAAAACCGGCGAGCGCCGCCTGCGCGGCGAAGCCGGGCTCAAGTTCCGTCAAGCGGTGAAGGAGCGGTTCAGCCGCTTTTTCTTCGCCGCGCCGCACCAAGAACTGTGCCAGGCGCATGATCGGCGCGGCTTCCTTCGGCGCAAGTTCGACGCTCTTCTCGAGGGCGGCACGTGCTTCCTCGAAGCGCTCCAGTGTTTCGAGGACCTCCCCCTTCAGACCGTAGGCGCGGCTGTTCGTGGGCTCCGCTGCGATTACGGCTTCGGCTTGGACGAGGGACTCCTCCACCTCACCCGCGAGGCGCGCCAAGCTTCCGAATTGGAGCCGTGCTTCGTTGTTGCCTGGATCGAGGCGCACGCTTTCGCGCAACTCCCAATAACCGTCGCGGACCTGATCCGTACGCAGATAGGACTGCGCCAACCCGAAGTGCGCCGTGGCGTTGTTGGGATCGAGCTGCAGAACATTCCGATACTCGATGATGGCCTCCGCGAACTTCTCTTCCTTCCGGTAGGCATCTCCGCGCTCCATGTGTTGGGTGAGTTTCGCCTCCTTGCTCTGGCAGGCGAAAAGAAACGCCGTGGCCAATCCCAGAAACGTCAATTGTCGAGCTGTGCGGGTCATTCATCGATCTCCTGATGCCTGGTTTGCTTCTCCGTTTTTCGGCCGCAGATCAAATCCCACATGTGCAAGGTCATTCATCGATCTCCTGGTTCCAAGCCCGAACGATTCATGAATGAATGAATGAATCATCCGGGCTCATTTGCTTCCGCGGGGACGAGATAGCGCTTGCCCTCTTGAGTCAACCAGCCCTCCTGTTTGAGATCCTTGAGCACGCGCGTCACCGTTTCTCTCGAAGTTCCGATCATATCCGCAATCTGCTGGTGCGTCAGAGTAGGGGTCGACCGCCGGCCTCCGTGCACTGGGGCCTGCGCTAAACGGCCGAGCAGACCCTTGGCGCGGTCCTTCACGCGCTGGAAAGAGAGCGCGCTAGCCTGCTCGTCCGCTTCCCGCAGGCGACGCGACAATTCTTCGATGATTGCCAGCGCCACTTCGGGATTTTTGCGCAGTACCTGGATCAGATCTTTGCGGGACAAAGCCAGCACGCGGACGTCGTCGAGCGCCTTGACCGAGGCCGAACGCGGCGCGCGATCGAGCAGCGACATCTCGCCGAAGAAGGCTCCGGCTTCGAGAAAGCCCATGATTTTTTCGCGGCCGTCTTCGGAGAGCTTCGTCACCTTCACGCGGCCTTCGCGGATCACGTACATGTAGTCACCGGACAGGCCTTCCTCAACGATATTGCTGTTCTTGGGGTAACGCCTCTCGATCAGCAGTGAGGCCAAAGTCTCGAGATCGCTGTCCGACACGCCGGCGAAGAGCGGAATGGCCCGCAGCGACTCCAAAGCCTCACGACTGAGCCGAGCCTGCATTTCTCACCCAGCCCCTGCTGCGGCTGCACATCTCCGCGGTCTTGCGCGCGATCTCTTCCTGCGGGCTCTCGGCGTAGCGTCCGCTACGCCTGCGCTTCCCTCGGTCGAGATCGCGCGCCATACCGCGAATCTGCGCGGCCTCGCGACGTGCCCCGGTGAGAAATGCAGGCTAGCAGCGCTCAAGAATTCATCCTCCGTACTGGTTTCTCAACTCTCACAAAATCGCGCGGCGCCCGCGAGCCCGCAGTGTGGCGACCAAGCGGCGCAACTCGCCGCTTTTTTCCAGCGAAGCGATTAACAGGGCATCTGGGGAATCGATCACCGCCAAGCCGGCTACACCGAGCAGCGCCACGTTGCGTTTCTCCCCCCACACCAAATTGCCATGGGCCGCGTCGAAGATCACATCCCCCGCCACCACTCGGTTGGCCCGCTCGTCTACACCCAGTTCCTGGGCCAGGGACGCCCAAGTTCCGAGATCGCTCCAACGAAACGCGACCGGCAGCGTCCACACCCGGCGGCTGCGCTCGAGAACAGCCTTGTCGATCGGAAGCGACGGCGCGCGCCGATAAGCTGCGTGCAGAGCTTCGCGGGAGATTCTCCCGCCGCGGCGACGGCGCAGCGGCGCGAGCGCGCGGTCGAGTTCAGGCGCACAGCTCGCCATCTCGTCCAAGAGGTCGCGCGCCTTCCACACGAAAATGGCGGCGTTCCACAGATAATCTCCACTGCGCCAAAAGCGCCGCGCGCGACTCGCCGGCGGTTTTTCGACGAAACGGCGCACCCGGTGAAGCCCCGCAAAGCGACCACCGATCGGTTCGCCCACGCGAATGTAACCGTAACCCGTCTCTGCTCGCGTCGGACGCACGCCGAGCGTCACCAACACGGCCCGCTCCGCCGCGGCGCGCGCACAACGGCGCACGGCCCGCGCAAAGGCGGCGCTGTCCGGGATGGAGTGGTCGGCGGCCAAAACCACCATCACGGCATCGGGATCCTCCGCAGCGATGCGGTGCGCTGCGATGGCTACGGCCATGGCGGTATTGCGGCGGCTCGGCTCGATCAGAATCTGCCGCGCCGGCAGGCGGGAGGCCACGCGCACGAGGCGGGCGTGCTCCCGCCCGCACACCACCCAGAGTCGGCTGCTCTCGCAGAAGCGACGGGCGCGTTCGAGCGCCGCGTCGAACAATGTGGTCGCACCGAACAGCGGCAGAAAAGGCTTCGGGAGCCGCTCGCGCGAGCGCGGCCAGAAACGTTCACCGGCCCCACCCGCCAGGATAACGGCGTGAAGCTTTGCCGAACCCCTGCGCCCGCCGTTCATGCGAGGTATCGGGCGCCCGGGGCACCGTACCCACACGGTGGGAGTCCCCGTTTACGTCGCCAAAGCGGCGTCTTGGCCGAAACGCAACGCCCCCCTGCGGAGATTCGAAAATTCGCTCGACTCTCTTGTCCAGGGGCGCTTGGGGATGGCCGCAGCGACGACATACACAATTCTTGGAGGAGCTGCGGCCATCCCCAAGCGCCCCTGGAGCGGAGTGCCAGAACTTTGTCGGATCGAAGTGTATTCATGCCCGACCGACGCAGACGTAGCGGAAACCCGCAGCGCGCAGCGGCGCGGCCTCGTAGACATTGCGCAGATCGATCACCAGCGGCTCCCGCAGCAGCGTCTTCACGCGGTCGAAATCCAGCATGCGGAACTGATTCCACTCCGTGATGATGACCAACGCGTCGGCACCCTCGCTCGCCTCGTAGGCGTTTTTGCACAAAGTGGCTTCGGGCAGAAGCGCCGCGGCCGCGCGCATGGCCACAGGATCGAAGGCGCGCACTTGAGCACCCCGTTCGCTCAAAACCCGCAGAATATCGACGGAAGGCGCGTCGCGCATGTCGTCGGTCTCGGGTTTGAACGAAAGACCGAGCGCCGCGATGACTTTGCCCGCGACGTCACCGCCCAGTGCCTCCGCAATCTTGTCCACCATGCGCAGCCGTTGCCGCTCGTTCACGCGGATCGTCGCCTCGATGATCTCGAGCGGGCTGCCGATCTCGCGCCCGAAGTGCGCCGCCGAGCGCGTGTCCTTAGGAAAGCACGAACCGCCGAAACCGGGCCCGGCGTGCAAGAACTTCTTCCCAATGCGATTGTCAAGGCCAATGCCGCGCGCGATTGCGTGCACGTCGCCACCGATCTTCTCGCACAGATTGGCGAACTCGTTGATGAATGAAATCTTCGTCGCGAGAAAGGCGTTGGCCGCGTACTTCGTCAGTTCGGAAGTTTGCACGTCTGTGATCACGAAGGGCGTCTCAATCAAGAACAACGGCCGGTACAAGTCCTTCACGATGGCCGTTGCCTGGTCGTCCTCGGTGCCGATCACCACGCGGTCAGGGCGCATGAAATCGCCGATCGCCGCCCCCTCGCGCAAAAATTCGGGATTCGAGGCCACGCTGAAGCGCGCGCTGCGGCCGGCGGCCGCGAGCTCCTCCTCGATCAGAGCCTTCACGCGCCACGACGTTCCGACCGGAACGGTGCTCTTGGTCACCACCACCTTGTAGCCGTCCATGGCCTGACCGATCTCGCGCGCCACCGCCTCCACCGCGGAGAGATCCGTGCCGCCGTCCTGCCGCGGCGGCGTCTGCACCGCGATGAAAATCACCAGAGAGGAACGCACCGCCGCGGCGGTATCCGTCGAGAAGGAGAGCCGCCCCTCCTTGGTATTGCGCTCGACCAGGGCTTCCAAGCCCGGTTCATAGATGGGGATCTCACCGCGCTCGAGGGCGGCGATCTTTTCCGCGTCCTTGTCGACGCAGATCACCTGGGCCCCGAATTCGGCGAAACAGGCCCCCGTGACCAAGCCGACGTAACCGCTTCCGATCACGCACACGTTCATGCCGCTGTACCTCTTTTCTTCGTCATCGGCGTCGCCCAGCTGCGCAGGCTCTCGAGCGTGCGCGCCAGTCCCTGCCGCAGATCCGTCCGCGGCACATAGCCGAGCGCGCGGGATGTCCGCTCAAGCGAAGCGACGCTGCGGCGCACGTCGCCGACGCGCGGCGGCTCATGGACGGGCACCAGTTTAGAATCCAAAAGCTCCTGGATCACCTCGAACAGTTGGTTCAGGCTCGTCTCGCGCCCCGACGCCACGTTGAGCGCGAGCCCCACGGCCCCGGGCGCGCGAGCCGCCAACCAATTGGCTTCAACGACGTCGTCTACAAAGACAAAATCCCGAGTCTGCTCGCCATCTCCGAAAATATGCGGAGACTCCTCTGCGAGACAGGCGGCCAGAAAGCGCGGAACCACCGCCGCATATTCGCTCTTCGGATCCTGGCGGGGACCGTACACGTTGAAGTAACGCAGGCAGACCGTTTCCAGGCCATAAAGTTCCGTGAACAACCTGCTGTAGACCTCGACGGCGTATTTTTGGAACGCGTAGGGCGAGAGAGGGTTCGGCAGCGACTCCTCGCGCTTGGGCCGTTCCTCGGCATTCCCGTAGACCGCCGACGACACCGCACAGACGACGCGCCGGACCCCCGCCGCGCGCGCCGCGCACAAGAGCTGCAGCGTGCCGTCGAGATTGACTGCGTTCGTGCGCTCGGGTTCTTCAATGCTGCGCACCACCGAGGCGATTGCGGCCTCATGGAACACCACGTCCACGCCGTCGACGGCGGCCGCAACGAGCGCGGAATCGCGGATGTCGCCGTGCAGGAGTTCGATTACACCGCGTGCCTGCGTGAGGTTTGCCTCGTGGCCGGACGAGAAATCGTCGAGCACGCGCACGGAGAAATTTTCCGCCAGCAGGCGGTCGACCAAATGGCTGCCGATGAAACCAGCGCCTCCCGTGACGAGTGCGCGCGGCATCACAGGTCCACGGAGACGCAAATCGGGGTTGGGGGATGGGTTCCTGCGGAGCACGGAACCCATCCCCCAACCCCGATTTGCTCCCGTTTCACGAACTGCTGCGGCATCACGCACGGCTCCGCAGCCACTTCGCGAAACGCGCGATGCCCTCGTCGACCGCAACCGCGGGTGCGTAGCCCAAGACGGCGCGCGCCGCACTGATATCAGCCCAGGTCGTGGAGACGTCTCCGGTCTGCGGCGGCAGCCACTCGAGCACCGCCTGCACGCCGAGCTCACGCTCCAGCGCATTCACCACCTCGAGCACCGGCGTCGTGCGACCGGCGCCGAAATTCAGGATCGCGAAGTCGAGGCCGGCGTCCAGCGCCGCCACCAAACCGTTCACCAGATCATCGATGTAGGTGAAGTCGCGCAGCGACTTGCCATCGCCATAGATCGGAACCGCCTCCCCGCGCAGCATGCGCTCGGCGAATTTGCGGATCGCGAGATCCGGCCGCTGGCGCGGGCCATAGGCGGTAAAGATGCGGGCACAGGTGATCTCGAGGTCGAAGGCGTGATGAAAAGTGTGGGCGATGAGCTCCCCCGCCCGTTTGGTGGCGGCGTAAGGCGAGATGGGGCGCTCAACGCGGTCGCTCTCGCTGAAGGGCCCTTGCGAACGCTCGCCGTAAACCGACGAAGACGACGCGAACAAGAAACGCCGCACGCCGTGCCGCGCGCAAGCATCGAGCAGCAGCGTGGTGCCGTTCACGTTGACGTCGCTGTAGGCGACGGGGCGCTCCAGACTCGGACGCACGCCAGCCAGCGCTGCCAGGTGCACGACGGCGTCGAAGCGCACCTCGCGCAACAAGCGCTCGATGCGCTCCGCGTCGCGGATATCGCCGCGCACGAGCTGAAACGCTGGCGACCGCGCGGCCTCCTGCAAGTTCTCGTGTTTCAGTGCTTCGGGATAAAAAGCATCGAAGGAATCGTAGGCCCAAACCTCCCGCCCCTCGCTGAGCAGGCGGTCGACCATGCTCGAGCCGATGAAACCGGCGCCGCCGGTTACAAGTACACGCGCCGGTTGAGAGCTCATCACCGCGTGCCCGGCGCCCCGCGGCGGCGGCCGGAAAGCCGCTCTTGGGTCTCCAGATCCGCCTCCACCATAATGCGCACGAGCTCGGCGAAAGGCGTCTCCGCCCACCAACCCAATTGCTCGCGCGCCTTGGTGGGATCGGCGAGCAAAGTTTCGACTTCCGCCGGCCGCAGCAGCGCCGGATCCACGCGCACGAAATTCTCGGGATCAAGGCCCACGTGAGCACAAGCGGTCTCGACGAACTGGCGCGGCGTGTGCTGGATCCCCGTGCCGATCACGAAATCCAATGGCTCCGGTTGCTGCAGCATACGCCACATGACGTCGACGTACTCAGGCGCGTAGCCCCAATCGCGCCGCGCGTCGAGATTACCGAGGCGCAATTCGTCCTGCAGGCCGAGCTTGATGCGCGCGACGCCTTCGCTGATCTTGCGCGTGACGAACTCGCGCCCGCGGCGCGGCGACTCGTGGTTGAAAAGAATGCCCGAAACCGCGAACAGGCCGAAACTCTCGCGGTAGTTCACCGTGATCCAGTGACCGTAGACCTTGGCCACGCCGTAGGGGCTGCGCGGATAAAAAGGTGTTGCTTCATTCTGGGGCGTTTGCTGCACTTTGCCGAACATTTCCGAACTCGAAGCCTGGTAAAAGCGGATGCCCGGATCGACCAAGCGCACCGCTTGGAGCATGCGCGTCACACCCAGGGCCGTGAATTCGCTCGTCAGCGAGGGCTGCGACCACGAAGTCGGCACGAAAGACTGGGCCGCCAAATTGTAAATCTCCGCGGGGCACACATCGCGCAGCAGATTCAGAATCGAACCTTGATCCAACAGGTCGGCCTGGTGCAGATACAAGCGCTCTTGGATGTGCGCGATGCGCTCGAAACTCTCGGTGCTCGAGCGCCGCACCATACCGTGGACTTCGTAGCCCTTGGCGAGCAGAAGTTCTGCCAAGTAGGAACCATCTTGCCCCGTAATACCCGTGATCAGTGCTCTAGAGCTCATCTCATAAACCCTCCCGTCGCCAGGCTTGTCCCTCGCGCCGAGAGCTACGTTGCGAAATCTCGCCGTAGTTCGGAACGTTGGCTGCGATTTCGCGCCTTGCTCTCGGCGCGAAATCCTGCGCCTGGGCTCGGTCTAGGTTTATGAGATGAGCTCTCGCCATCGTCATGCTTCCTTGTTAACTCGCGGCGCTCGCCCGCCCGGTGCCGCCGTTCGGCCCGCGGTCACAAAACCCAGGTTCCGCAGCAGCCGAATCGTAAGCAGGACGACGGCGAAAAGAAAGACCAGCGCCACCCAACCCTCGAGTTTGGTGAAAGACATCGCGATCACGCAGAAGCAGCTTGTGAGAAAGTAGAGGGATAACACCGCGCCGCGCTGAGAACCTTCCACCTCGAGCAGACGGTGGTGCATGTGCTGCTTGTCCGCGTGGAAGACACCCGCGTGCCCGCGCAATCGGCGCAGAATCGAGAGCCCTGTATCCAGAATGGGAACGGCAAGGGCCAGGAGCGGCACGAGAAAGGTCAAGACGGTGGCCTGGCGGTAACTTTCGAGAGAAAGCAGCGCCAGACTGTAGCCCAGATATAGTGCCCCAGTATCGCCAAGAAAGATACGAGCCGGCCAAAAATTAAAGGGCAGAAAACCGAGCAGGGAGCCCACCAGCGCGACACCGATCACCACCCCCAATACGTGACCGGCTTGCCAACACACTACGGTGAGTGTGGCGGCGATAATGGCCCCCACTCCCGCCGCCAAACCGTCGAGGCCGTCGATCAAGTTCATGGCGTTGGTTACGCCAACGATCCAAAGCGCGGTCACGAGCCAGACGAGCCACGTCGGAAAATAAAAGGTGTCACCGGACACCGGATTGGTGAGATATTCCAACCGAAAGCCGTAGGCGATGGCGATCAACGCGGCGGCCACCTGCACGGCAAACTTGGGCGCCGCTGCCAGCCCCACGCGATCGTCCCACACACCGAGCAAGAGCAAGAGGACGCTACCGAACAGGAGACCCTCCATGTGACCGCGCAGCGGCAAAGCGGTGTCTGCGAGCAGAGCGCCGATGGCGAGGGCGACAAAGAAACCCAACGCCACCGCCAAGCCGCCCAGGAGAGGCATGTTCGGCCGCACGTTGACCTTGCGCTCGTTGGGCCGGTCGACGATGCCCGTCGCGCGCGCGAGGCGCGCGACGCAGGGCGTCGCAACGAGTGCGGTCACGAGCCCCACGGCGAAGGACGCGATGAGCGAAGCAATCTCCACGGTACAACTTCCTTAACCCGGATTATCCATGAAGCGTCGTAGCGAGACCGCGGAGATGCCCGACTTGGCGAACGATTTCAAGGTTCAGCTCCTCGACGTACTGGGAAGTCAGCCTCCGGTGCCGAACTTTGAAATCGTCCACCATTCCGGGCATCTCCGCGGTCTCGCTACGACGCTTCATGGATAATCCGGGTTAAACCAGATGATTCACGAAGCGCGGTAGTCGTAGCGCTCGACGTCCAGGTGCACGCTGTTCAGCACGATGCCGAGGATGCGGCGGCGGTCGAGCAGATCGAGCGCGGCTTCGATGTCCTCCCGCGGCGTGGCATCGGCCCGCACCACGAGCACGATACCGTCCACGTACTCGCTGATCGCCTTGACGTCGGGCAACCCCAAGGTGGGGGGCGTGTCGAGGATGATCGGCTCGTAGCTGCGCGCCAACTCTTCGATCAGCGCGCGCATCTTGTCCGAAGCGAGCTGCTCGGAGGGATGCGCGGGTTTGCTGCGCACCGGGAGCACGCAGAGATTCAAACCCTCGACCTGGCTGATGGCCGTCTCGAGCGTGGCGTCGCCGGAAAGCACCTCGCCCACCCCCGCCCGCGGCGTCACGCCGAGGGCGCGGTGCACGGCCGGTTGGCGAAAATCCAAATCGACCAAGAGCGGCCGCCGATCCGTCTGCAAGGCGGTTACGATGGCGAGGTTCACGGCCGCCGTCGACTTGCCCTCGCCGCGCAGGGCGCTGGTCACCGCGATGGTGCGCAGCGGGCGCTGCGTTCCGATGGAATCCAGGCGCGCGCGCAGCGTACGAAACTGCTCTGCGACAAAGGATTCGGGCCGCAGCAGCGCGAGGCGCCGCTTGTTGCTCGCATTGGCACTCTCCTGCTCGACGCGCTCGCGCTGCCGCAACAGGCCGCGGCGCTTGGCCGGGCGCACCTCTTCGCCCGGACCGGCCGGCTGCCATTTGCTGCCCTGGCGCGTCGCAGCGCGTTTTTCGCCGGAGCGGCCGCGCTCTTCCTCCGCACGTTGCAGCGCGTCGTATACCTTACCCACGGTTCACCTCGCGTTACCTACCACTTGACTCATGACTCACCTCGCGTTTCAGACGCAGCTCCTCGGCCACCTTGCGGATCTCCGCCCGGCCGAGCGAACGGAGCTGCCGCGCGTAGCCGAGCAGCAAGGCGCTGTCGCACAAGATGTTCACCAAACGCGGCGTGCCACCCGTCTGCGTGTAGATCTCGGCAAGCGCTGGACGCTTAAAGAGCGCCTTGCCCGTGTAACCCGCCGTGCGCAGACGCTCCTCCACGTACTTCCGCATCTCCTTTTCATCGAAGGGGCGCAGGTGGTGCCGCAACACGATGCGCTGCCGCAACTGGCGCAGCTCCGGCCGCGCCAGCATATCGTTCAACTCCGGTTGTCCGACCAACATGATTTGGATCAGTTTCGAGGTCGGCGTCTCCAAGTTGGAGAGCAGGCGGATCTCCTCGAGCAGCTCCGGCGACAGGTTCTGCGCCTCGTCCACGATCAAGAGCGCCGGTTGATCCTTTTCCAGCCGGCGGATCAGAAAGCGGTTCAAGGTGAGCAGGTAGTCAGCCTTGGTGCGGCACGGCGTCTCGATGCCGTACTCGTCGAAGAGCACGCGAAAAAAATCCATGGGATCGAGCAGAGGGTTGAAGATGAAGGCCGACGCCGTGTCCGGATCAAGCTGTGCCAGGAGCGCGTGCAGGAGCGTCGTCTTGCCCGTGCCGACTTCTCCCGTGAGCAAGACGAAACCCTTGCGCGCACGTACACCGTAGACGAGGGTGGCCAGGCCCTCCCGATGTGTCTCGGAGAGGTAGAGAAACGCCGGATCGGGCGTCATCTCGAAAGGTGGCTTCACGAAGCCGTAAAAATCCAAGTACACCACGGGCCCCTACCCCTACGCCGCCCCGGCGCTAACACCCGCAGCAGGGGACTCGGCCGGCGGCTGCACGGCCCGCTTCCCGACGATGTTGACCCACCAGTAACCGCCGGCGGAACCCACGAGAACAGCGAGCACCAAGAGCGCCCCGGCGAAAGCCCGGAACAGCCGGCGCCGCCGGCGGGCGGCGAGATCCGCATCGAACCAGATCGGCGGAATCGCGGCGAGCACGGGAATGCCGAGCGCGCTCTGCAATTCGCGCCCGCCGTGGAAAGAAGTGTCCGTCACCTCCAAGAGCACACCCACCGCTCCGCCGATAGCCAAGCCCAAAAAAAGACCGAGAACCAGGATCAAGAGACGGTTCGGAAAGCTGGGCTCCGGAGGTTCGAAGGAAGCCTCGATGATCCGCACTTGCTCACCCTTCTGTGTTTTCTCGACATTGGCAGCCACGCCTGCTTCCAGCCGGCGCTGGCTGAAATCCTGATAGCTCTTGAAGAGATGCTCGTGCTCGCGGTCCAAAGCTTCCAAGCGTTCTGCGACGCGGGGCGTCTTAGAGATGCGCTCTTCGTACTCTGCGGTCTGCTGCTGAAGACGGGTGACTTCTGTTTCCGCCGATTGGACGCGCAGCTCCGCACGGCGATACTCAGCCGCCACCGATTGTTCGGCGAAACTGAGCCGGCGCTTCTCCAAATCCTCCTCATCCAACGTCAAGCCAGTCTCGATGAACTCTTCGAGGCTCGCGATTTCCTGCTGCGTCGAAATGACGTCGGGGTGTTTGTCGGTGAAACCGCGGGAGCGGAACTCGCCGAGCTGCAACTTGAGCAGCTCCAGCCGCTGCGCGGGACTCAAGTCGCCGCCCGTCGTGCCCAGGGCGCGCGCGGCGAGGAACTGCTGCTGGTAGAAAGCGAGGTCGCTGCGCGCGATGTCAAGTTCGCTTTGCGTGGTGCGCAGATCCGAGAGCGTGCGCGCCAAGACGCCCCGGTTGTAGTCCAGATCTTCCGGCAGCGTGCCGGGGCTCTCAGCCTTCACCTGGGCGATGCGCGCCTCGACCTCCTGGATCTTGGTCGCCAGACGGCCCAGCTCTCGCTCGATGAAGTCCGAGGTGTCTCCGGAAACCTCAACGCGCTCCTTGATGTGCTCGTCGACGAAGTCGTTCGCCAATTTGCTGATGACCGCGGCCGCCAACTTCGCCGTCTCGCCTTCGTAGAAGATGCGGAAGGTGTTGATCTGGATTTCCTGCTGGCGCGCGAGCTGACTCGTCAGTTCCGGCAGTACCGGCTCTACACGAATTCCCTCGCGCATGAGATCAATTACCTCCTCGCGCGTTTTTCTTTTCGATTCGTTGGGGTAGAGGTGAAACTCGTCGATGATCTTGGAGAGGCGCGGTCGGCTCAAAATCTGGGTAGCCATCAGGTGCAGGCGCGCGTTCAAATCGGTGTCCTCGATACCCGCCTCGACCAGCTCCTTGGAGATTTTCTGGGGTTCGACCAAGATAGTGGTCCACGCCTCGTATCGGTTAGGCAGCAGGGCCGCCAGCACCACGGAGCCCAAGAACACCGCTGCGGCGACATTCACCATAACGCCCCAGCGCCGGCGCAAAATTCCGCGCAGATCGGTGAGCTGCAGTCCTTCTTCAACGTTCATGGCGCGTGCATCCTCATCAGGCGCTGTGCTCCTTACAAACGAATCGGGTCGAAGCGGTACACGAAACCCACACTGGGCCGCCAGGCGTTGAAATAGCTCGTCGTACGGCTCTCGGGTATCAAACCCGCCTCGCTCTCAAAAATCTCCGATGTAACACTCTGGCGAACAAAGGTAAGATTGAAAAAAGCCGTAAGTCGCTCTGTAATCCGGCGCTCGGCTCGCAGCGACAGAATCAGCGTCGTAATCGCTAATTCCGTATCGAACTCATCGAAGACAAGACCGGCCCTTTGGGCAACACCAAACACTTGCAAATTGGAACCGATGTTGACGTCCGCCAAGGACAACGCGATTTGCGGCACGAAGATCGTGTCCTCAATGGTCTGCCGACGTAGATCCGCTTGGCCGATAAAAAACCAGCGACGCGTTGGTTGCCAAGTCACGAGCCATGCAAGACGACTCTCATCGACGCTGCCACCCAGCGTCTCACTGCCTGACTCCACCCGCTGCAAGAGCAGGCGCATCGTCCACTCATCCCAGGCTTTGACGATTTCCAAGGAGCCGACGGGATCCACGCTCGTTTCGCCACCCGGCGGACGGCGAAAACCGATGCGCGCCAGGTCCGTCAGTTCATCGGAGATCGCCTCATTCACCGCACCTGGCGGATTGCCAAGAAGCACACTTGAATCCTCGAGAAACCTCAGAGACAATCCTTGTTCGCATTCCGACGACAAAATCGGAAAACCTTCCACCGTCGGGCATCCCGTCGTAGTGAACAAGAACGCGTCCGTCGCCGTCACGGAAACAGGGAAGCGCGATGCGCCACTCACGAAAACCGTTGGGTGCGGCTCGTCAGGGCGGGTGATCTGGGGACCCACAAACATAGACATCTGGAAGCGGGCATCGAAGTTGTGCGTCCAGCCGAGGGCGGGCAACCAGCGCACCGTGCTCGTCGTGAGGTCCGTACGCGTGACGTCGAGGGAACCGATGAACGTGTTGCGGGGCGAGTACAGATACTGGAGCTGCCCTCGGAAGCTGCGTGACTGACTGCCGGTCACCCCGAGCTGCTCGGTAGTCGAGCGGAAGTGAGAAACCGATGCCTCCCCTAACATCCGAGAGGAAAGGCGGCGGCGCACACCGAACTCGACTTTCCATTCCTTGCGGCGCTCGTTCGAAAAGCTCACGACGATGTTGGGATCCCGGGCACCGCCGACCTGGATATCCCCATCGTTAGAATCGGGGGTGAGATCCACAAACGCCTGCCTTTGTGAGCGAATAGACTTCATGCGATTAAAACTCGCGCTGCCAAAAATCTGCGTGCGCGGTGTGAGTTGATAGCTAACCAATAAGTCACTCAAATGATCCCAACTATTGATACCCTCGAGATCAGCGAAGGCTTCGTAGATCGGCTGGTAGTGCAGGCGATATTGAAAACGCCCTTCTTCGTCGCGCAGCTCAAAACGCGGTCCGCTGCGAAAAACGAAATCCGCGATGGTGTCCTGCTCAGCGTTGAAAACATTGCTGTCATATTCCGTTGATCCCTCAAACTGAATGTGCAGCTCGCGCGCGGCGGCCGCGTCCGCCAGCAGACAAACAACCGCAACGAGTCCCAGCGCTCGGTATACGTCCCGGCTTCTCGCTGTGTACCGCGTTGCCAAAAACCAACTCACGGGTTTCGAACCGCCTCCTAGTCCGGCACGACGACGGTGTCGCCCGGCATGAGATACATGTTCGCCTCCGGGTTCCCGCCGCGGAGAAAGGCCTCGTAATCGAAGCGGTACTCAATGACTTCGTTGCCTGAATTGCGCAGGATCCGGATGTTGTTTTTGTCGGCGAAGGTGTTGAAACCGCCCGCGATGGAAATGACTTCCAGCACCCGCAGCGGCTGGACCATCGGGATCGGACCAGGTCGCGGCACCTCACCGATCACGTAGACGCGCTTGCTGTTGATGACGGCGACGATCACCGTCACGTCCGGGTTCGTGATGTACTCCGAAAGCTGGTCCGTGATCACGTCTTTCAGCTCGATGGCCGTAAGTCCCTCGGCCTGCACGTCGTCGAGCAGCGGCACCGAAATGCGCCCGTCGGCCCGCACCGGCACTTCAACAGACAGTTCCTGGTTCTTCCACACGCTGATCTGGAGCACATCGCCCGCGCCGATCCGATAGTCTTCCTGGTTCTGAAAGTCCGGCAGGGGCGGCGGCTCCGCCGCCGGCGGCCGGCAGGTGGCCGGGCCGACCGCTCCCAGCAGCACCCCGCACAGCAACAAGTAAATCCTTCTCTGCTTCATGCACCCCCCAACTGCCCTAACCCGGATTATTCATGGAGCGCCATAGCGAGACCGCGGAGATGCTTGGAGTGGCGAACGATTTCAACATTCGGCACCGGAGGCGTACTGGACAGTACGTCGAGGAGCCGGATGTTGAAATCGTTCGCCACTCCAAGCATCTCCGCGGTCTCGCTATGGCGCTCCATGAATAATCCGGGTTACCGCGCATCGCTGAGACCCGTCTCTTTCATCTTGTAGAGAAGAGCTTTGTAGCTGATCTTGAGTCGTTCCGCGGCCGCCTTGCGGTTCCAGCGCGTCTCGTTAAGCACGCGCTCCATCACCCGGCGCTCGGCCACCTGGGCCGCCCGCTTGGCGATCCGCTTCAGGTCAATTGCGCTCTCCCGATTAAAATCCACCTGAAGCCAGTCCCATGCGGAAGCTTTCGCCGGCTCGCCTCCTTTGTTCTCTTCCACCGCACGGCGCTGGCGGATTTCCTCGAACACGGGCTCTTCGTTCTCGAGCACCACGATCCGCTTCACCATGTTCTCCAGCTCGCGCACGTTGCCGGGCCAGGCGTAGCCGGCGAACGCCGCCAGCATCTCCGGCGAAAGCGGTCCGGCCTGTTTCTTGTACTGCCGGTTGTATTTCGTGAGAAAGAAGTCGACGAGTAGAGGAATCGCGTCCGCGCGCTCCCGCAGCGGCGGGATCTGAACGGTGACCACGTTTAGGCGGTAGTAGAGATCCTCGCGGAAGCTGCCGTCGCGCACGGCCACCTCGAGATTGCGGTTGGTCGCCGCCACCACACGGGTATCCACCTTAATGTCGCTCTCGCCGCCCAGGCGTGAGAATTCTCCGTCCTGCAACACCTGCAACAATTTGGCCTGCAGGCTGGGGTGCATCTCGGAAATCTCGTCCAGGAAGATCGTGCCGTGGTTGGCGTACTCGAATTTGCCGAGCTTGCGCTTCTGGGCCCCCGTGAACGCCCCCTTCTCGAAACCAAAGAGTTCGCTTTCCAAGAGCTCCGAGGGCAGCGCCGCGCAGTTCACCTTGACGAAGGGCTGCTCGCACCGCGAGGAGAGCTGGTGCAGAGCGCGAGCCACCAATTCCTTGCCGGTCCCGCTCTCCCCCCGCACGAGCACTGTGATATCGGTATCCGTCACCTGCTCGATGATCTCCCGCGCTTCTTTCATCTTTGGACTGTCGCCACATAGGAGCAACATCTCGGCCTCGCTGCGAGCCCGCCCCCGCAGCTCCTCGACTTCACGCCGCAGCGCGCGCCGCTCCAGTGCCTTGGCGAAGGCCAGCTCGAGATCCTCGACCTCGAAGGGTTTGCGCAGAAAATCCGAGGCGCCGAGACGCATGGCCTCCACGATGGTGCGCGCTTGGCCGTGGCCGGAGAGCATGACGACGGGAAGCTCGGGAAAGCGCTGCTTCAGACGGCGCAGCACCTCGAGGCCGTCCATATCCGGCAGAACGACGTCCAGCGTGACCAAGTCCGGGGGAGATTCCTGGACGAGCCTCAGCGCTGCTTCGCCGTTCGCCGCAGTTTCGACCTGGTAGCCATGCCGCGCAACGAGTTCTTCGAGGTACTCCCGGAGTGCGGGATCGTCGTCGATCACGAGTACCCGGACCGCCTGCTCTGCCCCCATCACCCCCGCCTGGACCTCCCTCGCGCGTCTACCACCCGCACTGTTCCTGGGACCGGAAATACGCTGTAACTTTCTCGCCGTAGCGTCTTCACTTGCACGCGCTTCTACCCATCGACGCGGGCTTGAACCCACTGAAGGCCTCCCTTGTGAAAAACTCTTCCTCATTTGGGAAATTCCGTCACGGAAGGGAACACACTTCCCCTCCAGTGCCAATTCAGTTCCCATCGAATGCTCATTCGATAGGATAAACCGGCAGAAAATACATCCAGATAACATGGAATTGAGTTGTTTTAGCCCCGGAAACGAAAGTCCGATTCGGCCAACTCGCGGCCGGAAGTAGCTGGAGAGGGGGCGAACTTCACTCCCCTCAGGTGGCTGAAACGATCTTCCGAACGTATTATCAAACGTACTCCTGGAGGTCTACAAAATGTCCAAAGTCCCCCAGATGATCCCCGTTTCCGATTTGCGACAGGACGCCGCCGCAGTTTTGAAGCGCGTCTCGAAATCGCGTGAGCCGCTTGTCATCACCCAGCGTGGTCGAGCCAGCGCCGTCATGCTCAGCGTTGACGCCTACGAACAATCCGAAGAAGAACGCCAAATCCTGCTAGCCCTCGCCCGCGGTGATCGCGAAGCTCAAGCAAGCAAAGGTTTCTCCCTCGATTCGGTGATGCGCGAAGCGGACAAACTGCTCAACCAGGAATAGCGCGTGCGTATTCGCTTCACGCTCTCCGCGCGCGCCGCCTTTCTCGAATTTCTCGCCTACATCCGACGTGACGACCCGGCCGCCGCGCAGCGTTTCCGACAGCGATCAGAACACACTCTGCACCGCCTCGAACGTTTTCCCGAATCCGGCCGTAAACTGCCGGAGTTTCCTCACCTCCCCCACCGAGAAGTGATCGTGCGGCCCTGTCGCTTCTTCTATCGCGTGCAGGATAAAACGGTCTGGATTGTGGCCGTTTGGCACAGCACGCGAGACGTTTCGAGACCTGCTGATTGAGTGCACGGCGGAGCGAAACACTACGATGCCTGTTTGTACTGAATGGAAAGCCGCAGACCCAACGCATCGAGAACCTTCTCGAGGGTTCGCAAGGCGGGGTTTCCGTGTTCCGAAAGCACGCGGTACAAATGCTCTCGATTCAGAGACGTCAACTCGGCCAGCGCAGGAATTCCTCCTCCCCGCGCCTGCACAACATGGCGCAGTGCCAGGAGAAACACTTCCGGGTCATCCTCCTCGAGCGCCGCGTTTAAGTAGGCAACCGCCTCGTCGGAATCCTGCAACGCTTCGTAAAGCTCCTCTTCGTAGCGTCTGTACTGTTTACGTTTTGCCATACTGCTGACTCCTATAATCGCGCCAATACTCTTTCGCTCGCTCGATGTCTCGGCTTTGCGAACCCTTCGCACCACCGTAAAGCAAAATCACAATGGTATTCCCCTCCCGCCCAAAATAGATGCGATAACCAGCGCCGAAATGAATCCGCAACTCAAAGACTCCGTCATCCAGCGCGCGGTGGTCACCAAAGTTTCCGAGGCTGATGCGGTCGAGCCGAGTGCGCACCTTCGTACGAACGGCTCGATCCAACTTCTGCAGCCACTCCGTGAATGGCTCGCGGCCCTGGCGCGTCGCATAGATCCGAACATCCTGCTCTATCGGCACCTCCTATTGATAGTTTAAAAGCTACTTTTGTCGAGCAGACAGTATCTTCTCGGCTAAAATGTGTAGCCCAAAATTCGCCGACTCCCTCTAAACCCGATGTAGCGTTGGCCGCCTCTGTCCGAAAGAAGAAAAACGATGCCTGCTGAGCACACGAGACGTCCCCGCCTCATCGCCGTGGCTGGTGCGCGACCAAACTTCATGAAAATCGCCCCTCTACTGCGCGTGCTGCGCAACCGAGGGCACTTGGAAACCCGTCTGGTCCACACCGGCCAACACTACGACGCGGCCATGTCCGACCAGTTCTTCGCTGAACTGGGCATTCCCGAGCCCGACGTCAACCTCGGCGTGGGCTCGGGCAGCCATGCCCAACAAACCGCCGAAATTCTGCGCCGGATGGAACCGGTGCTCGTGGAGCAAGCCCCTGATGCTGTCGTCGTGGTGGGTGACGTGAACTCGACCGTGGCTGCCAGCCTGGCCGCCGTGAAAATGGGCATCCCGGTCGCCCATGTAGAAGCGGGGCTGCGCTCCTTCGATCGCAGCATGCCCGAGGAAATCAACCGCCTCTTCACGGACCAGATCGCGAGTTGGCTCTTCACAACGGAGCCCCAGGCCGAAGCCAACCTGTTGCGGGAGGGTATCCCCGGCGAACGCATCCATTTCGTGGGCAACGTGATGATCGACACCCTGGTGGAACAACTCCCCCGAGCCCGGGCGCGAGATACCCTCGAACGCCTGGACCTCCAGCCAGGCGCCTATGGTGTCCTCACCCTCCACCGGCCGAGCAACGTCGACGATCCCGAACGGCTGCGGCGAATCTTTGCCGTGCTGGCTGAAATCCAGCGAGGAGTGCCTCTGGTCTTTCCGGTGCACCCGCGCACCCAAAAGGCCCTGGAATCCCTGCTCGGCGAGCAGGGCACAGCAGGTCTTCTGACAACGCCTCCGCTGGGTTACCTAGATTTCTTGCGCCTATTAGCGGACGCCCGCCTGGTGCTTACCGACTCGGGTGGCATTCAGGAAGAAACCACCTTCCTCGGCGTACCCTGCCTCACCCTGCGCGATAACACCGAACGCCCCGTCACGGTCACTCACGGGACGAACACGCTCGTGGGCGGAGACCCCGCTATGCTCCTCGCAGCCGTGCGCGAGGCGTTGGCCGGCACAGCGCGGGAGCACCGCGTGCCAGAGCTGTGGGACGGCCGGGCAGCCGAACGCATCGCCGCAATTTTGGAGCGCGATCTCGGGGATACCGGTCGCGCACAGCGAAATGGCTCCGGGACCTGAAACGGATCCAGCGTACACAACCAAACGGAGAAAAGGACAATCGTGACCGAGCAGCTCCCGTGGTGGAAACGTCTGTGGCTGGGCTGGGGAATCATCGCCGGCCGCTTCGGCTTCGCCCAGACCCTCGTGATCCTGACGCTCTTTTACACGTTGCTCATCGGGCCCTTCGCAACAGGCGCGCGCGCCGCGCGGCGCGACTTGCTCGCCAAGCGCGGTTTGGGCGGAACGGGCTCGGCCTGGGCAGAAGCGGATACGGCGGCTCCCGACCTCGAGCGCAGCCGGCATCAGTTTTAAACCACGGGAGGATGCAAAACCGACCGAAAGCAACTGCGACACACGATCAGGCAAAACCCGCGGGCAGTGGCAGCCCCTGCGGGGATTAGCCTAGATTCGCTTAGATTTGTTCTTCAAGCCGGCCATAAGCAACCCGATGAACACCGCGTATACTCATGTTGTAGAGTTGTACATTTAATGGGTTCCGGAGACGCTTCTATGCCTACCATTATCAGAATCAACGGCAAAGTAGCTTGGCGAGCATTTCGCGACCCCCATTGTGACCGTTGGGTAGCCGCATGCGATGCCCTCGGACTCGTAACGGATGCGGATACGTGGTCACAGCTCCAAAAACGCGTTACCCGTCATTTGAGCTGCCTTCTCGATGATCTGCTCCAGGAAAATAGGCTCGATGCATTTCTTTCGGCTCATGGCTGGACTCTTCCCGGCAACCAAGATCTCCGAGGTAAAGACGTTCACTACGACATCCCTATCGAGCTTATGATCGACCGAGATCAGAATGCTCGTTCCCGCGTGAACATTTAGAAAATAAACTCACAGAGCTTGGGTTCAAATACATCGGCGAACGTTGGCATCTGCGAATCTTTGAGCGTGGCCAACAGCGAGTCCAGATCAATGCCGACGACGGCTATCTAGCACCAACAGCTGCCATGTATCACCTTCGCCGAGCTGGGTGCAACGAGAGCGAAATTGAGTCATTCATTCGCTCGGCTGTCTCCTAACAACCGTAAAGCTCGCTCCACTTCACGAACTCAGATCGCCGTCCACACGAGACTTTTGAGGGGCGAACCGGTCCTGGGAAAGGCAAGGTCCTAATATGCTTGGGGTAGGTGGCAGGTGGCGCCACTCCAGCAGTCAAGGCTGTTCGGGCTTCGATTCTCGCCGATGAGCCGGAGAACTGACCTGATTTCTCAGGGAAAGGCCAGTGCCAACCCGGGCCAAGCCGCTAAGATTTCCACATGCAAAAGCGTCTCCGTTTTTTCCTCCAGGGGATTGGGTCAATTCTCGTGCTCGCACCCGCTACCCCTCTTGGGCGGATTTCGTACGAGCCGCAGCCAAGTGTCAGCGATAGTATCCGCAACCACTGGATTCGTGTAGGAAACTACCTCTACGAGGCAATGGAGGAAGAGGAGGCCAAGATGCAAAGGTCCGGGCGATAGCCTCCATGCCTGGAAGTGTAACCACTAAAAAGAAAACCCGGGGTTGCATAGCAACCCCGGGGAATCAAACCGCCTTGGGTATACACCTTCAGCGCTTTTACTATCGGATTCATCGCTAGAGGAATCAAGCGAGGGATTCAAGATCACCGTTTTTTGAAATGGACCCACTAACCATGATGTGGAGTTTTAAGCGATGAACATCCTCGGAATTTCCTGCTTCTACCACGACTCGGCCGCGGCACTCCTGCAGGACGGCCGCATGCTCGCCGGCGCCCACGAAGAGCGCTTCACGCGCAAACGCCACGACCCAGACTTCCCGAAGCAGGCTGTCGAATACTGCCTGCGCGAAGCCAAGATTACGGCCGACGATCTCGATTACGTCGTTTTCTACGACAAACCCCTCGTCAAATTCGAACGCATGCTGATCACCTACCTCGCGACCTTCCCGCGCTCCCTGCCCTCCTTCACCAAGGCAATGCCCGTGTGGATGAAGGAGAAGCTGTGGGTGCCCAACGTGATCCGCAAAGAGCTGAATTACGACGGCGAGATTCTCTTCGCCGAGCACCATCAATCCCACGCGGCGGCGGCCTTTCTGCCCTCGCCCTATGAAGAAGCCGCCATCCTCACCCTCGACGGCGTGGGCGAGTGGGCCACGGCCACCCAGGGCATCGGCCGCGGCAACCAGATTGAACTCGTCCACGAGATCCGCTTTCCCCACTCGCTGGGCCTGCTCTACAGCGCCTTCACCTACTACCTGGGCTTCAAGGTGAACAGCGCCGAGTACAAGGTGATGGGCGCCGCGCCCTACGGAAAACCGGTTTACGCCGACAAAATTCTCTCGGAGCTGATGGACCTGCGCGAGGACGGCTCCTTCAAACTCAACATGAAATACTTCGCCTACGACTACGGCCTCACCATGACCAACGACAAATTCGCCGCACTCTTCGGCCACCCAGTACGCGCGGGCGAATCCAAGATGGAACAGTTCCATTGGGACATGGCCGCCAGCATCCAGGCCGTGACGGAAGAAGTGGTGCTACGCATGGTGCGCGATCTGCACCGGCGCACCGGTATGAAGAACCTGTGCATGGCCGGCGGCGTGGCGCTCAACTGCGTGGCCAACGGCCGCATCGTGCGCGAGGGCCCCTTCGAAAACCTGTGGGTGCAGCCGGCGGCCGGCGACGCGGGCAGCGCCCTCGGCGCGGCGCTCTTCGCCCACTGCTGCGTGCTCAAAAACCCGCGCAACTTCCGCATGGACCACGCCTACTGGGGCCCACAGTACTCGGACTCGGAAATCCGCGAATACCTGGACGCCCGCAAAGCCCCCTACAAAACGCTTGCGCGCGAAGAAATGATCCGCGAGACGGCGCGCCTGCTCGATGAAGAACAGGCCGTCGTGGGTTGGTTCCAGGGCCGTCTCGAGTGGGGCCCGCGCTCCCTGGGCAGCCGCAGCATCCTGGCCGACGCGCGCAACAAGGAAAACTGGCAGCGCGTGAACCTGAAGATCAAGTTCCGCGAGAGCTTCCGCCCCTTCGCCCCGGCGGTCCTGGCGGAAAAAGCCGGCGAGTGGTTCGACATCGACCGCGAGAGCCCCTACATGCTGCTCGTCTGCCCCGTGCGCGAAGGTCGGGACATCCCCGCGGTAACCCACGTAGACGGCTCGGCACGCCTCCAGACCGTGACGCGCGCAAGCCACGCGGAGTTCTACGACCTGCTCAAGGCCTTCGACGCGCGCACGGGCTGCCCGGTCCTGATCAATACCTCCTTCAACGTGCGGGGCGAGCCCATCGTGTGCACGCCGGAGGACGCCTATCTCTGCTTCATGCGCACCAACATGGACGTCTTGGTGCTGGGCAACCAGATCCTGCGCAAGGCGGAGCAGCCCGAGTTGGTGGAGGACTTCGACTGGCGGGAGCGGTTCGCGTTAGACTAAACCTAGGACTAGGAGCACGCTCCACACAGGAGCACAACGGAAGCAAAACAGCGCGACGGCGCGCGACCCCGTGAGGCGCGTGGCGACGACACGAGGCGAATGAGGAGATCGACATGGCACGCGGCGGCATCGGTTCACGGCTGGCAATTTTCAAGGAACTCTGGGCCTTCATGCGCGTGCGCAAGAAGTGGTGGCTGGGCCCGATCGTCGTCACCATGCTCTTGCTCTCGGTTCTGATCGTGCTCACGGAGGGTTCGGCCGTCGCGCCCTTCATCTATGCACTGTTTTAGGCGACCAGAGCCAGCTTTTGCACACGTAGTTTTGGAACGCGCTGGGGGCGCCATCGCGTTTCGTCCTTGGACGATGAACGGCGCAGGACTGCCGTGCGAATTCTGTTCCTGAGCCACTACTTCCCGCCGGAGGTGAACGCACCCGCCAATCGAACTTTCGAACACGCGCGGCAGTGGGTTCGAGACGGACACGATGTCACGGTGATCACGGGTGTGCCGAACCATCCGCGTGGTGAACTTTTTCCCGGCTATGCGAATCGCTGGTTGCAGCACGAAGAGATCGAGGGCATCCACGTGCTACGCACGTGGATGTACCTCACCGCCAACGAGGGTTTTGTTCGACGCACGCTGAACTACCTATTTTTCGCGCTGACCGCGGTGCTGGCGTCCTTGCGCGCAACGCGGCCCGACGTCGTGATAGCCACGAGTCCACAGTTTTTTTGCGGCTGCGCGGGAGCCATCGTGGCGGCACTGAAACGCAGGCCCTTTGTCCTTGAAGTGCGCGACCTGTGGCCTGACTCGATCGTGGAGCTCGGCCAACTCCGCACGCGCTGGATCATCACGGCTCTTCGACACCTCGAAACTTGGCTCTACCGCCGCGCTGCGGGTATCGTGGTCAACGCCCGTGCCTTCATCGAGCACATCGCGGGATGCGGAGTGCCGCGTGAGCGCATCGCACTGATCTATAACGGCATCGACCCGGCGCTTTTCCATCCCCGGCCCAAAGATGATGCCTTGCTGAACCAACATCGCCTCCAGGGAAAATTTGTCGTGGCCTACATGGGAACCCTTGGACTTGCCCACGGACTCACCACGCTGCTGGAAGCGGCCGAAAAACTGCGGGGTCGACCGGAGATCGTCTTTCTGCTCCTCGGCGACGGCGCCGATCGCGCGCACCTCGAGCGCGAGACCGAGGTACGCAGCCTCAAAAACGTCCGACTGTTAGGTCTGCGCCCACGCCACGAAATACCCGCCTGGATTGCTTCCTGTGACCTCTTGTTGGTCTTGCTCCGTGACCTGCCGGTCTTTCGCACCGTGATCCCCTCCAAACTTTTCGAATATCTGGCACAGGAACGCCCCGTGATCCTAGCGGTACCCTCAGGTGAAATTTGCGAACTGGTTTCTGAAGCTCGAGCTGCCTACGTGGTCGAACCAGAAAAGAGTACCTCCCTCGTACAGGCCATCGAACAATGCCGGCGAGACCCCGCTGGAGCCCAAGCCCAGGCTCGAAATGGCCGAGAATGGGTAGAGCAGCACTTTAACCGCACACGGCTCGCGCGGGAGATGGCCCGCTTCCTGGAGACGCGAGCGGCAAGGGACTGAACTCTTGGGGATCGATCTCAAACACGTCTACGACACTCTACCCGTCTTCGCACAAAATTGGGCGTGTACTTGGGCAGGTTACCAACGCGCCCGGCTGCGCTTCACTCCCTACTTCGAACAAACTCTCTCGGCTTGGAAAGAAAGCGCTCATTGGCCGTTGGAAAAACTCCACGAACTCCAGCGCGACCGGCTCTTCGCTTTACTGGAACGCGCGCGCCGGTACAGTCCACACTACCGGAATTTACCTCCGCCTTCCGCAACAACGGACGCCCACGAAGCCATTGCGGAGACACTGGCCAAACTCCCGGTTCTCGAAAAAGAAACCTACCGAGAGCAACCCGAGCACTTTCTGTGTCGAGACATTCCACCTCAGGAACTCCTCCGCGGCAAAACCAGCGGCACCACAGGCAGTGCACTCCCCCTGTGGTTTACCCGGCGAACCCTGGGCGAAGAATACGCCTGCATCTGGCGCCAGCGACGAAGCTTCGGGGTCGAACGCAGCGATCCCAACCTCACGTTCAACGGCCAGATCGTCGTACCCGCACACGCGACTCAACCTCCCTACTGGCGCAAAAACTACGCCACGCGACAGACCCTTTTCTCCATTTATCACATGAGTCCGGAAAACCTCCCGGCCTACATTGAAGCCATTCACCACACGCCCGCTGCATGGATCCAGGGCTACCCTTCGGCCATCTTCTTAGTCGCCCGCACCATGTTCGAGCAAAATCGCCCTGCTCCTCCCGGTCGCTTCGTCGCCGTCTTCCCATCTTCTGAATCGCTGCTCGCTTTTCAGCGCGAGATCATCGAAAAAGCGTTCAACGCGCCGGTGCGCGATCGCTACGGAGTGAGTGAGTTCGCCGTGTCCATGACGGAGTGCGACAAGGGCCGACTGCACGTGGACATGGAATTCGGAATCGTCGAGGTAGAGGTTCAGGAGACCACGGAGGAATACGAACGAGGGCCGCTCCTCGTCACGGGCTTCGCCAACAACGCGACGCCCTTTATACGCTATCGCGTCGGAGACGTCGGGACGCGTTCCCGCAAACCTTGCCCGTGCGGGCGAGCCGGCGACAACTTTCTCGACATCGACGGCCGCATCGAAGATTACGTGGTGACGCCGGATGGCCATCTGATCGGGCGCCTCGACCACATCTTCAAAGAGCAATACGACGTAGCGGAAGCTCAGATCCTCCAGCAAAGAGCAGAGACCATCGAAGTTTTCGTTGTAAAGCGTTCCACTTTCAACGAAAACAGCGAACAACAGTTCTTGCGGGAAATACGATCGCGACTCGGTACCAATATCAACGTTCGAATTCGCTACGTAGATACCATTCCACGCGAACCGAATGGAAAGTTCCGGGCCGTCAAATCATTCATCGGACAAGGAATGCAACCCGTCTCGGCTGTACGGCGTGAGGCGCCGTCCATCTCTTCTCTCCGACAAGGTCGTCTCCAAGAGATCACCGCCCGCATGCAAAGCATCCGCTCTATGGTCGGTGCGCAACGCATCTATGCCGCGCTACCTGTTTTCGCCCAAAACTGGATGTGTACTTGGGAAGGATACCGACGCGCGCGCACGCGCTTTAATCCCCATTTTCATCGGACGCTCGCTGCTTGGGAAACCAGCGTCCGATGGCCCCGGGAACAGCTTGATGCCCTCCAGCGCCAGCGCTTGGAGACTCTGATTAACCGTGCTCGCCTGTACACCGAGCACTACCGCGACTTACCACCGCCAGCAGCCGCAAAGGATGCGAAAGAAGCCATTGCTCAAACACTGGCACAGATTCCCGTCCTCGAAAGAGAAGGTTACCGCGCGGCGCCCGAAGCATTCGTTTGTAGAGATATCCCCAAGCAACAATTGATGCACGGAAAAACGAGCGGCACCACGGGGAAAGCGCTCCCCTTGTGGTTTACGCGAGAAACGCTAGCGGAAGAATTTGCCAGCGTCTGGCGCCAGCGACACCGCTTCGGCGTCGAGATTGGAGATCCCAACCTCACTTTCAACGGTCACCTCATCGTAGCGACCGGAAATTCGCATCCACCTTTCTGGCGCAAGAACAATGCCTCACATCAGACGCTCTTCTCAATCTACCATATGAGCCCTGAGTATTTGCCCGCCTATGTCGATGCGGTGCATGCAGCACCTGCTAACTGGGTCCAGGGCTACCCCTCCGCCATCTTCCTCGTGGCGCGCGCCATGCTCGATGCTGGCAAGCCTGCCCCAAAAGGTCGCTTCAAAGGAATCTTTACCTCCTCCGAAACTCTTCTCTCGTTTCAGCGCGGCGTGATCGAGGCCGCTTTCAACGCTCCTATCCACGACCGCTACGGCGTCGCGGAATTTACCGCCTCCATGACGGAGTGTGAGCAACGGCGTCTCCACGTCGACGTGGAATTTTGCATCGTCGAAGTCGAGGTGCAGGAGGCAACGGAAGACTTCGAGCGCGGTCCGTTGCTCGTAACCGGCCTCGCGAATTACGCTACGCCCTTCTTGCGCTACCGAGTAGGCGACGTCGGCATCCGCGCGCGCACACCCTGTCCTTGCGGGCGGGCCGGTGATACTTTTCTCAGCATCGAAGGACGTCTGGAAGACTACGTAACGACACCGGACGGGCGACTCATCGGCCTGCTCGACCATATTTTTGACGACCAAATCGATATTGCAGAAGCACAAATCTTTCAGGAAACCCCTCTCGCTATCGAAATGCGTGTTGTGCGCCGGCCGACCTACAACGAAACCAGCGAGAAGCAACTTGAAAAAGCTATCCGAGCGCGCCTGGGACAAAGGATCAAGATTGAGATGCGTTACGTTAATCAAATTCCTCGCGAACCAAATGGAAAGTTTCGCCTGGTAAAATCATACTTTGGAAGGGACGTGCTGTGATCCGCGTCGGCTTAACTCGCACGCAGCCAAGCTACGCCGGGCTTACCCCGCCTTATCACCCCGGCAAATGTTTTCCTGAGTTGGACACCCTCCTCGGCAACGCTGGCTCACTAGGAACTCAAAATCATGTCTACGCGGCGGTAAGGGCTGCTCTGTGGGGTCTCGGGCTCGACGCCGAACGTTTCGGCACCTCCGAATGGAACCCGTTGGGGCAACTCGTAGGGCGCGGAAAACGGGTCGTTCTCAAACCCAATTTTATCCGGCACTGGAATCCGGAATTCCTTGGCAGCATCGAGTCGGTCATCACCCATGGCTCGATCCTGCGTGCCGTAGCCGATTACGCGTTCCTGGCGGTTGGATCAGAGGGATCTGTGGTTGTCGCAGAAGCACCGCAACACGACTGCGACTTTAGTGAGATCCGGCGCATCGTCGGCCTAAATGAACTGGCCACTTTTTACGAAGAAACTTTGGGTCACCCGCTCGAAATCATCGACTTGCGGCGCGAAGCAGTCCACTATAAGAACGGCGTCATTGACGATCGACAATCACTCCCGGGAGACCCCCTGGGCTACCGAAGCGTAGACCTGGGAGAACGCAGCTTCTTCACAAACTCCGGCTTGAATCCAGCGCGCTTTCGAGGAGCGGATTACGATCCAGGACCAACCACGGTGCACCACGCGGAAGGCCGCAATCAATATTTGCTCTCCGAAACCGTTCTTTCTGCTGATCTCGTGGTTAACCTGCCCAAACTAAAGACTCACAAAAAAACCGGCGTCACCTTGGCGCTCAAAAACCTCGTCGGTATTAACGGAGACAAAAATTGGTTACCTCACCACTCCACCGGATCGGTCTCCGAAGGGGGAGATGAGTTTCCAGGTCGGCGCCTACGCGACCGTCTGAGGAGCCGCGCGACGGAGATCGCGCGCCCGCTGCTCGCGCGCGGTCTCGGCACGCGCTTCTTCCGCTTCGCGCGCAAGGTGGAAAGCGTTGCCCGCGGCGACGCTTTCATACGCAGCGGCAACTGGCACGGCAACCGCACCACCTGGCGCATGTGCGCGGATCTAAACCGTTGCCTTTACTACAGCGATGCAGCCGGGTTACACCTCACCGCGGAACAGCCGGTGCGGACCGTGCTCTCGATCATCGACGGCATCGTCGCGGGAGAGGGCAACGGTCCGTTAGCGCCACAGGACGTGCCGCTCGGCGTAGTCATCGCGGCTACTGACCCCATCGCCGCTGATCTCGTAGCCATTCGGCTCATGGGATTCGATGAGGGGAAAATTCCTAAAGTGCGGGAAGTCATGCGCGATTCCGGTCCACGTATCACTGGCGTGCGCTGGATTTCGGACGTCAGAATCAACGAAATTCAAGTGGAGAGCCTACAACGACACGAACTCGGGCTGGACGACCTACGCGCCGATAGAATTTTCGAAGCTCACCCGGGATGGCAAGGGCACGTAGAGAAAACCTCGGAATGAAACAAATCGTTCAAAATACGAAAACCGGGCAGCTCGCAATGGTAGAGGTGCCTGCTCCTACGCCGGGCGAAGGGCAAGTTCTCGTGCGCAATCACTTCTCCGTCGTTTCTCCGGGCACTGAAAAAATGGCCATGGAGTTTGCGCGCAAATCATTGCTTGCGAAAGCGCGCTCACGCCCAGACCTCGTAAAGCAAGTAATCCGTAAGTTTAGACAAGAAGGACCGCTTTCCACCTACCGCGCCGTCACACAGCGGCTCGATGCTCTGCAGCCGCTCGGATATTCCTGTGCTGGTGTTGTAGAGCTTGTCGGACAGGAAGTTACAGGCTTTGCACCCGGCGATCGCGTGGCTTGCGCGGGGGCCGGTTATGCCAACCATGCCGAATTCGTCTGCGTTCCTGAAAACCTCGTCGTACGCGTTCCGGATACCCTTCCTCTCGAAAAGGCTGCGTTTTGCACGCTGGGCGCTATTGCACTGCAAGGGCTGCGCGTCGCCAATCCTACTTTGGGTGAGATCGCCGTCGTTATCGGTTTAGGCGTCATCGGCCAACTCACGGTTCAACTGCTGCATGCCAACGGCTGTCGCGTACTGGCAATCGATCTAAATCCGGAACGCGTGAAACAGGCTTTAGCACAGGGAGCAGAATGGGGAACGAGCCCTGAAGACGATCACAGTCTCTGGCGCGATCACGCAACCCAGGGCTATGGAGCAGACTTCGTTATCGTCACCGCCTCCTCTGAGAGTTCCGCCCCTATCCAACTCGCCGCCGAGCTGTGTCGCACGAAAGGCCGCGTTGTAGCCGTCGGCGCCACCGCGCTGGAACTCGACCGACGCACCTTTTATGAAAAAGAGCTCGAGTTGCGCATGAGCATGTCCTACGGTCCCGGTCGCTACGACTCCAAATATGAAGAAACCGGCCTCGATTATCCTATTTCGTACGTGCGCTGGACTGAAAACCGCAACCTTCAAGCCTTTGCTAAACTTACCACCCGTGGCTCCATCGATCCTAGCAAGCTTGACATTCGAGAAATTCCTTTCGCAGAAGCCGAGCATACCTACAGCGAACTTGCTAGCGGTGAGCTCGCACCTCTGGCGATACGTTTTCGCTATGACTCTGCCGCTCCTCGCCAGACATCCGTAGCCCTTGCTACTTGCAGAGCTTCGAAGCGAAAAGATGAAGTCGGTATTGCATTCATTGGTGCCGGCAACTATGCCAAGGGTGTTCTGCTCCCCATCGTTGCCACCCAGAAAGGTATAAGGTCCATTGCTATAGCTACTACAAACGGAAGTTCTGCCCGAAAAGCCGCCGAAAATTTCGGTTATGCTCGCTGCACTACGGATCCACAGGAGATCTTTTCTGATCCCGATGTTGATCTCGTCTTTATCGCTACGCGCCACGACAGTCACTCGGTTCTGGCTCAAGCCGCGCTGAAAGCGGGCAAGGCCGTCTGGTTGGAAAAACCAGCCGGTGTAACCCCAGAACAGGTCGATTCTCTGATAAAAACAGCCCACGAGACAGGTGGTTTTCTCGCGCTGGGTTACAACCGGCGCTTTTCAGCGCACGCTCGCTCTATTCGCACACTTTTAACTGAGCGCGCAGGCGCCGTCGCGATTCACTACCGAGTAGCTGCTGGGCCGATCCCGCGAGACACCTGGTTACTCGACTCCAAGCAAGGCGGTGGGCGCATCGTGGGAGAAGCGTGCCATTTCATCGATCTTTGCATGCACTTGGTGGGAATGCCTCCCACTACCGTGTACGCGCAAGCACTTGGACGGAATACCGAAACCGATGACTCTATGGTTTGCCTGCTCCATTTCTCAGACGGCTCTGTTGCTACAATCCATTACCTCACCCACGCGGATCCTCGGCTTCCTAAAGAACACTTCGAAGTTTCCGGAAACAACCAAACTGCTGTGTGCGACAACTACCGAATCACAACTTTGAATGGAGTAAAAACCATCAGAACATTTCGGCAAGATAAAGGACAACAAGCAATGATCTCTGCTGTTCTCGCAGCAATAAAAAACGGAAAACCTTCTCCTTTCGCGCTTTTAGAAATCGCTGCAGTTTTTCGCGCGACTACAGCGATCCAAGAGTCAATTAATTCAGGGAAACCAATTCCCCTTGACTTAAATGAATATCCCGGTCTCAAGGAAGCGTAATACCATCCGCACTTAACGCGAAGCCCCCGAAAACCTTTTAGATGAAAACGAAAGAAATCTCTTGAAATTCAAGAAAAAAATTCTTGTCAGAAAATCCAAGCACGTTGTCGACCGAGTACAGCTTGAACAAACATCACCGATACGGAAACGTGGCTTGTCGTGGCTTATTGTACTGCCACTCACAGTTTACGTGATAGGCTTTATTTTATGGTACCCCGACATTATCACGAATACAGATGAATCGGCTTACATTCGCCAGGCAAAAGCATTCGCGAGCGGCGAGAGAAGTTTAACCGAGTACAATCCTTTTACTGGAAAACCTGAAGCATCTCCCCCTTCTCCCTATCCACCAGGCACATCCCTCCTCATGGCACCGTTCGTGCGTATCTTTGGGTGGCAGGGTGCTTACCCTGTTCCTCTATTCTCCACCTTACTCTTAGTATTGCTATCTGCGAGCTGGCTGCATGCAAACAAAAAACCTCCAGTTTATGCCCTGCTCGTTCTGTTATATCCGCCCATCCTTATTTTGGGAAGAGTAGGAATGAGCGACATTACTTGCGCAGTCCTGACCACTACATCTATCGTCGCACTTTGGCGAGCGGAACAAGAAAAACCTGCTTTGCGGCTATTTACATCTGGCCTTTGTGCTGGCAGCTCTCTATTGTTTCGTGAGACAGCCGTGCTCGTAGTTGCACCGTTTTTTGTTGGTACCTTACTACGGCGTAACCAACACCTCCCCTCTCTCATATTAGGCACTTTACTTGGGTCGAGTTTACGCCTCGTCGCTTCCTGGCTGACTTTCGCTGATCCACTATTCATCAAAGATCCTGGGTCACTACTGTCCGGTTAATAATCGAACAGAGTCAACTGGTTAGCGAGAGAGGGGTGGGAGGTTGCGGGATCGGATCCCGTAAGTACCTGATCTAGCGGCATTCGTTCAAAAACGGTCACGCTCAAGA
>Ga0247727_10001618_pt1 | contig 53021 bp, 42 predicted proteins | sample WisWelCaveWW1625_FD_202498 | JGI IMG/M metagenome (GOLD analysis project Ga0247727, IMG submission 202498) | Biofilm microbial communities from Wishing Well Cave, Virginia, United States - WW16-25 | ecosystem: Environmental > Aquatic > Deep subsurface > Groundwater > Cave microbial mat | place... | reverse complement strand
GTTCAATCTAAACGGAAATCATCCGTCTGCCAGTGGTGTCAGAAAGAGAAAGAAGTAATCACCCGCCGGTTCCCGCCGCGCCAGCGCTCAATCGCTGTCACAACGAGAGAGTTGGGGAAGTTCTACGCAGGCGATTGATGTGTCACCCGCGACCTGTTAGAATCGTCACCCGGTGAAACTGGCGCTGGGTCAAATCAACACCACGGTCGGCGACCTGCGTGGCAACTCCGCCAAGGTGCTCGACGCCTACCGGCAGGGGGTGGCGGCGGGTGCAGACCTGGTGCTAACGCCCGAACTGGCCGTGGCCGGTTATCCGCCGCGCGACCTGCTGGCCAAACGCCGCTTCGTGCAGGACAACCTGCACGCTCTGGATGAACTGGCGCGTCAGATCGGCCGCGTCCCCTTGATTACCGGCTACGTGGAAGTGAATCCCCATCGCCCCGGCCGGGACTATTACAACGCCGCAGCGGTCATTCAGGACGGGCGGATCGTGGAGCGCCGATTCAAGACGTTGTTGCCGACCTACGACGTGTTTGACGAGGATCGTTACTTTCAACCGGCATCCGCCAACGCGCCCTTCCGCCTCGGCGAGCAGCCGGTTGGCTTGACCATCTGCGAGGACATCTGGGCCGAGAACTTTCTGCCCACGCCCCTGTACGAGCGCGATCCCGTGGCCGAGTTGATGCAGGGCGGAGGAATCCGGCTCCTGCTGAACATTTCCGCCTCACCCTACCACCTCGGCAAGGGCACGATCCGCTACGAGATGTTGCGGTCCGTGGCCCGCCAACATCGCGTGCCGCTGGTCTATTGCAATGCCGTGGGCGGCAACGACGAACTGGTTTTCGACGGCCAGAGCCTCGTGTTCGACGCTGCCGGCAACCTCATCGGCAAGGGCGCGGCGTTTCAGGAGGACCTGCTCCTCGTTGACCTCGGCTCGCCCACTGTCATCCAGCATCGGCCGCTCGATCCCGTCGCCGCGCTTTACGAAGCGCTCATCCTCGGTCTGAGCGACTACACGCGCAAATGCGGGTTCAAGTCCGTCGTGTTGGGCTTGAGCGGCGGGATTGATTCAGCGGTCACCGCCTGTCTGGCCGCCGCCGCTCTCGGACCGGAAAATGTCCTCGGCGTCTCGATGCCCTCACAATTCTCCTCGAAAGGCAGCCTCGACGACGCCTGCGCACTCGCGAAAAACCTCGGCATCCGCTGGGAACTCATCCCGATCCAGGACGCGTTCGAGACGTTCAAGCAGACGCTCAAACCAGCGTTGGCCGGTCGGCCGGAGGATTCCACCGAGGAAAACATCCAGGCCCGCGTGCGCGGCACGATCCTGATGGCGCTGTCCAACAAGTTCGGCCACCTGCTCCTGACCACCGGCAACAAATCGGAACTCGCCGTCGGCTACTGCACTCTCTACGGCGACATGGCCGGCGGCCTCGCCGTCATCGCCGATGTGCCGAAGACGATGGTTTATGAACTGGCCCGTCATATTATTCGGCAGCGCCCCGTCATTCCGGAAGCCTCGTTGACCAAACCGCCTTCCGCCGAGTTGCGCCCCAATCAGACCGACCAGGACACGCTCCCGCCGTACGAGGTGCTCGACGCGATCCTCAAGCGCTACGTGGAAGAATCAAAGTCCGCCGCCGAGATCGTCAAAGAGACCGGCTACGACGAAAAGCTCGTGCGCGAGATCGTCCGCAAGATCGATCTCAACGAATACAAACGCAAACAGGCACCACCCTGTCTCCGCGTCACCACCAAAGCCTTCGGCATCGGCCGCCGTGTCCCGATCGCGCAGCGATACGTGGAACGCTGATCATTGCGTTCCCAGCTTCGCCAGCAGCCCCTTCTTTCGGGCCACAGCGAACAGATGGCGGAAGAATAGCGCGGCGAGAATCAGGTACAGCACGTTGAGGCCGAACGCGCCGGCCAGCAGTTGTGGATTGACCTCGCCCTTTTCCAACACCTGTCGCATCCCTTCAAACACATACGTGGCCGGAATACAGGCGGCCACCGCCTGCATCGACTTCGGCAATACATCGACCGGATAAAACACCGCCGCGAACGGTTGGATCAGGAAGGGGATGCCCCACGCCAACGCTTCCGCCGACTGTCCCCAGCGCATGATCAGCGCGGTGGTGACCATGCCCACCGCCCAGCCCATGAGCAGCAGGTTGACGAAAAACGGCAGCAGACTGAACCCCAGTGAGAACAGATTGAAATGGTAAAACCCCGCCGCCAGCCCGGCCAACACGCCGACGGTGATCAGGATTTTGACGAAGCCGACGATGTAGGTGGCCATCAGGAACTCGCTGACGCGCACGGGCGCGACAAAGATGTTGAGCAGGTTGCGCGACCAGATGTCTTCCAGAAACGCGATCGTCGTGCCCTGCTGGGCGCGGTAGAGGATGTCCCAAAAAATCATCGCGCCGATCAGAAACTCCACGGGCCGCGGCAGGTCGCGCAGATAGACCGTCAGGAAACCCCACACCAGCAGGTCCATGACCGGCCAGAAGAAGATTTCCAACACGCGCGGCACGCTCCGGGTGTAGAGAAACGAGTACCGCAACACCAGCGCGCCGACGCGATGCGGACTCATCGCGCCTCCTCCTCGCCCTCGCCCATGACATCCCCGCCGCGCGCCACGCGAATGAAGACCTCCTCCAGCGATTTCTGCTGGAAACGGGCCATGACCTCTTGCGGCGTGCCTTCGGCCATGATCCGCCCCTTGTGCAGAAACAACACCCGGTCGCAGATCTCCTCCACATCGCGCATGTTGTGGGACGTGTAAATCATCGTGATTGGCCGGTCCCGCTGGATGCGCCGCAGAATCTTGCGCACCTTGTCGGCGATGTTCGGATCGAGGCTGGCGGTCGGTTCGTCCAACAACAGCAACTCCGGATCGTTCAACAACGCCTTGCACAGATTTACCCGCGTCGATTCGCCCGATGACAAATGGCCGGTGATCTTGTCTTTCAGATGCGGAATCTCAAAGAGCGTCAACAGTTCTTCCGTCTTCGCTCGATGACCATTCACGCCGTACAACCGGGCGAAGATCAACAGATTTTCCCAAACCTTCAGGTTGGAGGGCAGTGCCGTGTAGGCCGAGGAAAAATTGCAGCGCTGCAGGATCTCGACCCGGTGCCGCTCAAAGTCCTGGCCGAAAATCCGCACGCTCCCGGCCGTGGGCGTGGTCAGACCGAGCAACACCTGGATCGTCGTGGTCTTGCCGGCCCCGTTCGCGCCGAGCAGCCCGACGATCTCGCCGCGGCGGATCGCAAACGACACGTCATCCACCGCCACCGTCCCGTCAAACTCCTTTCGCAGATGCGCGACTTCGACTATGATTTCGTCCATTGAAACGCCCGACGATACCACAACCGCGTGAGGCGGCAAGCGCCGCGCGGCGGCGCGCCTGGCGGATGTCGGCGGGACTGGTGGTGCTCGTCCTCGTCGCCTACATCCCGGCCATGAATGCCGGGTTCATCTGGGACGACGATGTGTTGCTGACCAACAATCCGCTCATCAAAGCGCCCGACGGCTGGTGGCGATTGTGGTGGACGACGGAGACGAAGTTCTATTTCCCGGTTACGTGGACGACGTTCTGGCTGGAGTGGCGGTTGTGGGGGATGAACGCCGCCGGCTATCACGTCACCAACATTCTCCTGCATGCGGCGGGCGCGCTGTTGGTGTGGCGGGCCTTGGACCGGCTGGCGGTGCCGGGCGCGTGGCTCGGGGCGCTGTTGTTTGCCGTCCACCCGGTCAACGTCGAATCGGTCGCGTGGATTTCCGAGCGCAAAAACACGCTGGCGCTGTTTTTCTTCGTCGCAACGCTGTTGTGTTACTGGCGGGCGGAAGACGGGAGCAGCCGGCGCTGGTATTGGATGTCGGTCCTGCTGTTCGGGCTGGCGTTGTTGAGCAAGAGCACGGTGGTGATGTTGCCGGTGGTGCTGCTGTTGTGCGCGTGGTGGCGACGGGGACAGATCACCAGCACCGACTGGGTGCGGAGCGGGCCGTTCTTTCTGTTGGCGTTGATCTCAGGGCTGGCCACGCTGTGGTTTCAAACGCATCACACCGGAGACTTGGGGACCGGCGGCGGCGGCCCACACAGCGTCGGGGTCAGCCTCGCGTTGATCGGTTGGACGTTCTGGTTCTTCCTGTTTCAAATCCTCGCGCCGGTCGGTCTCGGTCCCATGTATGCCCGCCCCCGCTTCGATGAGGCCTCGCTGATGAGCTTCTTTCCGCTGGCGCTGCTGGTGGCGACGCTGCTGGCGCTCGGGCTGACCCGGCGCCGATGGATACGCGCCCCGCAATTCGCCGTGGGATATTTCCTCGTCATGCTGTTCCCCGTGCTGGTGGTGGCCAACTTCCTGGTCTGGGGGACGCCGCCGAGGGATGATCACATGCTGCATCTGCCGATGATCGGCATCGTCGCCCTGGTGGCGGCCGGCTGGTCTGCGATGAAGTTTCCCCGCGCCAACGCGCTGGCGGCGGTCCTCGTGCTGGGCTTGGGTGTGCTCACCTGGCAGCATTGCCGGATCTATCGCGACAAAGAAACCCATCTGCGGGCGACCATCGACCGCAACCCGCGCGCCGCGCAAGCCCACTACAACCTCGGGGTGGTGCTGATTGAGCAGCGTCGGTTCGCGGAGGCCGAGACCCATCTGCGCCAGGCCATCGCGCTGCGCCCGCGATTCGTGCTGGCGTATCTGAACTGGGGAGTGGTGCTGGCCAGTCAGGGCCGGTTGGAGGAGGCCATCGAGAAGTTGCAGGCCGCTGAACGCCTCAAACCGCACTGGCCACAAATCCATTTCAATCTCGCGATGGTCTTGGACAGTCTGGGGCGCACCCCCGACGCCATTGAACATCTGGAACGGGCGGTGGCGTTGTCACCCGACAACGTCGAAGCCCGCTACCGGCTGGGTTGCCTGTTGGTCAAGCAGGGGCAAACCCGGCGGGCGACCGCGGCCTTCCGGGAGGTGGTTCGGCAAAATCCCGCACATGCCTCCGCGCACTACAATCTTGGACTATCATTGCTGCGGCAGTACCAACCCGCCGACGCCTACCGCCACGTGGCCGAAGCCGCCCGGCTGAATCCCCAAGACCCCGACGCCCGCAAGCTGCTGGAAAAACTGCAACCACTGCGTGACCGGTAGGATCAAAGATGGTTGTGCAATTACGTTTACACGTTCCTCGGTTGACGGCCTTGCAAGCGCACCCCGGTATGGGGTGCACCTCATTTTTTCCAAATCGAGCAGTCGGTCGGACCGGTTGCGGACGTTTGTAGTCAGGCACGGAGTCCGACGGAGTGCCGTGGGTATCTTGAGAGAAACGACGGACCGAACGCGACTCCGCGCGACGCTCCGTCGCTGACTACCAACAGGATCTGAGCATCCATCAGGCTGTTTATTTTGAGCGCCATTCGAAGAGCGCGGGCCGACTTTTGCCCGCCAATTCACAAGACTGGACGTGTGCGCCCCGGGTAACTTTCCGCGACGTTTACAAAGCCGGACCACGTCGTTATCATCGGCTCTGCCATGACGGAGAACGTGGAGCAGCGCGAGATGGTGGTGTTCATCGTCCGGCGCGACACGCAATGCGGCGAGTGCAGCGCGGACTTGGGCCACGGCAGTTTCTTGCGCGTCGAAAAGGAGCAGGCCCTTTGTCTGGACTGCGCCGACCTTGGCCATCTTGAATATCTCCCGCGTGGCGACGCCGCCATCACCCGGCGCGCCGCCAAACATTCGGCGTTGCGCGCCGTGGTCGTCGAATGGTCGCGCCGTCGCCGGCGCTACGAACGCCAGGGGATTCTCGCCGAACCCGCCGCCATTCGTCGCGCTGAGGAAGAATCGCTTGCCGATGCCGATCGGCGCGCCCGGCAGCGCGAGCAGGCCGCCACCGACCGGGCAGAACTTGATCACGAATACGTCGCTGCATTCGGCCAAGCCATCCGCCGCGCGTACCCTGGTTGCCCCGTAGCCGAAGCGACCGCGATTGCCAAGCACGCCTGCCGGAAACACTCCGGCCGCGTCGGCCGGTCAGCAGCGGCCAAACAGTTCGAGGCGGATGCCATCCGTCTGGCCGTAGCGGCCCACGTCCGTCACGTCCATACCCGGTACGACGAGCTGTTGATGAGCAACGAAGACCGGGCATTGGCTCGCGCGGCAGTCCGTGATGAAGTCGAGCGCCGGCTGGCGCAATGGAGCGCGGCGCAGTGATGGAGCGCACGGCGGTGGAAGATCTGCTTCGGCAGATGCTCGGAGCGGACGCGCAGTTCCGGGATGGGCAGTGGGAGGCGGTGGAGCGTGTGGCGAATCAACGGCGCCGCGCGCTGGTCGTGCAGCGGACCGGGTGGGGCAAGAGTGTCGTCTATTTCCTTGCGACGAAAATTCTCCGCGATGCCGGGGCCGGGCCGACATTGCTGATCAGTCCGTTGCTGGCGTTGATGCGCAATCAGACTGCGATGGCAGAACGACTGGGCATCCGGGCGGTCACCATTCACAGTCAGAATCCGGACGACTGGCCGGCAGTCGAGGCGGCGCTGCGCGAGAACCGCTGCGATGTTCTGCTGATTTCACCGGAGCGGCTGGCGAATCAGGAATTTCTCCAACGCTTGCTGCCGCTGATGCAGGGGCAGATCGGGTTGTTCGTGGTGGACGAGGCGCATTGCATCTCGGATTGGGGACATGACTTTCGCCCCGACTACCGGCGCATCGTGCGGGTGCTGCGCTCGTTGCCGGCGGGCGTGCCGGTGTTGTGTACGACGGCGACGGCCAATAATCGGGTCGTGGCCGACGTGCTCGCGCAGATTCCGCAGTTGGAGGCGGTACGCGGGCCGTTGACTCGGGCCTCGTCGAAACTGTTCAACATCCGGCTCGACGATCAAGCGGAGCGGCTCGCGTGGCTGGCGCAGACGTTGCCGCAGTTGCCGCGCAGCGGCATCGTGTATTGCCTGACGATTGCCGACGCGCGGCGGGTGGCGGCGTGGTTGCAGTCGAGAGGTGTCGCCGCGAGGGCGTATCATGCAGACTTGCCGGCGGAGGAGCGCATCGCCACCGAGCAGATGTTGCTGGGCAACGAACTCAAGGCGCTCGTCGCGACGGTGGCGTTGGGGATGGGATTCGACAAACCGGACCTCGGATTCGTTGTGCATTTCCAACGTCCCGGCTCGGTGGTCGCGTACTACCAACAGGTCGGGCGCGCGGGTCGGGCGGTGGACACGGCGTTCGGGATTCTACTGACCGGTCGCGAGGACGACGAGATTGTGGACTACTTCATCCGCACCGCGTTCCCACCGGCGGAGACGATGCTGGCGGTCTTGCACGCGCTGGAAAGCAGCGCCGGGATGACGGTCGAAGAGATTGGCGCGGCATTGAACGCGCGCCGCGGGACGGTGGAAAAGGCGCTGAAGTTGTTGGAGGTGGACAACGCCGTGGTGCACGAGCGCACCCGGTATGTTCGCACGCCGAATCCGTGGACGCCGGACGTGCTGCGCGCTGACGAAGTGACGGCGTTGCGCCGGGCCGAGGTGGAGCAGATGCGCCGGTACGTCGAGCATACTGGCTGTCTGATGGAGTTTCTGGCGCGGGCGCTGGATGATCCGTCGCCGGCCCCCTGCGGCAAGTGTATGAACTGCACCGGCCAAACGCACCGTCGTCCGCTCACGCCGGCGTTGTTGCAAGCGGCGGTCGAGTTCCTGCGGGGCGATTCACTGGTGATCGAGCCGCGCACGCGCTGGCCGAAACCGGTATTGGAAGAAGTCGCGCGTGTGATGCCGGTCGCGGTTGGGAAGATGCAGAAGGGTGAAGTGTCGGTCGCCATACCAGAGGCGTTGCGCGCGCAGGAAGGCCGGGTGTTGTGTCAGTGGGGCGACGCGGGTTGGGGTGGCGAGGTGGCGCGCGGCAAGTACGGCGCGGGACAATTCAGCGACGCATTGTTGGATGCCTGCGTGAAATTGTTGCGGGAGAAATGGCGGCCAGAACCGTTTCCAGCTTGGGTCGCTGCCGTGCCGTCACGGCGGCGACCGGAGTTGGTGAGCGATTTTTCCGGGCGACTGGCGGCGAAGCTCGGTGTGCCGTTTCTGCCGGTGCTGCACAAGCTGCGCGAGACTGAGCCGCAGAAACAGATGCAGAACAGCGTGACGCAAGTGCGCAATCTTCTCGGCGTGTTTGAACTGACTGGAGCGGTGCCGGATGGGCCGGTTTTATTGGTGGATGATTTGATGGATTCGGGGTGGACGCTGGCGATGCTGGCGGTATTATTGCAAGAACATGGCAGCGGCCCGGTCTATCCCTTGGCATTGGCGAAAACTTCCCCGCGAGGTGGCTGATGGATGCGCGTGAACTGTTGGGCGATGACGGTCGCGCGGTGTTGGCGTTGTGCTCCCAACTCGGCTTGGAGGAAGCGGCGACGGCGTTCACGTTGACGGAGTGGAACGATCTCGCGCGCCGCATTCAGGCCTCCGAATGGAAGCGGCCGGCGGCGCTGGCCGGCCAGAGCGCGTCGGCCATCGCGGCGACGCTGGGCATCGTACCGTCTGAGGCCGAGCGCGTGGCTGGGCTGCTGGAACGCAGCGGCCGGTTGGCGCTCGAACTGGAGAACCTGTTCGCGCGCGGTCTGTGGGCAGTGACGCGGGCCGATGCCGGTTATCCGGCCAAGCTCCGGCAATCGTTGAAGCATCAAGCACCACCGGTGTTGTTCGGGGCCGGCGAGATTGCGTTGCTGGCGCGGGCTGGGGTGGCGGTGATTGGTTCGCGCAATCTGGATCCGGCCGGGATGGCGTTCGCGCAAGAGATCGGACGACGGTGCGCGGCGGCGCGGTTGCCGGTCGTGTCGGGCGGCGCGCGTGGCACGGATCGCGTCGCGATGCAGGCGGCGCTCGAAGAAGGTGGCACGGCGTCCGGCGTGTTGGCCGACAGTCTGGAGCGCACGGTGCAACAGCCGGACCTGCGGCAACTGTTGCACGACGAGCGGCTCGTGTTGCTGACCCCGTACTCGCCCACGGCCGGTTTCTCGGTGGGCGCGGCGATGGGGCGCAACAAGGTGATTTACGGTTTGGCGGACTATGCGGTGGTGGTCAGCAGCGATCTGGAAAAGGGCGGTACATGGGCCGGGGCGGTCGAGGCGTTGCGGGGTGGCTGGTGTCCGGTGTTCGTGCGCGACGGCGAAGACGTGCCGGCGGGCAACCGCGAATTGCTCAAGCGCGGTGCGGCGCCGATTACCGAGGACGCCTGGCATGACGACCTGGCGGACTGGTTGCCGGCGCATGCGATCGTGCGGGTGGGAGAAAAAGAATCGTTCGCCTCCGCCGTTATGGAACGACCCAAACGCTATCGAGCCAAGCAATGAACGACTATTCAGATAAGCTCTGGCAGGAAGCCACCCGCTTGATGCCGGGTGGCGTGAACTCGCCTGTCCGCGCGTTTCGCGGCGTCGGCGGCACGCCGTTTTTCACGCAGCGCGCCAAAGGGTCGCGATTGTGGGACGTGGACGGCCACGAGTACATCGACTACGTGTGCTCGTGGGGCCCGATGATCCTCGGGCACGCTCATCCGCGCGTCGTCCGCGCAGTGCAGGAAGCGGCCCGCGACGGCACGAGCTTCGGCACGCCCAACCCTCGCGAAATCCGGTTGGCCCAACTCGTGTGCGACGCGTTCGCGTCCATCCAGAAAGTCCGGTTCGTCAACTCCGGCACGGAAGCCACGATGTCGGCCATCCGGCTGGCGCGCGGTTATACCAAGCGGGATCAGATCGTAAAATTCGAGGGCTGCTACCACGGTCACGCCGACGCGCTGCTCGTCAAAGCCGGCAGCGGCGGGGCGACGTTCGACGTGCCCGACAGCGCCGGCGTGCCTGCCGATTTCGCCCGGCACACCCTCACCCTGTCGCTCAACAATTTCGAGGCTTTGGAGGCGGTGAACTGGCGCACGGTCGCCGCCGCGATCATCGAGCCGATCCCAGCCAACATGGGGCTGATCCCGTTGAAGTCCGGTTTCCTCGAACGGTTGCGCAAGCTGACGCAGGACAATGGTGCGTTGTTGATCCTCGACGAAGTCATCAGCGGTTTTCGCGTGGCGCGCGGCGGCGCGCAGGAGTTGTACGGCGTGCGCGCCGATCTGACCACGCTCGGCAAGATCATCGGCGGCGGCCTGCCGGTCGGGGCGTTCGGCGGGCGGGCGGACGTGATGGACTTGCTCGCGCCGACCGGTCCCGTCTATCAAGCCGGCACGCTCTCTGGCAACCCGCTCGCCATGGCGGCCGGCATTGCCACACAGGAGGCACTCTTCGAGGTAGGGATGGACCGCCGGGCCGTCCGTTCCTCTGACGAATCGGCGCGCCCGGCGGTCGCGCCCTACCAACGGCTCGACCAACTCACCGCTCATCTCTGTGCTGAATGGTCGAAGATTGTGCCGGGCCACCACCGACGGCTCGGCTCGCTGTTCTGCACGTTCTTTACCGACCGGGAGGTCGTGGATTACGCCACCGCGAAGACCAGCGACACGAAGCGGTACGCCCGGTTCTTCCACGGGATGCTCGAACGCGGCGTGTACCTCGCGCCGTCACAGTTTGAAGTCGGCTTCCTGTCCCTGGCGCACACCGAACTGGACATCGAGCAAACATTGCAGGCCGCGCGGGAGGCTGCAAAGATTCTGTGAGACGTTGTTGGCAAACGGCCTGTGGGAGGGCCATTCTTGGCCCGACCGGTCGCGCCCGGAAGGGCGCTCCCACAATTGGAGGCGTGCAATGAGAATCGTCGTGGCCATGACGGGAGCGAGCGGGGCGTTGTACACCCAGCGGTTGCTGGACAATCTCGACCCGCAACAGCACGAACTGCATTTCATCTCCACCCGGCACGCGCGCGAGGTGGCGCAACTGGAGTTGCCCAAAGGGGAACTGAAACTCGATCCGCGGGTGATTCAGTACGATGAGAACGGCTCGATGTTCGTGCCCTTCGTCAGCGGCTCGGCGAAGTTCGACGCGATGGTCATCATCCCGGCCTCGATGGGCACGATTGGCCGCCTCGCGCACGGCGTGTCGGACAGCACGATCGCGCGGGCGGGCGACGTGTTCCTCAAGGAGCGGCGGAAGCTAATCCTCGTCCCGCGCGAAGCGCCCTACAATCTGATTCATCTCCGCAATATGACCACGCTCACCGAAGCCGGCGCGACGATCATCCCGGCCAGTCCGTCGTTCTACAGCAAGCCCAAGACGCTGACGGATGCAGTCGACACCATCATCGCCCGCGTGCTGGATCACCTGGGAGTCGAGCACAAGTTGGTGAAACGATGGCAGGGCGCCGACTGATTGTACCAGCACCGAACGGCAGGTTGACGTGCTGGATGGTATCCTTTAGCCTGTCGGCGGATGACGATGAGTGCTGGTGCGCCAGTCGAGAAACCTTTGTCCGTGGCGGTGATCGGGCGGCGGATGGGCCGTGAGCCGGAGTCGTGGAAACTGTGGTTGGGAGAGTTTGTGGATGAGTTTCGACGGCAGGCCAACCTGCAGCTTGTCGCCGAGCCGCCACCGCCGGAGTTGCCGGCGCAACTGCGCAGTCTCCTGGCCTCCGTGGTGGAAGCCCTCTGCGCGGAACGTGGGCTGCCGGCACCCGGCTGGTGTCAACACGTCCCACCGTTGCCGGTGCCGTGGTTTGTCGCGGGCATGGAATCTCTGAAGGCGATGGCCTTGGTCGAATCGCCGGCGCAGTTTCGCCAGCGTAATATCTTTGTGCTGGGGAATTTCCTGTCCCGGGCCTGACGATGTTGGACGCGGCGACCATTCGACGGGCGTTTGCAGCGTTGAACGACGAGCTTCAAGCCGCCGGTGTGGTGGGAGAGGTCGGCATTTGCGGTGGTGCCGTCATGTGTCTGGTGTTTGACGCGCGCCGCGCGACGAAGGATGTGGACGGCGTGTTTGCCCCCACGCGGGCCATTCGCGAAGCCGCTGCCCGTGTGGCCGAGCGGCTGGCGCTACCGGCGGACTGGCTCAACGACGCCGCCAAGGGCTACTTTCCCGCCGAGCCGCCGCGCCAGGAAGTGTTAAACTTCTCACACCTGCGGGTGTGGTGTCCGCAGGCGGACTACATGCTGGCGATGAAATGCGTGTCGGCACGCTTTGATACCCAGGACAAGGACGACGTGATTTTCCTCGTTCGTCACCTTGCGCTCCAGCAACCCGCCCAGGTGTTTGAGATCATCGGCCGGTATTACCCCCAGCAACGCGTCCCGCCCAAGACGCAGTTCTTCGTCGAGGAACTCTTCGAAGGGCCGTTGCGCGGCTGACCGCACTATCGGATCGTGTCTGTGCGCAAGTATCTCGAATTCGTCCGCTTCTCGCACACGGTGTTCGCGTTGCCGTTCGCACTTGCGGCGATGAGCTTGCAAATTAGCAGTTGTTTTCTGTTCTGCAAAGCCTGCTTCAGCGATGGGTGCCGGCAGAGGCGGGCGGCGGACGCCGGGTTTGCCTTTGGGAAGGACTTCCGCTAGGATGAGGGCATGATCTCGGACTACATCGCGCGGGCGATGCGCCACGCTCATTATGAGTTGATGGAGAACGGGCGCTTCTATGGTTCAATTCCAGAATGCCAGGGGTGCTGGGCGGAAGCGGCCACACTCGAGGAGTGCCGGGAGGAATTACAGGCCACGCTGGACGGAAAGTGACTTCAACCCCATGGATTCATTAAACCATAACCAATTGTTGCTGTGGCCTTTATGAGCGGCCACTCGTGAAGCAGATTATGAGTTTGGCCAGCGTCGCAGGCGCGGAGCAGTTGAACCGCCAAGCCGAGTCCGACGAGACGCCGTCCCCGGCAAACGCCAAGGACGCCAAGTACGAAAGAGCCGGGATGAGTCAGCGTGCGGCGTGGGTTTTGGCGTAGGCGGGGGAGTGGGCTTCGATCTTGCGCATGGCGTCGCGGTCGTAGAGCCGTTCACCGCAGTCGAGACATTCGTGAAAGGCCAGGTTGGGCACGGTGTAAGGTTCGCCATCAAAGCGGCGAGTCAGGGTGCGCCGAACCGTCTTGAGCCGCCGGCTTCCGCAGGTTGGGCAAATGGTGATCTTACGCATGGGTGTATCTTGAGACGCTCGCTTGGAGGAGATCAGGAAATCGAAGCGAGTCAGGATGCCTTGACGAGCGATTCTTCCACATCGGCCGGGACTTTGATCGGGGCGAAATACGAAGTGGGATATAGATAGTCTTCGCCGCTTTCATCCACGACCCGGACGTCGCCATCCGCCGCCGCGCCTTCGTCGGGCATCACCCGGTAAATCTTGTGTAGCTCAAGCGACGCCGGATACCCCTCGTTGTTGACGCACACGACAAACTGTGGTTTTGAAGAGGGACGCTTTGCCATGTTTTAGTCCACGTAGCGTTTGCGCTTCATTTCCTTCCGACCTATACCATGCGCCTCGTACCAATGCAACTCAGCGACCCGCACGCTTCCGCTGGCCAGACGAACTCGCGCGATGCCTTTCAGCTTGCGCCAGTTGCCAGGCCCATACGTGCGTCGTAGTCGGGGCAAATCATGGATGCCTGAGCCACGGGCAATGACCTCGATCTCCGTGATTTGGCTGAGGATTTCAAAGTTCACCGCCCGTCATTCTGCCGGGTGGGTGCGCGAAAGGCAAGATTCACCAGCCAGTCGGCATCGCCATCGGAAGGGTGGTGGACAATGAATTGAGGTCGCGCCAACAGGTCTTTGGGATCGCACTCGGTGTTTGTACTCGCGGTCACGATGCGATGCCGGTAAACTTTCGTCCGTGAGCGAAATCCTCGGCTATCTTGTTGGGGAACGCGGCGAGTTTTCGGGAGCGCGGTTTGCGATTCCTGACAAGGGGCTGATTGTTGGCCGTGACCCCAAAGAGTCCGACCTCGTGCTCGATCATGAAATGGTTTCCCGCCGGCATGCCCAGATTGCGCCTGCAAAGGATGGGAAGCTCTACCTGACTGACCTGCAATCGCGAAACGGCACGCACCTCAACGGACGGAAACTCGCTGTCCCTATTGCCCTGAATGCAGGCGACAAGATTGATTTCGGCGGACAGGGAAAAGCGGTCTTTCAGTTCGATTCGGCGGAAGGCGAACCGCTGACGCAGATGCTATCGCAGGTCTTCGGCGAAATGGCTGCGCCGGTGGAATGGAAAGTTGGCGACAACATCCTCGGCATCTACGAAGTGACCGGCATCTTGGGACAGGGCGGGATGGGACGCGTGTACAAGGCGCATCACAAGTCGTGGAACATGGATTTGGCGGTAAAAAGCCCGTTGCCGAACCTTTTCAGTGACGAGAAGGCAATCGAGAGCTTCGTCCGCGAGGCGGAGACATGGGTGAATCTCAATCTCCATCCGAACGTCGTCCAGTGTTTTTACGTCCGCACCATCGGCGGCATCCCGCGCATCTTCGGGGAGTACGTACCCGGTGGGACGCTGCATCACAGGATCGCCCAAAAGAAACTGACGCAACTCGACCAGATTCTCGACGTGGCCATCCAATTCGCATGGGGACTCCACTCCGCGCACGAACAAGGCTTGGTTCATCAAGACGTGAAGCCTGCAAATGTTCTGATGACCACAGACGGTTGCCCAAAAGTCACCGATTTTGGTCTTGCCCGGTCGCGACCTGCCAGTACTAACAGCGAGCCGGCAAACGAGAACACACTGGTAAGTTTAGCCGGTGGCACGCCGGCCTACATCTCGCCCGAACAAGCTCGGGGGAAGAAACTCTCCCGCAAGACCGACATCTGGAGTTGGGGACTTTGCGTGCTCCAGATGTTCATTGGAGGCGTGACTTGGGAATATGGACTCCAAGCTCCAAAGGTATTGAAGGCATACCAAGGGTTTCTCGGTCAGCGCTTTCTCATCCCAATGCCGAAGAAAGTCGCCAAATTGCTGGGACTCTGTTTTCAGATCAAACCCGATGCCCGACCCGAACATCTTGCCGAAGTCGCGGCGGAATGTCAGGAGATTTATCGCGAGGCTTGTAAGAGGGAGTATTGCCGCCGCCAACCCAGGGCAACCGAGCACGTTGCCGACGGCCTGAACAATCGCGCGGTTTCACTGTTGGATTTAGGAAATCAGGAATTAGCAATTGAGCTCTTGGAGAAGGCGATACTTGTTGATCCCAATCATTGTGAGTCCATCTTCAATCTGAAACTTCACGAATGGAGAACGGCAAAAATTACAGACGAGGAGGTCTTACGCGCCGTTAGGGATATTGACTCATCAGCACCTGAGAAATGGCTTCGGTACTACCTTCTGGCTTCTGTACATCTTGAACGCGGTGATTCAAACTCATGTCTGGATTCTCTCCTCCGGGCGACGAACCTAGGTGCAGACAAGGAATCCGAAGAGTTCCTTCGACTTGTTGCCGCTGCCCGCGAGGGAATGGCTAGTTCTCGGGGTGTAGCGCGAGTCTTCCAAGACGAGGACGGTTTGGTGAATGCAGTGTCGCTGACGCCAGATGGGCGGTTTGCGCTGACGTGCGGGAAGAGGCTAAGGTTGTGGGATACCGCAACCGGATCTTGCCTCCGCGTGGTGGATAACCGTTGCGGTCCAGTTAGCGCCATTGCTGTCAGCGCATCTGGCCGATATGCAGTAACGGTATGCGAAAGCGCAGCTATAGATGTATGGAATTTGGAGACCGGTGAAAGGATTCAGAGACTTGAGGGCCATGATGGAAACGTGCGCTGTCTCTGCTTCAGTACCGATGATCGCTTGGCCGTATCTGGTGGCGATGACGGTCGGATTCTTCTCTGGGATGTCGTGACCGGGAAGTACGTTCGACGGTACGAGGAGCTTGGAAGCAAAGTCGCATCAGTATGTGTAGATGACCAAAATCGGTACGTGACCGGCTCGACGTACCGGGATACCGCTGCTCCTTGGTGTCACACAGCCGGTGTGTGGGACTTCGCGACCGGACGCCGTCTCTGTGAGTTTCCAGACGAATGGTCAACAAGCGGTGTTGCTCGATTGGGTCAGAGACGAACGGTACTCACAACAAACGGGCAGCAACTTAGTTTGTGGGATGTTCCCCAAGGCGTACGCCTACATACCTATTCAGTTGAGCCATCGACTCCTCATCGGGTTTGGCTGAGTTCAGACTCATCTCTCGCCCTCTCTGCGAGCCCGTTCGAGGAATACCTAAGGGTTTGGGATTTGACTAATGGCAGGAATGTTTTCTCCTTTCGAGGCGATGGCGTCCAAGACTTGGATTGCATTGCAGCCACCCCTGACATGCGACATGCGATCTCCCGCTCACTCGCAAGTGCCTTCATTACTCATCTGAGGCTGGCGAATTCACCGTCAGCGTTTCGAGCACCGCCGAGATTCTCACGTGGGGTCTCCAGCGCAACGGCTTCTGGTGCGGAAGACATTTATCAGCAACATTTATTGCTGGCCAGAACGTGCGTACAAAAACGGGATTTCATCGCTGCGGCACGATCGCTGCGAACTGCACGCTCCCAGAAGGGATGCTCCCGCAGACCAGAAGCGATTGGAGTTTGGACCGAGCTCTACACCAAACTACCTCGCATTGAATTTCGAGATGGATGGGAGACAGCCGCAATTGGAGACGCTCGTACCAATCAAGCTTGTTTCTCGGATGACCGGAGATTGATACTGACTGCGTATGACGACGCACTGCGGCTTTGGGATGTTCAGTCAAACACCTGCGTAAGAGAATTTTTTGGAGCGCACCACAACATCGATTTGAGTATTGATGGCAAACTCGCCTTGTCAACCGATGGGGCGGACAGATACCACAAAGGCCCAAAAATGGACTCGATCAGACTTTGGGACTTAACTACCGGCGAGTGTGTTAGAAGAATTGAGCCAAATGGAGGCGAATATATTCAGTCCATTAGGTTCACTAGAGATTCCCGATTCATACTAGCCGCCTCGTTTCAGTTGAGTGGAGATAAAGCACTCAACCTGTGGGATGCCCACAGTGGTAGGTTACTACGATCCAAGAGAGTCGAAGGCTCTGGTCTGGACGTATGCATTACGCCGGATGACCAGTACGTGATATTGGCCGAGTCAGGTGGACGACTTTCTATTTGGGACTTGAAGACTTTTCAATGTGTCCGTCAGTGGTCGGCTTCTGCTGGTGATGGGCATTGCGCGATCTGCTTGAGCAGATGCGGCCAGTACATTCTCACAGCCGGACGTGATCGTGATGGGACGAATACACTGAAGCTTTGGGAAATGAGCACCAGCACTTTGGTGCAGTCACTTGGCGGCGAGAAATATCCGATCAGTTGCATATGTTTGAGTATAGACACCAAGTTTGCTCTCGCTGGAAACCACGAAGGGGAAGTGAGTCTCTCATGTCTTAACTCCGGGAAATGCCTTCACCGCTTCCATTGTCACACGGGGGGAATCACCGCACTAGAAATCTCCATGGACGGAAGCGTTTTTGTCTCGGGAAGCTCGAGTTCGCCGCTGAAGAAATGGACGCTCGACTGGGAACTAGAAGCGCGCGAGCCGGCAGACTGGGATGAAGGATGCCGTCCTTATCTCGTGAATTTCCTCGCCTTCCATACACCTTCGGTGGGCGAACTACCCGTTGACCGACGCCCAACGGAGCCGGAAATCACTCTCGCTTTAACACGCCAAGGGAAGCCCTCTTGGACTGACGATGACTTCAAGGGTTTACACTACACGTTGGGGTGTGCTGGCTATGGATGGTTGCGACCTGAAGGAGTGCGTCGCGAATTGGAGAAGATGGCAGCAACATGGAAGGAGCCGCCCACGCTGTTGCCCTTGAAGGAAGGAGAACACTGATTATGCGAAAGATCCTGCCGGACGTGCCTTGGCCAGAGAAGGGTGATCGCTTGTTTGTTACTTGCGAGGATCGCGAAAACGACGCTCTGATAAATCGTGTTGAACGCACCGTTGACCTCTATGCAATGGCTTACAAGCATGCAGCCGACGCACTTGTTGAGCAGGTGCTACAGACGGGATTTGCGCATGATGTACTAGTTTTGCCAATTGGATTCCTTTATCGACAATATCTGGAGTTGAGCCTAAAGGGCATTATTGAAGACATCTACTATTGGGAGCCTGCTGGATTTCAACCTCTCACAAACGAACGATTCTGGGCAGAGTGGAAAATTAGAGTAGCCGCTCGCTTGGTCAAAGACGGGGTGCCATACCCGGTCGATCCGTCAGGACACGACTTGAGGAAGCTATGGGATGATGAAGTACGACTACTGATCGAGGCTGCTTTCTCAACCATTTCAAAGGACGATTTGGACACAGTGGAGAATTGCCTTCACGAGTTCCAAGATAAAGATCCAAAATCAGATGGCTTTCGTTATCCAGCGACGAAGAAAGGTCGAAAGACCCTTGAGGCTCTCTCGCGAGTTAACCTGCGAAACCTAAAGGAAGTCGTGCGCCGGGTCGGTGCGTTGCTGGAGGTTGCCTCCGGAGGATCGAGCTTGGAACAAGAAGACGAGTTGGACTCTTTTTGAGCCTACCGGATGTTTACCTTTCGCAAATATTTCGAGTTTGTCCGCTTCTCACACACGGCGTTTGCATTGCCGTTTGCGTTGGCGAGCATGGTGGTGGCGGCACGGGGTTGGCCGGGATGGCGAGTGTTTCTGCTGATTCTGGCGGCGATGGTTTGCGCGCGGACGGCGGCGATGGGGTTGAACCGGATTGTGGACCGGCAGTTCGATGCGGCGAATCCGCGGACGGAGAAGCGCCACCTGCCGGCAGGAAAAATCACGGTGGCGAGTGCCTCAGTGCTTACGTGCCTAAGTGCCTGCGGATTGCTTGCGGTGAGTTGGTTTATCAACCCGATTTGCTTTTTCCTTTCACCAGTGGCGTTGGCCGTGGTGTTCATTTACTCGTTCACGAAACGGTTCACGGATTGGTCGCATTTCTTTCTCGGGTTGGCTTTGGCACTGGCACCGATAGGGGCGTGGTTGGCGGTGCGCGGCGGGTTTGACTGGTCGCCGGTGGTGCTGGCGTTGGCGGTGGTGTTTTGGTTGGTGGGATTCGACATCATTTACGCGACGCAGGACGTGGAGTTCGATCGGCAGGCGGGGTTGCATTCGTTGCCGGCCCGGTGGGGGGTGGCGGGGAGCTTGAAGTTCGCGGCGGCAGCGCACGCGGTGATGACGGGGGTGTTGCTGGCTTTCGGGTTGATTTCAAGGATGGGTTGGCCATACTTCGTGGGACTGGCGGCGATCGCCGGTTGTCTGGTGATGCAGCATTGGTTGGCCAGGAAACAGGACGTCGTGAGCCTGAATGTGGCGTTTTTCCGGATGAATGCGATCATCAGCGTGGTGTTTTTGGTGGCTGTGGTGGCGGATGTAGCAATGAGGTAGCCACGAATGACACGAATGGACACAGCACGGCATCGACGCAACCAAAGAGGAATTGACCACGGATGGCGCGGATGGCACGGATGGACGAAAAACGAATCGGCCTGTTCCCCTGCAATATCGGTGTTATCAGTGTCATCCGTGGTTTCATAATCTTGCCGGAAAAACAAGAAGTTGCTGGATAGCCGTACGAATTCGGATTCGTGAGATTCGTGAAATTCGTGGCCACTAATCTGACATGAACAAATTGATTGAGCGGTCGGAGCTGCGGGACATTTACGAGAAGGTTGGGGGGGGGCAGCGGATTTCCGAAGAGGATTGTCTGCGGCTGTTTCGGTCGCACGACCTGGCGGCGATCGGGTCGATGGCGAACCTCGTGCGCGAGCGGAAAAACGGGAACACCGCCTACTACATTCTGAACCGGCACATCAACTACTCCAACATCTGCATTCTCGACTGCGATTTCTGTTCGTTCTACCGGCGGCGACGGGATGCCGGGGCGTATGAGTATTCCGTCGAGGAGATGGTGGCAAAGGCGCGCGAGGCGCTGAAGCTGGGGATCACGGAGATTCACATCGTGGGGGGGCTGCATCCGTCGTTCAAGTGGGAGTATTACACCGGGATGCTGCGCGAGTTGCAGGCGCTCGATCCGCGGCTGCACCTCAAGGCGTTCACGGCGATTGAGATTCTGCATCTGTCGTGGGTTGGCAAACGGAGTGTGCCGGAAACGTTGGCGGCGTTGCGGGAGGCGGGGCTGGGTTCGCTGACCGGCGGGGGCGCGGAGATTTTCGATCCGGAAGTCCGCAAGGTGATTTGCCACGCAAAAGAGACGGCGGAGGAGTGGCTCGATGTGCATCGGACCTGGCACAAGCTGGGGGGGCGTTCGACCTGCACGATGCTGATTGGGCACGTGGAAAACGAGGCGCATCGGGTGGATCATTTGCGGCGGTTGCGCGAGTTGCAGGATGAGACGGGCGGGTTCACGGCGTTCGTGCCGTTGGCGTTTCATCCGGAGAACAACAAGCTGTCGCATCTGGCCGGACCGACGGGGTACGATCTGCTGAAGACGCTGGCCATCGCGCGCATCTATCTCGACAACTTCGATCACATCAAGGCGTACTGGATTTTGATGGGAATAAAACTGGCGCAGGTGGCGTTGAGCTTCGGTGCGGACGATCTCGATGGAACGGTGATCGAGGAGAAGATTTATCACATGGCGGGCGCGAAGACGCCGCAGGAGGTGGCGCGCGAGGAGTTGGTGAAGGCGATCCGAGAGACCGACCGCGAGCCGGTGCAACGGGATAGTCTCTACCGGCGGGTGGATTCAGAATGTGGGGGCGCCCTTCCGGGCGCGACGGTCGAGGATCGCGCCCGGAAGGGCGCTCCCACAACAGTACTAGCCGGCGCGAGCAGCGAAGGAGGCGTGGCATGAGTTGGCGGATCGGCAGCGTGCCGTATCTGAACGCGCGCCCGTTGATTTATGGTCTGGAAGAACAGGTCACGCTCTGCACGCCCGCCCGGTTGGCGGACCTGATGTACCGCGGACAGTTCGACGCGGGGTTGGCGCCGGTGGCGGAAGCGCTGCTCCACGATCAATACAACATCGTGGACGGGATCGCAATTGGCGCACGCGGGCCGGTCCGCAGCGTCTTCCTGGCGCATCGCCGGCCGATCCGGGAACTCCAGCGCGTGGCGGTGGACACGGCGTCACGGACCTCGGCGTGGCTGGTGCGGGTGATTTTGAAGCACGGATACGGGATCGAGCCGGAGTTTTATCCGCGTCCCGCTGGAGCGAAGTTGAGTGAGCACGAAGCGATGTTGCTGATCGGTGATGAGGCGATTTGGTACGCGACGCGCAACGGGGCGCAGCCCGTCTTGGATTTGGGCGAGGCGTGGTGGGGGTTGACCGGGTTGCCGTTCGTGTTTGCGGTGTGGGTCGTGCCGCGGGGGGCCGAGGCGGGGCCAATTGCACGACTGCTTCACAACGCCAAGGCCAACGGACTTGCGCATCTGGAAGAAATTGTGCAGGATGCCACGGAAGCGACGCCTGAATACCGGCGCGAGTATTTGAGCCGATACGTCTCTTACGAACTGGGAGAATTGGAAAAACAGGGTATCCGACGGTTTCAGCAATACGTGGCGGAGATGGGACTCATCCCGCAGAGCCATGATCTACGATACGTCAATTGACCGGATTCAGGAAAAGGTGCTCGACGGCGTGCGTGTCACCTCCGACGAAGCCGTCCAACTCTACCGCGCGCTGGATCTGCCGGAACTCGGCGCCCTAGCGGACACCGCGCGTCAACGCAAACACCCCAGCAATGTCGTCACCTACATCATCGACCGCAACATCAACTACACCAACGTCTGCGATGTTTACTGCACGTTCTGCGCGTTCATGCGCGAGGAGCGGGACAGCGATGCCTACGTGCTGACGCCCGAACAGGTCGGCGAGAAGATCAAGGAACTCGTGGCCATCGGCGGCGTGCAGATTCTCATGCAGGGCGGACATCACCCGAAGCTCGGCATCGATTACTACCTCGATCTGCTCCAGTCCATCCGCCGCAACTTTCCGCAAGTGAACATCCATGGTTTTTCACCCCCGGAGTTTTGTCATTTCGCCGAAGTGTTCAAGATGCCGGTCGAGGAAGTTGTCCGGCGCTTCAAGGAAGCAGGCCTCGGCTCGATCCCGGGTGGCGGCGGCGAGATTCTGGTGGACCGTGTGCGCAAACGGATCTCCCCCTTGAAATGTATGAGCGACCAATGGTTGCACGTGATGGAGGCGGCGCACGGACTGGGGTTGAATTCATCGGCAACGATGATGTTCGGCCACGTCGAAACGATTGAGGAACGGGTCGAGCATCTCCAGCGGCTGCGCGACCTGCAGGATCGCACGCGCGGGTTCACCGCGTTCATCTGCTGGACGTTTCAAAACGAGAACACCCGGCTGCGTGTCCCGTCGGTGGGCGCGCACGAGTATCTGCGGATGCAGGCATTGGCGCGCATCTTCCTCGACAACATCGACAATGTGCAGTCGAGTTGGGTGACCCAAGGCCCGCAGATTGGCCAGATCGCGCTGAAGTTCGGTGCCAACGATTTCGGCAGCGTGATGATGGAGGAAAACGTCGTGTCACAGGCGGGGGCCACGTTTCAGATCAATGAGGCCACCATGCAGCGGCTGATTCGGGAGATGAACTACCAGCCGCACCGGCGAAATAACTGGTACCAACTGTTAAACTAGAAGGAGCACATCATGCCCAAGCGAATCAACACCATCCTCATCTTCGGAGCACCCGGCTGCGGCAAGGGCACGCAAGGCAAAATGCTCGGCAAACTGCCCGGCTATTCCCATCTCGCCTGCGGCGACGTCTTTCGGTCCATCGACCTGAACAGCGAGGTCGGGAAAGTGTTCTTCAAGTATTCGAGCAAAGGCGAACTGGTGCCGGATGATTTCACCGTGCGCTTGTGGAAGGAACATATCGACAAGATGGTGGCGACGAAGACGTTCAAGCCCGACGAGGAAGTGCTGGTGCTGGACGGCATCCCCCGCAACATTCATCAGGCTGAGATGCTCGACGAGCACATCCACGTGATCAAGCTCATCGTCCTGCGGGCCGTGCACAACCGCGACGAGATCGTTCGCCGGTTAAAATCACGCGCGGTAAAGGAGAACCGGCTGGACGACGCCAATGAAGAAACCATCCGCCACCGGTTGGAGATTTACGACAAGGAATCGCGGCCCGTCCTGGCCCACTATTCCAAAGACGTGCGGGTGGACGTGGACGCGCTCCAATCGCCCGTGGAAGTGGCGCACGACATTCTCAGCGCCATTCTTGGACGCACGCAGGAAATCCACGCCGTCGAGCCGGTCACCACCACCGCGAAACGATAAGTCACCACAGTTCGACCAGACGCATTTGACGAGCAAGGTATCATCTCGTCATGCGCATTCTGTTCATGGGCACGGCAGAGCTTGCCTGTCCGTGCCTCGAGGCGTTGACGCGCCTGCCGAATCATGAAGTGGTCGGCGTCGTCACCCAACCTGACCGGCCCAAGGGCCGCGACCTGCGGCCGGCAGCGCCGCCGGTCAAAAAGGTGGCCGACCGTCTCAAGCTTCCAGTCGTGCAGCCGGAGAAGATCCGCGACTCACAGGCCGTCGCCACGCTTCGCGATTTGCGTCCCGAACTGATCGTGGTGGTCGCCTACGGTCAGTTGCTCCCGCGCGCAGTGCTGGAACTGCCACCCGCGGGCTGCGTCAATGTCCACGCGTCGCTCCTCCCGCGCTGGCGCGGCGCGGCGCCGATCCAGTACGCCATCTGGCACGGCGACCGCGAGACCGGCGTGACGACCATGTTCCTCAACGAACAGATGGATGCCGGCGACATCATCCTGCAGCGCGCCGAATCCATCGGCCCCGATGACACGGCCGCAACGTTGCACGATCGACTGGCCCGGCTCGGAGCCGGGTTACTGGTCGAAACCGTTGGCCTGATCGCCGCCGGCCAACCACCCCGGATCCGGCAGGACGATTCGCGGGTGACGCACGCGCGCAAACTGGACAAAGATGCCGGCCGGATCGATTGGACGCGGCCGGCCGTGGAGATCGAGCGGCAGATCCGCGCGTTCGACCCGTGGCCCAGCGCGTACATGGTGTATGGCGGCAAACTGTTGAAACTTTGGAAGGCGGAAGTGGTGCCGCATGTGGGCGGTCGGCCGGGGGAAGTGCTGCCGGGATTCGTCGTCGCGACCGGCGCGGGCGGGCTGAAAGTCCTCCAAGTCCAGCCCGCCGGCGGGAGACGCATGGCGGCCGACGATTTTCTGCGGGGTCACCCTCTGCCAGCGGGTTGAATACCCGGCCCCGGCAGATGTCTAATGGGCTGTGAGAGGAGACGACTCCATGAAATTGCGTTTGATCGTTTTCCCGGTTCTATTCCTGGGAAGCGCCACCGGCCCTGGCCAATCACGATCCGATCAGACCCGTGGAGATTTATTCGGTCACTGATTTCTACGAACCGTTGGCTGAACACAGACGCTGGGTCCACATCCCGCCGCACGGCTGGTGATGGCATCCCGCCTACGGTTGGACCTGGCTGCCGGCCACGGAATGGTCGCCGCAAACGGTCGAATGCGATCCGCCGCCGGTGACGACGTTCGACTTCATCGAGCGCCGCCGACCGATCCAGCCTGTTCCGCCGCCAATCTCTACTTCTACAAAAGTGTTACACGTGTAACACTTTTGTGGAAGTGACTTTCTCCCGCCGGCCAGGCGTTTTCTTTGCTTCCCACTTCCTTCCCTTTTTGCGGCGAGCGGGTACAATCGGCGACGGTGAAGGTTGGCCACGTCATTACCCGATTGATCGTCGGCGGCGCGCAGGAGAACACCGTCGCGAGCTGCATCGGGCTGCGGCGGTTGGGATACGACGTTGATTTGGTAATTGGGCCGCAGACGGGGCCGGAGGGGTCGCTTTACCGTCAGGCGCAGGCGGCGGGCGTGCCGATCATCGTCGTGGACGAACTGCGGCGGGCGCCGAATCCGCTGCTGGATCTGCGGGCAATCGGGGTGCTCGCCAGACTGTTCCGCGAGAAACGCTACGAGATCGTTCACACCCACAGCGGCAAGGCCGGGTTTATCGGCCGGCTGGCCGCGAAGCGGGCGGGTGTGCCGGTCATCGTGCACGGGATTCACGGCCCGTCGTTCTACCGCTATCAAAATCCCATCGGCAACTGGCTGTTCACCTGGGCGGAACAGGTGGCGGGGGAGTGGACGACGCAGTTTGTGTCGGTCGCGGACGCGATGACCGAGCAGTATCTGGCCGCGGCGGTCGGCGCGCCGCGCCGGTATGTGACGATTCACAGCGGGATGGACATTGAGGCGTTTGTGCGGGCGCAGCCGGACCCGGAGTTGCAGGCGTCGTTGGGCATCGGCGCGGGCGACCGCGTGGTGGGCAAGGTGGCCCGGTTGTTCCGGCTGAAGGGGCACGAGTTTCTGTTTGAAGCGGCCCCGGCGATTGTGCGGGCGGTGCCAAACGTGAAGTTCCTGCTGGTGGGCGATGGCCTCTACCGGCAACGGTTCGAGCGCGAGGCCGACCGGCTCGGGCTGCGCGACCGCTTCATCTTTGCCGGGCTGGTGCCGCCGGCCGAGATTCCGCGCTATCTGGCGGTGATGGATGTGTTGGTGCACCTGTCGTTGCGGGAAGGGTTGCCGCGGACGTTGCCGCAAGCACTGGCGTGCGGGAAACCGGTCGTGGCGTACGACGTGGACGGGACCCGCGAGGTGTGCCGGGACGGGGAGACGGGGCTGCTGTTGCCGGCAGAGGACACGCGCGGGCTGGCGGCAGCGGTGATTCGGTTGTTGCGCGAGCCGGCGCTGGCCCGTAGTATGGGAACGCGCGGTCGCGAACTGGTGCGCGCACAATTCTCCGAGGCGTTGATGGTGCAGCGCCTGGACGAGTTGTACCAGCGGCTGCTGGCCCAGCCGCACTGACCATGGATTGGGTGCTGGTTTACTTCTTTGTATTCGACATCAGCTTCGTGCTGGCGCTGGGGCTGACGCCGGTTTTTCGCCAACTGTCCTTCCGCCTCGGCGTGGTGGATCAGCCGGACCAGGAACGCAAGATTCACACGGCGGCGATGCCGTTGCTGGGCGGCGTGGCGGTGTTTACCGCGTTTGCGCTCAACGTGGTGCTCGGCTACCTGGTCGTGTTGCCGCTGGCGACGCAGTTTGATTTTCCGCTGCTGGACATGCCCGATGTGCGCGCGCACCTGGAGGGGGCGTTCACCGTCGGACGGAAACTGCTGGTGTTGCTGGCGGGCGGCGCGCTGATGATCGCGCTGGGGTTGTACGACGACACGAAGGAACTGCGGGCCGGGCCGAAGTTGCTGGGGCAGGTGGCGGTGGCGGCGTTGGTGGCGGCATTCGGGATGCGGGTGACGCTGTTCATTCCCAACGCGGTCGTCAGTTTCGTGCTCACCATCCTGTGGATCGTGACGGTCACCAACGCGATGAACTGGCTCGACAACATGGACGGGTTGTGTGCCGGGGTGGGGATGGTGTGCGCCGGCATGTTCGCCTTCATCGCGGCGATGCTGGGACAGTATTTCGTGTGCCTGTTGGCGGTGGCGTTGACGGGCGCGTTGCTCGGATTTCTGCCGTTCAACTTCAAGCCGGCGACGATTTTCCTCGGGGATGCCGGCAGCCATTTTATCGGCTACATGCTGGCGGTGCTGCCGATCATCGGGACGTTTTACAGCCCGGGCGCGCCGACGTGGTTGCCGGTGTTGATTCCGCTGCTGGTGCTGGCGGTGCCGCTGTTTGATCTGCTGATGGTGGTGGCGATTCGCGTCGTGCACGGCAACCCCGTTTATATGGGCGACATCAATCACCTGTCGCACCGGCTGGTGCGGTTGGGGCTGCCGCAGAGCTGGGCGGTGGCGCTGATCTACCTGATCACGCTGACGCTCGGGCTGGGGGCGTCGGTGTTGTTGTGGTCGGACCTCACGGCCGCGTTGATCGTGATTGTGCAGGCGATTTGCATCCTGGCCGTCGTCACCCTGCTGGAGCAACTCGGGAAGAGGTGACATGAACCGAGCGGTGTTCCTCGATCGGGACGGGGTGTTGATGGAAGACGCCAACTATGTGGGCGACGCGGAGCGGGTGGTGTTGATTCCCGGAGCGGCGACGGCGCTCAAACAGTTGCAGGAGGCCGGCTACCGCTTGTTGGTGATCACCAATCAATCGGGGGTGGGGCGCGGTTATTTCACGAGGGAAGCGGTCGAGCAGATACACGCGCACCTGGACGCGCAGTTCGCGCAGGCCGGGGTGCGGCTGGATCGCTATTATGTGTGCCCGCATCATCCGGAGGACAACTGTGATTGCCGGAAGCCGAAGCCGAAGTTTTTCCACGACGCGGCGCGGGAGTTCGGACTGGACCTGACGACGTGTTTCATGGTGGGCGACCGGGCGAGCGACATTCAGGCAGGCCGCAATGCCGGTGCGCGGACCGTGTTGGTGTTGACAGGCGCGGGCCAGGAGACGTTGGCGAAGGCGGAAGCGCAACCGGACGAGGTGGCGGAAAACATCGCGGCGGCGGCGCGGTGGATTTTGGCCCGGCACTGAGATTGGGGATTTGCATTTGGTCGGACAATGACAGAAGATAGGAACGTGAAGGAGTTGCGGGAAGGCGAATGGCAGGCGCTGGCGCGGTTGCTGGCCGATGAGGATCTGCGAGTGCTCAATCTGCTCGAAGAACAGTTTCGAGGGATGGGCGCGCACGGGCTGCAGTTTCTCGAGACGACGGCGAAGGAAGGCGAACCGGCGTCACGACGCGGGGCGCGCCAGATTTTGCAGGTGATTCGCGAGGGAGAGAGCACGCAGGCATTCCACCGGTTTTGCGCGCACTGCGGGAGCCACTTCGATTTGGAGGCGGCGTGCTGGTTGTTGGCGAAGACCCGGTACCCTGAATTGGACGAGGGCGCGTATCACGCCCGGCTGGACCAAATGGGGCGCGAGTTGCGCGAACGGTTGACGGGCCGGGAGACGCCGCGGGCGACCATCGAGGTGTGCAACCATTACCTGTTTCGCATCCTTGGTTTTCGGGGCAACGATCAGGATTACTACGACCCGGACAATTCCTATCTGCACCGGGTGCTGGATCGGCGGCTGGGCATCCCGATTACGTTGTCGGTAGTTTATCTGCTGGTGGCGAAGCGGCTGAACCTGCCATTGCACGGGGTGAACCTGCCGGGGCATTTCCTGTTGAAGTGGCAGACCGAGGGCGTGCAATTTTTCATTGATCCGTTTCATCAGGGCCAGTTACGGCAGGAGGAGGATTGCCGGCGGATGTGCGAGCAACTGGCGATGGGATTCCACCCGGCGTATCTGGCGGCGGCCACGCCCCGGCAAGTCCTGCTGCGGATGTGCCGCAATCTGCAGGCGATCTACAAGGAAAGCGACGCCGTGCGCGCGGGCAAGTTGCAGCGGTTCATCTCGTTGCTGGCCGGGGAGTGACCCGGATTCAGCCACCGGTGGTCTGCCGATGGAGTTTACGGACTGGTGGCGTGAAATCTGACCCGGCCATTGCCACCGGTGACCTGAATGTAATAAGTCTGACCGCCCGTGGTCTTGAAGGTCAACTTGGATTGGGGGGTGAGATCGGCATTATCGTTGGAGCCGACGTTGACCAAGGCCGAGGCGTTCGCCACGGGCACACCGTTGTTGGTCGAGATCAGACAATTGCCACTGAACACGGTCAGCAAGGTGTCGAAGTTGCTGCCAAACGTGTCCACCGTAAAGGTGCGGTTGCTGACCGCGACGTCGGCGGTGATTTTCCACCACGCTTCCTGGTTGGGGAATCGGTTGAAATTGGCGCCGCTCTGGAAACGCGGCTGGCCGAAGATGCTCGTGGGCGCCGGGAAGATGATGGCTTCGGCAGTGGCGCAACTTTCATTGATCGCCGGGCAGGAGAATTGTGACGTTGGATCGCGGGAAATCGCCCGGAGCATGCGGGTGTCTGCGGGCGAGCATTCAGTCAGTTCGCCAGGCAGATCGTTGGTCAGTCCACTGAAGTTGAACTTGCGGAGGAGCACGTTCATGGCGCGGATAGCGTCAACGTCCTCGCCCGCTAGGCTCGCTTGGGCCTCCTCCAGCAGGGTGGCGGGGAAATTGGTGGTCGTGCCACCGTCCAGGTAGGTGCAATCTTCCGGCTCGGTACCCAAGAGTCCCCGGTTGGCGAGAGCGGCAATGAGTTCTGTCGCCAGCCGTTTACGGTCCCGGCAGAGACGGGAGGCCCGAATTTGTTGGCTTTGGCTGCCGCCGAGTTCCCCGGTGTAAGCCGTGCTGCGGAAGTACAGACCGAGCGCTTCAATCATGGCGTCGAATGCATCGCGCACGTCGTCATCATTCCGATAACCCAGCGGCAGAGAGAGAAATCCAAGGTCGGCTCCGTCGCAATTGACCTCCAGCGCCTTGAGCAGGGTGACGCAGTTGGTATCGTCGCTTTCGGGATGCGTGAACCAAAATCGGGCGGTGCGGGTGATGCAGTCGGGCTGCAAATCGATCCCGCCGGGCGGGGTCAGGAACATCGAGGCGGAGACGGTGGCGGAACTGCCCGGCAGGATGCGCAAGGCGTTGGCGCGATCGCGGCCGAAGAAGTAAAGGACTGCGGTATCGCCTCCGCCCATGCCGCTCTGACAATCCGAGGCGACCGTGGCGATATCCCGTTCGGGGTTGACCGTGTATTCAAACGCCGTGGAGAAGGAGCTGGGCCAACAGGCGTATTGCAGCAAGTCGGGCGGGGTGGGTACGGGAGTCACAAAGTCGGGACCGGTCACCGTTCCAAAGATGCTGAACGTCGGGGGGCTGGGGTTGACGTCGTTGTCCTCAATCCGGTACGAGCTGATGTCCGGGTCAACCAACTCGAACTCCGTCAGTCGCAGATCACAGGCATTCACGAAAACCTGGTCGGCGGTAAACGACTGAAACGTGGGGCCGTCGTCCGTGCCGACCTGGTAATCCCAAAGATAGCGGATGCCGATATCGACAGCGCTCGCGCCGTTGTTGATCACGGTGGTCGTCACTTCGACCGATGAATCTTCAAAGGTTGTGCCGTTGACCTTCACATACTGGATGATCGTGAGGGTGTCGGGAGTGCCGGCCAAGGTGTAGGTGGTGCGAAAGCCGGTGGCACCCAACGGCGTGACCACTCCGAAGGGGTCAAGAAACACGTTGGTGTTGCTGGACGATTTGCCGTCGTCCTGGACGTAGTCGGTATTGCTGGTATAGGAGCGAATGGTGTTGAACGTTGTGCCTGGAAAGCCGCCTCCAAAAAGCACGTTCAATCCCTCGCCGGCGGGGTGTCCCGGCCCGGTGGTTGCGGTGTAGAGTCCGACGCCGGCGCCGCTGATATCCTGCACATGCACGCGGTAAATGCTGTTGCCTGCGGTCACGGTTCCATGGATTGGCTGCTTCGGCGGGTTGACGGCGGCCCACACCGCCGTTGCGGCCGCGAGGAGCACTGCTCCGGCAATCACTCCAATTCGCCGCTTGCCTTTCGGCGCATCCACCGGCTGTTGTTTCGTGGTGGCGGTCTTCATGCACTAGAGATTGGTCACCCGCAGCTCCCACCGGCGGTCTGCCGATGGAGTTTACGGACTGGTGGCGTGAAATCTGACCCGGCCATTGCCACCGGTGACCCGGATGTAATAAGTCTGACCGCCCGTGGTCCTGAAGGTCAACTTGGATTGCGGGGTGTGATCGGCATTATCGTTGGAGCCGACGTTGACCAAGGCCGAGGCGTTCGCCACAGGCACACCGTTATTGGTCGAGATCAGACAATTGCCGCTGAACACGGTCAGCACCGTGTCGAAATTGCTGCCAAACGTGTCCACTGTAAAGGTGCGGTTGCTGACCGCGACGTCGGCGGTGATTTTCCACCACGCCTCCTGGTTGGGAAATCGGTTGAAATTGGCGCCGCTCTGGAAGCGCGGCTGGTCGAAGATGCTCGTGGGCGCCGGAAAGATGATGGCTTCGGCGGTGGCGCAACTTTCATTGATCGCCGGGCAGGAGAATTGTGACGTGGGATCGCGGGAAATCACGCGGAGCATGCGGGTGTCTCCCGGCGAGCATTCTTCCAACTCACCGGGGAGATCGTTGGTCAGTCCACTGAAGTTGAACTTGCGAAGGAGCACGTTCATGGCGCGGATGGCGTCAACATCCTCGCCCGCCAAGGTCGCTTGGGCCTGACTGAGCAGGGTGGCCGGGAAGTTGGTGGACGTACCATCGTCGAGGTAGGAGCAATTTTCCGGTGCGGTGCCCAAGAGTCCTTGGTTGGCGAGAGCGGCAATGAGTTCTGTCGCGAGGCGTTTGCGGTCCCGGCAGAGACGGGAAGCCCGAATTGCCTGGCTTTGGCTGCCGCCGAGTTCCCCGGTGTACGCGGTGCTGCGGAAATACAATCCAAGAGCCTCGATGACCGCGTCCTCCTCATCGCGCACGGAATCGTCGTTGCGAAAGCCGAGAGGCAGTTCCAGGAAACCGAGGTCAATCGCGTCGCAGCCAGCCGTGGCGATTGCCCGCTCCAGTGCGGCGAGCAGCGTGGCGCAGTTGGGTTGATCGCCGTATGGATGTGTGAACCAGTAGCGGGCGGTGCGGGTGATGCAGTCGGTGCCGTCCGTCGTCCCGGAGCGAAGGCTGCCGGCCTCGATGAAGACGGCGGAATCGAGAATGCCGTCGGTGACATCCGCGATGGCGAGCTTGATGTGGTTGGTCTGACCGGCCAGCACGGGGGCGGTAAACGTGAGGACCGTGGTCAGCCCATTCAACTGGGTGTTGCGGGTGTTGTTGGTGCCCACGTTGTCGATGAAGAATTCACAATGGGCGCACGGGCCGGCGGCCGGCTCGCCGCTGGCCGCTTCGCCGTTGTTGAGGTTGTTGATGGCGACCGGGATCGACGTGCCGGGGATCAGGGCAAAATTCACGCCGTTGACAAGGAAGGCGAACACGTCATTAAAGGGGGAGTTCACGAACTCATGGTACTCCTCGGACCCGAAGACGTAGTTGAAGGTCACTTCGTCGCCGTCCGGCACGAAATCGAACTCGAGCACGGTGGCGTTCGAGGACACGCCGGAAATCAACGCGGAGAGATCCGCGTCGCCCCCGGTATTATTGTCCACGCCCGCGCCGGTTTCGTCGTTCGGGCCAAGAACAAAGTCGGCCTCGCCACTGGTCAGCAGGACGGAATTCTGGACCCCCACGATGAGTTCGCCCGAACAGACGAACGCGGCGGAATTGGAGGCGCCTGCGTACTGGATGTTGAAGGCCGTGATGCCGCCACCGAGTAGGCGGTTGACGAGATCCGCCGGTGTCTTGCCTTCGGTCAGATCCGTGATCCGCAATTGGGCGTGCGCACCGCCGGCCAGCGCGAACAGGCCCAAGATGGTGATAGCGATTGACTTTCTCACCGTAGTCCATCCATGACGTCGTAATTATCCGGATTGTCAGAAACTGGTCACCCGCACTTTGAGTCTGCCGGACGCGCCGTTTTTCCCTTCGACGACGATAAAGTAGGTATCGGTGCCATTAACGGTGAAGACGGCGCGCGATTGAGGGGTAAAGTCCACATTATCGCTGCAGACGATCGTGGTCGCACTGCCGCAGGTGCCTTGGCGGACGGACACGACGGTGTCGAAGTTGCTGCCGGCCGTTTCGACGACAAACGAGCGGCCCGCGGCGGCGACCGGCGGGGAGATTTTCCAAAAGGCATCACGTCCGCCGACGGCACAGACCGGCGATGACAGGTCGTCGCTGTACGGTCTCAAGTTAATCGTGGTGCTGAAGGGGAAGTGGACGATGCCCTCGGCGGTTTGGCAGAAGTCGTTCACACCCGGGCATCCCACCTGGGTGGTGGCATCTCGCGAAAAGTCCCGGAGCGTGCTGATGAGATAGGGCGAACACTCCTGCAGTCCGTCCTGAAAGTCGGGGAGCAGTCCGCTGCGATTAAACTTCCGCAGCAGGAGGGTCATCGCGCGGACGGCGATGACATCCTCGCTGGCGTTGGCTTCGCCCGCTTGCTCGATCAGGTCCGTGGGAAACGAAGTGGCAACTCCTTCGTTGGTGTACGTGCACGCGGCCGGGACCGTGCCGAGCAGGGCGTTGTTGGCCAAGGTGGCGATGAGTTCCGCCGAGAGCCGTTTGCGTTCCCGGCACAACCGGGAACTGGCGATTCGCGCAGTCTGAAGTCCGCCATCCTCGCCGGTCCGGCCGGTGCTCCGCCAGAAAAAGCCCAGCGCCTCGATGGCCGCATCCACCTCGTCCTTGACTGCATCGGCATTGCGAAATTCCTGGGGCAACCCCATGAATCCGAGCGCCACCCGGCTGTCCGGCATGGCCTCAATCGCCTTCAACAGGGTGGCGCACAGGGGCGACTCGTCGAACAGATGCGTGAACCAAAACCGCGCGTCGCGGGTGATGCAAAACGGGTGCTGGGCCGGGGAGGTCACCGGAAACTCCTCACTGGGTGGTTCGGGCAGTTGGCCGCCGCAGGTGGCGATGATCTGTTGAATGATGTCGCCGGTCCCAACGCCGTCGGCGGGCACGTTGGTGAACACGCCACCTGTGACGGTGGCATAGGTCAGCATCACGTCCCCTTGGACGCTGACGGGATGGGCGGGGCTGGTGGCATCAAAGCCTTCGACGAACACGGCGGAAACGCGCACACCCCCCGCGGCGGCGTTGGTGGCGACCAAGCCCGCATGCACGTCGTCCACTCCATCCGTATAACTGTCGTGGCAGCCACCTGGGTTGGCATCGGTGACGAGGATCGCCACTTTGACGCACCCGGAGCGGAACGAGCCGAGCGGTCCCCGGGGAGCGTTCACCGTGCAACCCGCCGAGGCCGACCCGCTGACCACCAGACTCAGCGCTTCATCAGAGGCATCCGGGAATCCGCCACCACCGCCGGCCGTCAGCGCATTCACGGCGGCGGTGACCGCGGCCACATCGTTGGTGAACGGCTGGTCAACATCGATGTCGTCCGCGAAGCTGACCAACCCCAGGCGAATATCGTTGCCCGAGGCCAGTTGCGCAACGGCGATGATATTGGTCAGGCCGTTCTTCACGTTGTCGATCGCGAACCCCATGCTGTCGGTGTCGTCAATCACGAGGGCCACATCCATGCAGCCGCACTGGGCGCGGGCGGCGACCGGCAGGAACGCCAGCGCGAAAGCGACAAGTGCTGCGACGGTGATCGGTCGCTTGGTGAGATTCATGCGCTCATTCGAGAACCAGCGTGTCCTGCTCTCTGTGTGCATGACCGACCTTATCTGGCCAAGAAGCTAAAGCCGATGCGATCCTGTTTGGAGGGGTCGATCTCCGACGTGAAGGTGACGAACAGGTTGGTGGTGGCGCCGCGCGGCAGGGTGACGCGGGGGAACACCTCCATGCGCAACATGGTCGCATCGCCTTGGAGCGCGTTGGTCGCGAGGGTGCTGGTGGCATACGTGCCGTTGGTCACGGCCTCCGTCACTTCGACATCATCGTCGAACGCGCCGAGAAAATACCGCACCACCCAGCCGTTGGTGCCACCGTCGCCCTGGATGAAGGTCCGCTCGGCGAGTGTGCCGGCGTTATGGGCGGCGATATACAGCTTGTACACCCCGCGGCCCCGGCGGACCCGGACAAACGTGGTCTGGTTGGTGGCATCGAGATTGACGATGTTAAAGCCAATCATCCGGCTGGTGTCGGAGTAGCGGCCTCCCAGACCGTCGGGTTGGGACTGATCGCCGCCACCGCGCAGCGTCACCAGGCGCGGGCTGCCCGCGGCGGTGTTGGTGATGGCTAGCGTGGCGGTGCGCAAGCCGTTGGTCGTCGGCGTGAACGTGACAAACACCTTGCAGTTCTGGCCGACATCGACCACATCGCAGGAATTGCTAAAGATCGCGAAGTCGCCGGGGTTCGCGCCGACAATGTCCACCCCCAGGACGATCAGGGTGTCGGTGCCGCAGTTGGTGACGGTCACGCTTTCCGTGCCGCTGGTGGTGCCGACCAACTGGTTGCTGAAGGTGATCGTGGTGCGACTCAAGCACACCGCCGGGGCCGGTGTGAAGCCCGTGCCCCGCACGGATATGACGGCGAGACCGCCATTGGCGTTGTGCGCGATGTTCAGCGTCGCCTGCCGCAGACCGGTGGCCACCGGCTTGAAGAAGATCGGGATGGTGCAGGTGCCGTTGCCGGGGATGCCGGCCACGGTGCAGGTCTGGTTGGTGGCTACAAAGAAGTCGTTGGAGCCGCTCCCGGTAAACGTCAGGCTGGAGATCACCAGATCGGCGGCGCCGCAGTTGGTAATCGTGACCGTGATCGGGGTGCTGTTGGTGGTGTTGACGGCTGTGTTGGTGAAGGTGACCGGCCCCGCGGTGCTCAGGCAGAGGGCGGCCGGCAAGCCCGTGCCCGTCAGGGGAATGAGCTGCGGGGTGCCGCTGGCCGCGTTGGTGATCGCCAGGAAGGCGTTGCGGACGCCGCCCTCGGTCGGGGCGAAGTTGACGAACACCCGGCAGGTGCTGCCGGTGGTGATGGCGCTGAGGCCACAGGTGTTGCTGGTGACGTTGAAATCGCTGGCGTGCGTGCCGACGATGTCCACCCCGGACACGGTGAGATCGGCGGTGCCGCAGTTGGTGACGATGACGCTCTGGGGCAGCGTGACGCTGCCGACGGCCACCGCGCCGAAGTTGATATTGGTCCGGCTCAGGCAAATCGAAGGTGAGGCCACAAAGCCCGTGCCCTGCAAGGTGATTTGCGAAAGGCTACCGTCTGCGTCATGGGTGATCTCAAGGATCCCCTGGCGCAAGCCGGCCGTCACCGGGGTGAAGACCACGGGAATGTCGCACGTCCCCCCCGGCGGAATCGCAGCAGCAGTGCAGGTTTCGCCGGCAGTGGAGAAATCATTCGACCCAGAGCCGGTGACCGTGAGGGGGAAGAAGATGTTTAGATCCGCGGTGCCGCAGTTGGTGATGGTGATGGTCTGCGGGGAGCTACTGGTGCCAACGGCCTGGAGGTTGGTGAACACCAACGGTCCCGCTGTCCCCAGGCAAACAACGGGGGCGGGTGGCAGTCCGGTGCCGGACAGCGACACCTCGCGGGGACTGCCCAGTGCCGTGTCATGAACCAGCAACGTCGCGCTGCGGTTGCCGTTCGTGGTGGGGGCGAACGCGATGCTGATCTGGCAAAAGCTGCCCGGGGGCAGCAGGTTGCCGTTGCAGGTATCCGCAACGATGATGAATTGGCCGGGGTTTGCGCCCGTGAGACTGACATTGGTGATTTCGACGTCCACGGTGGTGTTGTTCTGATAGGTTACCACTTGCACGGCACTCGTCGTACCCGCGATCTGCTCGCCGAAATTGATCGGATCCGGGGTCACGGAAATCGGCGGCTGGCTGGCGTCGACGTTGAGGACCAAGGTTCCCCCATCACCGTTGTTGTGCGGTTCGACGACGATGTAATAGGTGTTGGAGCCATCGGCCACGAAGTTCAGTGCCGATTGGAACGTGCCGTTCGCATCGTTGTTGCAGACCACCTCAACCAGCGCGCCACATTCGCCGCGCACGAAGATGGTCTGCGGGACGACCTGGACCTTCCAGATCGAGACGACCGTGTTGAAGCTGCTGCCAAGCGTGTCAACGGTAAAGGTAACTCCTGGAGTGGGCTGGACGACTTTCCAGAACGCCTCGACCCCGCCGCGGGCGCAGGAGGGACTCGGGTGTGTGTTATGGTACACCGTCTTCGACAACGTGTTGGTGAAGGTGTAGGGGAAGTCGCTGATGGGGACCGCGGCGGTACAGGTGTCGTTGGTCCCTGCGGTCGGCACATCGGACGGCGGCGTGTTGGTCTGAGCATTGTAGACGACGAGGGCAAAATCCTGGTCGGTATCATTGCCCACGTTGGAGACGCCATCCCCATTCAAGGCATGAGCGGTAATCACCAAACGCCACGGTGCTCCCGAAGTCACGGCGCCGCCGTCGGGCAGGAAGACGCTTTCCATGTTGTTCAGATTGTCGAACGCACCGCCGGGGATGGAATGGTCTTCGGCAAAGACGTTGCCCTTGTAGGTGTTGGTGCCGACGGTGACCTGCAGATCCAGATCATTGACCAGTTGCGGGAAAGCGGCTGGGTCGCCGGGCGCGTCGGTCCACGCGATGGTCACCCGGAACGGCAGGTCGTTGCTGGCGATTTCGCCACTGAGTTCGTAGCTCTGACCGGTCTGACTAAAGTAAATTTGCTGGTTGACCGGATTGGTGGAGATCAGCGGCGCGTCAATCGCGCGCGGGGCAGTCTGGTCACGAATCGCACGGGGGACACCGTCGAACATGCGCACCAGATCCAGAATGCCCATGCCCTGCGCAACCGACGGCAACGTGTCGCGCACGCCGGTGATCGGATTGGTGGTCGGCAGATACCGGGCGGCGTTGCAGGAATAGGCTTTGGCCATGGCCGGGCTGGGCTGGAGAAAATTGCGCCCATCCTCATTGACCAGCACGTGTTGGAAATACCACCACAGCAGTTGCATCGCGCCCGAGACAGCCGGCGCGGAGAAACTCGTGCCGTTGGCGCAGGTGTATATGTCATCAATCACTTGGACATCCAGACTCGAATTATACGGATCGGATGGGCTAAACGGATCGGGCCCCGCGCAGGTCACGCCGGCCTGGGTGAAGCGCGATAACTGGAACTGGGTCTGCGCGGCCAGGATACTCGAGCCGGGCGCGACGATTTCCGGTTTGAAGCGGCCGTCCTCGGTTGCGCCCACGGAGGAGAAGATCGAGATATCCAAGCCGTTGTCAGAGCCGTCTGTGAACGGGGCGCAGCCGTCGTCCGGGCGAACGTTCTCAGAGGCGCCGACGGAGACAACGTTTTTCGCGGTGGCGGGGGGCGTGACCAAGACGTCGCCGAATCCACCGACCTGCCCGTTGGCCCCCGCATTGCCGCCGGCAAAGACCACGATCATTTCCTGGTTGAGCGGAAACGGCCCCGGCGTGGGCGGGTTGGGTGAGCCGGTCGGCAGCGCATCGCGCACCAAGACGTCGTACTCTTGTGACTGGCCATCGTAAACGCCGTCGTTGCCGCCCGAACCGGTCACGAGGATCTGTCCCCAACTGTTATTCTGGATGCGCGAACCGTTGAGATAGGCGGTCTGCACCAATTCGGTCAGGTTGGGGACGTGATCGTTGCAGCAATCGTCAAAGATCTTCGAGACGCCGATGCGACCGAACGGAGACACGCCCATGCCTTTCTGGAAGCCATCGGCATCCTGACGAACGATAGGGACATCGTTGGTCTGCAAAGTCGTACTGTCGGCGCAAACCGAGATGTTGGTTGAGGAACCAACCGTGTTCCAAGAATTGGTCAGATATACAGGAAGACACGTCTCGACCGGCTCCGTCGGTACACAGACCGTTTGCGGCTGCGTCGGTGTCACCGTGATGTTGGTGTTCAAGCAGACCGTGCTGGTCACGCGCGTCACGCACGGCACGGTGATGTCGGGCACGTCATTGAAGCCCACCGCCACGGAAGTCACAAACGTTCCGTGGCCGCAGCCATCGTGAGCGCTGGGCGGACAGTTTCGATAGGGTGCAAACGGCGGGCAATCCTCACCTTCAGGCAAATCGTCAGGGCACGGGTTGCAGTCGGGATGATCTTCGTCAGGGCAGGAGGTATAATCCACCCGATACGCCACGCGGGAACGGATGCCGCCACCAAGGACGTTGCTGGTTGACGGGCCGCCTTCGTAAAAGTCCGAGTGGAGCGGGTTATTCGATCCGATGTCCAAGCCGGTATCGGCGACATCGATCAGCGGGTATTGGGCGGAAGCGTTGGTGAACCCCACCGTGTTCGTAAGGAAATCGATGTAGTTGACTCCCGGGGGCGGACCGAACGCCGCGCCGTTGGTGACGGAGGCGACGATCAAGTCCTGTTTCTCGTCACGGGCAGTGATCGGCCGCACCGGCTCGATCCAGAGCACTCCCGGAATCTGGGCTAGGGCGTTGATGGCGGCAGAGTTGACGGTCGCCCGAACCTGCTTTTGCTTCAACGGGGTGCTCACCGGCTCAACCTTGCCAATCGCGAACGTCGCGATCTGCTGGAGCGTCTCGACGGCGCTCGCGTCATCCACGAACGAGATGCGGACGGTCACCACTTGCGTATCCGGCGGCTGCAACCCTCTGCCCAGCTTGTAGTACGGATGGTAGGGGCCAATCCACTGAATCGGGCCGCCCCCGCCCGTCAGGTTCTGCAGTTTCTGCTCGGCATCCGCGTCGAGCCACACCACATAGGCGTTGTTCGGAATGTAGGAAACCACTTGCACCTTACCCGCCGCTTTGACCTGCGCCAGCCATTCCGGTAGCACCGGGCCAACAAACTGCACCAGCCGCAACCGCTTGCCTTGAGGATCCGCCTGCCGCAGTTGGCCTGGCACCGCTGGTTCGCCGACGGAGGTATCCAGCGCGACGGCATCAAGCTCGATCACGTTGAGATAATTGGCCTTCTGGGCGCGGTCGCCGTGGGTGGCTTTCAGCGAATTGACCTGTTGGTCATCCGCTTCCACCAGCCAGTACGAGCCGTAGTTTTTGACCGTGGGGATGCCGCGCTGCTCAAGCTGCTCGATCGTTTCGCCTTCGGTGGGGTAGATCAACACTTTACTGCGCTTCGGCGCGGCCTCGGTGCTGTGGGAAAGCAACAGGAAGACGGCTGAAAGTGATAGCATACTTGGCCATCGCACAATTCTCATAAAAGGCTCCTCCGGGACGAACACCTCTGACGCTTTGGCGACGCTTCTAACATACGGGGGCCGGGTGATGCAATAGAAAATCTAGGAATTTTTCTTGCGACCTTGACCGGCTACAACACCGGCGGATTGGTCGCCGTTTGCAATCGCTTCCGGGCCGGTTCGCTCCGCAACGAATCGCGCGCGCGTTGCTGGGCCTGCCGGCAAATCTGTTCCAGCGGCGGCAGACCAACCCGCTCTTGCTGCTTCTCGTCCGCGTGCTTCTCCTGATACCGTTCCCAACACAATCGCGCCAACTGCTGGAGTCCCGCCGCGCGTTCGTCCTCACCGATCGCCAGCCACCGGTAACTTTGAAAACACAACCCCTCGACATACGCCAATGCCTCATCGCGCGAGAGCTGCCCCATGTTCTCGGTCAGTTTCGCGTACGCAAACTGTGCCAGCGGTCGCGCGGGCGGACGCTCTCCCGCCAACTCGCAGCGCTTGCGGTACAACCCCTCAGCTTCGGTCAGCCGGCCGTTCGTGTAGAACACCAGCGTTGCTGCCTCCAGAAAGTTGCGGTAGGCGCTCTTGATCGAGTCCTCGTCGGGGTGCGCCGACAACGCTTGTTCGTAGGCTTTCCGCACCCGTGGCAACAATGCGAGGTTCGGCCCGGGCAGGAAGATTTGCTCCTCCCGGTTGAACAACAATTCGCCTTCCCGAAACGCGTCCTGCATCGACTGAAAAATCATCCGGTCCATCCGCACTTCATCAAACCCTTTCGCGTACTTCTTCCCGCGCCACGCCCAGTAAATCGCGTGCGCTTGCGGCAAGCGCCAGTCCAGCGGACCGTACTGCGCGTCCACCTGCTGCATGATTTCCGGCAACAGCTTGTACTCGCGGATCATCCGTTGCGCTCGCGGGTCGGCGGGATCGGCCATCGCCCGCGCGAAATCCGGGCCCGGTTCGTCGCCCCACAACTCCATCATCTCCGCCGCCCACCTTTGTTTGTAGTGCATGTGCGCCTGGTCGAGGAAGCCGCCCATCTTGTGTTGAAACAACCAGCCCAGCTCGTGGTACAAGCCGGGATCGCCCGGGTTGTAAAGCAGCCCTTCGTCGCGCAACAGTTCGACGCCGTGACGGACCCACCGCCAACGGTCCCCCGGGTCGTCGAGCATGACGCTGACGTTGTACGCCATGTTCCATCCATGAAACGCCCAGACCAACGCGAACCGCGGCTCCAGCTTCGTGATCCAGTCCGACAACTGCACCAGTTCGAAAAACTTCTTCTCCTCCTGCAACTGCCTCGCCCGCAGCCACAACACGTCGGCAATGATCCCGCGGAATCCGCCCAGGGCCACCGTCGTGAAACTCACCAGCGGCGGCGAATTCTCCAGCGGCTCTTCCCAATTCAAATGATGCTTGCGCCGCGATTCCAACAGCGGCCCGTGCATTTGCGCCGCCGCCCACAAACCAAGCGCCGCCACCGCCAGCAGCAAGATGGATGACCCGCGCTTCATGCCGGCAACGCGATCTCCCGCCGGTTGAACAGCCACACGCCCAGCACCGCGAGTATGCCGGAATAGAGAATCACCTTGATCGCGAACACGCTGCCCACCACTTCCCAACCCACCAACTGCCCCGACGCGAGGTGTTCCAGCGGACTCGTCTCCTGCAACGGACGCAACACCGCGGCCAGCCCCTTGAAGATCGAGCGCAGGATCAGATCGAACACATCCACCTGCGGTTTGGCGTTGGGCGGTGCCGCGGCGCCAAAAATCGGTGTCGCGGATTTTGCGAGCGAGTCCACATAACTGCCGGCCTTGATCAGCACCAACAGCGACCCCGTTGCAAACGCCGCCACCGGCAACGAGAACAACGACCCCAACGTGACCGCCAACGCCGCCAAGAACGCCAACTGGCAAAATACCACGATCAAACTCCGCGCGAGGTTGGCTTCGAATCCGCCCGCTCGCACCAACAACTCCACCCCATCCCGCGGTGAGAACAACACCGTTACCGGCGACGGATTCACATTCCCAAATTCCACCAGCACGGTGCCGTCCTTCCCCACCACGCTGGCCGGCACCGTCACGGTCTGCGTCTTGTCCGGCTCGGCCGTCACGCGCGCCTCGTAGGGCACGTCAGTTTCGGGCGCGCCCGCGCGCCAAAGGCCCGTCACCGGCGTCTTGTCGGTTTTCGACGTGGCAAACTTGTAGCGGATCGTCAGCGCCTGCTCGCCGGTGGGCCGCTCCGGCAATCGAAACACCCAGCGCGTCCGCATGCCAATGGGAACAGTATTCGCCCGTTGCAGGATCGAGTCGCGGACGGCTTGATAGAATTGATCCGCCGGGATTCCCTCCGGCATCGCGTTCGCCTGGATCTGTTGCTCGACCGTCTGCCGCGCGGCGTCCTCCAACGCCGACACATCCGGCAACACCCGGCGCGCCGCCATCAACAACTGTTCCTGCGCCAGTTGTCGTTGCGCCGCCGTCAACCGCCCCGGCCGCATCTGCCACTGGAGCAACCCGTACACGACCGCCCCACTGAACGCGAGCAGCACCGCATTCAGGGCCAGCAACCCGAGCCATTTGCCGAGCCACACCTCCAGCCGGCCCACCGGCTTCGCCAGGACCAACTGAATCTGCTTCTGCTGCACCTCCAGCGACACCGCTGCGCACCCCGCCCACAACGTCGCCACCGCCAGAATCACGGTCACCAGCCCCAGCGTGTAGCTCAACAACACCCGCACCTCGCCGGCCGCCGTCCCATCGCCCTTCACCGTCAACGGCAACCCAATGATCGCCAGCACCAGCAACGCCAGCAACACCACCACCACGCGCGACCGCACCGCGCTGCGGATCGCCATCGCTGCGATTGCGAAAATCCTCTTCACTCGCCGGGCTTCACCAACTTCTGCAATTTCTCATCCGCCGCGCGTCGCTTTTGCTCCGGCGTCGGCTCGGGCGCCGCTGTCGTTTCCATGCCCTGGCCACTTGCCACTTGCCCCTTCTCCACCAACTCCTCCAGCACCCCCGGCCCCGCCAGATACTGCGCCACTCCAGCCGACGGCCCCGCGCCCGTGGCTTCTGTCGTTTCGCGTCGCGCCTTCTCGACCACCTCGAGGAAGAACCGCTTCAAATCCTTCTGCGGATGTTCGACCGACGGTTCGCTCCCCAACTCCGTCCGCAACGCCGCCAACACCCGCTGCATCGTTTCCGCCGATATTTCCGGCAGCTCGACCCGATACCGGCTGCGCTCCATCAGCAACTCGCGAATCGGTCCCATCGCCTGAATCTTGCCGTTGTACAGAATCGCCACCCGATCGCAGACGTCTTCCACATCCGACAGCAAGTGCGACGAGAGCAACACCGTCTTTCCGCGCCGCGCCAGCGCGACGATCAAATCCTTCACCTGCCGGCACCCGAGCGGATCGAGCCCGGAGGTCGGCTCGTCGAGAATGATGAGATCGGGGTCGTTGATCAACGCCTGCGCCAGTCCGATGCGCCGCGCCATGCCTTTCGAGAACTCGCCGACCAATCGCCGGCGCGCGTGTTTCAACCCGATCATGTCCAACAACTGCTCGATCCGCTCCCGGCGCTCGCCCGCATTCAGATCGAACAGCGTGGCGTAAAATTTCAGCGTCTCTTCGGAATTCAGATAGGGATAGAGATACGACTCCTCCGGCACGTAGCCGATTCGCGTCTTCGTCTTCACGTCGCGCGGCGAATGATCGAGCACGCGCAGGCTCCCGCTGCTCGGATACAACAGCCCGAGAATCATCTTCAGCGTCGTGCTCTTGCCCGACCCGTTCGGCCCGAGCAACCCGAACACCTCGCCCGTCCGCACCTCGAACGAAATATCCGTAACCGCCCGCACCTTCGGTCGCCGCCAGAAATCCTTAAACACCTTCGTCAGGTGCTGCGCTTCGATGACAGTGGTGATGGTGGTCGAGGCTGCCACGAGACTCACGCCAACATCAGGCGCCGGCCCTTCGGGAGGGGAATCGGATCGCCAAATTCCTGGGCCGTCTTGATCCACAGGCGGATGGCATCGCCGGCGTTCTTGAGTGCCACTTGCTGGGTCTTGCCATGAGCGATGCAGCCCGGCAACTCGGGCACTTCCGCGACGAAGACCCGATCCTCTTCGCTCCAATACAAAATGACTTCGTATTTTTCCATCACTGTGCCTCCACTTATTATCGCGTTTGTAGTCAGGCACGAAGCGCCGAGCGGAGTGCCGTCACCCCGCACGCCACTCCGCTTCGCTCCGTGGCTCACTACAAACGGCTGCTCGCAACTTGTCGTACTTACCCATGCGTTAGCCGACAGGCTGGAGAATCGCCGGCGTAGTCGCCGGTGTTTCTCGCTTCGGCAACTCCGCCGTCTGCTCCAACTCCTCGCCCAGCCGGATGAGACGGGCGCTGTTGAAGACCACGATCAACGAACCGACATTGTGCATGAGGGCGGCCACGATTGGGTTGAGCACGCCCATGCCGGACAGCACCAGGCCGACGATGATGAACAACGCGCCGATCCCGAGGTTCTGGTAAATCGTATTGCGCGCCGCGCGCGACAAGCGGATCAAAAACGGCAGCCGGCGCAGATCGTTGCTCATCAACGCCACCGTCGCGCTGTGGATCGCCACATCGCTGCCGGCCGCGCCCATCGCGATGCCGGTATCGCCCGCCGAGAGCGCGGGCGCGTCGTTCACGCCGTCGCCGACCACCGCCACGTGATAGCCCTGCCGCTTGATCTCTTCGACAAATTCAACCTTCTGCTGCGGCAGACATTCCGCCTTGAATTCCTTGCAGCCCACGGACTCCGCGATGCGTGTGGCGACCGATTGGCGGTCGCCGGTGAACATCGCCACCCGTTTCACGTGCAGTTCGTCCAGTTCCGCAAGGCTCTGTTTCGCCTCGGCGCGGACTTGATCTTGCAGGCCGATCCAACCGAGATACTTCCCGCGTTGCGCCACGAAAATCACGCTGAACCCTTCGGCCTCGCTGACCTCCGCCCGGTCCATCGCCTCATCGCGGATGCCCTGCGCCTTCAACCACGACGCCCGACCCGACAGCACCCGGCCGCCGTCCACCGTGGCCGACACACCCTGGCCGGGTTCTTCGTGGAAATCTCCCGGCTTGGTCAGCGACACTTCAGCTTCCTTTGCCAGGTTCTGCAACGCCTGCGCGGCTGGGTGATTGCTGAACTGCTCCGCGCTCGCCGCCGCCCGCAACAGGTCCGAGGGCGACACCCCCTCGCGCGGGGCGAGCCGGTTGACGCCGAGCTGGCCGGTCGTCAACGTGCCGGTCTTGTCGAACACGAATGCATTGATCTTCGCCGCCGATTCGAGGTCGGCGACATTTTTCACGAGCACGCCAAGCCGCGCCGCGCTGGAGAGGGCCGCCACCATCGCGGTCGGCGTCGCCAAAATCACCGCGCACGGACACGCGATGACCAACAGCGCGATCACGCGATTCCAGTCCTGGGTGAAAAACCAGACCATCGCCGCGATCATCAGGATCACCGGCGTGTAATACGCCACGTACCGGTCGATGATCCGCATGATCGGCAACTTGGTTTTCTCGGCCGCCATGATCAGGTCGCGCACTTTGCCGAGCGTCGTGTCGTGGCCGACCCGCGAGACTTTCACCTCGACCACGCCCGTCAGGTTCTGCGTGCCGGCAAACACTTCGTCGCCTTTGCCTTTATCGCGCGGTAATGACTCGCCCGTGATCGTGGCTTCATTGAGCGTCGTCTTGCCGGACACAATCGGGCCGTCCGCCGGCACGTTCTCGCCCGGCTGAATCCGAATCAGATCGCCCGGCCTGAGCTGATCGGCCGGCACTTCTTCTTCCTTCCCGTCCGACAGCAGTCGTCGGCCGGTTGTCGGTGTCAAACGGATCAGACTTTCGATGGACGCATGCGCGCCTTCAGCAGTTCGTGTTTCGATCACGACCGAGATCAGCATGAAGAACGCGACCACACCCGCCGTACGGAAATCGCCCTGCACAAACGCCGCCAGCACCGCGAGCGCGACCAGTTCGTTCATCCGCAACTCGCCGCGCAACAAATCCCGGATCGCCTCCCGCAGAATCGGGATGATCAAGATCACCGCGCCAATCGCCGCGCTCACATCACTGACCATCGGATTGGCGTCATACACCCAATCCGCGAGGTAGGCGTTGATCACAAACGCCGTGCCGAGAAAGATCAGCAGCAACAACCGCGGCCCGGTCTCGTGATGATGATCGCAGCCGGCATCGGCGTACTGATCGCTGTGTTTGCGGGTTTGCATGTTCTGTTAAATCCGAAGCCGAGTCTGCGAGACCTGCGAAGCAAATCCGAATCTCGAAATCCGAAGGAAATCCGAAATCGGAAACGGGAAAACTCCAAAATCAATCATACTTACGTTTGATGGCTCCAAAGATGTTCATGAGTTCAGTGGCTTCCTGCACCAACTGCTTGCGCTCAGTTTCAACCTCCGGCTTGTCGCCTGTATCCACGAGGCGCAGGAAGAAGCGGCTTTCTTTCGCCTCTTTCCGGGAAATCTTGATGTGCATGACGAAATCCTTGTGACCGAGCGCCTCGTTGGCCTCAATGTAATTTGCTCCCACTGATCCCGACGCCCGCACAAGTTGCTTCACATCTTCCATGTTGGCAATTGTTCGTGGCAGCGTTTTCACAAAAGCTCGCGCCGCTTTTGCAAATAAGAAAGTCCGCTCCTCTAGGTCATACTGTCGCCCGCCACTGGTCTTCGCGCTGTAATCACCGGGTGACTCGCGTACGACAAACGCTGTTTTTCCTCTTTTCCCCATTCGAGTTTCCTTCGAATTTCGGATTTCGATATTCGAATTTATTCCCGATCTCCAATCTTCTTCTTCTCGCGGCCGATTTGCAACCGAAGCTCAAACTCGCCTTTCGCGTTGGGCGATACGAGATTCTTTTCGACCTTCGCGAGTGTGCGCCGCAGCGCATCCTGCAAAAGCGTCCGCGCGATCACGGCGGGGTTTTTCTGGTACTGCTCCAACACCTTGTTGAAATAATCCGCATCGGCGCTGACCTCGCTGACCAGGCGTTGCTGATACGCCTGGCCTTCCGCAATCAACTTCGCGGCCTGGCCCTGCGCTTCATTCAGCGTGCGCGAGGCATAACCGCGCGCGCCGCTGATCTTCTCGCTGCGTTCGTTCTCGGCGGCGATGACCTGGCTGAACGCGTCGATCACCTGCCGGGGCGGCGAAACCGCCAGTAGATCAATGCCTTCGAGTTTGACGCCAACGCCCAGCATCTCGATGCGCCGGTGAAATTCCGTCGCAACCGCGCCGCGCACGGCTTCGATGTCGGTGCGCAAAGCTTGATCGATCGGGAAACGCATACTGGTCTTGGTGACCGCGTGATCGAGCTCACGCTGGATGAGTTCGCCGACCCGGTCTCGATCTGCGCCGTCGAACTGGAATCGGAAGGCGTACGCTTCCGGGTCGTTGACGGTGTAGCGCGCGGCCCAGCGGGAGTGCAGCAGATTGGCGTCGCCCGTGAGCGTGTATCCTTCCTCGCCGGGTTTGATGGACGGGCCGGCCGCCGAGGGTGGTGGCGGTCCGCCGGGCATCGAAGGCGGTGTCGGCATTTCTTTGTGCCAGAACGTCCTGGTCTCGACCGTTTGCACGCGGGCGACCGGTACACGGACGATCTCGGCAACGGGGCGGGGCAGCGTCCAGTGGAGGCCGGGGCCTTTCACGCGTTCCTCGCCCAGGCCGGCAATCTTGCCGAACACCAACACGAACGCCTTCTCGTGTTGCCCGACGATGAAGATGCCGGACAGGATATAGGCGACCAACAGAATCACGATCGCCCAGCGCAGCACGCGGAAGCTGACGTTCAGCGCGTCGGCCAGCGCGGTGTAGCCGGTTTCTTGGGATTTGGGCGGTTGATCCATCTATTTTTTCGGCAGCGCGGTGTCGCCGCGCAACAAATCGAACGGTTCGGTGTCGGCGCTGAGGACGAGAGTATCTCCTTTGTTCAGCGTTTCCTGCATCACTTCCAGTTTGCGGAGGAACATCGCCAGTTCGGGGTTCTTTTCAAACACCTGATAGAATTGCGCCGCTTTCGCATCGCCGTCGCCGCGGATGCCGGTGGCCACGGCCTCGGCTTTCGCAAGAATCTGGTCGCGCTCGCTGTTGGCCTGGGCGCGGATTTTGATCGCTTCGCCTTCGCCCTCCGACCGGTACCGCTCGGCCATCTGGTTGCGCTCGGCCCGCATCCGCTGGAAGACTTTCTCGGTGATCGCTTCCGGCAGGCCGATCTTGTGAATGCCGACGAACTTCACCTCGATGCCGTAGCGCTCGCGCGCTTCGGGAGCGACCGACGCCTGCATCTGCTCTTCGATTTTCTCGAACCGGATCGCATCGGGATTCACGTTCACGAGACTGGCGAACTCGTGCTGACCGAGGACGGCGTTCTTGTAGTTGCGCAACAGCCCATCAAGGTTGCGCGCGGCCTGGTCGGGCGAACCGACCCGCTCGAGAAACTGAATCGGCTCGGCAATCCGCCAGCCGGCGTACACGGCCACGATGATATTCTTGCCGTCCTTGGTGAGCGTCTCCTCGAACGGACCTTCAAGAACGTGCGTGCGGTTGTCGAAGTGATACACGCGCTGGATCGGCCACGGCCAACGCGGGTACAACCCCGCGGCCGTGATGGCGCGCTGCGGTTTGCCAAACGTGGTCACGACCGCGACTTCGCCTTCGCGCACGGTGAACAACACCTGCAACATCACAAACAAGGCGGCGACCAGCAAACCGACGACAACCAAAAGCGTGTTTCGTTTCATCAGCAACCTCTCTCAATTCAATGCGCGCCCGGCGGCCGCGGCGGCGGCGGCCGGCTGGCCGGTGGTTGCACGGGCGGTTCTTCTTTCGGGCTGAAATCAAACATCTCGGGCTGCAGCTTCTCCTCGAAATCCAGAATCACGACCTGCTTGCCGGGCGGCACGGCCACGATGTACTTGCGGGCGTCGCGCAACGCTTCGCGCATCGCATCCAGGTACAGCCGGGAGCGGAACACCGCCGGGGCTTGCTGGTATGCCTCCAGCCGTTTCAGGTAGCGGTCGGCCTCCGCCGACGCAAGCTCAGCCCGGCGCACCGCGTACGCGCTCGCAGCGAGGACAATCCTGTTGGTCTCGGCCCTCGCGACCGGTAACACCCTGCTGGCCTCGGCTTTCGCGTTGAGCACCGCCGCGCCGCTTTCTTCGGTCGCGCCGATGACCGACTGAAACGCGTCGGCCACCGATACCGGCGGGTGGACGCTTTGCAGCCCGACAAACAAAATCCGTACGCCCAATCCCAGTTGGTCAGCCTCGCGCTGGATGCGTTCCCGCAGCGCGTCGGCCATCTTCAGCCGTCCCTCGCCAATCACGTCGAACAACCCGCGCGTCGCCGCTTCCAGCGTCAGGCTGCGATAGCCGATCTGTTCGAGCGCGCGCTGCGGGTCGGCGCACTGGTAGGCATATTGATAGAGATCGGCGATCTGGTATTGGATGGGGACGTTGAACGCGAGCAGGTTGACCGGCACGGCGCTGCCGGCCTCGGCTGTGGTGGCCGCCTCGGGATTGGCGGCGAGAAATTGGTCTTCCGACTTGAAATGCGGCACCGTCCACAACAATACGTTCTTGCTCGCCCCCGGCAGGTGCGCGGCCTCGTCGTCCTTGTACCCGAGCGCGATGGTCTGGACGCGTTTGACCGGGAACCGCCGCACGGTCTCGAACGGCCACGGCCATTTCAGATGAAACCCGCTCGTCAGATGCCAACTGTCCGCGCGCGGCTTGCCGAAGCGTTCGACGATGCCTTGCTCTTCGGGTCCGAGAAACACCAGGCACGACAACAGGTACAACGCCAACAGTTGAAACACGATCAACGGCAGGAGCGCGCCTTCCAAAAACCGGTAGAGCCAGGTCTCCGAAACCTTGAACCCAAATTGGTAATCGAGCGCCCCGCCGACACTCTTCACCCACGTGCCCGGATCGCTCAACAACCCGCCGAGCCGGCTCTCATACGCGCGATTGAGTTCCGCTCCCCGCCGCGGCCGGTAAAGCTCCCAAATAAAATTCAGCAGCGTTTCGACCGCGAGCACCCCCAGCGCGACCGCCAGCACGCGGGCGGCGACACGATCCACGACGGGATACCCGGCCTCGACCGCCACGGCGGCCACTGTGCCAACGAGCGACGCCAAACACGCCACTCCCAGCGCCACGCCCGGCCCGCGCAGCAGCCGATGCGATGCGTCGCGGCTCAACCCGAACAGATACCGGCTCAACAAAAACAAAAGAAACGTCTGCGCCCCCAGCACCGACGCCGCGACGAGCGGGCGTTCAGGTCTCGCCCCGGCCACGCGCAGGTGTTCGACCAGCCACCACGCCCAATAACCAACCCCCAGCACGAGGATGATCGCGAATGCCGGCACAACCCAGCGCTCGAACTGTTCGTGACTGCGTCCGATGGTGAACGGATCGAACTTTTCCGCTTCGGCGTCGAAGATCGAACTGCCGGCGCGCTCCTGCCGCACCAACGCGAGGTTGCGTTTCTCCTCCTCGGCCCGCCGCGCCAGCCGGGTCCGCGCCCAGACGAACGCGCTCATCGCGGTTGCCACGGCCAGATACGGGAGAATCGCCGTCAGCGAGGCCAGATGCGTGTTCTTGAGCAACAACGCATCGGCAATCAGCCACACCAGCGACACCACTGCCGCCAATCCGAGAGTTCGCTCGCTGCTCTTGTCCATCGTCAAATTGACTTCTCCACCTGCTTTGGTAGGAGCGGCGTCCCCGCCGCGACCGGGGCGCATCGCATCGCGGCGAGGACGCCGCTCCTACCGGACTCACGCACTCTTCACTTCCATCCGCTCAAACGCCAGTATACCCAAAGCCAGCACGCCCGCCAAGTAAAACACCGTGTACTCCACCACCTGCCCGACATACGCCCACGGGATCGTGCCCTCCCCGCTGAGCGCGTCGGTCATCCAAAAATGCTGCCAGTTCGGGACGATGCCATAGAGCACCGCGGCAATCAAATGATTCGCCGCCTGTCGCCCAAATAGATAATCCGACATCAATCCCACCATAAAAATCACGCTGCACAACGACAACGTCGGCACCGTATCCAGCCGGGTGGCCAACGTCACCCCCACCGCCGCCAACAACACCAGCGCTAGCGTGATCAACACCGTGGCCGGCACGATCTTCCAGGTGATCAAACTCCCCCACGCCACCAACTTCCCGTCCGCACTCAAAAAATTTGTGACCACCAACACCAGCGTCAGCGCCCCCAGCAAAATCCAGAACGCCGTCTGCACAAACGGCCGGTCGGTGAAATAATTCAGCGCCCCCGCCACCACAAACGCTGCCACGATCCCGCCCATCAACGGCCCACCCACCCACCAATCCAGTTGATAATACTCGCTCACCATTCGCGCCGACAACAACGTCGCGATCCCGCTCGCCAGCGAAAACAACACCAGCACCAGCGCCACACCGGCAAACTTCGCCAGAAAAAACAGCGTCCGCCCCACCGGCTTCGTCAGCACCGCCGCCACCGTCCCCCGTTTGATCTCATGCTGCATCGCCGCGACCGACGTGTAACCGGCCAGCAACAGTCCGCCCACGAAATGCAGCGCCAGCGCGCTGTCGCGAACCAGTTTCTGCGGTTCACCGAGCGTGTGCATGATCAACGACGGCAACACCGCCACCAGCGCGATGCTCGTCGCCTCCAGCAACAGACAGATCGGCTGCCGCAACGCCTCCAGCGTCGTCAGCCACGCGATCGCCACGAATTGTTTGACTCGCAATCTCACCGGACGATGGGCCATATCTAATATAGGATTGGCTTGGGCGACACAAGCGCGGTATTCTGCCGGGCAACAACCCAAAAGGAGAAACCCTATGAACCGATTCACTTGGATTATCGCCCTGGCCCTCGTCGGCGCGCTGGCTGTCGCGGGCTGCGGCAAGAAAGGCGTCAGCACCGGCAAACTGGAAAGCAGCTTCGCATCCGCCGAACCGGCCACGCAGAGCGATGTCGATAAGGCCGTCACCGCCATCACTGCCGGCAAGTATTCCGAAGCGATGGCTTACCTGAACAAGGTCGCTTCCAAAGCCAAACTCACCCCCGAACAGGAAGCCGCCGTCAAAGACGTCATCGCTCAGGTCCAGAAACAACTCTCCGCCGAGGCCGGCAAAGCCGCCGGCGAACTGGAAAAGTCCGCGGATGGCCTGAAGAAATCCCTGCCGCTCGGCAAGTAGTCACGGGCGTCAGCTTTTCTGGGACGGGCAGTAGGTCTGGCCTCTCCGAGGCCGACCCGTCCCTGTACCCCAAAGAAGGCCGCGCTCGGAGAGCCTTGGCCGATTCCGATCCCAAAATCTGACGTGTGCCCGGCGACAGCGGGCGCTTGAAAACTGGCTGGCCGGAATGTCGGCTAGTTGTGTCCTGCAATGGAAAACTCGATGACCTCAGGCAAACCGCCGAGTGGAAGGTTTCCTTGGCTGAGCTGCTTTCGAGTCGCTCGCCCACCGAGTTCAAAGCAGAGTTCCAAATGCCTCTCACATGGCGCACTCGTACATGGTTATCCACGTCGATTTCGAATATGGGGATGAAGGTTTGGACTTTCTTCCGAAATTATCCCCGAATCCTGCTCTGGGCCTTGGTAATAGTTTTTGGTCGTGTTGTACTATTTAAGTGGTCTTGGTGGGATGGCTTGATGAAGCGGATGAGGCAGCGGCACATCTGGTCGGAGCGAAAGATCCTCTTCAACTGCCACGGGTGCGGCCAACTTTTGTGCGCCAATGGAACGCTTGTGAATTGTCCTGCCTGCAAAGCTTCGATTGAGGCACCCTTAATCTTTACGAAGATTGCATGTCCCAACTGCAAGCAGAGGCTTGGTCTTCCTCAGAACCTCAGTGTGACGGTGGTGGTATGCCCGACATGCCACTCGGCTGTGGACACGTCGAATCATTTGAATAACCCCAAGAGTTAAGAGCGGTTATCCCTTGCGGCCGGTCACGCCTTTGGTGTTGCGGGTGATGACTTTGGCTTTTTCACGCGGACGCAGGGTGCGGACGGCGGCGCTGAGCGGCGGACATTATCGAAGGCGTTTCGCAACATTTTCGTTTACGTTTCCAAGGAGAGGGATACACTTGGCTCTAACTGAAGGACGCCATGTCTTTATTCCAGCGCATCAGTGCCTCAATCGACAGAGCGAAAAGGGAGCGTCCGGGTTGGTTCTTTCACGACGAGGTTTTGGACTGTGCAATGCAGAGACATTTCGAACACCAGAACAGAGACTTGATTATCACTAATTCTAGTTCGCGTTCAAGGTGAGACTAACTATCCAGGGCCAGGCGCAGATGCTCCGCACGCGATCTCGATCCCCAGCCAGCCGTGGCAGGCCTGCTTCCAAGGTGCGCACCACCCCGGCCA
>Ga0247727_10001617_pt1 | contig 53033 bp, 55 predicted proteins | sample WisWelCaveWW1625_FD_202498 | JGI IMG/M metagenome (GOLD analysis project Ga0247727, IMG submission 202498) | Biofilm microbial communities from Wishing Well Cave, Virginia, United States - WW16-25 | ecosystem: Environmental > Aquatic > Deep subsurface > Groundwater > Cave microbial mat | place... | reverse complement strand
AACGTCGATATGCCACCGGAGGCTCACAAAACCCAGATTTCTTGTACCCAGTAGCGCTTACTGTATCGATCGCATCAACCGCTTGAAGCGGCGGATGTTTTCGGCTCCTCGGTCTGGGAACTTCGGTTTAGAAGATTGGCCCAGCAGGGGTCGCCTGAGCCTGCCAGCCGCTCCAGCCAGTTCTCTTCGAGTTCCCGGCCCCTGTGCGCCGCCATGAACTCCTGATCAGACACACCGTAGGCATGCGCCAGCTCCGCCAGTCGCTTCTCTACAAGTCTCAAACGTCTGCGGATAGGCGCCAGACGATCCACGAGATTATCCAGCAGGCTCTCCCGAATGTTCAGGCTTACCAAATCGGTAACGATGTCGTTGCACAGCTTGCGGTGCGCCTCGTAGCGCTGCTGTGATATTTGAAAACACCCGAGCTGCTGTGCAGCCAGAAGTTCTTCAAGCGGCAAACTCAGTTTGGCGCAGTTGGCCGCGATCCGTTCGAAGGTCTCGATTGGAACTCGCTCGTGCTCCTTCTCTGACGCGGCATGAGCCGTATCGGGGAGACCCGCAAGTAATTTTGCGGCAAACCCAGGTTGCTGCTTCACGCCGGCACCGAACTCGACCAGGTCCTCTGGCTGCAATCTTCCGGCCTTGAGCTGCTTGCCCCAGTCCATCATGGCGTGAAATGTGAGAGGGCAATTGCATAAACCCCAAAGGAGGTCATGCAGAGCTAGCTCCCTGCGCCGGTCAATCTCGTTCGGGCCCTGACGCCTTCGGGTCGTCACAGTCATGCTGTCCTTGGCGAGCTACACTGGGTCGTGTTGGACGATCATAGCGTCAGCAAGGCATGCATCGAGAGGGAGCTTGCACGCCGACTCTCGAAGTCGCGACGCGGCAGGAGTGCTTGATTTTTCGATGAAGCCTCGACGCGGTAGCGCAGGTCATAGACGGGGCACAAATGCCTTTGACCGGCATTTCTTGTGTTGGGGCGATGACGAAACCGTGCTTAACCGTCGAGAAACCGGATCGGCTCGCCCCGAGCGGGTCCCAATATCTCACCCTCCCACATCGCCCGGCGGCCGCGGACGATGGTGCCGACCGGCCAGCCCTGCACGGTGACGCCGTCGTAGGGGGTCCAGCCGCAGCGCGACTGGATCCAGCCGTTGGCGATGGTCTCGCGGCGCTTCAAGTCCACGATCGTCAGGTCGGCGTCGTAGCCCACTGCGATCCGCCCCTTGCCGCGGATGCCGAACAGGCGCTGCGGCCCGGCGCTGGTGAGATCGACGAGGCGTTCCAGGCTGAGCCGGCCCGCATTGACATGGTCGAGCATGATGGGCACCAGGGTCTGCACGCCGGTCATGCCCGAATGGCTCTCCGGGTAGGCGTGGTCCTTGTCTTCTCGCGTATGCGGCGCGTGGTCGGAGCCCAGCACGTCCACCACGCCGCCGCCGAGCGCCGCCCAGATCGCCCGGCGGTGGCGCTCGTCCCGCACCGGCGGGTTCATCTGTGCGTAGGTGCCGAGGCGCTCGTAGCATTCGGGCGCAGCGAGCGAGAGATGGTGCGGCGTCACCTCCACGCTGGCCCAGTCCTTGTGCGCGGCCAGGAATTCCATCTCCTCGGCCGTCGACACATGCAGGACATGCACGCGCTTTCCGTGCTGCTCGGCGAGCCGCACCAGGCGCTGCGTAGCGATCAGCGCCGCCTCTGCGTCGCGCCATTCGGAATGCGACGAGGGATCACCGGGGCGGCGCAGGTGCGCGCGCGCTTTGAGCCGCGCCTCGTCCTCGGCATGAAAGGCGGCGCGGCGCGAGATCCCGGCAATGATCCGGTCGAGCGACGGCTCGTCGTCGACCAGCAGGTCGCCGGTCGAGGAGCCCATGAACACCTTGATGCCGGCCGAGCCTTCCAGCTGCTCCAGTGCCGGGATGTCGTCGATGTTGTCGCGCGTGCCGCCGACATAGAAGGCAAAGTCGCAGAACATGCGATGCCGTGCCCGGCGCACCTTGTCGGCCAGCGCCTCGGCCGTCGTCGTGGGCGGCTTGGTGTTGGGCATCTCGAACACCGCCGTCACGCCGCCCATGACCGCGGCGCGGCTGCCCGTCTCCAGGTCCTCCTTGTGCTCGAGGCCCGGCTCGCGGAAATGCACCTGCGTGTCGATCACGCCGGGCAGGACGTGCAAGCCCTTGGCATCGACGATCTCGCTGGCTGCCGCCTCTAGCGTGCCAATCGCAGCTATCCGCCCAGCGCGAATGCCAATGTCGCGCAGCGCCCGGCCGTCGTGATTGACGACTGTTCCGCCTCTGACGATGAGATCGAAGGTGTCAGCAGCCATGCAGCCTTACACTTGCCTCTGGTGCTCTGTGCCCTTACCTGTAACGCAAAGATATAGCAGAAATCCCTCCTGAGATTGCCCGGACCGGCACAATCGATGACAGCCGCAAGAATGGCGCTGCTCTCCGACCGCGGTGTGGTGCGCGTCGCCGGCGAGGAAGCTGAGAAACTGCTGCAGGGGATCATCACCAACGACACGGCCCTGCTAGCCGATGGGCCCGCGATTCACGCCGGCCTGCTCGCCCCCCAGGGCAAGATCCTGTTCGAGTTCCTCGTGGTGAAGGCAGGCGACGGATTTCTGCTCGACACGGGCAGAGAGCAGGCGGACGGCCTCGTCAAGCGCCTCATGATGTACAAGCTGCGCGCCAAGGTCGACATTGCCGACGAGAGCGACCAATACCGCGTCTTTGCACTGTGGGGGCCATCGCCAACAAGCCACGGTGAGACGCGTCAAATGTTCTCGTTCCGCGACCCGCGTCTCCCCCCGCTTGGACTGCGGATTCTCGCTGAGTCCAGGTTCGCTGCGGATATGGCCAATGCGACCAACGGGTTCGACGCCGCGCCCGAGGACTACCAGGCCCACCGCATCGCCCTCGGCGTGCCCGAGGGCGGCAAGGACTACGCCTTCGGCGACACCTTCCCGCACGAGGCTAATTTCGATGTCCTCAACGGCATCTCCTTCGACAAGGGCTGCTTCGTCGGCCAGGAGGTGGTGAGCCGCATGCAGCACCGTGGAGGAGCCCGCAAGCGCATCGTCATCGTCGAAGGCGAGCACCCGCTGCAGCCGGGCACCGAAATCATGGCCGGCCCGGCGACAATCGGCACGATCGGCTCCGTTGCCGGCAATCGCGGGCTGGCTGTTCTGCGCCTCGATCGGGCGGAGGAGGCGATCGGCAACGGCGAGCCGCTGATCGCCGCAGGCGGCAGGCTCACGACGCGCCTCCCCGACTACCTGAAGGCTACGGCGACGGTGGGCGCGTCATGACGGCAAACGAAACCTCGCGCTGCGCCTGGGCCGGCGCCGAGCCAATCTACATTCGCTACCACGACGAGGAATGGGGCGTGCCCAAGAGCGACGACCGGGCGCTGTTCGAGAAGCTGGTGCTCGAGGGCTTCCAGGCGGGCCTTTCGTGGCTCACCATCCTCAAGAAGCGCGAGAACTTCCGCACGGCCTTCCACGGCTTCGACGCGGCCCGCATCGCCCGCTACGGCGCCAGGGATGTCGCGCGGCTGATGGCTGACGAAGGGATCGTGCGCAACCGGCTCAAGGTCGAGGCCACCATCGACAATGCGCGCGCCCTCATCAGGCTGCAGGAGCGCACGGGCCTCGCCAAGTTCCTCTGGGGGTTCCTCGACGGCCGGCCGCAGATCAACAAGCACCGCTCGCTCAAGACCGTCCCGGCCCAGACCGCCGCCTCCAAGGCGATCTCCAAGGCGCTCAAGGCGGAGGGCTTCCGCTTCGTCGGACCCACCACCGTCTACGCCTTCATGCAGGCAACCGGCATGGTCAATGACCATCTGATCGGATGCTTCCGCCACGAGCCCTGCGCCGAGCTGCAGGGCAAATTCAAGCTACCTGGAGTGCCCGCGCGGGCATGACGCAACAACCGCAAACGGCCAGCGAGAGACCAGCCAAGGAGGTGCGCGCCTGGCAGCGGATGCTGTCCGGCCGGCGTCTCGACCTGCTCGACCCATCGCCTGCTGACATCGAGATCGAGGATATCGCCCACGGGCTTGCCCGCGTCGCGCGCTGGAACGGGCAGACCGTGGGCGATCACGCTTTCTCGGTAGCCCAGCACGCGCTGCTGGTGGAGGAAGTCGCAGCAATTGAGCCGGACACAGCCGGCCGTTGGCGACTTGCGGCGCTCCTGCACGACGCCCCCGAGTACGTGATCGGCGACCTTATCAGCCCCTTCAAGGCTGCCGTCGGCCTTGACTACCGGGCCTTCGAGGCGAAGCTGCTGCAAGCCATCCACCTCCGCTTCGGGTTGCCGCCGCTGCTGCCCGAGACCGTCACCTTCGCCATCAAGCGGGCCGACCGAGTTGCTGCCTACTACGAGGCGACCGTGCTTGCGGGCTTCAGCGTGGACGAGGCCTGCCGCTACTTCGGCGAGCCGCCGGACCTTCCCCCGGCGCTGCGACAGGCCCTGCACGCGCTGCAGGCGCAACCGGCGGCATCGGCGCAGGCCGCCTTCCTCCGGCGGTTTTGTGTGCTTGTGGGCAAATGAGAGAGTTGTCGTCTTTTTGGCACGAATTGCTCGTAGGAGCCCGCAACGAGCCCCGGTGATTCATGAGCAGGTCCCTACCCATGCAAGATGCCGCGATGCCGTTTCCGGACATGGATGGCCGCGTCCATGTCTGTCCGCTCAGCGCGGTGCCGGACGTGGTTGCCGGCTGCGGCGCTTCTCACCTCGTCACCTGCCTGCAGGACGAGATCGTGGTGGAGACCCCTTCGCTGATCAAGCCAGCCAACCACATGCGCCTGCACGTCGACGACATCTCTCAGCCCATGGCGGGACATGTTGCCCCCAACGAGCGCCACGTTGCCGATCTCATCGCATTCGCGCGCGCTTGGGGTGGACGCGGTCCTGTGGTCATCCATTGCTGGGCTGGCATCAGCCGCTCGACGGCGGCCGCTTTCCTCACGCTGTGCGCATTGAACCCGGATGTTCCCGAACAGTTGATCGCAAGGCAGTTGCGCCAGACTTCACCCACTGCCTATCCCAACCGGTTGATGATCAGGCTGGGAGACGTGGCCCTCGGGCGCGCCGGCCGCATGATCGAAGCCGTGGAATCGATCGGGCGAGGCGTCGTCGCGAGCGAGGCGCGCCCCTTCTCGCTTCCCGCCGACCTTTCCGCGCTGCATCGGCTTTGACGCGCAAGGGGCGTGCTCCCCGCCGACGCGGCCGAAAATTGCCATGATCGAGAGGTAGCGCGAAAGGCGTTGATTTCCCTAAGGCCCTCAGAGGGTTGCATGAATACGCCGGGACGTCACAAAGCAGGCGCGCTGATTGCCAATGCAGCCCCGCACACGTCGCCGCGGGCGCATCAGGCGGGTGAGACCGTGGCCGTGACCCTCAGTGCTGCGATCCTTGCCGTGCGCGCCTCCGAGCCGGTCGTCGCCATCGTCCCGGCGCAACGCGCAGGCGAGGAGTCGCTTCCGTGCGGCCCATTCCGACCCAGCTTGCACCGCACCCTGGAGGGCGGAGTGCAGGCTTGGGTGCACGCGCAGACCGGCGTGGAGACGGGCTTCTTGCAACAGCTGTGCACGTTGACCGGCACTGCCGATCTCGGCCCTGCCCAGCCCACCGTCTCCGTCAACTACCTCGCGCTCGTCGCTCCTCGCCAATGCAACAACGGAACTCAGGCCAGTTGGCGCAGCTGGTACGCCTTCTTTCCCTGGGAGGACTGGCGCTACGGCAGGCCGGCGTGCCTCGGCGATATCCACGCCCGCCTGGAGGCATGGGCCGCCCAGCCGGCGCCACCGTGCGCTGCCAGATGGCCGGCCGATCGCGGCCAGCGACTTCGCATGGCGTTCGGCGCCGCAGGCGGCAGGTGGGATGAGGAGAAGGTGCTCGATCGCTACGAGCTGCTGCGAGAGTCCGGAATGTTCGACGATGCATCGGCGGACGCCGGCGCGGCTCGGCGCTTGCCCAAATTGGGTCACCCTGCGCACGGCGATCAGGCGGCGGTGTTGGCGCGGGCAATCGTCGAGTTGCGGCGAGCCGTCAAATGCCGCCCTGTCGTGTTCGAGCTCATGCACGATGAATTCACTCTCTTCGAGCTGCAAAAGACGGTGGAGGCGATCCTCGGACCGCAACTGCACAAGCAGAACTTCCGCCGCCTGGTCGAAGGCTGCGGCCTGGTGGAGCCGACCGGCGAATACCGATTGCGCACCGGCGGCAGGCCGGCGCGGCTCTACCGCTTCCGCCGCGAAGTGATTCACGAACGAGCCGCCCCCGGCGTGAGGGTAAAGCCAGGTCGCGCTTGACCGGCCGCACGTGTTTGCTCGCCTCGACGCGGGCGTGGCAGACTGCAGTGCTGCCACCCTGCGGTGGTGGTCTCCCGGGGGGAATCATCATGTCGCGTATGCGCGCCCTTTTTGGACCAGTTCACTATCATCCGACGACTGCGTGGGGACCAATTCGCGCCCTTTTGGCCATGGAGGCGGCCGCAGCGTTGGCTGCCCTCGCGGCAATGACGCTCTGGTTCGGCGCCTTTCTTGCCGGCTACACGACGGAGACGACCCGAAACACTGGGCCGGGCACGTACGCCATCACCATTTCGTCGAAGATGCCGGTGCTTGCCTGCGTGCTTGTATTCGACGTGCTCGTGATCTGGGCGGCATGGCGGCTGGCGAAGCGCGGCGGGATCCGCGCTGCCGACGTTCTGGCGCTGCGCGTGCCGCTCGGCGGCGGCAAAGCCATCCTGGCAGTCGCATGCGTGGTGGCCGCATTCCTCGCCGTCGAGTTCGCCGCCGCGCCTCTCTACAGGCTCGCTGCCGAGAACGCCACTAAGCTGATCAACGGTTTCGTCCAGCAAGCTGGATGGCCGCTTGCGATCGTGACGATCGGCATCGCCGCGCCGCTCGCAGAGGAGCTTTGGCTGCGCGGGTTCCTGCTGCCGGCGCTGGCCAAGACGCGGCTCGGCTTCTGGGGCGCAGGCATCCTGATGAGCACACTGTTTGCGGCCCTGCACGCGGCTCAGTATGCGCTGGTCCTGCTGGTGCCGATCTTCTTTCTCGGCCTTGTTCTCACGTGGGGTCTCGGCCTGACGGGAAGTCTCTGGGTCCCGATCGCGATCCACATCTCGAACAACCTGCTCGCGCTTTTACTTTTGTGGATGTGGCCGCCCATTTAGGCCACACGGCGGAGCCGCAAGAAGTTGCTTTCGGTTCTTGTACTCCCTTTCTGCCTGTGGTGCTGCCCCATCCTGTTTTGACAGCCGTTTTCACCCGTGCCATCGTGGCTATGGTTTCGCCGGAAGAAAAAAATGCGTGAGCTGACCCAACCGGCTGGTTGGGCCAGAAAATGCGACCCCGGAAATCTGTGTCCGGCGGGCTCACAGGGAGGGTCCAAGCTGGGAGTTGGCGAGCTGTATTCCGCTGCGCAGTCGAGGTCGCGCTCAGAGGTCGGTCGAGGTCGACCTTCTCGACACGGAACCTAGTCTGCTTGAAGTCGGCCTGCTTGGGTTCGCCGGGAGGAACGGGCGCGCCTCAGTACCGCACGCTGACACCCAAAGACCGAAGAAGCGAGCGACCGCTGGAGCCGCGCCGGGTGCGCGGCTTCAATGCGAGCCGCAAGTACGGATCATCGATGGGAGGAAGGCATGCGCAAGGCACTTTGCATCACCGTCTTCGCCTTTACGGCGCTTCTAGCCTCGTCAGGGCAGCACGCTGCGGCGCAGGAGAAGAAAGTCCGCTTCAACATGGCGGGCGCGTTCCCGGGCACGACGGCAATCCTGGGAACGGGGCAACTCTATTTTATAGACAGGGTGAAGAAGATTTCGGGCGGTTCGATCGACATCAAGTTCTTCGAGCCGGGGGCATTGGTGCCCGCCAGCCAGTATTTCGATGCCATCAGCGCCGGCAATCTCGATTCGGCCATGACCGGTCTCGGCTTCTTCTCCGGCAAGGAGATCGCCCTGGCGCTATTCTCCTCGGTGCCGTTCGGGCCTGAGATGGGCGAGTACCTGGGCTGGATGCGCTACGGCGGCGGCGACCAGCTGATGCAGGAGCTGACGCGCAGCAGGTTCAATGTCGAGTCGATGCTCTGCGGGACGATTGCGCCGGAGGCCTCCGGCTGGTTCCGCAAGGAGATAAAGTCCCTCGACGATCTCAAGGGACTGAAGATGCGCTTCTTCGGTCTCGGCGCCAACGTCATGCAGAAGATGGGGGTGCAGACGCAAATCCTGCAGGCAGGTGAAATCTTCCAGGCGCTGCAGCTCGGTACCATCGATGCAACCGAGTTCTCCATGCCGGTGATGGACCTGACGCTCGGTTTCCATCAGGTCGCCAAGCACTACTACTTCCCCGGCTGGCACCAGATGGCCACCTTCGTGCACCTGCTGTTCTCGAAGCAGAAATGGGCCGAGCTGTCCGACACACACAAGGAGATCATCAAGTCGGCCTGCCAGGACACGATGCTGCACCAGTTCACGGAAGGCGAGGCCGTGCAGGGCAAGGCACTGAAGGAGATCCAGTCGAAAGGTGTGACGCTGCACTACTGGCCCAAGGAGGTGCTCGACGCCTACCGCAAGGCCTGGGGCGAAGTCATCGAGGAGCAGAAGGCGAAGAGCCCGGAGTTCACAAAGGCGTGGGCATCGCTCGCGAAGTTCCGCGAGGAATACAAGGTCTGGCGCCAGTACGGCTACTTGAAGGAGTAGCGCGCTACCCGTCATCCCGGAAGCCGAGACGCAGTCGAGGCTATCCGGGACCTCGGGGAAAGAGCTGAGCCTGCCGCAAGGTCCCGGCTCGGAGCGCTGCTCGCACGGCTCGCATCGCTCCGGCCGGGATGACGGGTGCATAGGAGCCTGCACATGCGCGCGCTGATTGCGCTGAGCAACGCCATCAAGGCCGTACTCGAGAAGCTGGCGTTCGCTTCGGGCTGGCTGCTCATTGTCCTCATGTGCATCACCTGCACCGATATCCTCGCCCGCAAGCTCTATCTCCCCGTTCCGCTCACCAAATTCCAGGAGCTGGAATGGCACATGCACACGGCGATCTTCTCGCTGTGGATGGGCTACAACTACGTCATCAACGCGCACCCGCGCGTCGATTCCTATACCGAGACGCTGAAGTTTCGCACCAAAGCGTGGATCGAGTTCGTGGGCTGTCTGCTGTTTGCGCTGCCCTACACTTGGCTGCTCGCTTATCACGGCTGGGACTTCTTCTGGACCTCCTACACCCAAAACGAGCGCTCCGAGAACGCCGTCGGCCTGGAGAATCGGTGGATCATCAAGGGCGTGTTCTGGTTCGGCCTGTGGCTGCTCCTGGCCGGCGTGCTGAGCGTGATGATGCGGCTCGTCGCCTTCCTGTTCGGCGGCCGGCCGCGGGAAGAGGTTGAGCTCCAGATCGGCCACGCCGAGCTCGAGGCGTAGGCGGCGATGCTCGACTGGTTCACCGACAATCTCGCGCTCATCATGTTCGTCACGATGTTTTTCGTGATCTTCTGCGGCTTTCCGGTCGCGTTCGTGATGGGAGGCACGGCGCTCATCTTCGCGGCGATCGGCTGGCTGCTCGGAACTTTCCCGCTGCCCAGCCTGTCGAACATCCTGTTGCGCATGTGGGGCGGGGTCGCCATGGACCCCGTGCTGGTGTCGATCCCGATGTTCATCTTCATGGGCTCGATCCTGGAGCGCTCCGGCTCGGCCAAGGACATGCTGCTGGCCACCGAGATCCTGCTCAAACGCGTGCCAGGCGGCCTCGCCGTGGCCGTCATGGTGATGGGCACCATCCTTGCCGCACCGATCGGCGTGGTCGGCGCCGCCGTGATCCTGTTGTCGGTGATTGCGCTGCCGCAGATGCTGGCCTCGGGGTATAACAAGCAGCTCGCCATCGGCACCATTGCGTCGGCCGGCACGCTCGGCATCCTCATTCCGCCGGCGATCATGCTGGTGGTGATGGCCGAGATGCTGAACACCTCGGCGGGCGCCCTGTTTGCGGCCGCCGCCGTGCCGGGCTTTCTGCTGTCCGGCCTCTATCTCCTCTACATCCTTGCCGTCGCCGTGTTGAGGCCCCAGGCGGCGCCGAAGCTGCCGGCCGACTACGGGCCGCAGAATTGGGCCGGATTCTGGAGGGTCATGTTGAAAGGCCTGTTTCCGATGACCTTTCTCATGGTCGTCGTACTGGGCGCCATCTTCGCCGGCTGGGCCACGGCGACGGAGAGTGCGGGCGTGGGCGTGCTGGGCGCGTTCGTGATCGCCGCTTTCAACCGCCGCCTCAACCTCGCCATGGCCAACGACGCCATCCGCTCGGCCTGCCGCGCCAACGCCATGGTGTTTCTGATCTTCCTCGGCGCCACCGGCTTCTCCTACGTGTTCCGGGTGCTCGGCGGCGACGACGTGATGATCGCCACCCTCGCCTACTTCGGCATCGACACCAAGTGGGAGATGCTGGCCTTCGTGATGGTGCTGATTTTTCTGTTGGGCTTTCCTTTCGAGTGGATCGAGATCTGCCTGATCGTACTGCCCGTGTTCGCACCGATTCTGGCCCGCTACGATTTTTCCGACCACCTCGGTGACAAGAGCTATCTCTTATGCTGGTTCGGCACCCTGGTGGCGGTCAACCTGCAGACCTCGTTCATGACGCCCCCGTTCGGGGCCACGTTGTTCTACATGCGGGGCACGGTGCCGCCGGGTGTCACCATGTCCGACGTCTACCGCGCCATGTACCCGTTCGTGGCGCTGCAGGTGGTTGGCCTGCTGCTCTGCATCTACTATCCGGGCATCGTGCTCTGGCTTCCCAGGGCGACGGGGCTGCTCGACTGACTATTCGACAAGCCCGCAAATTCAGCGCCGCACCAAGCCAGCGGAGGAAAGCTGCGAAATGCCAATCGATGACGAGGCGCGATCGAGCCCGCTGTCGCCGGCGGCCGTTGCCGCGTGGCTGGCCATGGCCTACCGGGGCTCGCAGGCCGTGATCTCCGCGACCAAGTTGGGTGTGCCCGATGTCCTGGCCAAAGGTGCCATGACGAGCGTGGAGGTCGCGCAGGCGACAGACACGAAGCCTGAGATGATGCATCGCCTGCTGCGTGCGCTGGCGGCCTTCGAAGTCGTGCGCGACCTCGGCGATGGCAAATTCGAGCTGACCGCGGTGGGGGACTGCCTGCGCGCCGATGCCGCCCAATCGGTGCGTTCGCTCGTGCTCATGTGGGGCAGCGACAGTTCCTGGCAGGCCTGCGGCAAGCTCGCCGAATGCGTCAAGACCGGTCAGAACGCCTACCGAATTCTCCATGGCCTGGACAACCTCTTCCCGTACCTCGACAAGAACCCGGAGCAGGCGGGCATCTTCGATGCCGGCCAGAGCGCGGGCTCTGCCTTGATCGGAGCGGTCGCTGCCCAAGCCTACGACTTCGCCGGCATCGGCAGGGTCGTCGACGTTGGCGGAGGGCATGGGAAGGTCCTGGCCTCGATCCTCAAAGCCCACCTCAACGTCCGCGGCACCCTGTTCGACCTGCCGCGAGTGGCCGATGGTGCCGCTGCGAACCTCGCCAGGGAAGGGGTGGCCGAGCGCTGTGAGGCGGTGGGCGGCGACATGTTCGAAGCCGTGCCGGCAGGGGGAGACCTCTATCTGCTCTCCCATGTCATTCATGATTGGGGCGATACTGACGCGACCAAGGTGCTGCAATCCTGTCGCCGCGCCATGCGGCCGACGGCTAAGCTCGTCATTCTCGATCGGGTGATGCCCGAGCGCATCGAGCCGAGTCCAGGGGCGCAAGCCCACGTCCTATCGGACCTCACGATGATGATTGCGCACGGGGGCGCCCGCGAGCGCACGGCCAAGGAATTTGAGGCCATTCTTGAGGCGGCGGGCTTGCGATTGGTGCGCGTTATCCCAACGCGGGCGCCGGTCAGCTTAGTCGAAGCGGCGCCGGCGTGACGGCAGCCACTAGCACACGATCAGGGAGCAGGGGAGATAGGAACCGTCCCACGGCGCGACGGCCGGCGGGAAGAGGTCAGACCCCTCGCCCCATCGCTCAGAGTTTCAATTCCAGCATTTGCGCGAGGGGTCTGACCCCTTCTTCGTTTGTTGTTGCCCGCGGCCGCTCCTGATCTACACTCGCTTTCATCTGCCGCCCGCGACAGCGCAATACCAAGGGAGGATACGCCAATGGCAAAACAGCCCCGAGACGACAGGCCCGACCTGCAACGGCGCTCCATCCTGGTCGCAGGTGCGGCCAGCATTCTGATGCCCCGCCTTGCCTTCGCCCAGAGCGCGGACACCATACGCATCGGCGTGCCGACCAGGACCTACTGGCCCACCATTGTGTGCGAAACGGCAATCCGCCAGAAGCTGTTCGAGAAGGAGGGCATCAAGGCGGATCTCACGATCTATCGCAGCGGCGCGGAAGGCTTCGAGGCGATCGCGGCCGGCGCCGCCGACCTGATCCTCAACTCCTCCTCCAGCGTCGCCGCCGGCCTCAGGAAGGGCGTCAACGCAAGGTGCGTGGCCAACGGTGTCAATGGCTACTACGGCTGGTATCTGGTGGTGAAGACGGACTCTCCCGTCAAGCAGGTCTCGGAGCTGGCCGGCAAGAAGGTCGGCATCACCTCGGCGGGCTCGGGCACGGACATTCTCGCCCGCTGGACGCTGGCCGAGCACAAGATCGACTTCACGCGTGTCCCGCTCGGTGGCGGCGGGCTGGTGCCGAACCTGCTGACCGGCAACATCGACGCCTCGGTGCTCTACTCGCCCCTCACCTTCAGGGTGATCGACGAGAAGGTGGCGCGCCCGCTGATCGACTACGGCGCTGCGATGCCGGCGCACTCCAACTCGGCCTGGATCGCCAGCGACAAGATCATCAAGGAGCGGCCGCAGGTGGTGCAGAAGGCGCTCAATGCCATCTACGGCGGCCTTGCCTTCCTGGCCGCCGAGGGGAATCGTGCCGCCGCCGTCAAGCTGATCGCCGAGATCGACGAGATTCCGGAGGCCATCGCCGCGCGCGAGCTCGACGGCAACATCAAGCACCTGTCGCGAACCGGCGAGATGCAGCTCGATTGGATGGAGCGCGCCCTCGACATGGCCCGGCTGATCGGCATGAAGGACTTGGCGCCCGCGCAGGATATGTTCATCACCCAGTTCAGGCCGGTGCCGACCACGTCGTGATACGCGTGCTCCCTCTCGTCATGGCGAAGCCATGCTCCGCATGGCGCAAGCGGGGAGAGGGAGTGGAGCCCCGATGACCCGCTTACAAATCATTCTCGTCCGGCTGGCGCTGTTGGCGCTGGTGTTGGCAGCGTGGGAGATGCTGCCGCGCTTGGGAGCGGTCAACCCGCTGCTGCTGCCGCCGCTCTCCCAGGTGCTGGAGATGCTGGGCCAGCTCCTTGTCCGCCCGACCGTGCAGGAGGCGGTGGCGATCACGGCGGCGGAGGTGATCGTCGCCTTCGTTGTCGCCGTTCCGCTCGGCGCTGCGGCCGGCATCGCGATCGCGGAGAGCGAGTATCTGGGCGAGGTCTTCAAGCCGATGCTGTTCTACGTGTTCAGCGTTCCGAAGTCGATTTTCCTGCCCATGTTCATTCTCGTGTTCGGCATCGGCTTTCAGCAGAAGGTCGCCTACGCTGCCTTCACCACGTCGTTCGTGGTGCTGATGAGCGCGACGGCGGCGGTGGAGTCCGTGCGCGCCGACCACATCATGGTGGCGCGGTCGTACGGCGCCACGTCCGCCCAGATCCTCTTGCGCGTCTACGTACCGAGCATGCTGCCGATCCTGCTCGAGACGCTGCGTATCTCCATGATCTTCAACTTCACGCGCGTGATGATCGCCGAGATGTATGCCTCGCGCACCGGCATCGGCCACCTGATCGCCAACTGGGGCGAAAACTTCCAGATGCCGCAGCTGTTTGCCGGCGTGATCGTGCTGGCAGCGGTGGCCATCCTTTTCAACGAGTCGGTTCGCGCACTGGAGGCTCGATGCAGCACGTGGCGAACCTGAAGGACGCCCGCTCGCGCGCCGACGCACCGGCGATCGAGGTCGAGCGCCTCAGTCACGTCTACGCCGGGCCCGACGGCGGCGTTCCGGCGCTGACGGACATTTCGATGTCGGTCAACGCCGGCCGCTTCGTGGTGATCGTCGGCCCAAGCGGCTGCGGCAAGACCTCGCTGCTGATGATGATGGCGGGCCTCAGGCGGCAGACGGAGGGGGCGATCCTGTGCCACGGGCGGCCGATACCCGATCCGGACCCGGAGCGCGTCGGGGTCATCTTTCAGGAAGCGAGCCTGTTCCCCTGGCTCACGACGCTCAACAACATAGAGTTCCCCCTGAGCCTGCGCGGCACGCCGCGGGAGGAGCGCCGGCGCCGATCCGAGGCCATGCTGACGCTCGTTGGCCTCGTGGGTTTCGGCGAGCGCTACCCGCACGAGCTGTCGGGCGGCATGAAGCAGCGCGTCTCCATCGCGCGCGGCCTCGTGCAGGATCCCCCGGTATTGTTGATGGACGAGCCCTTCGCCGCGCTCGACGAGCAGACGCGCATGACCATGGGCCATGAGCTGTTGCGCATCTGGTCGACCACGAAGAAGACGGTTGTGTTCGTCACCCACAGCTTGACCGAGGCCGTCTATCTCGCCGACGAGGTTCTCGTCATGTCGGCGCGGCCCGGCAGGATCATCGATCATATCGAGGTCACGCTGCCCAGGCCGCGCACGTACGAGATGATGGCGACGGACGTGTTCGGACGGCTGCGCGACCGCATCTGGCAGCAGATCCGCAGATCGGCTTGAGGTATTCGATGCGACGACCCGCTCCCGCCACCGTCCGCTGGGCGATCCTGGCCGCGATCCTGATCTTGTGGGAATTCGTGCCGACGACCGGCCTCCTGCCCGAGCTGTTCCTGCCGGCGTTGTCGAAGACGCTCTCGGTGCTGTACAGCGACCGGCACATCTATTGGGCCGCCCTGCTGGTCACACTCTACGAGGTCGCGCTGTCGATGCTGATCGCCTGCGGCCTCGGCATCCTGGTCGGCGCGGTGGTTGGCGGACTCGCCACACTGCGCAACCTGCTGCTGCCGATCTTCTCCAGCCTCTACGCGGTGCCGATCGTCATCCTCTATCCGGTTTTCACCGCCTGGTTCGGCATCGGCTCGGCATCGAAGATCGCGTTCGCCGGCATCTACGGCTTCTTCCCGGTCATGCTGTCGACTGCCGCAGGCATTCGCACCATCGATCCGCAGTTCATCCTTGCTGCGCGCAGCATGGGTGCTACCCTCCCGCAGCAGATCATGCGCGTCATTATTCCGGCGTCGCTCCCGACCGTGTTCGCCGGCCTGCGGCTGGGTGGTGCCCTGACGATCATCGGTGTCGTCGTCGCCGAGATGCTGACCGCTTCCGCCGGCATCGGCTATCTCGTGACCTTGAATCGAACCATTCTCGACAGCCCGCGCGTGTTTGCTGCGATCCTGGCGATCCTGGTCCTGTCGATCGCCTACTACATGATGGCGCGCGCCATCGAGAGCCGCATGGTCGTGTGGCAGTCTGCGGGCCGGCAGAAGAGATCGTCCTCGTCGCGCGACACTGCAGCGGCGGTGCCCGCGCCGGTTTCGGCCTGAACGCGAGCCTAGCGCAATCAGCCTCCGCCAACTCCAAGGAGCCTCCAATCCCATGCCTCAGCACCTGTTGCCCACCACCGTCGTCGGCAGCTACCCGCAGCCCGACTGGCTGGTGAACCGCGAGATGCTGTCGAAGAGCGTGCCGCGCGTGCGCATGAACATCTGGCGCGTGCCCGAGACGTGGCTGGAGCAGGCGCAGGACGACGCCACCATCGTCGCCATCCGCGACATGGAGCGCGCCGGCATCGACGTCGTCACCGACGGCGAGATCCGGCGCGAGAGCTACTCCAACCGTTTCGCTACTGCGCTCGAGGGCATCGACCTCGATAGGCCGGGCCAGGTCAAGGCCCGCTCGGGTCACCGCACCCCGGTGCCGCGCGTGGTCGGCAAGATCAGGCGCAGGGGGCCGGTCGAGGTGCGCGACATGCGCTTCCTGCGCGCCAACACCGAACGCCCCGCTAAGATCACCCTGCCCGGCCCCTTCACCATGAGCCGGCAGGCGATCAACGAGTTCTACAAGGACGACGACGAGATGGTGATGGACTACGCCTTCGCCGTGAACGCGGAGGCGCACGACCTGCAGAAGGCCGGCGCCGACATTATCCAGCTCGACGAGCCGTGGCTGCGCCAGGACCCGGACGCCGCCAAGCGCATAGCCGTCAAAGCCATCAACCGCGCGCTCGAAGGGCTGAAGGTGCCCACCATAGTGCATCTCTGCTTTGGCTATGCGGCCCTTGTGCCCGGCGAGACCAAGCCCGTGGGCTACTCGTTCCTGCCGCAGCTCGCCGACAGCACCGCCGACCAGATCTCCATCGAGGCGGCGCAGCCCAAGCTCGACCTCGGCGTCCTGCGCGATCTTGCGCCAAAGAAGATCCTGCTCGGGGTGCTCGACCTCGGCGACACCAAGGTGGAGACGCCCAAGCGGGTGGCCGAGCGCATCCGGCGCGGCTTGAAGCACGTTCCGGCCGATCGGCTGATTCCGGCGCCGGATTGCGGCATGAAGTACCTGCCCCGCGACATCGCGTTCGGCAAGCTCAAGGCCATGGCCGACGGTGCCGCCATCGTGCGACAGGAGTTGTCGCGGTAGCGGCGCCCGGCAGGGCCGACGGCATCGTGCTCCTGCGAATGCGCGCTTTCCTTGGGCTTGTCGATATGTGCACTTGAGAAATTCGGCCGACGGAAGCAACCCTTCTGCAGCACGGTGATTGATTCGGACGGCTGGAGGTTCGGTCTGCTAAGATGCGCGCGCTAATTCTGGGCGGGACCGGTTCTGCGGGGCGGGTGCTCATCGAGCACCTTCGGGCTGGGAGCCCGGCCGCTGAACTGACCGTGGTATCGCGAACCGCGACAAGCCTGCCCGGCGCCCGACGCGTGTTGACAGGGCATTTTAGCGATCTCATCCGCTCGGGCGAGTTTCAGCGCCAGCTGGTGGGCATCGACGCAATCGTGCATCTGGCGGACGGTCTGTCGATCCTGCAGGAGCCTCGGCTTGCAGCAGATACTACGCTGGCCGACCGGCTTGTCGCCTCTTCAGAATTGCTTGTCGTAGCGGCGCGTGATGCGAAAGTGCCCCTGCTCGTGCAGGTGAGTTCTATCAAGGCGCTGTGCGACGAGGACGATGGGAGGGTCCTGGTGGAGGCATCCGTACCACGCGGCACTGGCCTTTACGGACGGTCCAAGCTGCGACTCGAGCAGGTTCTTGCGGGGGTGCTGATGGGGTCGGGTACGCGGCTGGTCATCGTGCGCAATCCAGTCATGTACGGGGCCGGCAAGGGCGGCAGCGTACATCGGCTTCTGAAGCTGGCGGACACGCTGCTCCCCCTGCCCCTGGGCGGCTTGACCAACAGGCGCAGCATGCTTTCCGTGCACAACTTCGCCAGCGCGCTGGCGGCGATCTTTCGAGCCGGGTCGAACGGCTCGAGCGGCGTGTTCCACGTCCACGATGGTCCAGCGTTGAGCACAACGGAGATCGTCGCGACAATGCGCGCCGGCCTCGGCCGCCCCGCGCGGCTCTTTCCGGTTGGCGCCAAGGGGGCGGCCGTGGCAATGCAGGTCCCGGTCATGGCCGCGACTGCGCGCCGCCTGTACGGCTCGCTCGAGGTGTCCGACGCCCATTTCCGCCGATGCTTCCAGTGGACGCCGATCGTTGAGACGAAGACTGCTCTGGCAGAAATGGCCCAGGCATTATCCGCAGGATTACACTCCGATGAAGTCAGCGCCGCGGCCCTCAACCGACACTGACAGGCACCCGCCGCACTCTCCGGGATGGGGAGGAGACAAGGTGGTCGTGTGGCTGCTCACCGCGGCCTGGACGGCGGGTGGCCTGGTTCTGTGGCTCATGTTTCCGATGACGGCGACGGTCCTGCTGCCGCTGTGTGCGGTCGCACCGCTGGCGGCCTGGTATTGGACCACGGAGCGGCGGTTGCATGCACCCTCGCCGGTGACTCTGGCTCTCATCCTGGCCGGCGTCTACCTCCTCATCAACGCCTCGTGGTCGCTCAGTCCGTCGTCGGCCTTCAGGGCGGTAGTGCTTGTCTTTCTGATCGCGGGCGTGCTGCACGTCGTGCTGAACGCCTTGTCCGAATTGGAGGCCCCCCTCCCTCGTGCGATGGCGATGGGCGTGCTCGCCGGAGTGATGGCGAGCAGCGTGCTCCTGTGCTTCGAGATTTTCAGTGAGCAGGCGCTGCGCCGCCTGCTGATCCGCCTTGTACCCGCCCTGCAGCCCAATCCGCTTCACGTCGAGATGGAAGGAGGGCAGGTGGCGAGGCTCATGCCCTACCTGCCCAATGTGAGTGTGAGCGTATTGACCCTTGTGTTCTGGTCGGCGGTCCTGATGGCGAGCCGCCTCGGCTTGGTGCGCCGTCACAGATACGCCGCGCTGACCGCATTTGCCTTGATCGTGACGACGGTGCTTGCGTCCGAGCATGCCACCTCCCAGATTGCCTTTGCAGGCGCGGGAGTTGCTTTCGCCGTGTTCTTGGTGCGCCCGTCAATGGCCAAGCCGCTGATGATCGCTGGGTGGGTGGCGGCGATCTTGTTTGTCGTGCCGATCGCTTCGTTGCTCTATGGCGCCGAGGCTTATCGCGCGACCTGGCTGCCCGAGAGCGCGAGACATCGCGTCGTGATCTGGGGATTCACGAGCGAGCAAGTGGCCAAGGCACCGTTCTTCGGTTCGGGCATTGGCACGGCGCGCGCCCTGAACGAAGCCCGCAGCCCCGAGGGGCCACTGGCGCCAGGCACCAAATTCCAGCTCGGGACCAGCCTGCACAGCCACAACGCCTATCTTCAAGTTTGGTATGAGGCCGGCGCCGCGGGTGCTCTGATCCTGCTTGGCCTCGGCCTCCTCATCTTGCGGGCTCTGACAAAATTTCCCGCCGAGGTGCAACCCTATCTTGCGGCGACTTTCGTGGCCGGTGCCCTGTTGGCAGTGTCGGGCTTCAGCATTTGGGCGCCGTGGTTCATGGCGTCTCTGGCGATGGTGGGCATCTTTGCCTCGCTTGGCGCCGCGCTGCCCGCAGGCGGGGGCGCCGAAGCAGCTCCGGCTTCCAGCTTACGGTAGGCCCGCCGCTCCGCATCACGACCGGTTGCTCGCCAACCTTTCCACATCGACAAGCAGCCCGGCCACCGCCGCAACGGCGCCGGCCAGCGCCAGCAGCGGATAGCGGATCGAGAGAAGCGCCAAGGCGACGAGGATCACATTCGCAGCAGAGACCCGTAGGACCACCGCCGAAGGTGACTTTCCCGCCATCACGGCGCGCTGGTAGAAGTGCTGGCGGTGCGGCTGCCACGGCTTCGCTCCGCGCAGCAGACGCCTCGCAAGCGTGAAGGTGGCGTCGGCCGCGAAATACAGCGGCAGGATGACCGCCGCTGCCCAAAGCCCACGGCAGGCCAAGTCGATCATCAGCCAGCCGAGCAGGAAGCCGAGCGCGATCGATCCCGTGTCACCCATGAAAACTCGCGCCGGGTGCCAGTTCCAAAACAGGAAGCCCGCCGTGGCCGAGGCAATGATCAGGGCCGGTTCCTCCAGCGGGCCGTTGAAGCCCGCAACAATGGCGATAAAAAAATATCCCGCCGAGACCGCGATGGCTTCGCTGCCGGCCAGCCCGTCTATGCCGTCCATGAAATTGAAGAGATTGATGAACCACAACCAGGCCAAGCCCAGCAGCACGCGCTCTGCCACCAAGGAGATCGCCGGCAGAACGCGCTGCTCCGGCCCGAGTGACGCCAGCATCAGGATGACGGCCACGGCGTGCGCCAGCAGCCGCAGGGCCGGGGAAAGCCCGCTGCGGTCATCGAACCAGGAGATCGCAGCCAGGGCGGCGAGGCTCCCCAGCAGCAGGATGTCCGGGCTCCCGAGCATCGGCTGCCGGGAAATCGTCCACAACACGAGGACGGCGGCGACGATGGCGGCGCCGGCGCCCGAAGGGACCGGGACGGTGTGCATGCCGCGCTCGCTCGGGGCCTCGAGCCGCCCATAGGAGATCATCGCACGCCGATAGAGGCAAGTGAGCGTCCAGGTCAGGGCTGCAGCGATGCTGGCAAGGATTGCTCCCTTCACCGTTCCCGCCCTCCGCGGCTCTGGCAGGCTGTTTGGTTGACGCTCAGCATCGGTAGCCCCACTTCCCCATGCACCCAAACCGCGAGTCTGTGCTGCAGGCCAAGCAAAATCTTGGCGGCGGGAGTGCCGGTGATTTACATATGTCAATAATGAGACTAAAGTGACATATATGGAAAAGACCCAGGTCTACCTTCGCAAGGAAGAGCTCGATGCGTTGCGCAAGGCTGCCGCGCGGTCGGGGCGGAGTGTTGCGGAGCTGGTACGTGACGCAATCCGCAAGGTCGTGCTCAGACCGCAGACCGCAGGCCCGGTTGCGATCTGGGACGGTGAGCCGAAGCGTACGTCCATCGAGCACGATAGCGTTCACGACGAGACGTGATGCGCCAGAGGCAGGCAGTCTTCGTCGACAGTGGGGCGTGGATCGCCCTTGCACTGTCGCGGGATCCGCTGCATGCGCGGGCGCGCGAGCAATGGGATCTGCTGCAGGGAGCGGGCGCGAAGCTTCACACCTCCGTTCCCGTCGTTATCGAATCGTTCACATTCCTCGATCGCAATGCCAACCGGGACGTCGCGTTGGCATGGAGAGACTCAATTCATGAGCCAGGCACGGTACGCATCCTTGCCTGCGAGTTGCGCGATTTGGAGCAGTCTTGGGACTACTTTCGACGCGCTGACCTTCACAAGCTGTCGGCCGTCGACGCGACCAGCTTTGCCATTATGAAGCGCGCGCGGATTCGGCTCGCGTATACGTTCGATCACCATTTTGCTGCCGTCGGGTTCAGGCTGGTGACATAGCGGCTGATACGACGTCCGGCTGAATGCTTCCTGCAGCACGCGGGAAACAGAGCGGCGCATCGAGGCGCTAACCTTAATCCCGTCCGACCTCGGTTTATTACGCGGGGCGGGCATTTTTTTTGCGTGGACCTGGGGGTGCACCCCTCCTACCTGGAAGCCCGCAGACCCCAAAAGAAGGCCACCGCCGCGTCACGGGAAACGGCACGCTGGCGAGCGGTACCTCCCCCCGCGAACCGATCGGGCGGATTTGGTATGAGACCTTCGCGGCGTATGAACGTCGCGTCACCCCTTGAGCTTGGCTGCGATCGAAGCCACGTGCCGGCCCTGGTAGCGGGCAGCATCGAGCTCCACCGGCGAAGGCTGGCGTTTGCCGTCGGCGCCAGCAATGGTGGACGCGCCATAGGGCGAACTGCCTTTGACTTCCTCCACGCCCATTTGACCGGCAAAGGCGTAGGGCAGGCCGACCACGATCATCCCCTGATGCAGGAGCGTGGGGATGAAGGTCAGGATGGTCGACTCCTGGCCGCCGTGTTGGGTGGCACTCGAGGTGAAGACCGAGCCGACTTTGCCGACGAGGCTGCCTTTCGCCCAGTGGCCGCCGGTCTGGTCGAGGAAGCTGCGCATCTGGCTCGTCATGTTGCCGAAGCGGGTCGGCGTGCCGAAGATGATCGCGTCGTAGCCCGGCAGCTCTTCGACGGTCGCGATCGGCGCCGCCTGGCTGGTCTTGAACCCGGACTTCTGCGCCACATCGGCAGGCACCAGCTCCGGCACCCGCTTGACCACTGTCTCCGCGCCCGCCGCCCGCGCTCCTTCCGCAACGGCATAGGCCATGGTCTCGATGTGGCCGTAGGAGGAGTAATAGAGCACAAGGACCTTCGCCATGCGGCTTGCGCCACTAGGTGTTGCCAGCGATCCGGGGCTCGCGCCCGAGCCGGGGGAACTTGCGGCCTGGATCGAGCCGCCGTTGGCCTGCGCCCGCGGGGAAGTCATCAGAACCGTTTCGAATGCGCGGGCCAACGTACCTTCCGCATTGCCGTCGAAGGACTTCGCACGCCAGGCGACGAAGCCGTCAGGGCGAACGAGCGCCGCGCCAGAGCCGGTGAGGCCGTAGGCCTCGGCAAAGCGCAGCTCCGGGTCGCGCAGAGGGGCGCTTCCCACGCAATAGGTCTCGAGCTCCAGGCCATTGAAGCGCCTGGCTGCCGCCTGCGCGGCGCTGCACCAGGGCGCGCCCTCGAAGGTCGACAGAAGCACGAACGAGCGGCCGAACAGGTCGATGGTGGAGACTCTCTGGCCGCCACGGCTGAGCCAGACATGCGGCGCGCGCGAGCCGGGGCGGCCAAACGTGAGGCGCGGGTCGTCATGCACCTTGTCCTCGCCGTTCTGGGCGAGAATTGCCGGCGAGCGGTAGAGGTAGCCGAGCTCGATGTTGAAGTCGTGCGCCTGCGGCTCGAAGTCGTTGGCGCCGAGGTAGGGGGCCGTGCGCGTGACATAGCGCGTGTAGGCCTGCTCGACGGTGAACTTGCTCGCCGGCCTGCGCTCGGGCTCGTAGGTCTCGAGCAGGCGCGGTCCGGCCGTGCCCTTGAGCACCATCGCCAGCTTCCAGGCCAGGTTGTGGGCGTCGTGGATGCCGGTATTGCCGCCGAAGCCGCCGTTGGGCGGCATCAGGTGCGCGGCATCGCCGGCGAGGAAGACGCGACCCACCTGGAACCGCCGCGCCACGTCGGAGGTGGCGCGCCAGCGCGCGATACCCTCGATCTCGACGCGAAGATCGGGAACGCCGACCCCGGCGCGGACGAACTCGATCAGGCGCTTTTCGCTGATGTCGGCCGCCGCATCGGAGGCGGCGCGCGGATCCACCTTGGGGTCGCCCACGGTATTGACGACCAGGAAGCCTCGCGTGCAGTTCTTCTCCATCCGGAAGAAGCCGCCGAGCGTGGGGTTGTTGATGTAGATCACGCTCAAGGGCTTGCCCAGCAGTTGCGGGGTGAGATCGGCGCGGAAGTAGATCGTGATGCTGTTTGAGAACACGCCGCGACCGTCGAAGGGAATATCCAGCAGCTCGCGCACCTTGCTGTGGGCGCCGTCGGCGCCGACCAGATACTTGCCTCGCAGCCTCCTCCGGGTACCGTTGTCGGTGTCCTGCACCGTCACCGTGACGCCGTCGTCATCCTGCTCGACCCCGACCACCTCGTGCCCCTCCAGCACCTCGGCGCCGGCAGCCTGCGCGCGCCGCCGCAGGATCGGCTCGAGTCCGGGCTGGGAGACGAACAGGCGCCGGCACGGGCTCAGCGCGTCCACGCCCTCGTTGAGGCTCGGGATGATATCGGCGAGCTTCTTCCCCGAAAGCGTGTCCATGATGACGAGGGCGCCCTCCGGCTCGAATTCCTTGAACGACTGCTCCCGCACCTCGGCCTCGATGCCGGCGACGCGGAACATCTCCAGCGTGCGCATGTGAAAGAACGCGGCGCGCGGCAACTGCGAGCCGCCGCGCAGGCGCTCAACGGCGAGCGAGGGAATGCCGTGCTGGGCGAGAAACATCGCAGTCGACAGGCCGATAAGTCCACCGCCGGCTAGCAGGACGGGGACGTCCCGTTCGACATGTGACCTTCCGTTGGCAGGCATGCGGCAGTCCTCCCGATGGCAATTTTTGACCAGATTCTACGCGTGGCCTCGCGGCGTCAACATGGGCCTTGGTCCCGGGGGCCATCCTGAACGCCCTTGGTTATCGATGTGTTGCGGCGGGGGGTGCGGTGGGCCGCGGCCCACCATGGCTCCGCCGGTGCTGCATCTCTTGCCAGGGTACCGCTTAGCCCCTATCGTTTTTTTGCGACCGGACAGCGGGTCGGCAATGTACAAACAAGCGAAATCAAGGTGCTGACGCCGGTTTCGCGTTTCCGGCGCTGCCGGAGCAAAAGGGAGGGTTGACCATGTCTGAGGCCGATCGGGTTCAATTTGCGGGGAGGCCCGAGACCACCGGCAAGGTCAGATCGTCGAAGCCGATGACGGGCGAGGAATTCCTGGCTTCGCTGCGGGACGGGCGCGAGATCTACATCTACGGCGACCGCGTGAAGGACGTGACGACGCACCCGGCCTTCCGCAACACCGCGCGCATGATCGCCAGGCTCTACGACGCGCTGCATGATCCAAAGCACAAGGACAAGCTCTTGGTGCCGACCGACACCGGCAGCGGTGGCATGACGCACGCCTACTTCAAGTGCCCCAAGACGGTTGAGGAGTCCGTCGCCGGCCGCGACGCCATCGCCGAGTGGGCCAAGCTCTGCTACGGCTGGCTCGGGCGCGCGCCCGACTACAAGGCCGCCTTCCTCGGTACGCTGGGCGCCAACTCGGACTTCTACGATCCCTGGCAGGAGAACGCCAAGCGCTGGTACCGCTACAGCCAGGAGCGGGTGCCGTTCGTCAATCACGCCATCATCCATCCCCCGGTCGACCGCAACCGTCCACCGCAGGAGGTGGCCGACGTCTACTGCCACGTGGAGAAGGAGACGGACGCCGGCATCGTCGTCTCGGGCGCCAAGGTGGTGGCGACCGGCTCGGTGCTGACCAACTACACCTTCGTCGCCCACCACGGCCTGATCCCCGTCGGCGACAAGAGCTTCGCGGCGATCTTCATGATCCCGACCGGCGCGCCCGGCGTGAAGCTGATCTGCCGCCCGTCCTACGAGATGACCTCATCCGTGATGGGCAGCCCGTTCGACTATCCGCTGTCCTCCCGCATCGACGAGAACGACGCCGTCTTCATCATGGACAAGGTGCTGGTGCCCTGGGAGAACGTGTTCTGCTACGGCGATGTCGACAAGGCCAACAACTTCTTCCCGCAGACGGGCTTCCTGCCGCGCGCGCTGCTGCACGGCTGCACCAGGCTCGCCGTCAAGCTCGACTTCATCGCCGGACTGCTGCTCAAGGCGGTTGAGGCCACCGGCTCCAAGGATTTCCGCGGCGTGCAAGCCAACGTCGGCGAGGTGCTGGTGTGGCGCAACCTGTTCTGGGGCCTGACCGAGGCCATGGTGCGCAATCCCAAGCCGTGGATCGGCGAATACAAGCTCCCGGACATCGAGCCCGCCGGCGCCTATCAGATCACCTCGACCATGGCCTATACCAAGGTCAAATACCTGATCGAGCAGACCGTGGCCTCGGGCCTCATCTACCTCAACTCGTCGGCACGCGACTTCAAGAACCCCGAGATCCGCCCCTATCTCGACAAGTACATGCGCGGCTCCAACGGCTACAGCGCCGTCGACCGCGTCAAGCTGCTGAAGCTCTTGTGGGACGCGATCGGCACCGAGTTCGGCGGCCGCCACGAGCTTTACGAGATCAACTACGGCGGTTCGACCGAGGAGATCCGCCGCTATGTGCTGTTCGGCGCCCAGGCGATGGGCACGGCCGACAAGCTCAAGGGGTTCGTCGAGAAGTGCATGTCCGAGTACGACCTCGACGGCTGGAAGGTTCCGGATCTCACCAATCCGGGGCCGCTGAGCCACCATGGCTCGGGCAGTGCGCAACCTGCTGCTGCAGCGGGCGGCAGCCCGGCGGGGCCGCGGCCAGTTGCCGGCGGCGGCGGGACGGGTGGCGGCGGTGTCGCTGGGGGCAAAGACGGCGGCACGAGCGTCGGCCGCAGCTACCCCGGCGGGTTCCGCAACCCGTACGCGAGTTAGGCGGGGGGCGCCAGCGGATGACACTGCCAGTATGCTCCGGAAGCTGAGGAATGCTGCGAGGGGAACTGCCAGTAGCGGCCCTCTCCATACATTGGCCCCGTCTGCCTAAACGTCGGATTGGTGGATTGAGCCCGTCCGAAGGCGATGCCAGCAGGTGTGCTGGGACACAGTGCATTCTGCACTAGCGCGGCAACCCCATTTTTTGCCTCGATCAACTGGCGGTCACATCAAATGACAAAGAAATATAGGACGTCGGAAGTCTTTGTACCCGGCGGTATGCCCCTCCTGACTTATGTCACCCGGACCGGGCCGGACTTGGAACGACGGTTGAGCAGAGTCGAGAATAACCTGTGCAAGCTCGTGGTCCTCACAGGGACGACCAAGTCGGGCAAGACGGTGCTCGTGAATAAGATATTTCCACGAGGTGACAAAGCCGTGTGGTCGACGGCGGCATGGCTGGCTCGGAGGTCGATCTTTGGTCCACTATCCTCGAAGAGTTGAACGGATCAACGTCAGTTGAGGCGTCAGAGGGAACCGAAAAGGGGCTTGCGGGAGGCGCAAATGTTGAGGGCGGGGCCGCCATACCCCTCTTCGCACGGTTGGGAATGAAGCTCGGCGCTACGGCAACCGCCAAGAAGAAGAGCGGTCGGAAATTCAGCCTTACGAAATCTCCTCGGGCAGCATCGCTGGCGGAACTTCGCCGCACACGCGCACCTCTGATCATTGATGACTTTCACTACTTGGACCGCAAACTTCAAGGCAGCGTTGTTCGCGCCTTGAAACCGCTCATCTTTGATGGCCTGCCGATCGTTTGTATCGCTATTCCGCATCGCCGGTACGATGCGGTGAAGGTTGAACGGGAGATGACGGGGCGACTGGAACAGATCGAGGTCTCGGCTTGGTCGCTGCACGAACTTGCCGAAATCGCTCACGTCGGTTTTCCGCTTCTCAACATCAGATTGCAGCACTCGGTAATCGACGTGCTAGCTGCTGAATCGTATGGCAGTCCTCATTTGATGCAGGAGTTCTGTCAACGCTTGGCTGAGCGCCACGGCGTCGAGCAAACATTCGACCGCCCTCTTGAGGTCGCTTCGATTCCCCATGCACTTTTTGAGAACATAGCCAGCAGTATCGGGAAGGTCATTTTTGACAAGCTGAAGAAGGGACCACGCCAACGCTCTGACCGAAAGAAGCGAACTCTCGCTCGCGGAGGAACTGTCGACACATACGAGGCGGTGCTAATGGCGCTGTCGCGTCTCTCTCCCGGACTTGAACGGGTCGATTACGAGCAACTGCGCGGGGCTGTGCGAGAGCTGCTTGTAAGCGAGGATGTCCCGCAGGCTCATGAGATCTCGCGCGTTCTTGAAAAGATGTCGGCGATCGCGTCTAGCGATGAAGCATCTACTCCCGTACTCGATTGGGACAAGGACGATCGACAGTTGCATATCACCGACCCGTTCTTTGCATTCGTTCTAAAGTGGAGCAAATTCTGAAGGCGGTGGGGTGCTCACCACTAATGATCGTCGAGCGCGCTTACCCCTCCAGCCGCGCGATCTCCTTGCCGGTGGTGAGGTCCCAGACTCTGATCGCGCCATCGTCCGCGCGCGACACAAGTCGCGTGCCGTCGGGCGTTACGACGAGGTTGCTGCTGCGCTCGCTCGCTTGGCCGAGCCATCGCGAAGCGATGGGCAGGCGACTTGCCAGCAGCTCCTTCTGCGCAGCGGCAGAGAACGGAATTGGCGAATAGGTCTGCAGTATTCTGACGGCCCAGTCATGCAAGTTGGAGTTCTCCTCGCTCCGCCTTTCCTTGAGGATGCTGAGCCCGAGCCCGACATAATCCCGCGCAATGTTTTGCGTGGCGATGCTCCTGTTGACATAGTGTCCGATGATCGCAAGGAGAACCGGAACGGTGACATAAGCCGCAATCTGCGCCCACTTGAGCGCAATATCCAAATCGAACCACATCCCCGTGTCTCCACAAGCCAACCAACGTGGCCCCCGGCAAGGGGGCCGTCAGGCAATACGCGAGTTCAAACTCGCCATCAACCCGGCGCGCAGGCAGTGGCCAAAAGCGAGGAACCCGTTGCTGCGGCGACGCCGGCGGGCGCGGTGTGCCGCTCTTGACGCGCCAGGCCGGCGCGGACCAAGCTCGGGTGTTCTTGTGGAAAGCGTGCTCCAGGTCCGGGCCAACCCATCCATGGCAGTGCTGGCATTCATCGGCTTCGGCGAGGTCGGCCAGACCTTCGCCAAGGGCCTCTCCGGCAACGGCGGCCTCGCGGCCTACGACCTGCTGTTCGACCACCCGCAAAAGCAGGGTGAGCTAATCGCCCGCGCCGAGACGCTTGGCGTCAGGGTGGCCGCCGACGCAGCCGATGCGAGCCGGGGCGCGCGCGTGGTGATATCGGCGGTGACCGCAGCGGCCGCGGGCGACGTGGCGAGCGCCGCGGCCCGGTACCTCCGTCCGGGTCAGATATTTTTCGACATCAATTCGGCCTCGCCGCGCACCAAGCTGACCGGGGCCAAGAATATCGAGGCGGCCGGGGCCGAGTTCGTCGAGGGCGCCGTGATGGGGGCCGTGGCGGGCCCAGGCCTCAAGGTGCCGATCTTGGCCGGCGGCCGCGCGGCTGAAGCCGCCGCCGAAATCCTCAACGGCCTAGGCATGAATCTCACGCCGGTTGCGATCGAAATTGGCCGCGCTTCGGCCACCAAGCTCGCCCGCAGCATCGTCATGAAGGGGCTGGAAGCCGCGCTCCTGCAAAGTGCCGCAGCGGCCCGGCGCTGGGACGTCGAGGCCGAGGTGATCGCCAGCCTCGAGAAAACCTACCCCGGGATCGACTGGCGGAAGGCGATCGCCCACGCCGGCGAACGGGTCGGGAGGCACGGGGTCCGCCGCGCCGAGGAGATGCGGGAGGCCGGCGCGATGCTCGACGATCTCGGTCTCGACCCGAGCTTTTGCCAGGCGGTCGCCGCCGTACAGGAGCGGGGCGCGAAGCGATGATGCCCGCCTCCCGTCGCCGCCGGCCGCGGTTGCGCCTGCCGCCCGGGGCGTGTGACGCGCACTGCCACGTGTTCGGGCCGGCGGCCCGCTTTCCCTATGCGCACGACCGCCGCTACACGCCCGTGGATGCACCCAAGGAAGCGCTCACGGCGCTGCACACGCATCTGGGCATCGGCCGTGCCGTCATCGTGCAGGCGAGCTGCCACGGCACCGACAATGGCGCCATGCTCGACGCCATAGCGGCTGCGCCGGACTGCACACGCGGCGTTGCCATCGTCGACGATACGTTCGACGAGCGGCGGCTCTGCACGCTGCACACCGGCGGCGTGCGCGGCGTACGCTTCAACTTTGTCCGCCACCTGGGCGGCGCCCCGGACATGGGCAGCTTTCACCGGGCAATCGTGCGCATCGCGACGCTCGGCTGGCACGTCGTGCTGCACATGGACGCTGCCGACATTCCTGCGCTGACTCCCGTGATGCGCGCCCTTCCCGTGCCGTTCGTGATCGACCACATGGGTCGGGTCGATGCCGGGCTGGGCCCCGGACAGCCCGCGGTGGATGCGCTGGTGGAACTAACCAAGCTCGAGGGTTGCTGGATCAAGCTCAGCGGCGCCGAGCGCATCAGCGAGCCACCGTTCGCCGCCGCCGTCCCGATCGCCCGGCGGCTGCTGGCGGCAAGCCCGCATCGCGTGCTGTGGGGCACGGATTTCCCGCATCCGAACCTCGAGATCGTCGTCGACGAGGCCGATCTCGTCGATCTAGTGCCTGCTTTCGCCGAGACCGAGGAAGCGCGGCGCCGGCTGCTGGTCGACAACCCGGCGTGCCTGTACGGGTTCTGAGCCTAGTGCCGTTACGCGGAAATTGCGGAACCCGGCCTTCTTTTAAGGGGCATTTAACGCTCCTCCCGCATTTTAAACCGCCGCGGATAAACGCGATTCGTTCTTGGGCAGAAAGCAACCTGGGAAAAGAGAGAGAAAAGTACGATGGCGAAGATTGCGAAAACGAAGGCGAAGCCGGCGCGCCGGCCGAAACAGAAGCGGACCGCCGCCAAGCGCTCCGCCACCAGCCGCAAGGTGGCGAGGAAGGCCCGTCCGGCCGCGCGCAAGGCCAAGGCTCGCCGTAGGGCCGCCTGAAGTCAGGTTTCAGGGATCAGGTTTCAGGGATCGACGACCCTGACCCCTGAAGCCTGAAACCTGAAATTTGTGGACTCGCCGCAACACGGCACTCCGAAAGCTTGCCTATCCCGCAATGAATTCTCTCTTCTCTATCAACAAAATAGTGGTGCTTGTTCATTATGAGTGAGTTCGGATTGATTCGGACGGAAGAGAGAAGAGGGGAAATGACATGGCTAGAGCAGCCGCAAAAGCGAAAACTGTAGCGAAGAAGAAAGCGCCGATGAAGAAGCCGGCGGCCAAGAAGCGTACCACGAAGCGCCGCTGAAATCGGGCGGCGATCGCGGTCTGGCGCCGGCCCCGGCAGGGCACCAGGGCAGAGCAGCGGACCGCCCTGCGTTCGCAAGCTGACGGATGGTTTGAAGCCGGAGAGGTACGTGCGTCTCCGGCTTTCTGCCGGTCGTAGGCGACGGTCTCGACAAGCACGCCGCACAACGACAATGCGTGAGATACCGGTGAGCCCCAGTCCAAGCGCTTCGCGCCACGGTCACTCGCGGTACGAAGGGTCTTTCCTGTCGAGAAGCCGCAACAAAGCGGGCCATTCGAGCAGCCCGTAGGGGCGCACGGCGCCCGGGGCGTACATGGCGACCGACTTTTCCACCACCGACTGCGGCAGCACGTTGAGCTCGGTGTTGCAGGCCATGGCGGCGAGCTGAGCCTGGCACGACCGCTCCAGCCCGTACATCCGGTTGAAGGTCTCGGGAATGCTCGGGCCCACGGTCAGGAGCCCGTGGTTGCGCAGGACCATCACGTTGTAGCCGCCAAGGTGCTCCGCGAGCTTGTCCCGCTCTCCCGGGTCGCGCTCGGGTCCAGTGAAGTCGTGATAGGCCACGCGCGGGTAGAACCGGTGCGAGGTCTGCGTCATCGGCAACAGGCCGCACTCGAGCGAGGAAAGCGCCATGCCCGCCACGGTGTGTGTGTGCATGACCGCCATCGCGTCGGGGCGTGCCTTGTAGATGGCGCTGTGGATCACGAAGGCGGGCGCGTGCAGCCCGTAGCCGTGATCGACCTCCGGTTTGGAGACGATGCTGCCGGCGAGATCGACCTTCAAGAAGGACGACGCCGTCATCTCATCGAACAGCATGCCGTGCAGATTGACCAGGAAGTGGCCGGAATTGTCGGGAGCGCGCGCGGTTATGTGCGTGTAGATCATGTCCGACATGCCGTAGTGCTCGGCCAGGCGGAAGCACGCGGCGAGGTTCACCCGCGCTTCCCATTCCGCGGCGGATACCGACTGCCGAACCGAGGTGAACTTCAGGCTCAGTCGATTGCTCATTTCACTCTCCGTTTCCGTGCGAGCATATTTTTCAGCTGGCGATTTCGTGCCGTCGTTTCTGGATCGCCGGTAGGACCGCGATGATCAGGATCAGCGCGGTGGCGATGATGAAGCCGAGGCTGATCGGCCGCGTCAGGAATATCGACGGGTCGCCGCGCCCCATCACCATCGAGCGCCTTAGGTTGTCCTCCAGCATCGGTCCGATGACAAACCCGAGCAGCATCGGTGCCAGGCTGAACCCGAGCTTCACCAGGATGAAGCCGACGATGCCGAGCATCGCCGCCAGATAGATCTCGAACGCGCTGCCGTTCAAGCTGTAGATGCCGATCGCCGAGAACGTCATGATGGCAGGAAACAGCAGGCGATAGGGCACCTTGAGCAGCCGCACCCAGACGCCAATCAGCGGCAGGTTCAGGACCACCAGCATCAGATTGCCGATCCACATGCTGGCGATCAGCCCCCAGAACAGCTCGGGCCGCTGGCTCATGACGTCGGGACCGGGCTGGATGCCCTGCATGGTGAGAGCGCCCAGCATCAGCGCCATCACGCCGCTCACCGGCAGGCCGAGCGTCAGCATCGGGATGAACTTGCACTGCGCGTCCGCGTTGTTGGCGGCCTCCGGCCCCGCCACGCCCTCGATGGCGCCGTGACCGAAGCGGGAAGGGTCCTTGGCGATCCTTTTCTCGAGCATGTAGGAAGCGAACGAGGCCACCGCCGGGCCGGTGCCGGGCAGCACGCCGAAGAACGCGCCGAGCCCGGTTCCGCGCAGAATCGGCGCGAATGCCTGCTTCATGTCCTGCCGCGTCGGCAACAGGTTCGTGACGCCGGAGGCAACGAGCCGCCGCTCCTCCGACTGACCGAGGTTGGCGATGATCTCGCCGACGGCAAAGACCCCCACCGCGAGGACAATGAAACCGATCCCGTCGGTCAGCTCGGTGATGCCGAAGGCAAAGCGCGGGATGCCTGAAAGGACGTCGTTGCCGACGATGCCGAGCAGCAGGCCAAAGGTCACCATGGCGAGCGATTTCGCCACATCGCCCTGGGAAAGGGCGGCGGCGGCGACGAGCCCCATCAGCATCAGCGAGAAGTACTCCGGCGAACCGAACTGCAGCGCGAACTCCGCGAGCGGAGGCGCGAACAGGGCGATCAGCAGCGTACCGACCGTACCGGCGAAGAAGGACCCGATGGCCGCGATCGCCAGAGCCGGCCCGGCGCGTCCCTGCCGCGCCATCTGGTAGCCGTCGATGCAGGTGACGACGCTGGAGGTCTCGCCCGGCAGGTTGACCAGGATCGCCGTGGTCGAGCCCCCGTACTGGGCACCGTAGTAGATGCCGGCCAGCATGATCAGCGCGGCGACCGGCGGTACGCCGTAGGTGATCGGCAGCAGCATGGCGATGGTGGCGAGCGGGCCGATGCCCGGCAGCACGCCGATCAGCGTGCCAACCAGCACGCCGATGAAGCAGTAGGCGAGGTTCTGCAGCGAGAAGGCGACACCGAAGCCGAAGACGAGGTTGCCGAAGAGGTCCATGGGCGCCTTCAGAGCCCTACCAGCAGCGTATAGGGCCGCCCGAGGCCCCAGACGAACACCGCCACACAGAACGCGATCAGGAACGCGGCGAGAAGGACGACCTCGCCGAGCCTGAACTCCTTGCCCGCTGCCGCCGATCCGAGGATCAGAGCCGCCAGCGCCGGCAACAGCCCCGCGCGATCGATCAGGAGGCCGAACAGGGCCAGCGACAGTGGCAGCAGGATCAGGGCGCGCGGCGACCAGCCGGCCTCGATCTTGTCGGCGCTGCGCAGCCCCTTCACCAGCACGTGGATCCCGAACAGCACGAGCAGAGCCCCCAGAACGGTCGGGAAATATCCCGGCCCCATGCGCACCATGGTGCCGAACGCATAATCGCGGGCAATGAGTAGGGCCACGGCGCCGGTCATGATCAGGACGATGCCGGCCCAAAAATCCTTGTTGTCGAGAAACTCAAGTCTCATCGCGAACTCCTCCCGGGGATGGGCAATGATTTGCAGTCGGGCGGTATTCAGGTTGCCATCTGATGGCGCTCTCGCGGGGGTGGCGTAGACGCGCGTTCGGTGTCATCCCGGAATTTCGCGGCAAGCGAAATATCCGGGACCAAGAGCCGCGACGTGAGCGCGGGGTCTGTGGTCCTGGGTACCGGCGCTCGCGCTTGGCGCTCGGCCGGCATGACAACTACTCCGCCTTGAGCTTTGCTTCTTTGACCACCCGCTGCCATTTGGTGAGCTCGGCCTCGATGAACTTGCCGAACTCGGCTCCGGTCTTCTGCACCACCTCTGCGCCCTCGGTGGAGAACACCTTCTGTGTCTCCGGCGAGGAAAGGACGGCAACGATCTCCTTGGAGAGCTTGTCGACGATGGCCTGCGGCGTGCCGGCGGGCGCGACGATGCCCCACCAGTTCGCCATCTCGTAGCCGGGCACTCCGGCTTCGGCGATGGTTGGAACGTCGGGCAGGATCGCCGAGCGCTTCGTCCCGCCGGTTCCCAGCGGCTTGAGCTTGCCTGAACGGATGTGGGGCATGGTCTGAATCAGCGAGCTGAGCACGATCTGGCTGTGACCGCCGACCACGTCGATCATCGCCGGCCCGCCGCCCTTGAACGGCACGTGCACGATGTTGACGCCGGCCAGCAGCTTGAAGAGCTCGGAGCCCATATGCTGGAAGCTGCCCGGGCCCGCGGAAGCGTAATTGAGCTCTCCGGGTTTCTGCTTGGCGAGTGCGATGAGCTCCTGCAGCGTGTTGACCGGGACGGAAGGATGAACGCACAGGACGTTGGCGCCTGACCCGAGCATTGCGATCGGCACGAACGATTTGACCGGATCGTACTTCAGCTTGTAGAGGCCCGGATTGACGGCATGCGCCAGCGAGATGACGAGCAGCGTATAGCCATCGGGCGCGGCGTTCGCCGCAACCTCCGTGCCGAGCACGCCGCCGGCGCCGCCGCGATTGTCGACAACCACCTGCTTGCCGAGCCGCTCGCCGAGCTGCGTGGCAACCATGCGGCCGACGACATCGTTGCTGCCGCCCGGCGGGAACGGAACGATGAGCCGCAGCGGCTTGGTCGGATAGTCCTGCGCGGCCGCCGCCGTCGTCAGCGCAAGCAGCGCACCGAAGGCCTTGAGCAGCAATTGTCGTGCGTTGCGCATCATCAGAGCGCCTCCCCTATTGTTGTCCTCCGCACAGTGTATGCGGGCACCGCAGCCCACATAGTCACTGCATGTGCTGGGCATCGTCAATTGCGCCAGAAACGGAGGTACCCTGCTCCATGATGGTAGTCCCACTTTGTCGGGGCGCTATTTGTCAAGCCGCACGCTGTCGAAGCCTGGCTTGCGCGAGAGGCCGGTGGCCGCTCCAAGGGTTCTGGTGCTGAGATATGCACCCGCAGGCACACGAACTCTGATCAATTGTCATCGTCTCATCCCGGCACACGGCCCCCGGCAGTCAGGTTCCAGGGCGTGACGGCCGCTGAATTGCCTGTATTGGGATGACGACGCGACTTGGCCTAGGCTCTGCGCTCGACCATCAGCTTCTTGGTCTCGGCGATGGCCTTGGCGGGGTTGAGGCCCTTCGGGCACGCCTTGGCGCAGTTCAGGATGGTGTGGCAGCGATAAAGGCGAAAAGGGTCTTCGAGGTTGTCCAGCCGCTCGCCCGCGGCCTCATCGCGGCTGTCGGAGAGCCAGCGATAGGCCTGCAGCAGCACAGCCGGGCCCAGATAGCGCTCGTCGTTCCACCAGTAGCTCGGGCACGAGGTCGAGCAGCACGCGCACAGGATGCACTCGTAGAGGCCATCGAGCTTGCCGCGCTCCTCGATGCTCTGCGGCCGCTCCTGCGGCGGCGTCGGCGTTGCAGTTTTCAGCCACGGCTCGATCGACTGCAGCTGGGCGTAGAAGTTGGTCATGTCGGGCACGAGGTCCTTGACCACGCGCAGGTGCGGCAGCGGATAGATGCGCACCGGCCCATCGATGTCGTCGATGCCCTTGAGGCAGGCCAGCGTGTTCAGGCCGTCGACGTTCATCGAGCACGACCCGCAGATGCCCTCGCGGCAGGAGCGCCGGAAGGTCAGCGTGGGATCGATCTCGTTCTTGATCTTGATCAGCGCGTCCAGGACCATCGGGCCGCAGGTGGCGCGCTCGACCCAATAGGTGTCGACGCGCGGGTTCTGCCCGTCGTCGGGGTTCCACCGGTAGATGCGGAATGCCTTCCACCCGCGCCGCGACCGCGGCTTGTTCCAGATCCTGCCGGTCTTGACCCGGGAATTGCGGGGGAGCCTCAGTTGGACCATGCGAAGCGACTTCCAGCTATCCAGCGCGCACGCGGCGACTTTCGGCCCGCACCGCGGCGTGTGTCAACGGATGCAGCGCCGCAGGCGAAGGCCGGGCGGGCCCTGCCTGGGAGAAATTGTGGGTTTGGCAAGTCCGGCCAACACTTGGGCTGGGTCCGCCACTTGCACCGGACCCCGCTCATCGGCGAGCAACGTTGCTGGAGTGGCGATATCCGCGTGTTGCGGGATTTTGCTGCGCGGCGTAGTCGAGCTGCTGTGTTCAGTCTGTGTTCAGATTGGGACTATCAGACTACATACTGGAAACTTCTGAATTTGCGAGCCGGGAACATTGGGAGGACAGCATGCATCTGAGGCGAACATTGCTTCGAAGCGCTACCGCGGTCAGCGGAATCGCGCTTTTTGCCGCTTTACCCGCGGTCGCACAAACGAAGGTGCAACCGGAGGTCAAGCCGGTGGCGCAGGTATACAAAATCCCTGATATCTACGTGAAGCGCCTGGCCAAAGCTTCGCCGGAGGCAAAAGCGCGCATTGCCGCACTGCAGGCCGAGGGCAGGGCAAAAGGGTGGACATTTCCAATCGCCTATACCGGCGTTTCGGATCGCCCGCTTTCGCAATTGGCCGGCGAGCGCGAACCTACACCACAGCAGCTCGCCGCCGCGCCGGCGATCAACGCTCAGGCTCAGCGTGTACTCCAAGTCTACAACCAAGACCTTGTGGCTCGTAAGATCAAGATTCTGAGGACCACGTGCAGTCCAAAAGCCAAGTCATGGGATTGGCGCAAGTCCGGCAAGGTAACGACACCCAAGCTGCAGAGTTGCGGCGACTGCTGGGCCTTCGCCACTGCGGGTCAGATCGAGGCCGCTCTGTTGATGGCGGGGTGGTCGAAGAGCGATCTGTCGGAGCAGCACGTTCTCAGCTGCTCGAATTCCGGTGACTGCGAGGGGGGGAGGCGCTGGGATGCTCTTCCGTGGGCCATCAATACGGCGGTCGCCACGCAGATCCAATACCCATACGAGGGCGGGGTCGCTTCGGCCTGCAAGGCGAGCATCGCCGGCTCCGCCAAGTTGCTGGCATGGGGCTGGGTGCACAACTCAGGAGAACCTCCAGCAGCCCCGGCGACACTCAAGAACGCCTTATGCGAGTACGGCCCCATATCTATCGGTATCCTGTCAACCCCGGCGCTTTCCAATTACGGCGGGGGCGGCGCTGTTTTCAACGAGAATGCGACCACCGGCGTGCCGCATGCGATCGTGCTGGTTGGATGGGACGATGCGAAGGGCGCCTGGCTCATCAAGAACTCCTGGGGCGAAACCTGGGGCGACGGTGGCTATGGTTGGATACAGTATGGGTCAAACAAGGTCGGCCGCCTGGCGGTGTGGGCAAAGGCGCCTCTGAAGGGGTACGTGCTCTCTGCCGCGGTGCTAAATGAGGTCAAGCAGCTGCACAAACTCGGGCCGTTCCCCGGTCCCGGGCCGGTGGAATTGCCACGGGCCATGCCGCAATCGAAGTAGGGTGCCCATGGGCAACGCGCTGCTCCGACTGACATTGTGCGCCGCCGTGGGAGCTGTCACGGTAGCCGGTTCGGAGCGCGTGTCTGTGGTTGCCGTCACGGCTTGGGCGCAAACAGTGACGAAGGACCAAGCCGTGATCGTGCTCGATGAGTCATCTTCCGGCTCTGTGGGACTCGCCGTCGGGAGACGGCTTGAAATCCGCCTCAAGGCCCAGCTTGGGGCGGGCTTCAGTTGGAACTTGGACGGTTCCGGAGGCACCGCCGTGAAGCTGCTCGGCGAGCGGCTTGATCCCTTGGGCACTGCCGAGGGCAGTCCAAGTGTTCAGGTCTTTACATTCGAAGCTGCCGCACCGGGCGAGGCGCACCTGACCTTTGCCTATCGTCGGCCCTGGCTGAAGACACAACCGCCCGCGAAGCTACTGACCTTCATCGTTCGCGTGGCGGCGAAGTAGGACCCTGGTTCGGGCCCGATCTCACCACAGCCACTCCCACAACGCCAGCCGGCCGGCTGGACTGAGCCTGCCGTCGAGGCGGCTTGGTGGCTGCCGATTTCGTTGTTGAGCTGGTGCTCGGTCGAGTCACACCATGCCATGCAGTCATATCGTGACGCGATCTGGTCCTCCGCGCGGGACGAGTCCCCACACAGGTTGGCGAAGAACCGGCTTTATGCAGCAAGCTCACCAAGCCGACTATGATCGGCGTACGCTTCTTCCCGGAGACGATTTTGGGTGTGGTGAGGAGCGGTAACGTTCGACGCAATTACTATCCGGGTCAACCTGGAAGTCACTGACCCTCCCGCCACCACTCCTCGAAGCGAACCTAACACCGAACGATTGGGGGAATTGTGGCAAGCGTTGTATGGCCGGCGCATCATGTCCCGGCCGCCTCTCGCGCCGCCTCGTGGAACAGCCTGACCTTCACCAGGTCCTTCGTGTGCGTCTCGCCCTGGTCCGTCCGCGTCTTGGAGTCGACGCCGGCGGGACCGACGATCCGGATTGCTTCCGCCACGTTGTCGGGGCCGAGGCCGCCGGCCAGGATCACCGGCGTGCGCAGCTTCTCGACGATTTGCCGGCTGATGCCCCAGTCGTGCGGGATGCCGAGCGCCCCGATCTGCCTGTCCTTCGCACTGTAGCTGTCGAGCAGGATGAAGTCGGCAATTCCCTCGTAAGTCGCGGCAACCGCGATGCTTTCCGGGCCGACGACTGGCACGCTTCGCATGATGCGCACGTCGGGAAGCGCGCGCCTGAGTTCCAGAACGTGCTCCGTGGTGACCAGCTCCGACGCAGCCCCGAGGTGCACGATCGGCGGCTCGAGCTCGCGGACCGCGCGGGCCACGAAAGCGAGATCCGAAGACAGAAACAGCGCGGAGAGCTTCGAGGGCGGCCGGATCGATGCGGCGATTGCCATGGCCGACGCCAGTGACTGCTCCCTTGGAAAGCTGCCGTCGCCAACCAGGACGCCCACGTGGTCTACGCCGATCGCGCAGATGGCAGCCGCCTCTTGCGCACTCGCTATCTCATAGATCTGGGTCAGCATGGGATCGATATCCTACCACGCCGGCTACCGCCTTTCCGCATGGCCAGCGGTGCTCCGCGTGCACTTAAGCGCGACCAACGCATCTTGCCTTGCCCTCGCCCCTTCGCCGGGCTAGGGCTCGCAGCCCATGAAACTCTACCGCGCCTTCGCCACCGTCGGCGGCTTGACCATGGTCAGCCGCGTGCTGGGTTTCGCCCGCGACATCCTGATCGCGGCCGTGCTCGGTACCGGCGCCGTGGCCGACGCGTTTTTCGTCGCCTTCCGCTTCCCCAACCTGTTCCGGCGCCTGTTCGGCGAAGGCGCCTTCAATTCCGCCTTCGTACCGCTGTTCGCTAAGCGGCTGGAGGGCGAGGGGCCGCAGGCGGCGCGCTCCTTCGCCGAGGAGGCGCTGGCCGGCCTCCTGTTCGTGCTGCTGCTGCTCACCGCGCTGGCCGAGATCGCCATGCCGTGGCTCATGTACGGGCTGGCGCCCGGCTTCAGCGGCACGCCCGAGAAATTCGATCTCGCGGTGCTGCTCACCCGCGTTGCCTTCCCGTACCTGCTCTGCATGTCGCTGGTGGCCTTGCTGTCGGGTGCTCTCAACGCGCTCGGCCGCTTCACCATGGCGGCGGCCGCACCGATCCTGCTCAACGTCGTGCTGATCTCGGCCATGCTGCTGGCCGCCGGCCTCGGCCTCAGCAACACCCCGCAGTCGGGCATGATCCTTGCCTGGGGCGTGGCCGTTGCCGGTGTGATCCAGCTCGCCGCGCTCTGGATCGCGGCCCGCCGCGCCGGCCTTCATTTCAGGCTGAGCGCGCCCCGCCTGAGCCCCGACATGAAGCATCTCGTCAGGCTCGGCGTGCCCGGCCTCGTCTCCGGCGGCGTTACCCAGCTCAACATCGTGGTCGGCACGGTCATCGCGTCGCTGCAGGCGGGTGCGGTCTCCTACCTCTATTATGCCGACCGCCTCTACCAGCTGCCGCTGGGCATCGTCGGCGTCGCCGTCGGCGTCGTCCTGCTCCCGGACCTGGCCCGCAATCTGCGCGCCGGCAACCACGCCTCCGTGATGGACAACCAGAACCGCTCGGTCGAGTTCGCCTTGCTGCTCACCCTGCCGGCCGCCGTTGCATTGACGGTTGCCGCCGAGCCCATCATTCGCGTCCTGTTCGAGCGTGGCGCGTTCACGGCGTCCGACACGCTTCCCACCGCTGCCGCGCTTGCCGCATTCGCGCTCGGCTTGCCGGCCTTCGTGCTGATCAAGGTGCTCCAGCCCGCATTCTTCGCCCGCGAGGATACCCGCACGCCGATGCGCTATGCGGTTTGGAACATGCTGCTCAATGTCGCCGGCTCCCTCGGCTTGTTCTTCCTTTTCCAGGCGCTGGGTCTGATGCCGCACGTCGGCATCGCCATCGCCACCACGTTGTCCGCCTGGGCCAACGTCTATCTGCTGTGGCGGACACTCGAGAGCCGTGGGCACTTCGCGGCGGACGATCGCCTACGCCGCAATTTGCGCATGATCGGCCTCGCCAGTGTGGTCATGGGAGCCGCGGTCTGGTCTTTGGTCGCGCTGGTCGCCGGCCCCTATCTCCTGCCTCTGGCCGGCGTTGCGCGCCAGGCCGGTGCTCTCGCCCTTGTGCTGACCTGCGGTCTCGTGGTCTATGCGCTCGCCATCCAGATCACCGGTGTCATCCGCTGGGGCGAATTCCTGCAGCGCCTGGTGCGCCGCCGGCGATAGGCGTGAGGGAAGCGGGCATGAAGGCCGAGAAGTTCACACCCCGCGTCTTTTCCGGCATGCAGCCGACCGGCAACCTGCACCTCGGCAACTATCTCGGCGCCATGGTGCAGTGGGTCGCGATGCAAAAGACCCACGAGTGCATCTTCTGCGTCGTCGACATGCACGCAATTACCATGTGGCAAGACCCCGCGGAGCTGAAAGACCAGATCCGCTCGGTAACCGCTGCCTACATCGCGGCAGGGATCGATCCGAACACCAGCATTCTCTTCAACCAGAGCCAGTTGCCCGAGCACGCCGAGCTGGCTTGGGTTTTCAACTGCGTGGCGCGGTTGGGCTGGCTCGACCGTATGACCCAGTTCAAGGAGAAAGCTGGCAAGGACAAGGAACGGGCCTCCGTCGGCCTCTACGCGTACCCCATCCTGATGGCCGCCGACATTCTCGCCTACCGCGCCACGCATGTGCCGGTCGGCGACGACCAGAAGCAGCACCTGGAGCTTGCCCGCGACATCGCCCAGAAGTTCAACAACGACTTTGGCGATTCCATTCGCAGGGCGGGTTTCGACGACGGCATCTATTTCCCGCTGCCTGAGCCCGTGATCATGGGACCGGCCACGCGCGTCATGTCCTTGCGCGACGGCACCAAGAAGATGTCGAAGTCGGACGTCTCCGATCTCTCGCGCATCAACATGACCGACGATGCCGACGCCATCGGCAAGAAGATCCAGAAGGCGAAGACCGATCCCAAGCCGCTTCCCAGCGAGGAGGCGGGGCTGGCGAGCCGGCCCGAAGCCGACAACCTCGTCGGCATCTATGCCGCGCTTGCCAGCAAGGGTAGGGCCGAGGTTCTAAGGGAGTTCGGCGGCGCCCAGTTCTCGACCTTCAAGAAATCGCTGGCCGAGCTTGCGGTCTCCCGCATCGGCCCCGTCAACGCCGAGATGACGCGGCTCCTCGCCGATCCCGCCGAGATCGATCGGATCCTCGCCGATGGTGCCCGACGGGCGCGGGCCATCGCCGGCCCGATCATGAACCAGGTCAAGGATATCGTTGGCTTCCTCCGCTCGTGAACAGGCAAGAGGCGCAAACAAAGGCCAGCTGGCTCTGCAGCCAGGTTCACAGTTGCAGCTCACGAAGTGCCGTGTCGCAGCCCAGCAACGGCCTTGAGGTTCACCATCAGTGAGCCTATAAGAATTATACCCTACCGGCCACGAGCCTTCTGCGCCAAATGGCGAAGCCACCGCACCCAGGCAGCCTGATGGCCGTCATCCGAAGGCTGGCCGCCGCTGGTGCTTACAGCTTCTCGCGGCATGCCTTCGACGAGCGCATGCTGGAGCGCGGGTTCGATCTTGAAGATGTCCTCAAGATCATCGCCTTGGGCGATATCGACGGGCCGATTGTGGCTGGCAGAAGACAGGGTGAATGGAAATGCACCGTGGTCAGCAAGCTGCCATGGACTTCGCGTGAAGCCGGCGTTGTCACAGTCGTGGTGCGCGAGAGAAGGGTGATCTTCGTCACTGTCGAATGGATGGACCTATGACCGCGCGTTACGAGTTCGCACTCAAAGGTCGCCGGCATCTTCCGAAGCCGTACCACTTTAGGGCCTCGGGGCTGCCGAACGTCTACCTTCTTAGCGGCGTGAAGATTGAACGCGATGCCGACTACGGCGAACTCGTTACCATCGAACACCTTCCGGAACTGTTCATGGCGATCGCCTTTGGGTTAGTCAGCAAGCCCGATCGGCTGACGGGTGCCGAGATGCGCTTCCTGCGCAAACGCATGGAGATGACCCAGATCGATTTGGCAAAGGAGCTCTGGGTCAGCGAGCAGACCGTTGCCAACTATGAGAAGGGCAAGACCGAGGACGGCCCGGCCGATCGCGCCCTGCGGTTTCTGTACCTAGCACACGTTGTTGACGATGATGACATCGCTGACGAGTTGCGTCTGGAAGCCGAGGGCCTTATGCGACCCTCCCGTAAGGCTCGCCGGGAACCTAGGGCAGGTCCCTGGTCGGCAGCGGCACGGCACGAGTGACGACCATGCCAACCGTGACCGAGAGCAGCGGCAACGTGTTTGCTGATCTTGGCTTTTCGGACCCGGACGAGGAGCTTACCAAGGCACAGCTCTCGAGCCACATTCGCCGGGTTCCGCAGCGTCGGCGCCTTACCCAAATCGCCGCGGCGGAACTAATGGGGATCGATCAGCCGAAGGTGTCGGCGCTGCTCAACGGGCGGCTTGCGAACTTTTCCAGCGATCGCCTCATGCGCCTGTTGACGGCACTCGGTCAGGATGTCGAGATCACGGTCAAGGCCAAACCGCGGCATCGCGCACGCGGACACATTCGCGTCGGCCCTTCCGTGGGTTAGCAGGTAGCGTGATGGGAACGTCCCTGCCCCATGCAAGGCGGGGTCCAGAAGCCCCAGGCAACAAGGCGGGCCTCTAGTCTGGGAGAGCCCGCCGCGAGCGCGTCAGCGATGCTGTTGGGCCTTGCGATGCGTGTTTTCGACCATCCGGCCGATCCTCGGCGCAGGGAAATGGCTCCCGGTTGATACAGCGCCGGGCATAGTCGTCTATTGTTGGCGGACTGAAGCCGTGGCAGCATGAGGCATGACCAAAACGCGCCGGGTCTTCGAGCAGGGCCACGCCCGCAAGTTGCTGGTGATCGTGGACGAATCGCCGGAAGTTGAGGGTGCCTTGTTCTATGCCGCAGGGCGGGCGTCTCACACAGGCGGGCAGATTGTGCTGCTCTACGTGATCGAGCCGGACAACCAGTTCTGGGATGCCGTGCGGCAGGTGCAGCTCGACGAGCAGACCAACAAGGCCAGAGCTCTCTTTCGTCTGTTCCGCCGCAAGCTCGGCAATGCGGGCTACGACAAGGTTGTGGTTGAGGAGGTCATCCGGGAAGGCAAGCTGGTTGATGCGATCCTGCAACAGATCGAGGATGACGAGGACGTCGCCGTGCTGGTGCTCGGAGCGTCCAAGGAGACGACCGGTCCCGGCCCACTTGTATCCTCGCTGGCCACCGGTACCAGGGCGGGGAAGTTCCCCATTCCAATCACCATCGTGCCCGGCGAGCTCAGTCTCGAGCAAATCCAGGCGATGGCCTGAGCGATGCCGCCCAGGACTGGAATTTTGACCCCATGAGCGCCATCTACTAGAATGATTCCAATATCGCAGGCCGCCAAGCGGAGACGCGTTGATGTTCATCCAAACCGAGCCTACGCCAAACCCGGCGACGCTCAAATTCATCCCCGGCAGAACCGTGCTGGGCGCTGACACCGTCGACTACCGGTCGAAGTCTGATGCGGCCGGTTCGCCGCTCGCAACCCGTCTCTTCGAGATTGACGGCGTGACCGGTGTGTTCCTGGGTTCGGATTTCATCTCCGTGACCAAGGGCGATGCCGAGTGGCCGCACATCAGGCCGGCCATCCTCGGCGCCATCATGGAGCATTACATGTCCGGCGCGCCGGCGGTCGGCGGCGAGGCGCGCGATCAAGACCTTCCGGTCGAGGACTACGATCCCAAGGACGAGGACACGGTGAGGACCATCAAAGAGCTGCTGGACACGCGCGTGCGCCCGGCGGTTGCCAACGACGGCGGCGACATCACCTTCCAAGGCTTCAAGGATGGCGTCGTGTTCCTGCACATGCGCGGGGCTTGCGCCGGCTGCCCGAGCTCAACCGCGACGCTCCGTCATGGCATTGAAAACTTGCTCCGGCATTTCTGCCCTGACGTGCAGGAAGTGCGGCCGGTCTAGCAGAAAGGCGGATGTTGCAGGCATAATGGCTCCGCTCGAGCGGTGAGCGGGGCTGTTTGTTGTGTGTTGGAGGGACGTCGTGCCGGCACGATTGGACGAAGTTGTCCTGAAGCAGCTGTTCCTGGAGGCACGCACGCTGAGGGCGTGGCAACCGCGCGAGGTTCCCGACAGTCTGCTCCGCGAGATCGTCGACCTCATGAAGTTGGCGCCGACCGCCAACAACAGCCTGCCGGGCCGCGTCGTGTTCGTGAAATCGACGGTTGCGAAGGCGCGCCTCAAGCCGCATCTGAGCCCCGGCAACGTCGACAAGACCATGGCGGCGCCGGCCACCGTGATCCTCGCCTACGACTTGGAGTTCTACGCGCATCCTCCGAAGGGCCAGGAGCCCTTGAGCGGATTTGACGGCAAGCCGGAGCGGGCGCAGGCCGTAGCCTTCCGCAATGGTTCCCTGCAAGGTGCCTATCTGATCATGGCGGCGCGTGCGCTCGGCCTCGACTGTGGGCCCATGTCGGGCTTCGACAACGCCGGCGTCGACAGGGAATTCTTCGCCGGCACCACTATCAAGTCGAACTTTCTGTGCAATCTCGGGCATGGTGACCGGACTGGGCTGCGCCCGCGAGGCCCCCGCTTTGCCTTCGACGAGATGGCCAGCATCCTCTAGTCTGAAGGCCATGAATGTGCTGGCCTTCGATACCTGCTTTGGCGCGGTGTCCGTGGCCGTACGCTGGCAAGGCGGAGACGGTGAATGGCTCCTGCGCGAGGCTTTTGAGCTGCGCTCCATCGGCCATGCCGAGCGTTTGTTCCCGATGATTGCCGAAGTGATGGACGGTGCGGGCTTGGCATTCCCGGCGATTGACCGGATTGGCGTGACGCTGGGCCCTGGCACCTTCACCGGAGTGCGCGTCGGCATCGCCGCTGCGCGCGCATTGGCGCTGGCGTCGGGCAAGCCTGTCGTCGGCATCACGAGCCTCGCTGCGATGGCCCATCGCGCCGAGGAGCTGCTGGGAGAACAGGTCGCCGGCCGGCCACTGTTCGTCGCCATCGACGCCCGGCGCGGCATGCTCTACGCCCAGAGCTTTGTCTCCGGTGCAGCGGAGACAAGCGAAGCCCTCCTGCTCACGGCTGAAGAGGCTGCTCTTCGCGTCGGCCGGGAAAGGGTGGTCGTCGTTGGGTCGGGCGCATCGGCGGTCGCCGCTGTTGCGCGCGGAGCAGGCGGCAAGGCGGAGGCTTGCCTGCTCGAGCTGCAGCCGCATGCCCGCACGCTTGCCTTAGTAGCCTCGGGACTTGCGCCGATCACACCTATCAAGCCGCTATATCTGCGTCTGCCGGACGCAAAGGAACAAGGCGATGCGCCGCTCGCTAGAATCCAACCATGAGCAGCGCCGAGGTCCCTGGGTCTGTCAGAATCTTGCGGGCTGGCATTCATCACGCCGACGACCTGTCGCGGCTGCACGCCACCCTTTTTAGGGCAGCCTGGGGCGCGGCAAGTTTCAAGGGACTGCTCGCTCATCCCGGCGCTGTCGCATTCGTGGCGCGTGCGGGCAACCCGCGCGAGGTTGCGGGCTTCATTGTCGGCCGGCTGGCTGCCGATGAGGCGGAAATCCTCACCCTCGGCGTGGCCCGGGATAGGCAGCGTGTTGGCATAGGCGGCCGGCTGGTCGTAGCTCTCTGCCGTGCGGCCAGAACGAAGGGTGCCTGCCAACTCTATCTTGAGGTTGCCGCCGACAACATTGCCGCCCGCGCGCTCTATGATCGCTTCGGCTTTCAAGAAAGGGGGCGGCGCGCTGGATACTATGCGGGTGCGGGCGCACCTGCCGATGATGCGATCAACCTTTGCCTCACGCTCCCTCTCCCGAGGCGTCGCGGTGGACGGCTGGGAAAGCCTCACCTATAACCCGGTCAGAGATTCACGCCACGCAAAGGGATATGCCCGCTTCAACGCAACCGGCGAGTCGCATCGAGCAGCTTTGCGCCGATAGGCGGCTGCGGATGACCGGCCAGAGGCGGGTGATTGCCCGCGTCCTCTCCGCCGCCAAGGACCATCCCGACGTCGAGGAGGTGCACAGGCGCGCGCACGCCGTCGACGCACGCATCTCGCTCTCTACGGTCTACCGGACCCTCAGGTTGTTCGCCACGAAGGGAATCCTCGAACGCCACGACTTCGGCGCCGGCCGTGGCCGCTACGAGGAAGCCGCCCGCAGCCACCACGACCATCTGATCGACATCGAAACCGGCCGGGTCATCGAGTTCAGCAACGAGGAGATCGAGCGCCTCCAGCGGCGCGTGGCGCAGGAGCTGGGCTTCGATCTGATCGGCCACAAGCTCGAGCTCTACGGTGTGCCCATCAAGCGTGCGCGCAAGTAGAACCGCACAACTTTACGCCGGTCAAAGGTCCCGCTAGACCTCTGGCGCGAAAGGGTTGTGCTGCTAGCCTCGAGATAGATGATGCCGCGAGCCAATATGCCCACCCGTCATCCCGGAAGCCGAGGTGCAGCCGAGGGTATCCGGGATCTGAGGCATGGGTACGCCTCGTGCCAGCTCCCGGCCTGGCGCAGTCGCGCCAGGGCGCGACTGCTTGGCTGCGATGACGGGTGGAGTCTATTCAAGTGCTGACCGGGCCCCGCAAGGTTCACATCAAGACGTTCGGGTGCCAGATGAACGTCTATGACAGCGAGCGGATGGTGGATCTGCTCGCGCCGCTGGGCTTTGCCCAGACGCCTTCCATGGAAGAGGCCGACGTCATCGTTCTCAACACGTGCCACATTCGCGAGAAGGCCGCCGAGAAGGTCTATTCCGACCTCGGCCGCATCCGCGATCTCAAGGAGCGCCGGCGCCAGGCTGGCAAGCCCACGATTGTCACCGTTGCCGGCTGCGTGGCGCAGGCGGAGGGTGCCGAGCTGGTGCGGCGCGAGCCCGCCGTGGATCTGGTCGTCGGACCGCAGAGCTATCACCGGCTTGCGGAGCTGATTGCACGCGTGGAGCCGGATGCTCTTCCCGTCGTCGAAACCGATTTCCCCGATGAGGACAAGTTCGCTACCCTACCCGCACGCTCTCGCAGCAAGTCGCCGACCGCTTTCCTCACGGTGCAGGAAGGCTGCGACAAGTTCTGCTCCTTCTGCGTTGTGCCCTACACGCGCGGCGCTGAATTCTCCCGACCGGTCGGCGACGTAGAAGCGGAAGCGCGCCGCCTGGTGGGCCACGGCGTTCGCGAGGTCACGCTGCTCGGTCAGAATGCAAACGCGTACCATGGACAGGGCCCCGACGGCCGGCCGTGGTCGCTCGCTCGATTGATTTCACGGCTTGCAAGCATCTGCGGGCTCGAGCGGCTGCGCTACACCACCAGTCATCCGTGCGATATGGGTGACGACCTGATTGCCGCCCACCGCGACGAGCCCAAGCTGATGCCCTATCTGCATCTGCCGTTTCAGGCCGGTTCCGATCGCGTTCTTGCGGCCATGAACCGCAGGCACACGAGCGGCGACTACCTGGCTCTGGTTGAGCGCGTCCGTGCGGCTCGACCGGATATCGCGCTCTCGACCGACGTCATCGTTGGCTTTCCAGGGGAGAGCGAGGCTGAGTTCGCGTCCACCCTTGCGGTCCTGGAGCGTGTCGGCTTTGCCCAGGCCTATTGCTTCATGTATAGCCCCCGGCCAGGTACGCCGGCCGCGGGCATGGAGCAGCTGCTCCACAACATAAAGAGTGATCGGCTGCAACGCCTGCAGGAGGTCATCGGGCGTCAGCAAACGGCGTTCAATTCAAAGTACGTCGGCAAAGTAGTGCCGGTGCTTTTCGAGCGTCCAGGCCGTCATGCGGGGCAGCTGATCGGCCGCTCGCCCTATATGCAGTCGGTTCATGTGCAAGCGGACGCGTCATTGTTCGGTCACGTCTGCGAGGTTGAAATCCTTGCCGCGGCCACCAATAGTTTGACGGGGCGTTTGAAATCGCCCACATCCGCTTGAGGCAAGGGGTGCGGTTTGTGCTAGGTTGGCAACGAGGATTCGGACACCCTGCTTTGTATTGGGAGGCTATCTAATTGTCTGGCATGCGCGGGCCGGCGACAACGAACGTGGGCAAGACGCTCAAGGTTGCGCAGGCGCGCTTGGTCGTGCCCTTCGAGGACAACCGCCACTTGAGCCGGCTGCTCGGCGAGTATGACGGCCATCTGGCGCTGCTCGAGGATCGCCTCGGCATCGAGGCGCACGTCCATGGCAATGTCGTCACCCTGACCGGGCCGGCTGAAGCCTGCGCAACCGCGCGGGAGGTTCTTGAGAAGCTATACGCGCGCATCCGCGGCGGCGAGGATATCGGCGCCGGCGATGTCGACGGCCTATTGCGGCACATCAGGGCCGAGATGCCCGGCAAAGATCAGTTGCCGCAAATTCGTACGCGCCGAAAGGTCGTCACGGCGCGCTCGCCCAACCAAAGCGCCTACATTCAGGCGGTAGATCGCTCCGATCTGGTCTTTGGGCTCGGGCCCGCCGGCACTGGCAAGACCTACCTGGCGGTGGCCTACGCCGCCCAGTGTCTCGAGCGCGGGCAAGTTGAGCGCATCGTGCTTTCCCGGCCGGCGGTTGAGGCCGGAGAGCGGCTGGGCTTCCTTCCGGGCGACATGCGGGAAAAGGTCGATCCTTACCTGCGTCCGCTTTATGACGCCCTTTATGACGTGCTGCCGCCCGCCAAGGTGGAGCGCGACCTCCTGAGCGGTGTCATCGAGATAGCCCCGCTCGCGTTCATGCGCGGGCGCACGCTGGCGCATGCCTTTGTGATCCTCGATGAGGCGCAAAATACCTCGTCGATGCAGATGAAGATGTTTCTCACCCGCATCGGCGAAGGCTCGAAGATGGTGATTACCGGCGACCCGAGCCAGATCGACCTGCCCACCGGCCAGAAATCGGGCCTGGAGCAGGCAGTCGGAGTGTTGCGCGGCATCAAGGGAATTGAGGCGATCCGGTTCGATGCCGGCGATGTTGTGCGGCGCGACCTGGTCGCACGCATCGTCGAAGCCTACGACAAGGCCGGCGGGTCCAGGTAGCCAAGCGTTCGCCATGCACGACCCAGGCGACAGTACGCCTTCTTCCTCGCCCGCCGAGCCGGGGGCCGCCGAAGCTGAGCCACCCGAACGTCTGTCCATCACTGTTCTCAGCGAGAGCGGCGACTGGAGCGCGATTGCGGCTCGCGAAGACGCGATCGCCGCAGCCGCGGCTGCCGTTGCCCGCCATCCCGGTTGTGGACCGGCGCGCGGAGCGGAGGCCTGCGTTGTGCTGGCGGACGACGCGCTGCTGCGGTCGCTCAACCGCAGCTACCGCGGAAAGGACGCGCCGACAAACGTGCTCTCGTTCCCCTTTCAGGGTCCGCCCGGCGGCGCCGAGCCCCGCCACCTCGGCGATGTCGTACTGGCGGTAGAGACCATCCGCAACGAGGCTGGCGAGCAGGGAATCGCCCCCATGCACCATCTTCAGCACCTCGTCGTTCATGGCCTTCTGCATCTCCTGGGGTTCGATCACGACACGGTCGCCCAAGCCGAGGCCATGGAGCGGCTCGAGGCACAGATACTGGCGAAGCTGGGGATCGCCGATCCCTACGCGCTTGCCGAAGTCGGGTAGATACCATGAGCACCAAGCCGACCGAGCCGGTCGAGCAGGCGCAAGGCTGGTTTACGGGGATCAGGGCGCGGCTCGGCTTGCCGGGCGCGCCGACCCTGCGGGCCACGCTGGAAAACGCGCTGAAAAATGCCGGCGAGCCGCAAGCGTTCTCGGCCGAAGAGCGGGAGATGCTGCTGCGCATCCTGCGTTTTGGCGCGCTGCAGGTAGAGGACGTGATGGTGCCGCGCGCGGATATCATCGCCGTCGATGAGAACCAACCGATTCGCGAGCTTTTGAAAACGTTCGGCGCCGCCGGCGTCTCGCGGGTCCCGCTGTACCGCGAGACCCTCGACGACGCCCGCGGCATGGTTCATGTCAAGGATGTTTTGCGCTGGATGATGGGCGATGCGCTCGGTCGGCGGGCAAGCGAGGGCCAACAATTGCGCGCCTCGGCGAAGCCTCCAGCGGCGGCAGACCGAGCGCCGGCACCGGACCTGTCCCGCGTGGACCTTTCGACGTCTATCGTGTCGGCTAAACTGCGCCGGCCCATGATCTTCGTCCCGCCCTCGATGCCGGCCGCGAACCTGCTTTTGCGCATGCAGTCGACACACACACACATGGCGCTCGTTGTCGATGAGTATGGCGGCACCGACGGCCTCGTCACGATCGAAGACCTCGTGGAGCAGATCGTCGGCGACATCGAGGACGAGCACGACGAGGCGGAGGCCGCCAATATTGCGAGCGACGCCAAGCAGGGATTGATCACGGCGGCGCGCACGCCGGTGCGCGAGCTGGAAGCTTATTTGGGATTGAAGCTGCTCAAGCCCGAGGACGAGTCCGAAATCGATACCTTGGGCGGCCTCATCTTCTCGCTGGTCGGCAGGGTGCCTGCGCGGGGCGAGCTGATCCCCCATCCTGCGGGCATCGAATTCGAGGTGCTCGACGCCGATCGCCGCCGCGTCAAGAAGCTGAGGGTTCACCTGCCGCGGGAGATGCCGCCAAGCGGTGGCCCCGGCGCTTGACTCGAAGGGCTGGTGTGCCGAGTTTGCGGGGGCCGGCCGGGGACACCGAATGCCCGACAATCTGTCGATAGCAGCGCTAGCGGAGCGCCTGCGAGGCCTCGTCGGCTGGCGCCGGCGTCTCGCCACGCTTTTCGCCGGTGCCGTATCGGCTCTGGCCATGGCGCCGTTTTTCTTCTGGCCCATCCTTTGGCTCACATTGCCGGCGCTGGTATGGCTGATCGACGGGGCAACCGGAACCCGCACCGGCGCACAGGGAATGCGCTGGTATGCGCGCCCGCAAGTTGCGGCGGCCGAGATCGGCTGGTGGTGGGGGTTCGGCTATTTTCTGGCCGGCCTGTATTGGATCGGCGAAGCGTTTCTCGTCGAGGCCGAAGTCTTTGCCGTCTTCTTGCCCTTCGCTGTCATCCTGATGCCGGCCGGGCTCGCGCTCTTCTACGCCACGGCGACCGCTCTTGCGGCATTGCTTTGGAAATCGGGCGCCTGGCGGGTGCTCGCCCTCGCGCTGTCCCTTTCCGCAATGGAATGGCTGCGCGGCCACGTGCTCTCGGGTTTCCCGTGGAACGTACTGGGCTATGCGCTCACCTATCCACTGGCGTTCATGCAGAGCGCGGCGGTGCTCGGAATCTATGGTCTGACGCTGCTCGCGATCCTAGTGTTCGCCCTGCCCCCGGTCTTGTGGAGTGAAGCAACGCGGCAACCGGCGGGTCGCCGAACCAGGGTTACGGCGCTTGCCGTAGCTTTCCTACCCCTGCTGCTTATTGGTGCATTCGGCCACGCCCGGCTCGCCCTCGCCGCCGCCGACACAATTCCTGGCGTCAAAATCAGGATTGTGCAGCCAAGCGTACCCCAGCGCGAGAAGTGGCGCCCCGAGAACCAGGGACGCTTTTTCCAGGATCATCTTGATCTTTCGGCGCGCAGCCCCGCCGGCGCGGTCGACAACCTGGCTGGCATCACGCACGTCGTCTGGCCCGAGGCCGCCATGCCGTTCGCGCCGCTCGATACTCCCGAGGCATTGGCTGCCATCGCCGACCTCCTGCCCGAGGGAACAGCGCTGATCGCCGGTGCGATCCGGGCCGAACAGGCTTCCGCTGGATCGCCGCGACCCCGCAGGTTCTTCAATAGCCTGCTGGTTTTTGGCCGACGCGGCCTGCTCATTGCCCTTTACGATAAGATCCACCTCGTGCCGTTTGGTGAATTCCTGCCGCTGCGGGGTGTGCTCCAGGCCATCGGGCTGCGACAGCTCTCTACCAGAGGCGGTTTCTACTCCGGCCCGGGACCACGCCCAGTTCTCCAGATACCGGGCCTGCCGGCGGTCGTACCGCTCATCTGCTATGAGGCCATTTTTCCGGGATCGATCGTGCAAGGACCGGAGCGGCCAGCGGCCATCATCAATCTTACCAACGACGGATGGTTCGGCAACACGACTGGACCGCAGCAGCATTTCCACCAAGCACGGGTGCGCGCTGTCGAGGAGGGGCTTCCCCTGGTCCGCGCAGCCAACAACGGCGTGTCGGCTGCATTCGACGCCTACGGCCGCATCCTGGGGCAGCTGGACCTCAACGTCCGCGGCGTGATCGACGTGCCGCTTCCCGTCGCCCTGCAGCCGCCCCCCTATGCGCGCCTCGGCGACGCAATCTTTCTCGTGTTCTGGCTGCTCGTTGCCTCAGCGCTTGGGTGGGCGGTGTGGCGCAAATCACACATCGATCATGATGTAATCCATCGGATATCATTCAGGTATGTGACTGGAGGTTGACGCCCTGTACAACTGCACCTAGCACTTGTGGAGAGGCACAACGTCCTGCGGAGTTCACATGTCCACACCGATCCGGAACGCGGACGAAAGCGATGAGAAGGGTTCCAGACGGGCGAACCCCATCGACATTCACGTGGGCGGCCGTGTCCGCTTTCGCCGGATGCTTCTTGGCATGAGCCAGGAGAAACTTGGCGAAAAGCTGGGTCTCACCTTCCAGCAGGTGCAAAAATACGAGAAAGGCATCAATCGCATTGGGGCGAGCCGACTCTTCGACTTGGCGAAGGTGCTGGGTGTTTCGGTACAGTTCTTTTACGAGGAGGCCCCGGTCTTGGACGGGCGGCATACTGCGCCGGACAACCTTCCGGCGAAGCCCGACGAGTCCTCTATCGTGGAGTTCCTGCGCAGCCGCGATGGGCTGGAACTGAACAGAGCCTTTGTGCGCATCGTCGACCTGAAGGCGCGGAGGGCGATTGTGGAGCTTGTTCGCACCCTGGCGAACGACACGCAGGCTCAGATCCGGCCCTAATCGACCCCCTGGGGCCTTTTCGCGCTGCCCTGACAGAATCGGCGGATTGGGAGGTTGCCCACGTCTGCCCAACTACAGCCTCGGCAAAAAAGAGCCGGTTTGCTGTGGCTATCCCGGCTTTTCCGTCATCTTGACCCCCGAAAGAAACACTGCAAGAACGCGGTCTTCGCCACCTATCCAACCGAGGGGAATGCCACGTGTCGCGCAAGTCGTACCTGTTCACCAGCGAGTCCGTTTCTGAGGGGCACCCGGATAAGGTCTGCGACCGGATTTC